>Ga0308160_10002742_pt1 | contig 20683 bp, 21 predicted proteins | sample PhyFR1_FD_201036 | JGI IMG/M metagenome (GOLD analysis project Ga0308160, IMG submission 201036) | Phyllosphere microbial communities from UC Gill Tract Community Farm, Albany, California, United States - DLSLF.R1 | ecosystem: Host-associated > Plants > Phyllosphere > Unclassified | place: USA...
GGCCAGGGCTTGCTCGAAGGTGATGCCCCATGCGTCCTTCGGCCCAGCGAGCAGGGTCGAGGTCGAATCGGGGCGGTCGATCGCCAGCAACTCGACGCAGTCCTCGCTCAGCTCGCGCCAGACGGTGGTGAACGGCTTCTCCCAGCCATGCTCGCGGATATGCTCCAGGCGCATTTCCTCGAACATGGCGCGATGGCGCACGACGGGCATCAGCATCGGCCGCGCCTGCTCCAACGTCTCGATCTGGTTTTCTTCGCCACCCTCCTCCACGAAGGCCGCGGCATAGCTGCGCAGCACCTCGGCGCGGCGCTGGCGATCGGCCGTGGTGTAGTCGTGGTAGGCGTTGTGCAGGTTGATGATGCGCCCGCGTGGCGCGACAAGGCGGAATTCGTCCGGCCGGTACGCCAGTTCGTCGCGGCAGCCCTGCGCGCGCAAGGCATCCTCGAACAGCTTGGCGAACGCATCCGGGCTGGGCTTGCGATTGAACAGCTTGTCGAACAGTGCTGTGAGCATCAGCGGTCTTCCTTGTTAGTTGGGCGGGTGTCCGCCTCGGATTCATGCATCGCGTGCATAGCCTGCCGCTCGCTGTGCGCGGATCGCCAGCACGACCACCGTGTCGGTCACATCCACATAGCGATACAACGCCACGTATCCGCGCGAGTCGCGGCCCATCACCAGTTCGCGGCTGTCTCCATGGACCGGACGGCCGATCAACGGATTGCCTGCCAGCACGTCGAACGCGCTGACGATCTCCTCGGCTCTCTCTTCTGCATGCGCGCTCTCTTGGTCGCGCAAATACGCGGCGATCCGTTCCAGATCCTCGATCACACCGGGACCGAGGCGAATGCGCGCCACTTCAGTCTTCCAGCTTGCGCGCCACCGGCCGCTTCGCAGGCTTTCCTGCAACCTGGGCCCTGAAGTAGGTGCGCGCCTCGTCCCACGGGATGGTCTCACCCGTCTCCAGGAACTCGGCCCAACGCTGATCGGCCTGGGCGTGGAAGTCGGCGCGCCGCTCGGCCAGTTCGGCCTTCTCGGCGATGGCCTGCAGGATGAAATTGTGCGGCGTGGTGCCGTCTCGCTTCGCCGCTGCGGCAATCCGCGCCTTGAGCTCGTCGGGTAGACGGATGGTGGTGGTGCTCATGGAATCCTCCGGGCACGTCGTGCCTGCGACGAATGTAGCACTTTTGTGCCACACGGGAGCGAAGCCAAGACGAGAAGTCCGATCCTCACATGGGATTGCGACTACCGAGAAGGACCATCCGATCCGGGACTATGCATCCGTCTCCCCAGCACGATGCATCGGCGTAGCATCAATCAAAAACATGTGATACGTTTAATAAACGTATATCTATACAATGGATTTCTCATGGCGCTAAAACTTAAGCAATTCCGCGTAAAAGCAATGCTCAGCCAAGCCAAGTTAGCCAAGGCGGTGGGTGTCTCACAACCCAACTATCAGCGCTGGGAGAGCGGAGCCTCCCCTATCCCGAAAGACAAGCTCGTGAAATTAGCAAAAGTGCTGGAGACAAACCCGGACGCTCTGCTTGGAAAGCATCCGCCAATCCTGGCGGGGTTCTACGACAAGTCCGTTGGAGAAGACCTCAACTACTATGGTGAAGTCGCGATTCACTTTTTAGGTGGCGGCTCCCCTCTATTGCTTTCAATCACAGACGGTGTATTTAATCGCCTACACCACGCACTTCAGCAACAACCTAAATTCGTGACAGTCGAAAGCCTGTCGAATCAGACAGTTGTGATTCGGGTGGGATCGATCGCTGACTTGTATTTCTCAAGTGAGGCGTATGACGACTTTGGCCCAGAGCACGACACTTACGTAGATCACGCCAGCTTGCAGATGCCAGATGCGCGTGATTGGGAAATTGTGGAAGAACTTAGTTTTGATGGGGAACTCGCTAAATTTTCCGCCAAAGACGTCAAGCGCGTCTCTGAAGCAATCATGCTCACGGATCTCCAATATGATTCACTAGTCGCGGAGGGAAGGATAAAACCAGAAGAGCTTGAAAGCGAAAAGCATAAAAACTCTATTGCGACGGACAGGATTTTTGAGCTTGCAACTCACACTAAATACCAGCTTTCGAACGGAAAAAAACGAACTTTACACATCCCAGACGATGAAGAACTTTTCGATTCGTTCTATGAGCTGGTAGATTTCAGCGAAGATGACGGCGACGCTGGAGAACTGACAAGAGTTTCCATCGAAGGCTGGCACCGCACCGCTTTCATCAATAACTCGGCACTCGACTACGTCATGCTACCAACCCATCGCTTCGAACGAGGACGAGCAGAGGCTGACGCCAGGATGCTCGAGGAAGATCAAGATGCATGATCTAGCTGCCGAGCACTCTCAAGCAATAGCGCAGCCGAGAAGAGCGAAGACTTGATGCTGTTTATCAGACCGCGATCTGCACGCTCTGGCGCAATAAATTAAAATATAAAAATATAATTTTCAATTAAAAAGCCCCGCTATCGCGGGGCTTTTAACTGAGGCTCGTCCCATTTCTACCATGTTCGGGAGAAAGGGCGGAGGTTAGCTTGCCTACGCGAACGGATCCTGCAACACCATCGTGTGGTCGCGGTCCGGGCCGGTGGAGACGATGGAGATCGGGCAGCCGGCCAGTTCCTCCAGCGCGCGCAGGTAGGCGCGGGCGGCGGGCGGCAGTTCGTCCCACACGGTGATGCCGTGGGTGTTCTCGGTCCAGCCGGGGAACTCCAGGTACACCGGGGTGCACTCTTCCCAGCCCTGCGCGTCCAGCGGCGCGTATTCGGTGCGCTTGCCGCGGTACTCGTAGGCGATGCAGATCTTCAGCTTCTCCATGCCGTCGAGCACGTCGAGCTTGGTGATGCACAGGCCGGAAATGCCGTTGATGGCCACGGCGCGCTTGAGCGCGACTATGTCCATCCAGCCGCAGCGGCGCGGGCGGCCGGTGGAGGCGCCGTACTCGGCGCCGCGGTCGCGGATGCCCTGGCCGACTTCGTCGTCCAGTTCGGTCGGGAACGGGCCGCCGCCGACGCGGGTGGCGTAGGCCTTGGCGATGCCCAGCACGTAGTCGATCGCATCGGCGCCGACGCCGGTGCCGGCCAGCGCGCCGCCGACGGTGGTGTTGGAGCTAGTGACGTACGGGTAGGTGCCATGGTCGATGTCCAGCAACGCGCCCTGCGCGCCTTCGAACAGCACGCGCTTGCCCTGCTTGCGCAGCTCGTGGAGGATGCCGGCCACGTCGGACTTCATCGGCTGTACGTATTCGCCGAAGGCCAGGGCCTCGTCGAAGGTCTTCTGGAAATCGACCGCTTCCACGCCCAGGTACTTGGTCAGCACGAAGTTGTGGTAGTCCAGCGCGGTGCGCAGCAGTTCTTCCAGCTGCGGCGGGTAATGCAGGTCGGCGATGCGGATGCCGCGACGCGCCACCTTGTCTTCGTACGCCGGGCCGATGCCGCGGCCGGTGGTGCCGATGGCCTTGCCGCCGGCGGCCTTCTCGCGGGCCTGATCCAGGGCGATGTGGTACGGCATGATCAGCGGCGCGGCCGGGGAGATCTTCAGGCGCGAACGCACTTCCACGCCCGCTTCCTCCAGCTCGCTGATTTCCTTGATCAAGGCGGCCGGGGAGATCACCACGCCGTTGCCGATCAGGCACAGCGCGTCTTCGCGCAGGATGCCTGACGGGATCAGGTGCAGGACGGTCTTCTTGCCGTTGATGACGAGGGTGTGGCCGGCGTTGTGGCCGCCCTGGAAGCGCACGACGGCGCCGATTTCCTCGGTGAGCAGATCGACGATCTTGCCTTTGCCTTCATCGCCCCACTGGGCGCCGAGCACGACAACTGACTGACCCATGGCTGGGTAACTCCTGGTTTGCTGCGCGGCCATCGGGGCCGCACGGATGTGGTGGCCATGCACGGGTCTTGCCGGCACCGGTACGGCCGCTCCATCGGGGAGCGTCCAGGCGGCGGCAGGCCCTTACACAGAAAAAGCCGGTCGAGACGCTCGCATGGAGCGGGCCCGGCCGGCTTTTGTGCATTATCCGGGTTTTGGGTGACGCTCACCACCCCCTCGGCGGCTGCGTTCAGCAGCGCGACCGGGCTGGATGGCTCGGGGGGCCGTCGCTCAGGTGCGGACCCACCACAGGGCCAGCAGCCCCACCGCCAGGGCCACGCCACCAGACGCACGCAGCTGCGCGGTCGGCATGGCCAGCATCTGCTGCACCAGCCGCTTCCACGCCTCCGGCGCGACCAGCAGCACCAGCCCCTCGAAGACGATCATCAGGCACAGCGCGGCGATCAGATCGTGCATGGGGTCTCGGGCAAGGGGGAAGGATTGAGCGCGTCGGCGCTGGCGCGCCTTAAATTTGCAGGAGCGGCTTCAGCCGCGACAGGCTTTCCTGGGAAATCCTGTCGCGGCTGAAGCCGCTCCTACAGGGGGACTGTGGCGACCGGAACCCGCTCTTGCGAATCCCGAATCCCCAATGCCCAATCCCGGCTCGATCAGCGCTCGCTCTTCAGGTACTGCAAGAACGGATCGTTCTTGTCCAGCACGATCACCGCGTTGCCGTCGGCCATGGCGCCGCGATAGGCCTCCAGGCTGCGGTAGAACGCGTAGAACGACGGGTCGGCGGAGCCGGCCTTGCCGTAGATGCTGGCGGCCTCGGCATCGCCTTCGCCGCGCAGCTTCTGCGCGTCGCGTTCGGCCTCGGCGACCAGCACCGTGCTCTCGCGGTCGGCCTGGGCACGGATGGTCAGCGCCTGTTCCTCGCCCTCGGCGCGCAGCTTGCTGGCTTCCTGCTTGCGCTGCGCGCGCATGCGCTCGTACACGTCGGTGATCACCTGGCTGTCGGTCGGCAGGTCGATCTGCTTGATGCGCAGGTCGGTGATCTGCATGCCCAGGGTCTTGCCGGCGGCATTGATCGCGCTCAGCTGCTGCGCGATCAGTTCGCTGCGGTCGCCGGACACCAACTGCTGCAAGGTGCGCGAGTTGATCTGGTTGCGCAGCGAATCGATGATGATCGGCGCCAGGCGCGCATTGGCCACCTTCTCGTCGCCGCCGGTGGCGCGGTAGAACGCGCGCACGTCGGAGATGTAGCCGATGGCGAAGAAGTCGACGCTGACGTCCTTCTGCTCGGCGGTGAAGTAGCGCGCCGGCGGCGTGTCCAGCACCTGGAAGCGGCGATCGAACACGCGCGTGGATTCCACCAGCGGCAGCTTGAAGTGCAGGCCCGGCTTGAGGTCGGCGCGGGCCACGCGGCCCAGGTTCAGCACCATCGCGGTCTGGTCTTCGCGCACCACGAACACCGAGCTCAGCAGCGCGAACAGCGCCACGACCGCAACGCCCGCCCACAGGGAAATTCTCATCGCTGCACCTCCTCACGGCCGTTCGGGCGCGGCGTGCGCTCCGGACTGCGGATACTTTCGGCCGGGCTGCTGGACAGCGACGGCATCAGGACTTCCTGCGGCAGCGTCGGCATGCCGCCGCTGGCGGACGGCGACGGCGCGGCGCTGCCACCGCTCTTGCCGCCATCGGCCGGCATCGGCACGTAGATCAGTTGGCGGCCGTCGCCGCCGATGACCTTGCGGTTCTCCGACAGCACCTTCTGCACCGTCTCCAGCCACAGCCGCTTGCGGGTGACCTCCGGCGCGTTCTGGTACTGCTGCTGCAGCAGGGTGAAGCGCTCGGCATCGCCCTGCGCGCGGGCGATCGACGCTTCCTTGTAGCCCTCGGCGACGGTGCGGGTGCGCGCGGCCTGGCCGCGGGCTTCCGGCACCATCTTGGCGGCGTAGGCCTGGGCCTCGTTGATCAGCCGTTCCTTGACCTGCTGCGCGCCGTTGACTTCGTCGAAGGCCGGCTTCACTTCTTCCGGCGGACGCGCGTCGGGCAGGGTCAGGCCGGTCACGGTCAGGCCGGTGCGGTAGGCGCTGAGCGCGGCCTGCAGGCGGTCGCGCGCGGCGGTGGCCATCGGCCCGCGGTTGTTCAGCACCACGTTGAGGTCGGCGCGGCCGACCTGTTCGCGCACCGCGCTCTGCGCGGCCTGCTCCAGCACCTGGTCGGCGTTGCGCGAGCCGAACACGTACATGCGCGGGTCGTCGATGCGGTACTGCACGTTGAGCGAGACGCTGACGATGTTCTCGTCGCGGGTCAGCACCGGCACCTGGTTGCTGAAGGTCTTGATCTCGGTGGCGTTGACCTTGCGCACCGATTCGATCGGCCACGGCAGCTTGAAGCTCGGGCCGGGCTGCAGGATCCGCGAGAACTGGCCGAAGCGCAGCACCACGCCGCGCTGCTGCTCGCCGATCAGCTGGAAGCAACTGAACAACAGCAGCAGCACCGCCGCCGCCAGCACCCAGCGGCCGATGTTGGCGCCGTCGCCGCCGAACAGGTCCTTCAACGGACCGGGCAACCCGCCCCACTTGCCGCCACCATTGCCGCCACGAGGCTTCCAGGGATTGCGCCCGTTATTGTCCGAGCCATCTCCGCCCTTGCCGCCGGGTGTATTCCAGGCCATGCATGCTCCAAGAAGGTAGGTGGCGGCGCGTCGGTCCGCGCCGGTCACCGTAAGTGAGTCGCCGATTCTACAAGATGGGGCAGATCCGACGTTTCGAAAGGGTATCTTGGTGCATTCCGTCGCGCCGACCAAGGTTTTCGCCATGTCGCTCCCCGCCAGCTTCCCCGCTTTCCGCATCCACCAGGACGAGGCCGGCTACCGCGCCGCGGTCGAGCCGGTGCGTCTGGACCAGCTCAGCCCGGGCGAAGTGGTGATCCGCGGCGCCTGGTCGTCGGTGAATTTCAAGGACGCGCTGGCCGGCACCGGCCAGGGCAAGATCCTGCGCCGTTTCCCGCTGGTCGGCGGCATCGACGTGGCCGGGCACGTGGTCGCCTCCAGCGATCCGGCCTTCAAGGAGGGCGATGCGGTGCTGGTCACCGGCTGCGGCCTGAGCGAAACCCGCGACGGCGGCTACAGCCAGTACGCGCGGCTGGAGGCCAAGTGGGTGGTGCCGCTGCCGGCCGGGCTGAGCCTGCGCGAGAGCATGGTGCTGGGCACCGCCGGCTTCACCGCGGCGCTGGCGCTGCTGCGCCTGCTCGACAACCGGCAGACCCCGGACCACGGCCCGCTGTGCGTGACCGGCGCCACCGGCGGGGTCGGCTCGCTGGCGATCGACATCTTCAGCCGTGCCGGCTTCGAGGTGCACGCGGTCAGCGGCAAGGCCGACCGCGCCGAGCACCTGAAGGCGCTGGGCGCCAGCCAGGTGCTGGGCCGCGACGCGCTGCAGAGCAAACGCCCGCTCGAGTCGGTGCGCTTCGGCGGCGGCCTGGACAACGTTGGCGGCGCGATGCTGACCAGCCTGCTGGCGCAGACGGCCCCGTACGGCAACGTCGCCAGCGCCGGGCTGGCGGCGACGCCCGAACTGGACATGACGGTGATGCCGTTCATCCTGCGCGGCGTGTCGCTGCTGGGAATCGGTTCGGCCGGCACCGCGCGCGACCTGCGCGACCTGATCTGGCAGCACCTGGGCAGCGACTGGAAACCGCGCCACCTGGACGCGATCTGCACCCGCGAAGTGGACCTGTCCGGCCTGCCCGAGGTGTTCGCGACGATGCTCGCCGGGCAGTCGTTCGGACGCACCGTGGTGCGCCTGGATCCGGCGGCGTAGACGCCCCCGGGGGTTTGTGACGCGCACCGCTTTCCGGCTGCGCGCCGCTGCCACTACACTCGTGGCTCCAAGGGGGAAACACATGGCACGCATCCTGATCGTCGACGACTCGCCGTCGCAGTTGCTCGGCATCCAGCGCATCGTCGAAAAGTTGGGCCACGAAACGATCACCGCCACCGACGGTGCGGCCGGCGTGGAAGCGGCCAAGGCGTCGTTGCCGGACCTGGTGCTGATGGACGTGGTGATGCCCAACCTCAATGGCTTCCAGGCCACCCGCACGCTGCGCCGCGAGCCGAGCACGCAGAACATCCCGGTGATCCTGGTCACCACCAAGGACCAGGACACCGACCGCATGTGGGGCATGCGCCAGGGCGCCCGCGCCTACATCACCAAGCCGTTTTCCGAGGACGAACTGTCCGAGGTGATCGAGCGGGTGTTCAGTGGCGAGGATCCGCCTAAGGGCTGAAAAGCCGGGATGGCGGGATTCGGGATTAGGGATTGGGATGCAGCCGAGCCCGCCATGCGCTCTCGCCTGCGCTTTTTGTGGGAGGGGCTTCAGCCCCGACGCCTTATCGGTAACGCGTCGGGGCTGAAGCCCCTCCCACAGGAAAGCACAAGCCGCGGCAGGCCTGGGAAACTCGAATCCCCAATGCCGAATCCCTAATCCCGGCCCTTAAACTGCCTCGCCGAACGCCTTGGCCAGAGTGCGATAGGCCTTGCGCTGCGCCTCGGTCTCCGGCGCCGGCGCCAGCACTTCCAGCTCCACGATCTGGTCGCCGGCCGGGGTGCCCGGCAGGCCGCGGCCGCGCAGGCGCAGCTTGCGCCCGGCATCGGACTCCGGCGGGATCTTCAGCTCCACCGCTCCGCCCAGGGTCGGCACGCTGATGCTGGTGCCCAGCGCCGCCTGCCACGGCGTCACCGGCAGGGTGTACAGGATATTGAGCCCGTCCACCTCGAACTGCGGATGCGCGGCGTATTCGATTTCCAGCAGCAGGTTGCTGCCGCCATTGCCCTGCCCGCTCAGCCGGATCACCTGGCCGGGACGCACGCCCTTGGGCACGCGTACGTCCAGCTGCTTGCCGTTGATGGTGATGCGCACGCTGTCGCCGGCGTACACCGCCTCCAGCGGCACCGCCAGCTTGGCGCGGGTATCGCCGCGCGGCGCGGCGCCCGGGCCGGGACCGGGGCCGGCACCGCCCTGCCGCGCGCGCTGCTGGCGCGCGAACAGGCTCTCGAAGAAATCGCTGAAACCGCCGCCGGCGCCGCCGTTGCCGAACACTTCCTCGAAGTCGTAGCCCTGCGCGCCGCCGTAGTTGGGCGGGGCCTGGAACTCTTCGCCGGGCCGGTAGCCCTGCGCGCGCAGCTGGTCGTAGGCGGCGCGCTTGGGCGGATCGCGCAGCGCCTCGTAGGCCTCGTTGATGGCCTTGAACTTGTCCTCGGCGCCGGCCTCCTTGCTGACGTCGGGATGGTACTTGCGCGCCAGCCGCCGGTAGGCGGTCTTGATCTCGGCGTCGCCCGCGCTGGGCTCCACGCCCAGGGTCGCGTAGTAATCCTTGAATTCCATCCATCACCTCAAAAAGAGTCGGCCCGCCGCCTTGCGGCAACGGGCCGGTTGCATGCTGCGCACCATCGCCCGGCCATTCTACCGGCCGGCCGCGAAGGCGCGGCGACGCCGTGGCGCCGCCGGCGCGTGCGGGCGCTTACTGCACGATCGTGGCCCCGGTGTCGACCTGGATCCGGCGCGGCGTGCTCGCCGGGCGCTTGGGGATGCGCACTTCCAGCACGCCATGGTAGCCGGTGGCGGAAATGCCGTCGGGATCGGCGCTGTCGGGCAGCGCGAAGCGGCGGTGGAAGCTGCCGTAGCGGCGCTCGATGCGCGAGAAGCGCTCGCTGTCGGCGGTGGACTCGCTCTTGCGCTCGCCCCGGATCGACAGGATGCCCTTGTCCATCGACACCTCGATCTCGGCCGGGTCGATGCCGGGCAGGTCGGCGTACAGCACGAAGCGCTCGGCTTCTTCCTTGATGTCCACGCGCGGCACCCACTGCGCGGTGACGACGGCCGACTCGTCGGTGCCGCCGTTGGGGTCGAAGAAGCGGTCGAACACCTGCTTGATCTCGTTCTGGAAGGCGGCCTGGGCCGGCAACTGGCGATAACGGACGATGCTCATCTCGTAGTCTCCTGCAACGTGAATGGGATAGACCCTGACGGGTGGTTCGCGGCGCCGGGGCATGCCCGCCGCCATGCCTGCCAGATAGGAATGGCCCTGCGCTTTTCAAGGGGCCTTGACGCTGCCTTCCCATACCGATTTCTAGACTCGATTCATCCAAGGAGCCCGACATGCCCATCCAGCCCGGCGAACGCATTCCCGAAGTGGTCCTGCAACGCATCCGCGAGGGCGTGGAGCAGGTCGACACCCGCACTCTGTTCGATGGCCACCGCGTGCTGCTGTTCGCAGTGCCCGGCGCGTTCACCCCGACCTGTTCGGAGAAGCACCTGCCCGGCTACGTCGAGCACTTCGAGGAATTCCGCAAGCGCGGCATCGAGGTGTACTGCATGGCGGTCAACGACCCGTTCGTGATGCAGGCCTGGGGCAAGAGCCAGCTGGTGCCCGACGGCCTGCAGATGCTGTCCGACGGCAACGGCGACCTGGCCAAGGCGCTGGGCCTGGAAATGGACGCCAGCAGCTACGGCATGGGCGTGCGGGCGAAGCGCTTCGCGCTGTACGCCGAGGACGGCGTGGTGCGCGCGCTGTTCGTCGAGGCGCCGGGCGAATTCAAGGTCTCCGCCGCCGATTACGTGCTGCAGCATCTCCCCGACTGATCCCCTTCACCCACCACACAGGAACCGGCCAGCCATGTCCAACAAGCCAGCCAACGACGCCAAGCCGCTGCAGCACACCGCCGGCCTCACCGATACCGCCACGCTGCGCGCCAATGCGCGCCAGAGCATCGAGGACGGCGCGATCACCAAGAGCTACAGCGCCGACCGCGAGGCGGTGATCAAACTGCTCAACGATGCGCTCGCCACCGAATACGTGTGCGTGCTGCGCTACTACCGCCACTACTTCATGGCCTCGGGCATGCTCGCCGACTCGATCAAGGCCGAGTTCCTGGAGCACGCGCAGCAGGAACAGGAACACGCGCACAAGCTGGCCGAACGCATCGTGCAGCTGGGCGGCGAGCCGGACCTCAATCCCGACACGCTGACCGCGCGTTCGCACGCCGAGTACAAGGAAGGCGAAGACCTGCGCGACATGGTCAAGGAGAATCTGATCGCCGAGCGCATCGCCATCGACAGCTATCGCGAGATGATCAACTTCATCGGCGACAAGGACACCACCACCAAGCGCATCCTGGAGCAGATCCTGGCCCAGGAAGAAGAGCATGCCGACGAGTTTTCCGACCTGCTGGAAGGATGGATCGGGAAGTAGTCGCGCGATCGCCTGCATGGACATCCAGCGCCCGGCACCTGCCGGGCGCTTTTTTTGTGGCAATCGCGACGGGATTCGCCGGTACGCCTGTCGGGGTTGAATAAGGATCGGACGAGCCGGGCGCCCGCTCCCTGTAGGAGCGGCTTCAGCCGCGACAGGATCCGTCCGCAAACCTGTCGCGGCTGAAGCCGCTCCTACAAGGGCCATACCGCTTCGCGCGTTTTTCTTCGTTCGCAAAAAGTCCGCGACAGCATGTGGGCGCCCGCTCGCAGCCCTCGCCTTTCGCAGGCACTGCAGCACCCTTGTGGGAGCGACTTCAGTCGCGACGGGCCTTACCGGTAAAGCCCGTCGCGGCTGAAGCCGCTCCTACAACGTTCCTTCGACTGTAAGCAGCACAGTCGAATGTTCCACATCGCGCGTCGCGCAATGCACGCGCAACTACGCTCAATGCAACACCCGGAACCGCACCTGCGTCCACGCGCCATTGCTGGCCAGCGCAGTCAGGGTGTGGTCGCCGGCATCGGCGAAATCGCGCTGGAAGTTGCGTGCGCCTTCGGTGCGCGCGATCCAGCGCCCATCCAGCAGCCAATCCACCGGCGCGGTGGTCCCGAGCGCCCGCACCTGCAGGCGCACGCTGAGGCTGCCCGGCGCGCGCGCCAGTGTGGCGCGGTCGTTGAGGCCTTCGATGCGCAGCACGTCGTTGCCGCCGCGGCCGTCGTCGCGGCAGTCCGGCGCCAGGGCGGGCAGTTGCCCGGCCTGGCGTTCGCTGGCGTGCAGCCATGGGGTCAGCAGCGCCGGCCAGCGCGCAAGTTCGCGCTGCACGGCCTGGTGCGGCCGCGCGCAATCGGGCGACAGGCGCAGGCCGCTGCGCGCGTCCACCTGCACCGTGTCGCGGCCGGCGCTCCACAGCCGCGCGTCGCGCTCGGCGAAGGTCGGCGGCACCGCCCCGTCCAGCGCGTAGGCGGAGAAGCGCCGCTGGCACAGCGCGGGCGGGGTCTGTTCGGCGGCGACGCCCAGCGGCCAGCACACGTCCAACTGCTGCACGTTGCCCGGCATCGGCCGCGGCGCGTTGTCGCCGCGCGCGCGCGGCAGGCTGTCGATGGTCTCGAACATCAGCGGCAGCGCGGTCACCGCGCCGTACTGGCCGGGCAGCGGCGTGCCGTCCGGGCGTCCGACCCAGACCCCGACCGTGTAGCGGCGGGTGCTGCCGATCGCCCAGGCATCGCGGTAGCCGTAGCTGGTGCCGGTCTTCCACGCCACGCGCGGGCGCGTGCCGACGTCGAAGGTGCCGATGCCGTAGCCGGGGCGCGGATTGGCCTCGAGGATCTCGCGCACGATCCACGCCGCGCCGGGCGACATCAGCCGCCGGTCGATGACCTTGTCAGTGGCGGTGTAGCGCACGTGCCCGGCGATGCCGTCGCGGTTCAGCGCGGCGAAGGCGCCGACCAGTTCTTCCAGCTGCGCGCCGGTGCCGCCGAGAATCAGCGCCAGGTTCGGGGTGCTGCCGCGCGGAAACTTCAGGCCGATGCCGGCATTGTTCAGGCGCGCGGCGAAGCGCGCCGGGCCGACCCGCTCGAGCAGGTCCACCGCCGGCACGTTCAACGACAGGCGCAAAGCGCTGGCGGCACCGACCGGACCATTGAAGGCCTCGTCGAAATTGCCCGGGCGGTAGTCGCCGAAACTCTGCGGCGCGTCCACCAGCAGGCTTTCGGAATGGATCAGGCCGTCGTCCAGAGCCATGCCGTACAGGAATGGCTTGAGCGTGGAACCGGGCGAGCGCCAGGCCTGGACCATGTCCACGTCGCCGAGCCGCTTGCGGTCGCCGAACGTCACCGAGCCGATGTAGGCGCGCGCCTGCAGGTCGCGGTTGTCCACCACCAGCAACGCCGCGGAGGTGCGCTCGGGCAGCTGCGAGAAATACGCGCTGACCCGGTCTTCCAGGGTGCGCTGCAGGTCCGCATCGATGGTGGAGACGATGTGCGCGGCGCGCGGCGATTGCCGGCGCAGGCGCTCGGCCAGCAGCGCGGCATGCATCGGCGACTGCAGCGAGCGCGCCACCACCGGCTCGATGCGCGCGTCGTCGACCTGCTCGCGCGACCATACGTGCAGTTCGACCATGCGCTCGAGCACCTTGTCGCGCGCGGCGCGCGCGGCTTCCGGATGCCGGTCCGGGCGCAGCCGGCTCGGCGCTTGCGGCAGCACCGCCAGCAGCGCCGCCTCGGCCTGCGACAGGCGCGCCGCCGGCTTGCCCAGGTAGGCCCAGCTCGCCGCGTCCACGCCTTCGATGGTGCCGCCGTAGGGCGCGCGCTCCAGGTACAGCTGCAGGATCTGGCGCTTGCTCAGGTGCACTTCCAGCTGCAGCGCGCGCAGCAGCTGCTGCAGCTTGCCCAGCGGGCTGCGCGTGCTGACGTCGTCCGGCATCAGGATCCGCGCCACCTGCATGGTCAGGGTGGAACCGCCGGAGACGATGCGGCGCGAGAAGACCCACTGCTTGCCGGCGCGCAGCAACGCCCACGGGTTGACCCCGGGGTGATGCCAGAACCAGCGGTCCTCGTAGTTCAGCAGCGCCTGCAGGTACAGCGGCGACACGCTCTGCGGCGTGGCCGGGTAGCGCCACACGCCGTTGCCGTCGGCGAAGGCGCGCAACGGGGTGCCGTCGGCGGCCACCACCAGGGTGGAGGTGTCGCGCGATTTCGGCAGCGGCAGCGGGAACGCCAGGTCCAGCAGCAACAGCGTGGCCAGCAGCGCCGCGGTGCCCCAGCGCAGCACGCGCCACTGCGTGCGGCTCCAAGGCAGCTTCGGCAGCAGGCGCGTCCAGCGCCGGGTGCGCCACGCGCGGGGCGTGGCGGCGGAGACGTCCTGTGACATGCGGGCTCCCGGTGGAAGCGGCTATTTTGCCCGTTGTGGCGGCGCCGGCGCATCCGCGCGATGCAATTGCACCGCCTGCACCAGGAAGGGCGCGCACAACGCCTGGGCCGCATCGTGCTCCACCACCAGATGGTCGATCGCCGCCACCGCGGCCACCAGATGCGGCGCATGCGCGCCGAGCTTGTCCACGGTGACCACCACCGCGGTCTCGCCGCTGGCCTCGATCATCGCGCGCTTGAACAGCGCCTCCTCGCCGTCCACGCCCCACAACCCGCGCTCGGCATCGATCGCGCAGGCGCCGGGAAAGCACAGGTCGGCGCGGACCTGGCGCAGTTGCTGCAGCGCCTGCGCGCCGACGGCGGCGCCGATGCGCGGATCGATCCGGCCGCCGATCAGCAGGATCTCGAAACCTTCGCGCGGCATCAGCAGTTGGGCGATGTCCGGTGCATTGGTGACCACGGTCAGGCGCTGCCGCGGCGGCAGCGCGGCGGCGATGGCGCTGTTGGTGGAACCGGCGTCGATCAGCAGCACCTGCCCGGGGCGCACCAGCGCCGCGGCCGCCTGCGCCAGCGCGCGCTTGCGCTCGGCATGTTCCTCGTGCCGCTGCGGCAGCGGCGCGAAGCCGGGCGTGGGCGGCAGCGCACCGCCGTAGACGCGGCGGCACAGGCCCTGCGCGGCGAGGTCGCGCAGGTCGCGGCGGATCGAATCCTCCGACACCGCGAACGCGGCGGCCAGTTCCGCGGCCACCACCCGGCCGTGCTCGCGCAGGCGCTGCAGGATCGCCTGTTGGCGTTCCTGCGGCAGCGCGTCGGCGGCGGCCGCCGTCATGCGCCGGGCCCGGCGCCGCTTAGCGGCAGGCCCAGCGCGCGCAGCTCGGCGCGCAGCGTGGCCGCGTCGCGAAAGTGCAGCGCGTGCAGGCCCTGCGCGGCGGCGGCGTGCACGTTGCGCGGCGCGTCGTCGATAAACACCGCGCGCGCCGGATCGATGCCGTAGCGCGACAGCAGCAGCGCGAAGATCGCCGGATCCGGCTTCACCAGGCGCTCCTGCCCGGACACCAGGATCCCGGCGAAACGCTGCAGGAACGCATAGCGCTGCAGCGCGACCGGGAACGTCTCGTGCGACCAGTTGGTCAGCGCGTACAGGCGCACGCCCTGTGCGTGCAGTTCTTCCAGGATCTGCACGCTGGCGTCGAGCGGGCCGCCGAGCGTCTCTTCCCAGCGCAGGTGATAGGCGGCGATGCGCTCGGCCTGCGCCGGATGCAACGCGCTCAATTCGGCGACCGCCTCGTGCCACGGCCGGCCGGCGTCCTGGCGCTCGTTCCACTGCGGCGAGCACACCTCGGCGAGGAAGCGCTCCATCTCGGCTTCGTCGTCGAACAGTTGCCGGTACAGATGGCGCGGGTTCCAGTCGATCAGCACGCCGCCGAGGTCGAAGATCACGGTGTCCGGGGCGTGCGCGGGAATGGAGGGCATGGCGTGGTACTCCTTGGTCGGATCAGTGCCGCAGCAGCCGCGACCCCATCGCCACCAGCAGCAACAGCCCGGACACCGCCAGCAACGCGGCGGGCAGGCTGCTGGCGTGGGCGAGGAAGCCGATCAGCGCCGGGCCGGCGAGCATGCCGGTATAGCCGAGCGTGGTCAGCGCGGCAATGGCCACCGCCGGCGAGGTGCCGGGCAGGCGCCCGGCCGCGCCGAACAGGATCGGCACCAGGTTCGACACGCCCAGGCCGACCAGCGCATAACCGAGCAGACCGCTGGCGACACCCGGCAGCTGCGTGGCCAGCAGCAGGCCGCAGGCGGCCAGCGAGGCGCCGGCCGCCAGCATCGCCGGCTGGCCGATCCGCGCGACCACCCGGTCGCCGCCGAAGCGGCCGGCCGCCATCGCCACCGAGAACAGCGCATAGCCGACGCCGGCGTAACGCGTGTCCACGCCATGCAACTCGCGCAGCAGCACCGCGCTCCAGTCGAGCATCGCGCCTTCGGCCAACAGGCAGATGAAACACAGCGCCGCCAGCACCAGCACCACGCCGCGCGGCAGGCGCAGCGGGACGCGCTGTGCCGGGTCGCCGGCGGCGACGCGCAGCAGGCCGGAGCGCTGCCACAGCAGCAACGCCAGCAACAGCGCCGACACCGCGAGCGTCGCTGCCAGCAGCGGTGCGCCGGCCGCGAGCAGCGCGCTCATCGCCGCCGCGCCGCTCAGCCCGCCGACGCTGAACACGCCATGGAAACTCGACATCACCGGACGCCCGGCGCGTTTTTCGGTCTCCACGCCGTGCGCGTTCATCGCCACGTCCAGCGCGCCGAGCGCGGCACCGAAGTACAGCAGCGCGGCGACCACGCTCGGCAGGGTCGGCGCCAGCGCCACCAGCGGCAGGCCCAGGCACAGCGCCAGCCCGGAAGCGACCATGACCGCGCGGCTGCCGACGCGGTGGCTGAGTACGCCGGCCAGCGGCATCGCCAGGATCGAGCCGCCGCCGAAGGCGAGCAGCACCAGGCCCAAGGCGGCATCGTCCAGCGCGAAGCGCGCTTTGACGTACGGCACCATCGGCGCCCATGCGGCCATCGCGATCCCGGACAGCAGGAACACCCAGCGGGTGGCGCGGATCGCAGGCCTGGCGGCGTCGGGGAAGGTGGGCGTAACGCCATCCACTGTGGCGAGAGGTGGGTCGGTAGGCATGCGGCGACTGTACTGAAACACGCACAAACGTGCAACAAGCCGCAAAATACCGCATAGACAGCTGGCGGTGGAACGCCGTGGCGCAGCTACGAAGTCGAAGACGATCCGCGATGCGCACTACTGCTGCCCGGCGCCCGACCATCGTGCAAGAAGAGGCTTCAACCCTGCTTCAACGGCAAGGCGTCGAGCACAAAGCATCCCGCCACGCCTGCGCCGCGCTTACGGAATCACGCAGCATGCGCACGCGCCTGCATGGGATCGCCCTGCCCGGCCGTGCAGGTGCTGCATGCGGCATCGCCACTTGCGCTCCGGACGACAGGGCCACACAGCCGGCGTCACTCCCCGCGGCCGTCCGCCGCCAGCGGCAGGCGCAGCGTGGCCACGCTGCCGGCGGCATCCGCACGCGCCCCGAGGCTCAGGCTGCCGCCTTGCGCCTCCAGGATCTGCCGCGACAGCACCAGGCCGATGCCCGACCCGCCGGGCTTGGTGGTGAAGAACGGCACGAACAGGTTGTCGCTGGGCGGCAGCCCGGCGCCGCAATCGAGGATTTCGATCAACGCGCAGGCGCCATCGCTGCGCGCGCGCAGCACCACCGGCGCGCTGCCGCCGGACTCCAGCGCGTTGCGCAGCAGATTGATCAGCACTTGCTCGAGTTGGTCGGCATCGGCGCGCAGCCGCAGCTGCGGCTCGATCTCGACCAGCACTCGCACATCGTCGAGTAGCCGCTGCACGCGCACACATAGCGGTGCCAGTTCCACGGTTGCCAGCACCGGCACTGGCAACCTGGCCAGGCGCGCGTAGCCGCCGAGGAAGCGCTGCAGCGCCGCGCTGCGCTGTTCGATCACGCCCAGGCCGTTGCGCAGATCCTCATGCAGCTCGGCGTCGAGCGTGTCCGGCGCGGCCGCGAGCAAGCGTCCGAGCGTATCGGCGATCGAGCCGATCGGCGCCAGCGAGTTGTTGATCTCGTGACCGAGTACGCGCAACAGGCGGCGGAAGGCCTGCGCCTCCTCCTCGCGCAATGCGCGCTCCATCGGCTGCACCAGCAGCAGGCGCCCAGCCTGGCTGCGGCTGCGCAACGCGGCGTGGCCGATCTGCCAGCGCCCTTGCTGGCCGGCAAAGGCATGCGCGTGGATGCTGCCCGAGGGCAAGGCGAACAATCCGGACAGACCCAGCGCCTGCGCGGACTGTCCGATCAGGTGCTCGGCGGCGGCGCCGAGCAGGCGTTCGCCGGCCGGGTTGACCAGGCGCAGGCGCTGGTCCTGTTCGAACGCGAACACCGCCCCGTCCAGCGCCGCCAGGGTCTTGCTCAGCAACTGCAGGCTCTCGTGCGAATCGCGCTGCTCGTCCTGCAGCCGCTGCGCCAGCGCGTTGAACCGCTGCAGCAGGCCATCGCTGTCGCGATCGCGCGCGTCCTGCGCCACCCGCACGCTGTAGTCGCCCTCGCGCAGCGCCTCGAGCAGGCCGCCCAGCGTGCGCAGACGCTGCCCGGCATCGCGCTGCTGCCAGCGCCACAGCGCGGCGGTCAGCGCCAGCACACACAGCATCAGCACGGCCGCTTCGGGCGGCCGTGGCGCGCCGACCGCGAGCACCAGCGCCAACGCCAGTACGGCCGGCGCCGCCAGCCACAGCGGTCGCCGCCGTTGCCGCTCAGCCGCCGTCATCGCTGCGCAGGCCGTGCTTGCCCAGGCGCCGGTACAGGCTCTGCCGGGTGATGCCGAGCTGGTCGGCGGCGCGCTGCAGATTGCCCTGCTGCTGCGCCAATGCCTGGCGCAGCAACAGCGCCTCGGCTTCTTCGAGGGTCAGCTGGGTGGACAAGGCCGGCGCGACAGCAGCAGCCGGCTGCAGGCGCAGGTCGTCGCTGCCCAGCGTCGTCCCGTCGGCGAGCAGCGCGGCACGTTCCATCGCGTGCGCCAGTTCGCGCACGTTGCCGGGCCAAGCGTAGCCGAGCAAGGCGCGCTCGGCGTCGCGGGCCAGCGCCGGCAGCGGCCGCCGGTAGCGCGTGCAGGCGGCGGCCAGGTAGTGCCGCGCCAGCGGCAGGATGTCGGCCGCGCGTTCGCGCAACGGCGGCACCCGCAGCTGGAAGGTGTTGAGCCGGTACAGCAGGTCCTGGCGGAAATTCCCGGCCGCCACTTCCGCATCCAGGTCGGCATTGGTCGCAGCGACGATGCGCACGTCCACGCGCTGCGTGCGCGAGGACCCGAGCCGCTCGAATTCGCCATCCTCGATCGCGCGCAGCAGCTTGGGCTGCTGCTGCAGCGGCAGGTTGCCGATCTCGTCCAGGAACAGGGTGCCGCCGTCGGCCAGTTCGAAGCGGCCGGCGCGGTCCTGCCGCGCGTCGGTGTAGGCGCCGCGCACATGGCCGAACAGTTCGGCCTCGAACAGGGTCGGCGCCAATCCGCCGATGTTGACCTTGACGAAGGCCTGCGCGCGGCGCGGCGACCACTGGTGCAGCAGCTGCGCGAGCAGGCTCTTGCCGGTGCCGTTCTCGCCCAGCAGCAACACGTTGGCGCCGCTGCCGGCGATGCGCAGCAGGTCCTCGACCAGGCGCTGCATCGGCGCCGATTCGGCGACGAAGCCGGCGGCGCCGTCCTGCAGCAGCAAAGCCTGCGCCTCGCCGAGCCGCTGCGCGTTGCGGCGGCTGCGGTCCAGCGCGATGCGGCTGTCCAGCACCGCGAGCACGCGCGCGTTCTGCCACGGCTTTTCGATGAAATCCACCGCACCGTCGCGCATCGCCGCCACCGCCAGCTCGATGCTGGCCCAGGCGGTCATCGCGATCACCGGCAACCCCGGCCACTGCGCGGCGATCTGCGCGATCAGCGCCAATCCTTCTGCGCCGGAGGTGGTGTCGCGGGCGTAGTTCATGTCCACCAGCACCGCGGCGAAGTCGTCGCCGCGCAGGCAGGCCAGCGCCAGCTCCGGCGACTCGGCGCCGACCATGCCGTAGCCGGCGCTCTTGAGCAGCATGCGCAAGGCCTCGCGCACGTCCGCCTGGTCGTCGACTACCAGGATGCGCGGCGACGCCGCGGTCAGCGGCTTCATCGCCGAGACCTCATTCCGTTGACACCCAGTTTTCCAGGCGCAGGCCGACAACGCGCTCGAACTCGCGCACGTTGTTGGTGACCAGCACCGCATCCACGGCCAGGGCATGCGCCGCGATCAACTGGTCCAGCGCACCGATCGGGGTGCCCTTGCGCTCCGGTCCGCTGCGCAGCGCGCCATAGCGGCGCATGGCCGTTTCGTCGAACGGCAGGATGTCCAGCGGCGCCAGGAACTTGTCCAGCGCCTGCCGATTGCGTGGCGAGCCGCTCTTGTCCACGCCATAGGCCAATTCGGCGCCGGTGATACTGGAAATGGCGACCTGCCCGATGCGCAACGCGGCAAAGCGATCGAGCACACCGGGCGGACGGTGGTTGATGATGTAGATGCAGATGTTGGTGTCGAGCAGATAGAGCGGCTGACTCATACGGGCCACTCCCCGCGCACCTGCTGTTCGGGCTGCTCGCGCTGCAATTGGAAGCCGGGCTCGAACTCCTCCAGCGCCTCGCGCAGCAACTGCCAGGGGGCATCCAGGGGCAACAGCAGTACGCCGTTGCCGAAACGCCGGGCGATCACCTCCTCCCCTTCGAAGCGCAAAGCCTTGGGCAGGCGGACGGCCTGACTGCGCCCGGACTGGAACAGTTTCGCGGTCGTGGTCATGGCGATACTCCAATGGCAATGGATTGATATATACCGATGATATATACCACCTCGACAGTGTCAATGCCGCCCCTCGCCGTCCCACCTGCCAAGGCTTCATTCGGCGCGCAACGCCTGCATCGGCGGCACCCGCGCCGCACGCTGCGCCGGCGCCAATGCCGCGAGCAGGCCGGCAGCGGCGAGCACCAGCAGCACCGCGCCGATCGCCAGCGGATCGGCCACCCGCACCTCGAACAGGAAGCGCTGCAGCAGCCGCGACAGCGCCATCGCCACGCCCAGGCCCAGCAGCAGCCCGATCCCGATCTGCAGGCCGGCCTCGCGCAGCACCTGCCGCCGCAGCCGCGCCGGCGGCGCGC
>Ga0308160_10002743_pt1 | contig 20681 bp, 7 predicted proteins | sample PhyFR1_FD_201036 | JGI IMG/M metagenome (GOLD analysis project Ga0308160, IMG submission 201036) | Phyllosphere microbial communities from UC Gill Tract Community Farm, Albany, California, United States - DLSLF.R1 | ecosystem: Host-associated > Plants > Phyllosphere > Unclassified | place: USA...
GTGCACCGGCTTCTTCACCACCAAGGAAAAAGCCTCGGCCCACCTGAAGGGCGGCGCCAAGAAAGTCATCATCTCGGCACCGGGCGGCAAGGACGTCGACGCCACCATCGTCTACGGCGTCAACCACGACGTGCTCAAGAGCACCGACACCGTGATCTCGAACGCCTCCTGCACCACCAACTGCCTGGCCCCACTGGTCAAGCCGCTGAACGATGCCATCGGCCTGGAAAACGGCCTGATGACCACCGTCCACGCCTACACCAACGACCAGGTGCTGACCGACGTCATGCACGAAGACCTGCGCCGCGCCCGTTCGGCCACGCACTCGATGATCCCGACCAAGACCGGCGCCGCCGCCGCGGTCGGCCTGGTGCTGCCGGAACTGAACGGCAAGCTGGACGGCTACGCGATCCGCGTGCCGACCATCAACGTGTCGATCGTCGACCTGTCCTTCATCGCCAAGCGCGACACCACCGTCGAAGAAATCAACAGCCTGATGAAGGCGGCTGCCGAAGGCCCGCTGGCCGGCATCCTGACCTACAACAGCGCACCGCTGGTCTCGGTCGACTACAACCACAACCCGGCATCGTCGAACTTCGATTCGACCCTGACCAAGGTGTCGGGCCGCCTGGTGAAAGTGTCGTCGTGGTACGACAACGAGTGGGGCTTCAGCAACCGCATGCTGGACACCACCGTGGCGCTGATGAACGCGAAATAATCGTTCCCTGCGTGGGTTGAACTTGCAACCCAGGCTGGAAACTGCAAATGAAAAAACCCGCCGGCGCAAGCCGGCGGGTTTTTTTACGTCATCCGGAAGCCTGCGCTTCCGGAGCCGGCCCGATTAACGGAACTGGTAGGACGCGGTGATGCGCAGGCTGCGGCCCTGCACGTCTTCCAGGTTCTGCGGGATCACGCCGCCTTCTTCGTCGAACTGGCGCAGGTCAAGCGGCGGACGGCGGTCGAAGATGTTGCGCACGAAGGCCGACAGGGTCCAGCCCTTGAAGCCCTTGTAGCTGATGTTGTAGTCCCAACGCACGTAGGAACCGATACGGCACTGCGACGGGCTCCAGCCGTAATCCGCACAGGCTTCGGCCGTGTAGAAGTCGTCGTAGTAGTCGCCGCGCAGTTCGGTCGCCTTGTGGTAGGTCGCGCGCAGCGAGTGCGAGAACTTGCCGGTATCCAGGCCGAACGTGGTGTTGGCCACGATCTTCGGTGCGTCGTAACGGCCGGCCAGGTTGTCGCCGTAGCTGTTCAGCGTGTCGCTGAAGTAGCGCAGGTCGATCAGGTAGGTCGCATTGGCGTCGATGTTGACCTTGCCGTACGGGGTGTTGAAGCGCGCCGAACCGGTCAGGTCGAGACCGCTGGTCTTGGTCTTCGACACGTTCTCGAACATGCCCGAGGTACCGACCAGCGGTGCCGCGGTCACGCCGTAGCGGGTGCGCTCGTCGGCACTGAAGGTCTTGTCGTTGTCAAACGAGCCGCGCTGGATGACGCCGGGCGCCTGGTCGGCTTCCGCGGCCAGCAGCTGGCGGGTGTCCTTCAGGCCGATCTCGTCCTTGCGCTCGATGCGCCAGTAGTCGATCGACAGGCTGTAGCCCTTGACCGGCTCCATCACCGCGCCGAGGGTCATGCTGCGCGAGGTTTCCGGCTTCAGGTCCGGATTGTTGCGGACGTTGTTGAACGCGCCGGCCGAGCACTCGTTGGTCACGACCGCGTCGGCGCGTGCGATCAGGGTCTGCTTGGCCGGATCGCCGCTCGGCAGTGCCGCTGCCTGGGCCTTCAGGTCGCTCTGCAGGGCACGTGCCTGCGGGCAGCGCTTCGGATCGTTCACGGTCTGGAACGAGAACTTGCTCGACTCGGCGCTTTCCGTCAGGTTCGGTGCACGGAAGCCGGATTCCACGGTACCGCGCAGCATGAACTCCTTGTTGGCGGCGTAGCGGAAGGCCAGTTTCGGCGACACGTGGGCATCGAAGTGCTCGTACTTGTCGACGCGGGCTGCGGCCTGCAGGTCGAGGCGTTCGGTGACCGGCGCATCGATTTCGGCGAAGGCGGCGCCGGTGCTGCGCTTGGCGTTCGCGCTCGACGAGCCGTTGCCGACGATGTCGCCGGCCAGCAGGTTCGCGCTCGGATTGATGTTGAACTTCTCGTGGCGCAGTTCGCCGCCGAGTGCCAGGCCGACCGAACGGCCGCCGATCTGGGCGACTTCGCCGCTGATCTTGCCGTCTGCGAAGTACTGGGTGATCTTGCCTTTGTAACCGTATTGCGGGAACAGGGTGTTCAGCACGGCCGCCGAATTCTGCTGGCCCGGCTTGTACTCGTGGTTGAAGAAGTTCGGATCGCCCGAGGCGGTCAGGGTGCCGTTCGCGTTCTTGGCGCCCGCCAGGGTGTAGTCGCCCACCACCTGCTTGAAGCCGCTGGCGCTGAAGGCGCCGCGCTGGTTCATGTCGGTGTCGCTGCCCATGACGCCGACAGCGGTTTCCCAGTCATACTTGTCCCAGCTGCCCTTCAGGCCGGTCAGCACACGGTATTGCGAGCTCTTGACTTCGTTGGTGCTGCCGGCATCGGCAAAGCGGTAGCGGAAGTCGGCAGGGGCGTTCGTCGGGTTCAGCGGGCTGTTGGCCGCCAGTGCGCGGTAGGGGAAGCTCTGGATCGCGCCCGTGCTCGGGTTGGCCCAGGTCGACGCCTTGGTGGTCCCGCCATAGGTCGGGAAGCTGCTGAGGTAGTCGGTCTCGGTGTGCGAGTACAGGACTTCGGCGAAGCCGTCGACCTTGTCGTTGATGCGCAGCTTGCCCGATACCAGGGCATTCACGCGCTCGGCTTCCGGCACGGCCTGGAAGCGCGAGAAGCGGTCGTACTGGCACAGGCCGCTGCTGACGGTGGTGCAGCCTGAAAGGGCGCCGACACCGATCACGTTGCCCGGATAGGCATAGGTCGACGGTGCGCCGCGGTTGCCGAACATCTGGCCGCTGCCCGGGGCCACCGACGAGAATTGCTCGCCGTAGGCCGGATTGATGCTGTCCACCACCTGGCGCCAGGTGACGTCGTCGCGCTTGTACAGTTCGACGTTGGCCAGCACGTTGTAGCCGTCTTCGACAAAGTTGCCGATGCCGCCGGTGATGCTGGCGTTGCGGCTCTTGAACTCGCTGTTCTTCAGCGACTGGTTCTGGGTGGCCTTGATCTGGATGCCGCGGTAGTCGTTGCGGGTGATGATGTTGATCACACCGGCGACGGCGTCGGAGCCGTACACGGCCGAGCCGCCGTTGCGCAGCACTTCGACGCGCTCGATCGCGTCCATCGGCAGCGAGTCGAGGTTGGTGAAGACTTCGTTGTAGTCGGCCAGGGCGTATGGCGCCACGCGGCGCGAGTTCAGCAGGATCAGGGTCGACTGCTTGCCCAGGTTGCGCAGCGAAGCCGACGAGGCGCCGCCGGCGAACGAGTTGCTGCCGCCGAGGTCGGTCAGGCTGCTGCTCGACGAGGTCAGGGTCTGCAGCAGTTCGGTGACGGTGTTGGCGCCGGTGCGCACGATGTCTTCGCGCTTCATGACCGTGACCGGGGTGGAAGTTTCCGCATCGATGTGAGCGATGTTCGAGCCCGTCACCACGACCTTCTGGATCGGTTTGTCGGCATCGGCTTGCTGCGCGAATGCCATCGGGGCGTACGCCAGGGCCAATGCGACCGCCAGCGTGCTTTTTTTATACATAGTTGGTTGCAACACAAATCTCCGATTTCATTGAAGAGACATCGCACGGGAACCCGTACTGATGCTCGGCGCATAATTTGCATGTACAGATTGTTACAGTCAAGTAACAGCTTGCCTCGTAGCACAGATACAACAGTTTTATGCCTGTAAATGAGGGTTGGGGGTATGTTTGGATTCCCCTGGGGAGATTTTGAACGGAATGGGGGAGTATCTGCTACTCGAGGTAGCTTGTAAAAGACGAGTAATAATATGTGTTAAATCAGTGCGCTGAATGAAAAAAGCCGGTCAGTGCATCTGACCGGCTTTGTCATGTTTCGATACGGCTTCGGATCGGGTTCAGCGTGCCTTGGGCCACGGCGTCAGGATCTCGAATCCGTTCTTCGTCACGGCGATCATGTGTTCCCACTGCGCCGACAACGAACGGTCGCGCGTCACCACGGTCCAGCCGTCATCGAGCTGCTCGACGTCGGCCTCGCCGAGGTTGATCATCGGTTCCACCGTGAAGGTCATGCCTTCCTTCAGCAGCAGGCCGGTGTTGGGGCGGCCGTAGTGCAGCACCTGCGGCTCCTCGTGGTAGACCTTGCCGATGCCGTGGCCGCAGTATTCGCGCACCACCGAGTAGCCGGCCTTTTCGGCCAGGGTCTGGATCGCGTGGCCGACGTCGCCCAGGCGCGCGCCCGGCCGCACCACGCGGATGCCGGCCATCATGGCGTCGAAGGTGGTGTCGACCAGCTTCCTGGCTTCCGGGGAGGGCGTGCCGGCGAAGTACATGCGGCTGGTGTCGCCGTGCCAGCCGTCCTTGATCACGGTGACGTCGATGTTGACGATGTCGCCGTCCTGCAGGATCTCGGTCGGGCTCGGAATGCCGTGGCAGACCACGCCGTTGACCGAGGTGCACAGGGTCTTCGGGAAGCCGTGGTAGCCGACGTTGGCCGGCGTCGCCTTCTGCACCTTGCGGATGTACTCGTTGCAGCGCGCGTCGAGTTCCTCGGTCGAGACGCCGGGCACGACGTGTTCGGCGATCATTTCCAGCACCTCGGCGGCCAGGCGGCCGGCGACGCGCATCTTCGCAATGTCTTTTTCGTTCTTGAGTTTGATAACCATGGTTCGTTTCTGGTGGACCGACCGCACATCATACCTTTGCCGGATAAAAAATGCCCGCCGGGCGAACCGGGCGGGCATCCGTCAAGCCTCGTTCAAGGATCAGAAGGCCTGGTTGTAGCGCACGTAGACGAAGCGGTCGATCGGCAGGTTGGCGTCGATCGCCGACGAGGACGCGGCACCGAGGATGGTGTTGCGCGGCTTCTTGTCGAAGATGTTGTTGGCGCCCACCATCAGGGTGCCGTTCCAGGAGGTCTTGTACGACACGTTGGCGTCGTTGTAGACCATCGCGCCCAGGCGGTTCACGCCGCGGCCCCAGTTGCCTTCTTCAGTCACGGCGGTGCACTCGACCGGGGAGGTCAGGCTGTTGCTGTAGCACTTGTCCTTGATCTTGCCGAAGTAGCGGGCGGTCCAGGTGGCGCTCCAGTTGCCCATGCTCCAGTCGAGCGAGAGGTTCGACTTCTGGCGATAGTAGGCCGTGCCGCCGCCGCCATCATACTGGCCGAGGTAGTCGGTGAAGTCCGATTCCTTGTCGTCCTGGCGCTTGTACTTGGTGACGAAGGTCGAGTCCGAACGCAGCGTGAACTGGCCGTACGGAGTGCGGCCTAAGCGGTACGAGAACGACAGGTCGATGCCCGCGGTTTCCAGTGCGCCCAGGTTGGCGTTGCCGTGCGACAGGCTGATGATCTGGCCGCTGGCGTCGCGCTTGATCACGTTGCAGTAGGCCGCGATGTTCTGCACGTAGCAGTATTCGGCGGTCTGGGTGGCGGTGATGCCCGAGATCAGGTTGTCGACGCGGATGTCGTACCAGTCCAGCGAGCCCGAGAAGCCGGTCAGCCACGCCGGGCTGTAGACGAAGCCGATGGTCTTGGTCTTGGCGCGTTCCGGCTGCAGCGCGGCATTGCCGGCGCCCGAGTTGAACGGCACCGCGCCCTGCGCGCCGCCGGAGTCGGTGATCGGCGCGCCGTTCTGGGTGGTCTGGCGGAAGGTCGGGCCGGCGCCGGCGGCGGCGCAACGGGCCGCCACGTCCGGATTGCTCTGCTGGCCGAACTGGGAATCGCACGGATCGAGGTAGGTGTCGAAGGACTGGGAGCCGCCGCCAAAGGTGTCGCCGACGCTCGGCGCGCGGAAGCCCTGGGCCCAGGTGCCGCGCACCAGCAGGTCCTTGATCGGCTTCCACATCACGCTGGCCTTGCTGTTCGTGGTGTTGCCGAAGTTGCTGTAGTCCGAATAGCGGGTGGCCAGGTCGACGCTCAGCAGTTGGGCGAAGGTTACGCCCTTCAGGATCGGGATGTTGGCTTCGAGGTAGGCTTCGCGCACGGTATAGCGGCCGCGGGTGGCGTTGCCGGCCAGGTCCGAGGAGTAGCCTGATTGCTCGAACTGGCCCGGGATGTCGTTGCCGCGCACTTCGCGGTGCTCGAGGCCGCCGGCCACGCCGAGCATGCCGGCCGGCAGCTGCAGCAGTTCGCCGCTGAGGTTGGCGGTGGCGCTGTTGATGGTGCTGCCGTAGGTTGCCTGGCCGGTCGACATGATGTAGTCGATGGCGGCTTCGCTGTTGGTGCCCGGGCCGCCGATCATGTTGAACGGCTGGCATTCGGCCAGCGCGATCGGCGCCGCCGCGGTACCGCACTGGACCACGCCGCTGCCGTTCATGAAGGACGGGCCGAGGGCGCGCTTCAGGTTCAGCAGGTTGATGTTGCCGGTGCCCATGACGGTGCCGCGCACGGCGCTGTGGTTGTAGCCCACGTCCCAGTTCCAGGCCTTGCCGCGCACCTCGAAATTGCCCGACAGGGTGGCGTCGATGTGCAGGGTGCGGTTTTCGTTGTCGGTGATACGCGGCCGCTCGATCGTGCGGCGATAGAAGTACAGGTCTTCGCCGAAGGGGTTCCAGTAGCTGTTCTGGTCGATGTAGACCGGGTAGTTCGACTGGGTTTCGCTGTTCAGCGGGTAGCCGGCGATCTGCGCGGTCGACTTGCGCTGGGAGTACATCGCGGTGGTGCTGAACTGCATGTTGTACGGCAGTTCGATGGTGCCCTTGGTGAACAGGGTGTCCAGCTTGGTCGGCATCTGGAACATCATCTGCGACGCGCTGTTGAAATTATCCTGCGGCAGGTCTTCCCAGTCGTGGTAGTTGGCCGGATTGCGCGGATCGGCACCGGTGCCGATGCCGTTGCCGCCTTCGCCGCCGGTGTGATTCAGGACCAGGTCGCGGTCGTCCCCGACCAGCACTTCGCCCCACGGGCCGACGCCCAGGCCGGCGGTCGGGTGGCGCACGCCTTTCGGATAGCGGGTTGCTTCACGGCTGCGCGCCCACACCGTACCTTGCTCGGTGTGCGACAGGCCCAGCATCAGCGATGCCTTGTCGCTGCTGGCGCCATAGGAGAGCGAGAAGTCCTTGCCCTTGCCATCCTTCTTGTCGTTGGCGCCGGCGTACAGGCCCAGCAGGCCGCCGTCCATGCGCTTTTTCAGGATGATGTTGACCACGCCCGAGATCGCGTCCGAGCCGTAGATCGACGACGCGCCGTCCTTCAGCACCTCGATGCGCTCGATCATCGCCGACGGAATCGTCGACATGTCGGTGTAGCCGTCGACCGACTGGGTCCAGCGCTTGCCGTCCACCAGCACCAGCAGGCGGTTCGAGCCCAGGTTGCGCAGGCTGATGTACTGGCCGCCGTTCTCGCGGTTCGAGGTCAGCGAGCCGCCGCGGTCGAAATCGGGGGTACCGGCCGAGGCCAGTTGGTTCAGTACGTCGCCGACGGTGACCAGGCCGCTCTTCTGGATCTGTTCCTGGGTCATGACCTGGACCGGTTGTGCCGTCTCCAGGTCGACCTGGCGAATGCGGGAACCAGTGACTTCCACACGTTGCAGCGGTGCATTCTGCGCTTCCTGGGCGCTTGCCGCATGCATCCCGAATGCGACGCCGCTGACGCACAGCAGGCGGATCGACCGGGACAAGGCTTTTTCCATCATTGAATGACTCCTGGGGTAAGGACACAGCAGTAGATATGGGCCGCATGATGGTATCGACGCGGCTATTTTTGAAAACAATGCGCTGGGCAATGCTTTACAATATAGCAATGGAATCACTTGTATTGATGCGCTGTCAATAAACGGACGTACATATATTAAATTGTTGCAATTTTGCGTATTTACAGAAGGTTGCGTGACATAAATATTCTTCGCCGAAATTGCGTAAATCACTCGGCGTTAGTTACTAGTTCGTACTAAACCATGGTGGTTTATGGCGATGAAACGTGTCTGGCAAGACACAGTTGGTAAAATTCATTGCACTGCGATAGTGCATGACGCGCTTCACAATGGACGTCAGGCTAAAGGATTGCTTGGCATCTATTCCAGGTTGCCCGATGCAATATGGTGCGCCGCCAAAAGAACGGCACGGCGCGGCAACCATTCGGTGAATGCGCTACGATCGGCAAAACCATCAAAAGACAAAATTGTTGCCGCCGGGAGACAAAGTGTTGGCCAGTCCGGCGGTCACGCGATTAGAACGCCTGGTTGTAACGCAGGTAGAAGTAGCGGTCGATCGGCCGTTCCGGATCCACTGCCGAGGACGACGAGGCGCCGCCCAGCGCGCTGCCGGCGTCGTAGATGACGATCGGCTTGCGCTTGAACACGTTGTTGGCGCCGGCCAGCAGGCGCCCCTTCCACGGCAGCGCATAGCCGATCGACAGATCGCTGTAGGCCATGGCGCCGAGGCGGTTGTAGCCGGTGCCCCAGCTCGTTTTATCGTTCGGGTTGCTGCATTCCTGGTTGAGCGGGGCGCTCCAGCAGTGCACCTTGACCTTGCTGTAATAGCGCGTGGCCAGCGTGGCGCTCCAGTTGCCCAGGCTCCAGTCGAGCGCCAGGTTGGACTTGACCCGGTTGTAGCCGAATTCGCCGGCATAGTGGAGCGGGGCGGCGCTCACGGTGCTGCGGGTGTCGTACTTGTCGACGTAGGTCGACTCCGAGCGGACGTTGAACTGGCCGAGGCGGGTGCGCGGCAGGCGGTAATTCAGGCTCAGGTCGATGCCTTTGGTGGCCAGTTCGCCCAGGTTGAGGGTGCCGCGCGACAGGCTGACGATCTGGCCGGTGACCTGGTCGCGCCGGATCCTGTCGCAGAAGGATTGCACGGCGTCGATGTAGCACTGGTTGATCTCGAACACCGCGGTGACGGTGGTGATGCGGTTTTTCACGCGGATGTCGAAATAGTCAAGCGCCACCGACAGGCCGCTCAGCCAGGACGGGCTGTAGACCAGGCCCAGGGTGCGGGTGATGGCGGTTTCCGGCTGCAGCGCGCTGTTGCCGAAGCCGACGTCGAAGGGCACCGGGGTCTGGGCGCCGGACGCCGGCACCGGGGCGCCGGCCTGGTTGACCTGGCGGAAGGTCGCCGGCACCCCGGCCGCGGTGCAGCGCGCCTTGACGGCAGGGGTCCTGGCGGCTTCGCCGAACAGGCTGTCGCAGGCGTCCAGATAGGAATCGTAGCCCTGCGAGCCGCCGCCGAAGCTGTCGCCCAGCGCGGGCGCGCGGAAGCCCTCGGCGTAGGTGGCGCGCACCAGCAGGTCGCGCACCGGTTTCCACAGCAGGCTGGCCTTGCTGTTGGTGGTGCTGCCGAAATTGCTGTAGTCCGAATAGCGCGAGGCGAGGTCGACGGCCAGGCTGCGCACCAGCGGCAGGTCCTTCAGCAGCGGGATGTTGAATTCCAGGTAGGCTTCGCGCACGCTGTACTGGCCGACCGTGGTGTTGCCCGCCAGGTCGCTCGAGTAGCCGGACTGCTCGAACTGGCCGGGACGGTCGTTGCCGCGCACGGCGCGGTGTTCGAGGCCGGCCGCCACGCCGAGCGCACCACCCGGCAGCGTCAGGAGTTCGCCGGTGATGTCGGCGGTGGCGCTGTTGACGGTCGAGCCGTAGGTGGCCTGGCCGACCGACATCACGTAGTCCAGGGCGGCACTGGTCGAGGCCGAGGGGCCGCCCAGGATGTCGAAGGGCATGCACTCGGCCAGCGCGATCGGGGCGGCCGGGGTGCCGCACTGGACCACGCCGCTGGCGTTCAGGAAGGAGGGGCCGAGCGCCTTTTTCAGGTTCAGCAGGTTCAGGTTGCCGGTCGCGCGCACGTTGCCGTCGACGGTACTGTGGTTGTAGCCCAGGTTCCAGTTCCAGGGCTTGTCCCCCAGCGAAAAGTTGCCTTCGAGCACGGCGTCGACATGCAGGGTGCGGTTTTCGTTCTCGGTCACGCGCGGCACTTCGATGGTGCGGCGGTAGAAGTACAGGTCCTGGCCGGGGCCGGTGGCGCCGATGCCCTGGCTGCCGTAGGGATTGTAGTAACTGGCCTTGTCGATATACACCGGAAACTTGAGCTGGGTCTGCGAATTGAGCGGATAGCCGGCCACCTGGCGCGTCGACAAACGGTCCGCCAGCATTGCGGTGACGGTCAGGCGCGTGTCCCGCGGCAGCGCCAGGCTGCCCTTGGTGAACAGGGTCGTCAGCCGGGTCGGCGACGTGTACATCATCTGCTGGGTCGAGTTGAACAGGTCGGCATCGGCGTTGGCGTAGGGGTGGTAGTTCAGCCGGTTGCGGCTGTCGCTGCCAGTGCCGCTGCCGTCGTAGCTGCCGGTATGGTTCAGGTACTGGTTGAAGCCGCTGGCGAAGCCGTTGGCGGCGACCTGGCGGATGCGGCCCCAGGGCCCCTGGCCGAAGCCGGAATTCAGGTGCGCCGGCCCATTGGTGGTGGCGGTGATCTCGCGGTCCTTCGCCCACACCGCGCCCTGGTCGCTGTAGCCGAGGCCGAACATGATGTTGGCGCGCTCGTTGCCGGCGCCGTAGCTGAGCGACACATCCTTGCTGCGGCCGTCGCCGAGTTCGTTGCGGCCGGCGTAGACGCTGGCCTGGCCGCCTTCCACGCTCTTTTTCAGGATGAAGTTGACCACGCCGGCAATCGCATCCGACCCGTAGATCGCCGAGGCGCCATCCTTCAGGATCTCGATGCGCTCCACAAAAGCCGATGGGATGGTCGAGACGTCGGTGTAGCCGGCCACGGTCGTGGTCCAGCGCTTGCCGTTGACCAGCACCAGCAGGCGGTTGGCGCCGAGGTTGCGCATGTTGATGAACTGGCCGCCCTGTTCGCGGCTCGCGCCCAATGTCGAGCCGCGCGAGAACGCCGGCGTCCCGGCCACCGACAGATTGTTGATGATCTCGCCCACGGTGACCAGCCCGGTCTTCTGGATCTGTTCCTGGGTCATCACCTGGATGGGCTGCGCCGTTTCCAGGTCGACCTGGCGGATGCGCGAGCCGGTGACTTCGACGCGTTGCGGCGTGTTCGTCGTCGTTGCAGTGTCGGCCAGCGCCTGTGCCCGGGCCGGCGCGATGAAAACCTGCATCGCGGCCGGCAGGGTGGCAAACAGGCCCAGCGTGATCCTGATATGTCGTTGCATGAGATCCCCCGTGAAGGACAAACATCGCTTGCGCATATGTATCAGATCACTCTGTATTGACGAGTGTCAATGCAGGAAAGATACTCGTGACAAGCCGGGGGTAAAAACAACAGGCTCAGTTATCGAAGCAACTCTTCCACAGGCGCACAACCACATCGGCATGGGCCGCCACCAGCGCCGGATCGACGCGCGCATTGTCCTGGCCCTGCAGGCGCACCTGGTGCTGCAGGCGGCGCAGCGCGCGGTAGGCGTTGGCCGCATCCTGCGCCAGGCCCCTGTCGATCAGGCCGAGGTCGCCGCACAGGCGCAACAGGGCGATGTTGCCGCTGTTCGCCGTCAGTTGCGGATAGCGCGCGGCGTGGCGCAGCACCAGGTACTGGACGATGAACTCGATGTCGATCATGCCGCCGGCGTCCTGCTTCAGGTCGAAGCGGGCACCGGGGTTCGGATGGGCGTCGCGCATGCGCCGGCGCATGGCGACGACTTCCTCGCGCAGCTTGTCCGCATGACTGTCGCGGTCCTGGCGCAGCACGGCTTCGCGGACCGCCTCGAAACGGGCGCCGATGGCGGTGTCGCCGGCGCAGAAGCGGGCGCGGGTCAGCGCCTGGTGTTCCCAGATCCAGGCCGAGGCGCGCTGGTAGCGCTCGAAGGCGTTCACCGAGGACACCAGCATGCCGCTGGCCCCGTCCGGGCGCAGCGCGGTGTCGATGTCGAACAGGATGCCGGCCGGCGTATGCGTGGTCATCCAGGTGATGAAGCGCTGCGCCAGTTTGGCGTAGTTGGATGGGGCCAGGTCGTCCTCGTCGTCGAACAGGAAGATCACGTCGAGGTCGGACACGTAGCCCAGTTCCTTGCCGCCCAGCTTGCCATAGGCGATGACGGCGAATTGCGGCACCTCGCGGTGGCGGGTGGCGATCGTGCGCCAGGCTCGCTGCACGGTTTCATGGACGATCAGGTCGGCCAGCGCCGACAGGTGGTCGGCCAGGCGCTCGACCGAGAGTTCGCCCGCCAGGTCCAGCGCCAGCAGGCGGAACAGCTGGGCGTGGTGGGTTTCGCGCAGGATGTCGAGCTGGCGTTCGGTATCGCCATCGGCGCTGTCGAGCTGGGCTTTCAGGCTTGCCGCCAGCGCCGGCAGGTCTTCGGCGAAATTGACGGCGGCGTTGCCGCGGTCGTCCAGCAATTCGTCGAGCAGGATCGGGTGCTGGGTCAGGAAGGTGGCGGCCCAGCCGCTGGCGTTGATCATGCGGATCACGCGCTCGAGCGTGTGTGGATACTCGGTCAGCAGCGACAGATAGGCCGAGCGGCGCGCGATCGCCTCGAAGAAATCGAGCAGGCGTCCCAGCGTCGCCGCGTGGCTGCCGAGGCCGCTCTCCTGTACCACGCCGGCGATCTGCGGCAGCGCCGCGTTGACCAGCGCCACCAGGCGGTTGCGGCTGGCTTCGGGCAGGGTCTGCAGGCGCGGCGCCTGCCAGGTCGCGACCAGGCGGTCGGCCGCGGCCTTCGGGTCGTCGAAGCCGAGGCTGGCCAGGCGGTCGGCGATGGCGTCGCGGTTGTCGGCATCGCTGGTGGCGTCGATGATCGAGGCGCCCGGATCGACCGGGTCGGCGCCCGTGCTTTTATCCGCGAAGATGGCGTCGAACTGGGCGGCGACGAAGGTGCGCCATTCGTCCAGGCGCGCCAGCAGCGCCGCTTCGTCGGCCAGGCCCATCATCCGGGCCACCGTATGGCGGTCTTCGGGGGAGGCGGGCAGGGTGTGGGTCTGGGCGTCTTCCAGGTATTGCAGCCGGTGTTCCAGGTTGCGCAGGAAGGTATAGGCATCGAGCAATTGCTCGACGATGTCAGGGGTCAGCAGGTCGCGCTCGGCCAGCAGGCGCAGCGTCTTGCGGGTGGAACGTTCGCGCAGGGCGGGGTCGCGTCCGCCGCGGATCAGCTGGAACACCTGGGCCAGGAATTCGATCTCGCGGATGCCGCCGCGGCCCAGCTTGACGTTGTGGCTGCGCTCCGGATGCAGGCGTTCCTGGCGGTTGACCTCGGCACGGATCTGGGCGTGCATGGTGCGGATTGCGTCGATCACCCCGAAGTCGAGGTAGCGCCGGAACACGAAGGGCCGCACGATCGCATCCAGCGCCGCGATGTCTTCCGGATCGCCGCTGACCGCGCGCGCCTTGACCCAGGCATAACGTTCCCACTCCCGCCCCTGTACGATCAGGTAGTCCTCGACCATGTTCAGGCTCGCTGCAAGCGGACCCGACTTGCCGTTGGGACGCAGCGCCATGTCGACGCGGAAGGTAAAACCGTCCTCGGTGATCTCGGACAGGGCGGCGATCAGCTTGCGGCCAAGGCGCACGAAGAATTCGTGGTTGGACAGGCTGCGCTGGCCCGAGCCGGCATTTGTGTCGCCATCCTCGGGGTACACGAAGATCAGATCGATGTCGGAGGACACATTGAGTTCGAAGCCGCCGTGCTTGCCCATGGCCAGCACCATCATCTGCTGGGGCCGGCCGGATTCGGCGCCGGTCGGCATGCCGTGGATGGCGGTCAGCTCGGCCATGAGCTCGGTCAGGTGGGCCTGGACGGCGAAGTCGGCGAAGCGGCTCATCGCGGTGACGACTTCGTCGAGATCGGCGTGGCCGTCGAGGTCGCGCTGGATCAGGGCACAGATGAGCAGGTTACGCAGGCGGCGCATGGCGCGTCCCAGCGGCAGCCTGGCGCCGCCGGGTCCGGAATTCGCTTCGAGCTCCAGCGCTGCGCCGAAATCGAGCCGGGCCAGCGATAATTGGGCAAGCGTGTCCAGGCGCGCGGCGCGGGCCGGATCGGCGGCCAGCCAGCGCTGGTAGAAGCGCGACATGGTGGCCAGGGAAGCTTGAGAGGGGACGACAGTATTCATGGGGCGGATCCAGACGAGTTATGCGTTCCGGGACGCTTGCTATGCGGTAAAATTGCCCGCCTGCCCAGGTTGGCATGATGTTAAGGTAGGCGATGCTGCAGTTGCAAGTGCATGCAGGCCGTTTGCAAGCGCATCCCATTGTACGAATAGTCTGGATTCAAGCGCATTTACTGAAGTTACGTTATTAGCGGCGAGCCTTTTTGAGCATATTGATGCATGACCCGGAACAGCAGGCAGAACGCGCGCGGCAGGCGGGGCAGGACTCCGCCAATGCCGGCGCCGACACGCCTGTTGCCGACCAGGGTCATGCGCATGTCCCCGCCGACGATGCGCATGCGGTCGAGGCGCATGCCCACCTGCCGCTGGCCGAACGCTGGCGCCGCCTGCGCGCGGCCTACCGCTATGCCAATCTTGCTTCGCATCATGTGCTCGGCTTCACGCTGAAGGCCGGCCTGCTCGTCTATTTCGCCTTCATGCTGCTGTTCCTGGGACTGCGCTACGCGATCCTGCCGAACATCGACCTGTACAAGCCCGATCTCGAACGCGCCGCCAGCCGCGCGCTCGGCAACCCGGTCACCATTGCCCGCGTGTACGCATCGTGGCGCGGCCTGCACCCCAATCTGTATCTCGGCGACGTGCACCTGCGCGACCGCGAGGGGCGCCGGCTGCTGGCGCTGCCCTCGGTGTCGGCCACGTTGTCGTGGTGGACCTTCATCGCCTTCGAGCCGCGCTTCGAATCGCTCGAGATCAACCGACCCGAACTCGACGTGCGCCGCACCCCCGACGGCGTGCTGCAGGTGGCCGGGGTGCGCATGGACAGCAAGAAAGAGGAAGGCGGCGGCGCCGACTGGCTGTTCCGCCAGCGCGAGATCGTGATCCGCGAAGGGCGCCTGGCCTGGACCGACGGCCTGCGCGGCGCCCCGCCCCTGGCGCTGCGCGACGTCACCCTGGTGCTGCAGAACCACTGGACCGGGCACCGCTTCGCCCTCAAGGCCACGCCCCCGGGCACGCTCAGCGCCCCGCTCGACGTGCGTGCCCGCTTCACCCATCCGGCTTTCGGCGCGCGCCCGTCGGACACGCTGCGCTGGAAAGGCGAGGTCTATGCCGACCTGCGCAACGCCGACCTGGCCGCCTGGAAGCAATACCTCGATTATCCGTTCAAGCTGGAGCGCGGGCGCGGCTCGGTGCGTGCCTGGCTGAACTTCGACCAGGCGCGCCTGGCCGGCTTTACGGCCGACCTCGGCCTGGCCGATGTCGGCGCGCACCTGGCGCCGGATGCGCCGCCGCTGCAGCTGGCCCGGGTCAGCGGCCGCCTGTCGGCGCGCGAGGAAATCCGCCCCGGCGCCGGCGACGGCAAACCGACCTTCGGCGCCCTCGGGCACACCGTCGGCATCGAGGATTTTTCGGTGGTCATGCGCGACGGCACCGTGCTGGCGCCGGCCACGCTGTCCGAAACCTGGCGGCCCGCCACCCGCACCCGGCCCGAGCACGTGGAAGTGCGCGCCGACCGCGTCGACCTCGGCGCGCTGGCCGCGCTGGCGGCCCAGATGCCCTTGAGCCAGGCCCAGCGCACGCTGCTGGCGGAACTGGCGCCGCGCGGCCGCCTGCTCGACGTCGACGCCGAATGGGAAGGACGCTTCCCGCACCTGGGCGGCGGCTACCGCGTGCGCGGCCAGGTCGAAGGCCTCGGCATCAACGCGCTGGCAGCCCATGGCGCCGGCGAAGGCGCCGGCGAGGGTGCCGGCGAGCCGGCGCATCCGGCCATTCCGGGTTTCCGCAACCTGTCCGGCAACATCGACGCCAGCGACCGCGGCGGCAGCGTGACCCTCGATTCCAGCCGGCTGGCGCTGATGCTGCCGGCCTGGTTCGCCGACCCCGACATGGTGTTCGACCAGCTCGGGCTGCGCGCGCGCTGGTCCTGGCCGCAGGACGACCAGCTGCTGGTCGAGATCGACGGCATGGATTTCGCCCAGGGCGCGCTGAAGGGCACGCTGGCCGGCCGCCATTTGCTGCCGCTGAATGAAGCGCATGGGATCAAAGGACCGGGCAGCGCCGACCTGAATGCCACCATCGATAATTTCGACATTGCCAGCATCGGCCGCTTCCTGCCGCTGGCCACCCACGAAGGCTTGCGCGACTGGCTGACCGGGGCGCTGCAGGGCGGCACCCTGCACGACGCGCGCCTGCGCCTGCGCGGCGACTTGTCGCACTTCCCGTTCAAGGGCGAGAGCGCTGCCGAGCGTGCGCGCGGCGAATTCCGCGTCAGCGGCCGCATCGAGAACGGCAAGCTGGAATACGCGCCGGCGCATCGCCAGCCCGACGGCAAGACCCCGCTGTGGCCGCTGGCCGAGAACATCAACGGCTCGATCGTGTTCGACCGCGCGCGCATGGACATCCACGCCGACACCGCGCGCACCCTCGGCATCGCGCTCAGCAACGTGCGCGCCACCATCCCGGAACTGGGTTCGCACGAATCGGTGCTCGACATCGACGGCAACGCCGCCGGCCCCCTGCAGGACCTGCTGCACTACGTGGCCGTGACGCCGGTGCTGGAATGGATCGGCCACTTTACCGAAGACACGCGCGCCACCGGGCCGGCCAGGCTGGGACTGAAGCTGCACCTGCCGCTGGCCAACCTGCACGACGCCAAGGTGCAGGGCGCACTGCAGCTGCAGAACAACGACGTGACTTTGTTCCCGGAACTGCCGCCGATCCAGGCCGCGCTGGGCCGGGTCGAGTTTAACGAACACGGCGTCAACCTGAACGGCGTCGGCGCCAGCTTCCTGGGCGGCCCGCTGGTGCTGACCGGCGGCACCCAGCGCGAGGGCGGCATCGTGATCCGCATGGCCGGCACCGCCACCGCGGACGGCATGCGCCGCACGCAGTCGCTGCCGGCGCTGCAGCGCCTCGGCGCCAGGCTGACCGGCGGCGCGCGCTTCGGCGGCAGCGTCACGGTGAAGGACCGCGCCACCCAGATCGTGCTCGACTCGACCCTGGCCGGCCTCGGCCTCGACTTGCCGGCACCGCTGAACAAGCCCGCCGCGGACGCCTTGCCGCTGCATTTCGTCCTCAGCGGCCAGCCGACCGGGCCTGATGGCGTCGGCCACGACGAGATCCGCATCGGTCTCGGGAATACGGTGGCGGCGCGCTACGTGCGCGAGCGCCAGCCGCAAAAGCCCTGGGTGGTCAAGCGCGGCGGCATTGGCGTCAACGTGCCTGCGCCGGAACCGGACAGCGGCATGATGATCAACGTGAACATGAAGTCGCTGAACGTCGACCGCTGGCTGGCGGCGGGGGCCGAGATTGCCGGGCAGGGCGAGAACGGCAATGCGGCGGCTGCACCTGCCGCGGAGGGTGCAGGCGGCGCAGGCCCGGGCATGGCCCAGTACGTGATCCCGGACACCATCGGCGCGCGCGCCGCCGAACTGGTGATCGGCGAGCGTCCGCTACGCAATGTCGTGGTCGGCGCCACCCACCGGCCGGGGCTGTGGCAGGCCAGCATCGATTCGCGCGAAGTGAGCGGTTACGTGACCTGGAACGAATCGCCCACCGGCCAGGGCCTGGGCAAGGTGACGGCGCGCCTGGCCTCGCTCGACATCCCGGAATCGACCGCCAATGAGGTCAAGGACCTGCTCGAATCGAACAAGGGCGCCACCGCCAACATCCCGGGGCTGGACATCGTGGCCGAGCGCTTCGAATTGTTCGACAAGCAGTTCGGCCGCCTGGAACTGGTGGCCAGCAACGCCCAGGCGCTGGCCGGGCGCGAATGGCGCATCGAAAAGCTGGCGCTGACCAATCCGGACGGCCAGCTGAAAGCCAACGGCCGCTGGCTGACGCGCGACGGCCGCAGCAACACCGCGCTGAATTTCAAGCTCGACATCAGCGACGCCGGCCGCCTGCTGGACCGCCTCGGCTTCCCCGGCACCCTGCGCCGCGGCAAGGGCCAGCTGTCGGGCGACGTGTCCTGGTCCGGCCTGCCGTATTCGCTCGACATCCCGAGCCTGTCCGGCCAGATCCAGATGAACGTCGAGGACGGACAGTTCCTGAAAAAGGATCCGGGCGCGGCCAAGCTGCTCGGCGTGCTCAGCCTGCAGATGCTGCCGCGCATGCTCAAGCTCGATTTCCACGACGTGTTCTCGGAAGGCCTGGCCTTCGACGGCATCACCGCCAACGCCCTGATCGCGCGTGGCGTGCTGCGCACCGACAACCTCAAGATGCACGGCGTCGCGGCGACCGTACTGATGGACGGCAGCGCCGACATCGCCAACGAATCGACCAACCTGCACGTGGTGGTGATCCCCGAATTCAATCTCGGCACCGGCCCGCTGGTCTACGGCCTCGCCGTCAACCCCGTCATCGGCCTGGGCAGCTTCCTGGCCCAGTTGTTCCTGCGCGCGCCGGTGATGAAGGCGCTGACCTATCACATGCAGGTGACGGGGCCGTGGAAATCGCCGTCGGTGGTCAAGCTGGACAACCGGTCGCTGCCGGCGGCGGCCACGGCGCCTGCCGCCACCGCACCGAAAAAGGGAAAATAATGAACGATTCGATGGACCAATCCGCTATTGTCGCGGCAGTGCAGATGGTGTCGACCCCGGTGGTCGAGGAAAACATCGCCACCGCGCGCCGCCTGATTGCCGAGGCGGCAGCCGGCGGCGCCACACTGGTGACCCTGCCCGAATACTGGCCGATCATGGGCCGCGCCGACACCGACAAGGTGCATCACGCCGAGCAGCCGGGCAGCGGGCCGATCCAGGATTTCCTGGCGGCGCAGGCGCGCGAACACGGCATCTGGCTGATCGGCGGCACGCTGCCCCTGGTGTCCGACGACGCCGGCAAGGTGCTGAACACGACCCTGGTCTACGACCCGGAAGGGCGCCCGGTCGGCCGTTACGACAAGATCCACCTGTTCGGCTTCAACAAGGGCACGGAATCCTACGACGAGGCGCGCACCATCGTGCCGGGCGCCACCGTCGGCGCCTTCGAAGCGCCGTTCGGCCGCGTCGGGCTGTCGATCTGCTACGACCTGCGCTTCCCGGAACTGTTCCGCGCGATGGGCGAGTGCGCGCTGATCGTGGTGCCGGCCGCCTTTACCCACACCACCGGCCTGGCGCACTGGGAAGTGCTGCTGCGTGCCCGTGCCATCGAGAACCAATGCTACGTGCTGGCCTCGGCCCAGGGCGGCCGGCATCCGAACGGCCGCCGCACTTTCGGCCACAGCATGCTGATCGACCCCTGGGGCGAGGTCAAGGACGTGCTGGCCGAAGGCGAGGGCGTGGTCAGCGGCGCGATCGATGCCGCATTCCTGGCACAGGTGCGCGAGAACCTGCCGGCGCTGAAGCACCGCAAACTGTAATTCCGATATCTGCGTTGGCATGGACGTAGGGTGGGCTCTCCGAGCCCACGCGGACGTTTGCGTCATGCCGGCTTCCGCGTGGGCACGGAGTGCCACCCTACAATGTTGCGCAATCGTATCTATATAGTTGACGGCTGCGTCACGCCCGGTAGGAACGAACCCGTTGTGGCACAATGGGACTATCCTTACCAGAAAGACCTTTGCACATGAAACCATTCGAACCGAACCTGTCCTCCCTCGCTGTCGCGCGCGACGTTCTGTTGACGCCATTCGGCCTCGACGAAGGCAAGCTGATCACGACGCTCGGGACGATGTTCACGCACAAGGTCGACTATGCCGACCTGTATTTCCAGTTCACCAAGAGCGAAGGCTGGAGCCTGGAAGAAGGCATCGTCAAGAGCGGCAGCTTCTCGATCGACCAGGGCGTCGGCGTGCGCGCCGTGTCGGGCGACAAGACCGCATTCTCCTATTCCGACGACATCTCGCAGGCGGCCCTGCTGGACGCCGCCGCCGCCACCCGCACCATCGCCCGTGCCGGTGCCGGCCGCGTCAAGGTCGCGGCCGGCGTGCGCGAGAGCGGCGGACGTTCGCTCTACCTGCCGCACGATCCGCTGAATTCGCTCGACGCCACCGCCAAGGTGCAACTCCTCGAGCGCGTGGAAAAGATCGCGCGCGCCAAGGATCCGCGCGTGGTGCAGGTGATGGCCAGCCTGGCCGGCGAATACGACGTGGTGCTGGTGGTGCGCAGCGACGGCGTGCTGGCGGCCGACATCCGCCCGCTGGTGCGCGTGTCCGTCACCGTCATCGCCGAGCAGAACGGCCGGCGCGAAGTCGGCTCCTCGGGCGGCGGCGGCCGTTACGATTATTCCTACTTCAGCGACGAGCTGCTCGACCAGTACGCCAGCGAAGCCGTGAAGTCGGCGCTGGTCAACCTGGAAGCGCGTCCGGCCCCGGCCGGCCCGATGACCATCGTGCTCGGCCCGGGCTGGCCCGGCGTGCTGCTGCACGAAGCGGTCGGCCACGGCCTGGAAGGCGACTTCAACCGCAAGGGCTCGTCGGCCTATGCCGGCATGATCGGCGAGCGCGTCGCCGCCAAGGGCGTTACCGTGGTCGACGACGGCACCCTGCAGGACCGCCGCGGCTCGCTGAACATGGACGACGAGGGCAACCCGACCCAGTGCACGACCCTGATCGAGGACGGCATCCTGAAGG
>Ga0308160_10002744_pt1 | contig 20676 bp, 31 predicted proteins | sample PhyFR1_FD_201036 | JGI IMG/M metagenome (GOLD analysis project Ga0308160, IMG submission 201036) | Phyllosphere microbial communities from UC Gill Tract Community Farm, Albany, California, United States - DLSLF.R1 | ecosystem: Host-associated > Plants > Phyllosphere > Unclassified | place: USA...
GGAAACCTAATCTGTGGTTATGATGAGGTTTATATCGCGCTGAGGGAGCCTGCCTTCCCTTCATCATCAGACTTCGCCGGATTTTCCGCATCCTTGTCATCATCCGTGTCATGTGAGACAGGTACATTACGTCCCGCTTTGAGATCTTGATTTGGATGTCGCAGTGATTCCAATCCGGCTTTTGAAGCTCTTCTTCCAGGTTGTAATGTCAACCGGTCAACCGGTGCCCTGTGGATTAGCGGGAATGGTAAAATTTCAGTATGCGTGACTGACCTTCGCTGTTGGACCCAATGCCCGTCCTTCCTGACTTCTCGCTCATCAGAGACTTTACGATCTTTGCCCCGCTCCACCATATCCGCCTGTGATCCCCTCCTAGGTCCACCTTCAGTAGGACTAACATCGTTATTGTTGACAAGTAACCTCGGAACAGAAGTATTCCCAAGTGAAGCAGACCCAATAGCCCATGCGGGTGGTAATGATTCTCTCGAATATTTCGCCTTCTGTTTCCTAGGACTAGGTTCTTTTCCTTTCCCACCTTCTTTTGAGGGAACATCGTTATTATCAGGTTGTGGAATATCGCCATTAACGCCAGCTGATTGTTTGAGACCAAGTTCGGTTTCTTCGAATTGCATCAATTCAGCTACGAATCCGATGTTGGGTGATATCCCTTTTCGATGCTCAGCGACATAGGCGTAAGCAGTCTTGAGTGTCCAAGCATTGGCGTGGATGAGGTAGGCGAGTACGACGGTTACTGAACGTGATTTCCCAGCTTTACAATGAACGTATACAGGTGCCGAATGCAATCGGGCGTCGTCTACTTGTAAGCTCATCTGCATCCCCTTGTCATAGTTTAAGGACTCACTCAAAAAGTCGCAAGCCTCCCGCATATACTTGTTCACACCCGTCTCTTCGACAATATCCCTCATTGGGATCTTGTGATATTTATCAAACTCCTTCACCAACCCCAATCCCTGATTATCTTCACATTCCATAGCAACATTCAATATGCGCTTCACTCCCATCTTTTTCAATTCCTCAATCTCTTCTTTCGAATTGATCTCAGGACCAAGGTATAGAAAAGAAGGAAGGATGGTCGAAACGATAAATGGAGCTACAGCGTTCCTTGAAGCGCCAGTCCTAGAAGGTCCAGCGAGCCCATATTCCTGTCCACCGGGAGAACGTTGTGGCCATACAGGCCCTGGAGTTGGTAGTGTAATATCGGCAAATGAAGAAGGTGAAGGTGGTAATTTCGATTGTTCAAGACAAGCTTGTTGGAATGATCCTCGTATTGGAGACCTTCCTGGGGATTTGGGTGCAAGAGATGGGGAACCACCTTTAGCAGCTGCGATATCTAGGTGGAGATTTGGGAATTTCCCACCACCACTTGGAGATGCTGATTTGGGGGCTTGGGATAGTTGACCAGGACGGCGAGGGTCTACTTGGATAGAAAGGGATGGGACGTTGGATCGTTTGATACCTCCTCGAAGGGATGGCATTGATTGTTTCTGGGATAACATCTGGGGGTGAGAGTCGGGAATGGGAGGAGGGGCGATATTGAATGTTGGAATTGGGCCAGTGAACGGGGTAGAGCGTGTCGAGGAGGAGGTAGGGGCCGATGCACTAGTCGAGTCGTCTCCCGAGACAAGCGAGGACTTCGTATCGGAAGCCAACACAGCGCCCCATCCCCCTTTCAACACCTTGACCCTCTCAGGAGCCGTAATCCTGTCCATAATCCCTTTATATACAATCGCAGCATCATCCTCCTCCAAAGCTCCAATGATGACTACATCCTGTTCGGGTCGTTCTGTGAATATCTCCCATACGGCCCTTCCCGCCGACGTGGTAATATAACTCCCCAGCGTTTCCACCGTAGCTCCAGACCCTCGTGATCGTTTTAGGCGTTTGTAAATAAGAGTCGGGATGTTGATGTTGATTGACTTTGGGAGGTGGGAAGTGAGGTAAGCCCCTAAGGAGCGAGTATCAATTATAAGTGTTCCATCGAGGTTGAGATCGGTGATTTCCACTTGATCATCTTCTGGCAAGGTCGGACCGGTCAAAGGAGAATTCTGGGCAGAGGAGTAGGTGGATACAGTAGGTGATATATCCAGTGGTCGTTGGCTGAGGTTCGCATCAACGTCTCTTCTAAGGATTGACAATTCGGAAATCTGCTTAGATATCTCGTCGGATGTATCTACCATGAGCTCCCCTCTATGTCACATCTCGTCCCACATATCATCTCTCGCCCTCCTGGCGGAATAGTGTTTCGCTTCGCTCGACGACTTACGAGGTGAAACAATAGTAATTCCAGACCTAGCACTCCATCTCCCATCAGTCGTCAACTGAGCGGTCAATTCTTCATCCTGTCCAATCTCCTGTCTTCCAAGAACAAGGGGTTTGGGTCTCTTCTTAGCTTTTGAAGAAGTCGAAGATGTGGCTGAAGTCGGTGCCGGTGTTGATGAGATGGGTGGGTTGGAGAGGGAGAGTAATGATGGACCTGCTCTTGGGCCTGGGACTTTTGGTTCGTTGACGCTTGAATCGATGGTAGTTTGGGGGGATGGGCTGGAATCGCGTAGGTAGGGGAGTAGGGAGGGTGAGGAAGTTGTTGACGATGCTTCTGTCGTGGTGGGTTGGTTGTCAGGTAACTGCGCCGCAGGTGGGGGTGGGGATACCATCCTGACTCGAGTAACCTACACCGATCCGACAAAGATGAGATATCGACCAGCGACTGTACCCTAGAGAGTCGGTTGTATTGGATGTATAGAGGTAGAGTGAAGTGAAGTGATGGTTGTTGGAGTAGATCACTCTTTAGATTCAACGCTCATGTCCGACGCGTTTCGTTTAATGGTACACTACGCGTTTCTCGTAATCTTATCTAAGGGCTGGAATCAAGGAATGACAAGGTTATGGCTTAGTGATACGTTATATACATGGACTAGATGAGATAGGAGAGCTATAAAGGAAGACTTGAATGTATAGGGAGGTATGGCTACTTGCGGTATTGGGTCAAAGGATATTGAGTGAATGGCAGGGGTTGGTGGTGGAAGGAGGCCGGTTTTGGGATATCAATTGGCGGCAAGGATGCATGTATTACTATATGTATGGATTTGTACCCGACTTGATTATCTGTCAAGAATAGACAGAGACAACCAGACTGGACTGGCCTTCTCAGCAGCAAGGTACTTGGAGCTCGTTATATCGTAAAGTCGTGAATTCCGCCCCCTCTCGATCACCATCAACTCTCTATAGCGAGAGATAAAAAATGACATGGAAATCACATGAAATCATCATCACTCCAATCTTGTTTCTCCTTGAAATGATCCTCTGTAAACATCCCATCGTAGCTCTTAGCTTTCTTTTCCTCTTCCCATATTTTACGTTGTTCCTCTTCTTTCTTTTGCTATTGGATCAGCTGGCTTTCTCTCTTCCTATCCCTCTTTTGAGAGTAGCGATGAATGACTGGGGATAGGAAGATAGGAGGGGGAAGGCGGAGAGGGGGTGCGAGGAGAGAGGTTATGCAGGAGGGAGGTAGGTCAGAGGGACATACACGTTCAAGAACTTCGACTTTTTTCTTCCTACCTTCCAGCCGTAATCTCTCCTGTCTGTCCGATTCATGGTCCACCTCTTTCTCTACTTTTGTCTTATTCAGGCGGTTCACAATTGCATTATCCCGAGTTTGGACGTGGACTATTATCAGTATCTCTCTCTCTCTATGGGTTCGCTGAACGTGGAGTGATGGTGAATACCGACGACGAGAGCCGAGATGAATGGGATGGACGGAAGAGTGGACGTACCTCTTTTCACTTTTTTATCGTTATGGAATGATACTTGACCTACTGCCATATCTCCTGATTTCTCGATTATCAGATACATTCTCTCTAGGATCTGATTGGTGGTGGGGCATTGTAGAAGGGGATGGTATGATGATGAGACTCACCTTGAGATTTGTGAATGGAGTATAGATGATCTAGTCGTTTGTATCTTTCTCATCCTCTCGTATATAGAGAGAGACGGGACGGGACATACAGTGATATTATCCTTCTTATTACCTATAATCAGCACAGATCGAAACCCAAGTGAACGAAGATGGGGAGATGTGAGAGGATAGACATACCTTCAATACTATTAGCTTTCACCAACTGGGCAGCATCATCGATCAATGCTTTAGGTAATGATTCCCATTCTCCATGAGGTTGTGAATCTGGTTGACGAAGGTAGACGTGTGCTGAGGATAATTTACTGGTGTTGTTAGCTTGCCCCCATCCCGTCTATCACAACATGAAGAGAGCCTTTGGAAAAGGGGTACCGCAGGCAAAGATACTGGCGTATTATAGAGAGATATAGAGATGTGTTGAGATGGGAAAATAGGACTTACTCGACGTGAAACCAGATATCAGTCGGTAATCCATATTTCAATAATTCCTCATCTGCCCATCAGCCTCCAGCTTCCTCATATCTCCAATCGCCAGCTGAATAGGATAACAACATACTTTCGACTTTATCTTTACCCCTATACAGTCAGCCAGATCTGATTAGGCTTGAAGAAGATAGGGGGTGAAGGGGACATACATATATATAGTAACGGATGGGTTTACAGCTATTTGTCAGACCTTGTATGTTGACAGTACCGGGATCAAGGAGATACACACCTTTCGACGTGAAGAACAAGACCATCTTGATCAATACAGATGAGAGGGTAATCGCGGCCGGTCTGAGGAAAGGGTGACTTGTAAAAAGTGCGATTGTCAAAGGAGACACAGGTCAATCTTGTCTCGTGATCCACCTCCACATGATTTTGAGCCACAATTTGATACATCATTATCTGCACATCACATACGACACATCCTGACCCCCTAAGTCTGAGACCCATAGGAGAATTGCTTCCATGCTTGGGGGCAGGTGTTCCGTGAATTCGCTTTTTGGCTATCCCTCCGTCCACACACATTGCACATAAACACAATCTGATGACATGATCAGGATGCTACGGTGATTCTGAGCCAGAAAAAAAGGATAGATGCATGAAAACAAGTTTTGACCTTGAAACCCATACCCACCCTCAGATCGCTATGTAACCGCCCAACGAAAAATGGCCATCGCTCTATTCCACATCTATTGAAGTTGTAGACATATTCAAGCCGTATTGTCATATGAGTCAGTGCAGAGCCGCCAGAATTCCGTCCCCCAGACGGTGCTTTACTGCGAGATATCAGCGAGAAACGAGGGAGGACCACCAATAGGTTTTCACTGACATCGTCCCATTGATGACATTGCCAGCAGTTGGGAAGAGTCGCTCGTCGAAGGTAGAATATCATCATGCTGTGACCGATCAGTGACTACCAGATTGGCCCGCAACCACCATTGGATGAGACTTACTCGCCAAAGATATACGTGGAGGGTCCTAAGGCAGCAGTCAGTCCGAAGTCGTGTGTCTCAGAACGCAAGGCTTACCGAGAGCGTAATGCTGATCATCGTCGTAAAATCTTTAACGCTATCAGCATGCTACCACCAAACGCCACTCCACCATACGTACTCCATGTAGCCCTCCAACTTGCCACCCCACGTGAACAATCTCAAATCCAGCTCCTTGCTGATCGCTCGACAGCTCTGATCTAGCTGGAAGATTGTCATCTGCCCGTTCTGGTTCTTCCTGATCTGTCGCGTCCGGAACATCATAGGCCTATCCTGCCCATACATTGCTCGGATCGTGTCGATGAATTTGTGCACTCGAGATCGATGCCACTGCAGTTCGGTATAGAAGAACCCGGGTGTGTGTTGTCGATTGCGTGAGACGGTATGGCGGCCATACTGATAATTCAGCAACCATTACGTCCGTCGAGTTGCACGACCCACTTCGAGAATAAAGTCCTCGTCCCAGAAAAGACTGCTGATAACGACAAGGTCCGGTGTCCTCCCCTCGAGACCTTCCGCCTTCATATGAGGCAACATGACATCGTTGATCCGAGATTCGAAAGTGATGGGTCGAAGCTCCTCACTTCTCCATGTTTCGCCTTCATCGTCCACCATGCCGTATCTGATATGCCTCAGCTCGGCTCGACCTCGAATAGCCCCCTGACTGACAAGAACCAGTTGACAATAGTGAGGTCTAGACGCTCGATTTTGCAGGCACCGCCAGTGTGACTTGCCCATGAATTATACCGTCCTTTCACCTCGGAGCAAAACTGTTCAATCTAAACCCGATCAGCTCAATTGCAATGGGGCCATCGAGTTCTGAGATGCTCGACACCACTCACGTTGTTTCGGTCATCTGATATATTAGGGTCAGCCAGCCGAACGCTGAGCCGGGTCACACTTACGACTCGAGCCTATATCAGATCAGATGTGGACCACAGAGCCTGTCTTGAACACTCACCAACAAACAAAATCAGCCTACCTCGAGCCCAATCCCATGCCCGATCCTCCTCCGTTCCTCGACCCGAAGCCAGTTCGAGTGTATACTGTGGAGCAGCCTGTTTGAGCACCTCGTCGGGCACGAACTCGTCCAGAGGCAAATCCTTTATCTTTAGCTCGACCGCTAATTGCCCGGTCGGTTCTTTGGGGAACGGGATCCATCGAGTCTCGTTAAAAGCTCCAGTAGGAGAGAAGTGGAGCATTCCAGCTTGGACGAACGGGTCTGACGGGCATTCTGGCGGGCAAAGCTGTGAAGATAAAGGGTAAAGATCGGATACTGAAGAGTATAGATCAGAAACTCTGGTTGTTGTCGGCCACGATCAAGTACTTAAAGCCTGAGGGACTCACCTGGATCGAACAAACTCGCGCTGATGCAATGCGACCCCTCCGATAAACAAGCTGACAACCAGGACGATACTCAGGGGGAGAGTGGAACGCTTTAGACGCAGCCGCGCCCACTGTCCGCGTAATTGTGTCATGTGGGCCTGACTGTGTCCCAGCGGCATGTAGCCAGCGCCCGATGTATCGCTCATGATTTGCGTATAAGTCGTCTCGAAGTTTTCTAGATGTGTTTCATACGGATTTTGTGTTGTGAAGTTGGGATGACGTCAGCGAAGGCTTACGTAATCTTCAGGTGTGTGGCCAGGAGAACGACCGTGGCGGAATCTCGGTTGGCGACTCGCAGGTCGTGCAAAGTCAAGACGGTGTCAAATTATCGTACAGACCTTACGCTTACACAAGGATTTACGCATTTATAGAGCCAATCGAAACCGGGAATCCCGTCTTTCCCGTTGCCCACCTCTTCCCTTCACCCCACTCTCCTCCTCCTCTCACATCTCATGTTCAAATACTATATCCCCACCTCTCGGATCCCTGCCTCCACCCATACCGCCCGCTAGCCCCCTCGACCCCCTCCTTCACCTTCTCGCCCATTCCAGCGCACCCCCAACTTTGTTTCTCAACCATGTGAAAGCCTCTCTTCTGGCGCAATCTCAAGCCCCGCATCTCCCGCTTCCCCATATTTCGCTGCCGCCCACGAGTCTTGTCAGGACATGGGCCGCCAGGTGGATTTTAGTTGCGGGGGCCCTTGTAGACTGCGCGTGTACATAAAAGAGGTCGCGAGAGGGCTCAAGGAGGGAGAAGTGGCGATTGCGGCTCGGTGGTGCTGTGAGGCTTGGTACCGGAGGACATCCATGACAGTCACTAGACCAAAGACCCAGGGCCGACAGAGAAGTAACTTTTAACGTCGTCTTCTCGATTCGACTTGTAATGACACCTGTTGCGCAGGCTCGTCCTTATGGGAATGACTCGCTGTGTGCCAAACAAGTCGTCCTGATCGAATTCCAGCAGACACCTGCAAAAACCCTCGAAGGCATCGAGTTTCGTCTTGTGCAGACAGAGTCCAAGGTATACCCAAGCCCGCCCCAGGTCTGGCTTCGAGATGAGCATTTGCCACGTGTATACTATCGCTCACAAGCGGCTAGAATGCCATTAGCGAGTAGGTGATCCAACCGATTTGTGAGGTTACTCGGCCACTGGATGTGTGACGACTTCGCTTTCGACGCCTCCCGATCACATCGCATTGGCGTTCTTGACGAGCCTCATGACCATACTGTAAACACTCCCACTATCATGGGCAAATTCACCATCTGCATCTCCAATGACCGAGAAATTGTCGGTGCTATACTTAAAACCCTCTAGGTCCGGGACCTCCTCATGCTCGTCTCACTTCTCCGGCTCTCTCAGTGTATGCATCCCTCCGCACTCTTGAGGCCAGGATGACTAGCTCGAGGCTCGGGAACCAGTAACTCCCAGCGAACAATCATTTTCTATGGATTCCATATTTGCACGGTCAACATCATGAGTGATCTGAACATGATCGGTGTCGTAGCCTGGATGATCAGCGATGTCTTGATTCGATTCTGCTCTCACTTTCTTGGAATGCGTCCGCGTCAAAAGCCTTCATCTCGATGTATGCCTGATCCTGTTCATTCGGCTTTGAAGCAGGCTTTGGCACGTCTTCCATTTGATCATCGATATCGATGTCGATCACGATCTCGTCGCTGTCTACCCCAGCACCAGCTGCTCCATCCCCATTCTCCTCTCCCTCAACCACTGCGCTCCTAATAACCTCATCATCTTTGTCAACATCAACATGACCTTTGGTGACAGCAGCATAGATCCATGAAATCGCGTTATCGGCAATACACTTGACCAAAGCACAATTTTGAGCTTCAGCCTATTCGTCAGCTTTGATGCCATTCGAACGGACCATGTAGCTGACCTTGAGTTTCCTCGCTTCGCCCTTGTACCTCCTCACGCCACCCAGGAGCTCGAGGACGGTAATGTATTCTTTACTATTTGTATTCTTGGGTACGGTTATAGCGAGGGGGTGGGAGCCGACCGATGGGTGAGTTGGAGGGAGAGCTAGAGTGAGATTGGCGATATATCCTGCATATAAGCTTTTTTCCGGCAGAAATGACCAAGGAAGCTTACCTCCCTCAATGGACCTTTCGTAATTCCATTTCACAACAGGCTGTAGCCCAGGCTCCAACGAATGAATCAACGAATTCCACATCCTAGCTGGATGTTCAATCGCCAAAGGTGGTAGATCAGGATCCAAACACCCCTCTGGAATTGCAATACCTCTCCTAGCATCTTCAAAAGAGTAAAGGGGGGTATCACACCCATGTTCCCCTTCTACTACTTTTGCCATATACTCCTTACCCTCTGCCGTAACGGCATGGAGGGGTGTGTGGGTCGATCCGATTACCCCTAGACCGACTTCTTGACCTGCTATTATATCTGTTCGGGATCGCTTATCGTGGGGGAGGGAGTACTCTTGTTGAAAAGCTTTGGAAAGGGCTTCTCGTTCGTATTGGTATCGCGACGGTGCTTTCTGGAAAGTCGTCGAGACTTGATTCATTTCCTCCATTTCCTTTTCTTGCTGTTTTTCAGCTTGGGCGTGTCGAATCCATCAAGGGACAGCTCACAATCTCATCCTCCAACATCATCTTCAACCCCTCCGCCAATTTCTTATTATCCCCAACCTCCCTGCCCTCAATCTCAGCGAGGGGAGGAGCAGGTACCTTAAAACCCCCAACATCAATAAACTTACCAGGCGCCCTACCAGCCTTCCAAGCGTTGGAAGCTTGTCTTCTAGCTTCCACCTCTTCGGGAGTGGAGAGTGGAGTACAATTGGACCCAGAAGCTGAGGAAGGGAATTTAGTCTTGGATTTAGGGGTTGGGAAGGATTGTTTACCGAATTGAAGGGGGAGTTGGGAGTAGGCATCCCTTATTTGGGGTGCTGTTGGGTAGGCATTTTCTCCTCTTGTTGAGCGACGGGGAGGCATTATTGTTACTTAGTGAGGATGAGGGAAGAGAGAGGAGAAGTGAGAGAATAGCGAGTTAAGTAGTTTGAGGATGAGAGAGTGCACGGACCCTTGTCAGTCCAGTCACCTTTCTTTGCATGTACATCAACGGTCTGCTCAGTACATACAGCCTCCACTTAGTCTCTTTAACCTGAGTTGTATGTCAAGTATGCAGAAAGAAGAAGTGAAATGATAAGAGTTGTTGATAGTGAATCAAGTGACTGACGTCAGCACTAGCCGTCATCTTCACCGCCCCCACTCTATACCACACACATCCTTTATTCACATCTATCAGCAAGGGCTCTATCACACATCCAGACGTTGCAGATACGATATCAACCATGTCGACCGAATCTACTAAGACCGGGCTACTCGACGTACCGACCGAAGTAATCCTAGAGTACCTCCTTCCTGAGTTATCGGTGAATGATCTAGCCCGTATGGCGAGGGTTAACAAGTTCTTCCACGACCTCACTGTATGCCCTCTCTACCTCGTGTACATTATGCTGATCATAGTCCGACGAGACACTATGGCTCCACCTCACCCAACGCGATTTCTCATTCTCACCTACCCTCCTCGCCCCACCCCCGGCTCCATTCTTCAAACGACTCTACCTAGGAATGTCCTCTCCTCAACCATATGTCTGGGGATCTTCAGAAAGGTCAAGGTTAGGGAACGCTACTGACCCAAGATATGGATTAGCAGTAAGGAGTAGGCGACCATATATCGATACCCCTGCTCGACTTGATATTGGGACTGGGGGTATGACTTGGGGTGAGAATTTACAGAGGGATATTATCGATGCTTTTCAGGCTACTAGTGGGACTGAAAGTGTGAGGGCTAAGGATTTTGACGAGGGGAAGGGAGGCAGGAGGGCTGCGGTTGTGGAGATGGTTGCTGGTGGATGGAGTTTTGCAGCTAGGGATCAAGAGGGGGGTGTTTACGTCTGGGGTATGTCTCCCTGTTTTCCATCTTACTCTCCTTATACTTGTTTCGCCCTCTGTTCATACCGTCCTCCATTCGTACCAATAACAAGCACTGACTCATAGGTCAATTGGACGGAGGGAGTTTCGGATACGGTGCACACGGATGGCAAGATAAATACTGTCAAGTCCCCGAACCGACCAGGATCCCATTAGCTTGTAAAGCCGAATCAATATCCTCAGGACGAACCCATTTACTAGTTCTCGACTCAGATAATCTCATCTGGGAACTAACATCCTGGGGAAGGGCAAGCGTCCTGTTCATGGTTTGAGAGACAAGGCTGACAGATAGGCATACCACCATACCGCCCCCTCATTGACTTCACCTACCAACCGCGGATCTTCTTCTCGGCCACATCACATCCTACAAATATCCGCTGGATGGTCTCATTCAGCTTGCCTTACCTCCCCAGGTGACATTTATCTCTGGTTCCCCTTCTCGGACGAATACCGTTCCGCCCTTACACCCGATGAAGAATTGAATGGCCCATTAACCAATCCCACTACGACCTCATCTAGGGAAGAACAATCAACGCGAGAATTGAAATGGGGGAAAGTCAACGGATCAGTCGTAAATCTACTGGAGAGTATCCCCGAGAGACCGGAGTTGGTTGTTGAGGAAGAACTAAAAGGGCGTAAAGAAGAGAAGGAGGAGGAGTGGGCGAATTGGCAAGCGAATCTTACGGATAAGACTATAGAAGAGGGTAGGAAGGTAGTCAAGATCGCTTCAGGGGCCGACTTTTTACTGGCATTAAGGGCGAGTGGAGAAGTATGGGCATGTTCCGTTGCGAACAACACATTAGGTCCTTGGATATACGTACGTCCTCCTCTCACAGCCTTTTGTCATGTGAAGATGGTAAACTGACAACTAGCTACCGTGGTTCTCCGGTCCCGAGATCAAACATATAACAGCCCAATTCCAGTGGATCACTTCATACTCCGCGCCCGCCCAGACTAGTAACCGTATTCATCATGCCCGCCTTACCGACTTCACTTCAGAAAGTGACGGTACCACCTTCCAACCTACCCCACTACCCGCCCTAGAGGGGAAGACGATAATTCAAATAGCTCTAGGAGATCATCATCACGTCGCCCTAACTTCCAAAGGGGAAGTATATACCTGGGGAGAAGGATCAAATGGTCAACTAGGACTAGGCGATGGAAAGTCCAAAGCACTCGAACCGCGTAAAGTGACATTTGAAGGGGATGACGAAGCGAATCAAACATTCATTTTCGGAGTCACTGCAGGAGGGTGGCATACGGGAGCATTGGCGTTAGGGAGCAGGTTATCTGATGAATCAAGGGAGAAAGCTAAGGATATTGTTGATCATAAAACTGAGGAAGTCAGAGAGGACGAGAACGAAGAAAGAGGAGGAACGAGGGGGTTAGGGGATGAAGTACAAGCTGGGACGGGCATGGGGATGGCGTTGGGTCAACCGCATTTTAGAATTGGATTCGCTGGTCGGGGGGTAGGGTTGGGGAGGGGTGGAATGGGATTGAGAGGTTTAAGGTGGAATAGAAGAGGAGGGGATGAGGCTGGTCCTAGTGATAATTGAGCTTACGAGTATATGAGTAGCGCGACGGAGATAACGATACACGAAAAGACAAAAGACGATAGATTATGATATCCAAGGATTAGATTGTAGATGGCAAACAGACAAAACACTCCGAATGATATGCTCGATGCAATGCATTGTAACTTCAACTCATCTATAATTCTTCATGAACGGGAACTGAGGCTGTTTCCGTCTCTTTCTCTACTTCCGACTCGGTCCCAGTAGCCGTCTCACTCTCAGTAGAGGCAGTAGTAGTTGTCGATGGTTTAACAGCTTTAGGAGCTCTAGGAGCCTTTTTGTTGATAAGTCGTAAAACCTACTCATCAGCTGATTCATGGAAAAGAGGAAAGGACATACGGTAGTCTGCAACAATTTCCCCCGCTCGTTCAAATCCTTAGTGAAAATAACTGGATCTTCGGTATTATCACCAGCTTTATCCAATCGAACCTGAACCTCCATTAATGGATCCATCCATTTCTCATTATCCTTCATTAATCCCTCTACTACCTCTAATTCCTCTTTTGTGAATTTAGGTCCAGCCACTGGAGCTTCGGGGGTGGAAGCTTCCTGAGCTTCGATAGCTAGTGTTTGATTCTTTTGAGCTTCTACGAAAAATGCCCGAGCGGAAAGCATGGCAGTTTGGAAATCGTCGACTGCTTTTCCTCGAGTTTGTCTTTCGGTATATCGGAAAATGATGGGTTGTTCCACATCACTGAGATGAGCATCTTTCCTCAAATCGATGATGTAGAGAGGACGTACAAGAGAGCCTGCCTCTTTTCCCTCAATGTGACCTCATCCGCCCTCTCGGCATTATCCTGTAACCAATCAAAAGTCTCTCCCAAGCTCTTCTTCAATCTAGCCTTCTCATCCTTCTTTGCGAAATCGTGAATGGCAGTGTTCTCAGCGTCATCCGCTAATAGACCCTGTAAACGATAGAGGTAGCCCTCTAGGACATTTCGAGCTTCTTCACGGGAATGTTTGGCTGATTCAAATGTGGAGATTGATTTTAGTCTATCATTAGCCATGTCTTGGTCGAGAAAAAATGGGAGGGGGACGTACCTTGCTTGAGTATTCCTCTTTTCCTCCCCACTCATTGGTTTCACACCTAGGAACTTCTCTTTGAACTTGATAGCTACCTTCTCCTTCTTTCCAGCTTTAGCGTTAACAGTCTTGTTCGACCCAGTCTCTGCCTCGCCTTCTCCATCCTCAGTTTCTTCAGTTTCGACTTTATCCTTCTTTCCGAACAATCCCTTGATTGCGCCGGCTACACCTCCCGATTCGGTCTCGGGAGCGGCGGAGTAGAGGACGGCATTGGAAGTGGCTAGATGACCCCTCGTGTCGAGTCGTACTGTGACGTTGATGGTAGGCTCAGGGGAAGTGAAGTTTGCGAGAGCAGCTGGGACGTCGACCAAAGAGACTGCCAAGGCTGGTCTGAATTATTAGCTAGATTCACTCTCATATAGTATGATTTACCCAGTACCAGCCTCTTCAAAGTGAAGAGTGAAATCCTCCTTAGCGGGGAAAGTGAGGACCTTCTTAGTACCCAATGATGTCCCAACAGGGAACAACGTCTTGGCACCTTGCTCCTCACCTTCGGGATAGTACTTGAATTCCCTGATACTTCCCTCTTTGACCTCCAATTTCTTCATCTTGAACTGCCGACTAAGTGCCGCTCCATAGTACGCAGCACCCAAAACAGCTCCTTCATCCGCATTAACATTTTGAGCAATTTTATCTTCCTGTCCACCTAAGACTGATTTGATTGCAGCTTGAACGAATGGGACTCGAGTATTTCCGCCGTGGAGGATTAAGGAAGTGATTTGGTCGAGGGAGAGGTTTGCTGCGGAAAGAGCGGATGATATTGGGGTGGAGAATGCAGATTCAGCTTCGGAGATTATGGATTCTAACTCGGCTCGACTGAATTTCGCTCGATAGTCGATATCTTCGTAGAGTGATTCAACCTACTTATCAGCTTGACTCGGTACCTGAACGAATAGCTTACATTAACACCACTCTCGTGGTTTGCACTGAGGATATGTTTAACCCTTACTGCCTCCTTCAATAATTTTGCCATTGCCCGCTTATCCTCCCTGATTGCCGTCTTGCCCGTTTTCTGGATGAAATCCGCAACAAGAACCTCTTGGATGGTAAGATCCAACATGACACCTCCAACCTCCTGCCATCCAGTTCCAATCAATTCAATATGCGTAGTATTGATCGCCGTCTTGGATTTGGGGGTGGGTAACCATGAAGTCTGGTAAAAAGCAACAACAGATGCAGTAGTCGACATGGCTCCGGAATCGTAGATGATATGATATTCTTTCTCTCCTTCTCCGGTGGTCGTGTTGAAAGTGGGGAAATCACGGGTCATGGCGTAATTGAGAGCTACCGCTGTTCCTTCCCCAATCATGGATAGACAGGAGATACCCTGTAGTTCGAGGGCGTCGCGGTATGCCTTCCTTTGCGAAGCATTCCACCATGCTGGGACGGTTACTATTGCTTGATTGATTGGTTCTGATCCGGCAAGCTGTTCGGCTAGACCGCGGTAGTACGAAATCTGGTGGGCAAGTAGGGAAGTAGGCGTCCATGCTTGTTGAGGTGATGAGGGCGCTGGGGATATATGTGACGGTGAAGAAGGGTGGGCAAAATATATCGTTCCATCTGAACCATCGATGGTAGGTGTGTTTGGGTAAAGTGAAGCGAAGGAAGGGGGTAAAGATTGAGCACCAAGTAAAGGCTTGACATAAGGGAAATGAGCTTCTGGGAATCTTGTCGACTATCATCAGCTCCACCTCTATAGTGTAAGTTACTCACAGACATCTTCCCCTCTGCCCCAAACACTCGATCCTCCCTTTTCCAACCTACAACACTCGATATCTTCCGCTTACTATCCCTATCCAAAATAACATCAAATGGAACTCCAGGTTTTACTAATGACAATTTCGTAAATTCCGCTCCGTAGTCGATAGCCAGGACTGCAGCTTGAATCACTGGCCCGAAAAGCAGGAGTGATAGCCATAGTAATCGCATGGCTGTTTGTCGATATAGGTATAAAAGTGAAATGACAATGGAAGTGGACGGAATAGTTGGTATAGTGTACCTCCACGTTCTGGTACGTGGAGGTCGGATCTTTCCGTTGAGGGTGACAGGTGGTTTGGATGGGGTGGATGATGATGTCAAACATACTTCTACCGAATTAGAGCGACGCCTAAGTGGACATCAGGATGCATACGTCCCGACCAGTGCACAGAATCCGGCAGTCAAACCGAAATGTTCAACATTCAACAGTGAGCTTACATTAGACATCGAGCGACATCCCATGCTGGTCAAGCTATCGGGCATGGTCGTGATCCTGGGCGAGTCGGAGACACCAGGCTTGAGTAACTATATCTCAAGTGCCAATGGCCCCGATGAGTGCATTCAAGTACACAATGAGGAACCTAAGAGCGCCGGTAGATGGTAAAAGTGCACGGACCTCTCTATCACAAAAGTAGATGGAATATCTTCCCTCATCTCTCATCTCTCTTCTCTTTCTTCCATCTACCTCTTCCCGCTGCTCGCCCATATTTTGCTCAAGCCTTACTACATCTTTCACTATGGCCATAGACCCTTACACGTTCAGAGTCGTGCTTCCAAAACTAGTGGGACCCATATGGGCAGTCGATAAGTAAGTGTAAATCTCATTTCCCTTCCTTCTGAATCTAACGCTTAGTCCCGAATATTATGCCGCGAGGAGTGATCCGAGATGCATGACTGGCCCCAATGCAGAGCTCTTACACCAGAGGTACGCTTGTTCATCATATCGTCTCTGACGGGATAGAAAGATTGAAAGATTGGAGGAAGAGAAACGAAACCAGCCCAAGTCCCAGCCACAGCCTCAGCCACGGGAGTGTACTATTCCTGCTTATGAAGTTGTCACATATGACGAGTATGTCATCTATCTACCTGTCGAGTATTCTGCTGACTATTAGTGAGATCTCGAGCGATGATAGTCAGGATCAGATTTCGATCGAACAATACGAATCCGACAATCAGAGATCTTGTACCAAAGACCGATTTCGAGGAACGGGAGCTGGGACTGTCCTTGAGCTCAATTCGACTACGATATCACAATTCCTCAGACCATTCAAGTCGCAATTGGCGGATATATCACATTTGGTCGAATTCTCGGAACTCGCACCTTACATCACCACCCCCGCTTCGGGACAATCACCATCTCGCGATTCCCCTTCCACCAATTCGAGCAATAATAGTGATGAAGACGACTCTCCCCCTCCGGAGAAACGACGACGAGTGGACCGATCAGCAAAGGTTCAGTACCCCCCGACTCAAGCCCAGAGCAGGACTTTAGATCAGTTCCGAGCTGCTCACACGTTGATCTTCACCTCGTTACCATCTGCCGATTGGGTTATCAAGCTCATCGCCATATCCGTTCAAATCTCGGAACCATTCTACGGAAAGGTACTATTTCCAAACGTCAAGAGAGTGGTCTTTTCTTCGGCTATGCAAGAAAAATCGTTAGTCGATCGATACGCCCACTTGGGGTCATTTACCCTTCCGCATCCTATCACGTTCGCCTTGGACTGGCTTGTATATGGCTTCTCGCTATGTATACACTCCACAACCCTCGCCTTCCGAACACAATGGATCGACTCACGTGTCAAGATTGATAAGTCTGAGCGATCATTGGAAGAGAAAGTTGAGATGTATGAGAGGAAGTGGTGGACTTTGAACCCGTTAGCCGGGACCGTATCGACCGAGAATTTCCACCGATTCCAATCGATCTCGTATCACAACATTCTTCCGGGAGACCGACTTCATTTCTCGGGCAACATTAAGACCTACCTGTACTTTGGCCGACACGACATCTCCAATCAAAGAGCTGTCGACATAACCCTTAGGTCGATAGCGAAACCGTTGGCTCAAACCATTAACGACCCACAAGCTCCAATACCGGTTGGACTGCACACCATCGACATCGAATACCTAGGATCTCCGAACCTCAGAAAGCTTGGCCCCAAGGCGATAGCTCAGCAGTTGATTCACCGAGAAGCGGGTTTAAAGAGATTGCTCATTCATGTCAAAGTCCTCTGCGAGGCGGATGGCGGAATGCTTATACCGGCCGCAGTCAATAACATATGGGCGATGCTCAGAAGTGGATCAAATGAACAGTTTTGCGATCCAGTTTGTCAAGTCTGTGGGGATATGTGTGACGAGGTCAGCTGTAGTGAGTTCACTATCCTTCTCCAACGGGATGCGCTAACTCGGCAGATCCGTATTAAGCGGACCTGTTCCCCTGATATGTGAGCGAATTAGAGGAGACGTCGAGGGGCAGTCGATGATACTTATGATGGAATCCGTAGGATTGTTGTATTATAGCCTGTTGATAGTGGACTGTAGTGCTGTAGTGCTGTACATATGCTAGTTTGTCTATAGTTCCATGCACATACTCAGAGATCATGTCCTATTCTGTCTGTACAGCGGGTGGCGTTTCGGGTCATGTAGATAAGCGGAGATACCCGTCTACTACCCGATATGATATCAGTGATGTCAGTAGATGGTCGTGTCTACTGTACGCTATACACTCCTTTCATTGACCCATATACCTGCCTGCATGCTTACCAGCGACACATAGAAGGTTGTCTATCATACACATCATACGAATAGGATATATCATCCCGGGTCACAATCAAGAAGGGATACCTAGGGAACAAAGGATACAATGGCTCGGTTCGTTCACCCCAATCTCATATTACAGAGCTGACTATGACCAGAGACCCGCTCCCATCCCTCGACCACTCCCCCAACCTACGGGGTCTCTCACTCAAACCTTGGAACATAATAAAAGCTCGCCCAACAATCATCCACCCTCAACTACGGGATCTCATCTTACCACTAGAAAGGGGAAAGATATTATATCCAAGAGGCAACAGCATTGAGGAACTCACATTCGTACACCCTTGCCACGACGATGAAGATCATATTGATCTCGATATGGAGGAGAATAACGATGGGACGAGGTTGATAGTGAGTCATCTCAACCCAAGATGATGGGAACTGATGATAGATCCGGGAATCGAGTCGGACGTTGTTTAAATTGAATTTCACACCTAATTGCCTTGTAGCCAAGTGAGTCTTTTGACTTGCTAGGTAATGGCCAGGTGCTGATCTTCTCTTTCACTCTCGATCCTACCTCCATCAAACTCTCACTCGTATCACCCGTTGAAACTCGCAGCAAAACGATCCTAGCAGCAGGCGGCCAGCATGGCGAACTGTACATTACAAACCTCCCTTCCTCCTCGACTCCTCATCCACTGGACCGATTCAATCACCCCTTGAAACCATTTACGATCTCCCAAACCCTCCAAACTAGGAGTATAAACAATTCAATGATCCTCTTACCATCCTACCCAGCAGAATGGGCACGACAAGCGGAAAGGCGTAAAGTGGGCCATAAATCTAGGAAGGAAATGGAAGATGAGATGATCATTGATGAGCGTGATGAAGATGATATAGAGATAGAGGAAGAAGTGGTGGAACCGAATAGTCCATTAACTTACCCAAACACTGTTCCTTTCCTACATCGACCACGGATGTCGATTTCCCCTCGGCCTACCCCTATGGAAATTGAGGAACGGACTAGTCGGCGAACAGTCTCGTTTTCCGATAGAGAAGAACCTCGAGTGAGGGTTTCTAGGCAATCATTCTCAATTTCAAGGCTGGGTTTACCGCCTATTGAATATGTCACTTCTCGAACTTTACCCGGATATGGTGTTGATATCGAGACAGAAAGGCAAGATCCTCGAATACGGAAACCACTCAAACGGCCTACATCCTGGTCGGAACATATCGATGAACCACGCCTCTTGATCTCCAATAATGATCTATCAATCAAGATGTTTTCACTACGACCCACTCCTTCGAGTCCGACCCCAGCTCCAGCCCCACATGCGCAGTATCATTATCACCCATCTGCACCTTTCGCTTCCAGTTCCTGGCGGGCTAATGCTACATTACCAATGCCAATCCCCCGGATACACCGCTCAACAGGTTTAGGAGATGATGAACCAGTATACAGGGATTCGAGCCGACATCAGAGATTGGAGGGGGATAATATCTGGATGAGAGCAGGGGATGGGCAGGGTGTGCAAAGAGCCGCAGAGAGACCTGTGCCGGTGGTGAATGGAGAAGAGAGGAAATTGGTCAGGTTAGGAATGACTCAGTTCAAGTGCGCTATCAATCATTGTACGTCCCTCTCTCTATTCATGCTTGCTCGAACATGTGTGAAAGCGAGACTGACGAGTAGCATCCTTATCACCCGATCTCAAGAATATGGTCTGCGTAGGCGACTCAGAAGATGTCCACCTATTCGAAGTCATTGATGGTGGTCGGGAATTCCATAAAGTCACCACATACAAAGGTACATACAATCCCGTCCCCTCCAATGAAAAGGGAGAGAGAATACTGATCGTCAGGAGCTACCGACTCTGGATTCTCAACAGCTTGGTCTAGCGATGGACGGAAATTTGCAGTGGCCGCTCAAGGTCCGTCTCCCCCTTTTATTCGTGACACAGACTGATATCAGATGGTCAAGTAACAGTCTGGGATCATAGGTATGTCCCCACTCCTCCATTCATCCCTCGAGAGACCAGTCGCTGATGAATAGATCAAGTAAACCCCTAGCTAAATTCTTTTCATCCCAAACATCTCACGTATCCCCAATCCGCCCCCGACATGGTCCATCATTCTCCAACGATTTATTGGCCTCAGTCAATGGGAGAACACCATTACTCGTTGATCCTGTTACAGGGGATGCGAGATTAGGGGCTAGTACGAGTGGAAGAGAGGCTGCTAGGGTTGTTAAATTTAGTCCAGAGGGGAGTGGGAGGGATTTATTGGTTTTCTCAGAGGTCAGTTGTCTCTGTCTCTCTTTCTTTCTTCCTCTTTTTCCTCCTCTTCCAACATCTCTCTCCATCCACCCCGCCATTCGCCTGACACTCTCGATCTACCTCTACTCTCTAGTCCTTTTCATTCAGACCCAAGTTACCTTGAAGTCGGGGCTGACTAGCAGGAAAACACAAATATCCACATCATAGACGCCCAAACTCTAAACACTCACATAACGATCCCAGTCCCTTACGCTCTACCAGGCGTAACCCAAGGAGCATACAGAACAGGTCTAGAAGGTGGAACATGGGGAATTGCAGGTATTGCATTCGATCCAACTGGGGATTGGCTGTATAGTGGTACAGAGGGAAGTGTTGTTGAGTGGGACTTAAGGAGAAATGGGTCTGGGGAAGGGGTTTGGGATATGGCTTAGTTGGGGCTCTGTAGTGTCATGACTAATTCTTATGTCGGAA
>Ga0308160_10002745_pt1 | contig 20669 bp, 33 predicted proteins | sample PhyFR1_FD_201036 | JGI IMG/M metagenome (GOLD analysis project Ga0308160, IMG submission 201036) | Phyllosphere microbial communities from UC Gill Tract Community Farm, Albany, California, United States - DLSLF.R1 | ecosystem: Host-associated > Plants > Phyllosphere > Unclassified | place: USA...
ATGCCCGCCGATACCTCTTGTATACATCTGAGAAATTCTTCGTCCCGCTGAACAGAGCTCCAATTGGCCGTCTTTCATCAGCTCAAATTACCTTCAAGCGACTAACGACGTAATCCAGGATCTGAGCGTGTAGAGTATCGTACTGATAAGTCGCAAGCCTAGGCTCAGTATTCGTCGAATCGGGGCACAGGAGTCGCTCACAGCATAGGTATACAATTCTCCGGCGTCATTTGCTCGATGATCCTGTCTTTCGCCAAACCCTCCAACACTTCGAGCCGATAGCGATGACTTAGCATGTATATGTTCAACGCCGAAGCGGGCGCGGGCGGAGCGCACGGGTGAGCATGCGGGTCGCTAGGTCTGGGATTGTAGCCTGGCCTCGAGGCGCCTTTGGGCGACGAAGAGGAAGGAATGGCGGTTGTATTTCCCGCTTTCGGCGCGGCCGGTGTCGTTTGAGTCTTTAGTCCTGGCCTGCTCCTCGCACCAGGTGTAGAGGAGATAGAAGCGGTACGAGGCGGTCGGGCCGAAGAGGTCGCCGCGGGTTTGTGGCTATGAGGCGGGAGAGGAGCTGCGCGCAGTGTCTGCGAGGCACTCTTCACTGGTGTGGGTGACATGGTCGATCGATGGGTACCTGTGCTAGAGACGCTTTGCACTGTCCTCGAATCGAAACCCTCAAAGTCTTCGGCATCTTCTCCACGTCGAATTAGACGCCGGTACTCCCACTCGGACGGGCCGTACATTGGCGAAGTTGTCAACACACGGTTGATCTCTTTTCGATCGATCTGTAGCTGATCCATCAAGCTTCGGACGTCTTCTTCTTGGGCGAACGACAGCTCGTTGGTATAGATGAAGCTACTGTCAGACTAGAAACGACCCATCGGTGTAAGCTCACCGAAGCAGCCAGTAGACCGTTTGAAAGCCCGCATCGTCGATGACGATCGTTGTCCGCCTTGAATCTCCTCGTCTGACCCGCTCGGCTTCCTGAAAGTCTCCGGTGAGGAGGTCATGGAAGAAGTCGCAGGCAGCCTTCACAATCTCGGAATGCGCATACAGCACCCTTTTGCGTGATAAAGCCCTCGGCCTGCTCGAGGACCCATCATCGCTGTCTTCTCCGTCCGTCTCATTTGGATCTGGGACCGAGTGTTCCAGACAGACGAACTTGACGTCACCACTCGTAGAGTCGATCAGACTCGTCAGGCCCTCAATGGTCGACCTTGGAACGTTGATATGACTGGGAAGGTGAAACGTCGGCTGTTCCAGCTGGGGCGAAGCGATATTGACGCACAGCGCGAACCCATCGTCGGCTCTCAGATCGGGCATGTCTAATAGTTCGGACAACTTTGGCAACTCGACCTCGCAGTACTCGGCGTCTGGGCTGAAATCGTACTCGACCGCTCCTTGCCACAAGTACCTCGTCTCGGCGTAACGGGACCCGGTCGGTATACGCAGAGGTGTGATCCCAACGAAGATGTTGGCGGCGTAATTGATATCGTACGGCGACCCATCGAGAGATATCGCAGCGATGTAGAGTGACAGGCAATTGCGTCTCCCCTCACCGCTTGCATCCTGCTCAGCATCGCCATCCTCTTCATTGCTCGACGTGGTGGAAGATGCGCGTGCTGTGCTTGAGCATGGCTAAGATATCAGACGCAGACCTCACCGAGATCGAGCTTGAAGCAGCCTCTGCCGACCGCAAGTCCTCGCTGCAAAGCTTCCGGCATACTCTCCGAGGTCCTGCCCCAGTGACCCTCGGTCTCGCCCTCTATCTGGTCCTTCAGCGCCCGCAAGTTGGAAATCGGCCACTGAGCCGTAAACGATTCGCCTAGTTTGCAGGGTTGACCCGAGCAATTCGTCGGTGGAGTAGCAGGCGCGAAGGAGACACCCGTGCTCGAGCCTTGGAAGAGGGACGAAGTGAGATGAGAATTCTGTCGCCGCCTTCCGGCAGACGGTGTGGGCGTGCGGTCATTGCTGAGGAATTGGCGGAGCGTGATCGAGTTGGCCAAGCGGGACGACGGGGACAGGGAGGACGCACTGTACTGAGTACTACTTGGCTGCGACATGTAGATGACGGAGTGGATTTGAGATTCGCTATAACTATCGAGTGCTCGTGTGAACGGTCGGACGGTGGTTCGCCTTGCGAGCGGCGTGATCAGGTTTCAGGACATTGAGTGGGATTGTGCTTATTGCTGAAGCGTAAACGCTCTAGACTGTGGAGCTCTTGTTGCTAGTGATTCCACCTGGTATAACGTTTCAGCGCGCGCGTTGTTTATCGCCAGACGAGACGAGAAGGCGATTATTGGCAGCCAAGCCCGGCTAAGGATGTCCCCGGGCAAGAGGGAAAGGGTTGCCATTTACGTAAGTGCCACCCCCGGCGTTATGTTTGTGCTATATTGGGTTGTGCCTGAGCGGCGTCAAGTATCAACTTGAAACACCACAACCAAATACACCCAACCCTTCACAGCCATCTACAAGCTCGACAAACCATTCACCCGACATCGACTCCTTCTTTCCCATCTTCCACCCGGCTCTCCTTTTCGATTCTCCAATCCGCAGGCTGTGCCCTTGACATTCGCTCTTTGTCCTCATTGCCGACCAAGGACCAAGTGTCCCCGGCGCGTTCAGTCTTTCCGTTCAGATACCGCTTCGCTGTTCGCTTCCCGACCGACCTAGACCAATCACTGCACGATCACTTAATCGAAACAAACATCAATAACGACGACAAGCAAGCCTACGAAACAAATATGACCTCGATCGCCCCTCGGTCCTTCCACCAGACGCTCTCACCGGCTACATCTGGTGCTGGACATCCGCTCCCATTCGCGCCTACACTGGGGGACCGACCTACTTCGCGTCCTTCCGCTCCTGGTAGCCGTATGGCTACACCTCTGGCTGCGCCTCCTCCGCCCTTGAATCTCACTGCGAATCCCGCGTCGACTAATTTGGGCAGAAGAGTTCCGTTCGCAGGTGCCGAGCATACACTTGGCCCCACCTTCAGCGACGAGGAAGACGGAGACGATTCCGAGTGGCTGGCGAACAAAATGGCGGTTTTAGGTCTCAATCCACAGGGTGCGCCATACAACAGCAACAATTTCGCTCAGCGGGTAAGTGAACTTTGGCCAGCCTTTGATCAGTCGTTGATGAAAGAACGCTACTCGCGCACCACATGAACGAGCCCGAGCGCAGGCTCAAGTGCAAGCGCAGGCGCAATACGATGCTCGAGTCCAGCAGCAGCAACAGCTACAGTATCAACAGCTTCTTCAGCTCCAATCGCAAGCTCAACAGCAACAATTGATCCAGGCGATCATTTTAGGACAACAAACCGGTCAGCCAACGCAACGATACCGCGAAGCTCTTGCCGCTCTGCAGGCTCAACAAGCGATCTTGGCGACATCTCAACTTCAGGCTCAGGCCCATCTCGTCATACAAGCTCAGGCTGAGCGAACCATCCTCGCAAATCAAATCCAGCAGCAACAACAGCAGCAACAGCAACAGCAACAGCAGCAATACAGACAACAGGCACAGAACCAATCTTCCCCATATCGCGACCAGCAACCATCGTTGCCTACTCACTCCGAGAATCGCTCCGCGTTGGCAGCTCAGGTCCAAGCCAATCTCCTTGCCCGCAACAACCGATCCCGCCCGCAACCATCCGACGCAGACATCCGGGCTCGATTCGAAAGTGCGCCAAACACTGTCGGCAATGCCTTTGTCACACCGCAGACTACTTCTCAACCGGTCTTCGAGAATGCTTGCTCTCCTTTTGGCGATGCGACATGGAAGTCTCACGCCGCTCCGTCCCCCCGAGTCCGCTCGCCACTCGAGACCGCACCTATGCGCTCAACCCCTTCGACAATGAGTCGCTTCAGCACTGCAGGGGGTGACTCAATCTCAACATTCCTTGCTCGTCGACGTGCGACTGACGAGTCGTCCGTCTCGGCCGAATCAGAGGTCATGAGCGTTTCGACCGACGCCGCGACGATGTCGCGAGCGGACACCGCCCAGACCAGCCCGAACCCTTCAGTCATCAGCGAGAAGGAGAAAGGGAAAGCGACAGCTCAAGCTGTGCTGGGCAATGGCCGTCCGGCCTCCCTCTTCCCCTCATCGCGAGCCTGGACGGCTCCCTCGCAGGCGACTCAGAAGCTCGGCGGGGAGCTGACTCCTCGGGCTACGAGCTATGCCGGGGGTAATGTCCGCACCATCTTTGCCGTTCGTCAGCCTATCGGTCCGCCGGGTGAAGCGAAAGAGCTCGGCGAGAAGAACTTCCAGTCTAGGTGAGTGACCGGTGTGGTTCAGGTCGATCGACGCGCTGACATTAAGGCTCCGCAGGCAAGCCGGTCTCAACCTTGGCATGCTGGGCCGTCGCAGCGAGACTCCATTGACCACCCCTATAATCGGCTGATTCGCCATAGCAAGAAGCTTCAACGTCATGTGGGATCTTCTGGCTACCCGTCCTTCCCTGTATACATCTGTTCCAAAAGCCTCGCGACCAAGTGTGGTCACCTGCGTGTAAAGCATCCTCCCATTTGTACCATGTCCCCCTTCGTGACAAACCGTATCAGTTGTATATCCCATGTTGATAACCTCAAAAGTAAGGCGATGCTGTCGCCGTTTTATCCTTCATGCACCTATATGCGCAATTGTATGCTTAGTCAAAAGTCTGCGAGCGGCATGTACGGATCCAGCAGGAAAGCTATGCGCGGGACATATACAAGCTCAATGCATCAATGCTCTTCTCCGCAACGATCTACGTGACACAACGCACTGCACCCCAACTTCTACCGCACTCGCCGTCACACCTATTGGACAAAGTCCTTTCCTAAAAGTCAGCGATGATCAGCGAAGCAGAGCCATCAACGTACGGATCAACTTAGCGATAGTCTCCAGTTGGATATTGCTTGTACCCTCGTAGATTGCACCGATCTTGCTGTCCCTCCAAAGCTTCTCCAGCGGGTAATCACGGGTGAATCCGACACCTCCGGCCCACTCGATCGCCTGTCCGGACACTTCCTGCGCGATGGTCGAAGCGTAGTACTTGGCCATGGCCGCCTCTTTGGTGAAAGGACGACCCTCCTCCTTCAATCGGGCCGCGTTGTACGTGAGCAGACGAGCCGCTTCGATCTTGACCGCGGCGTTGGCGAACTGGTGGCCCATCGCTTGGAAATCGCCGATGTACTTGCCGAATTGCTTACGCTCGTAAGAGTACTTGACGGCGTGGTCAAACGACGCTTGGGCGATACCGATCATTTGCGCGGCGATACCGATTCGGCCCTCGTTGAGAATCTCGATGGCGATCTTGTAACCCTTTCCGATCTCGCCGACAATGTTCGCCGCTGGGACCCGGACATCGTCGAACGAGAGGACACAGGTGGAGGAAGCCTTGATACCGAGCTTGGACTCTTTCTTGGCGATCTCAACACCCATGTCCTTGCTCAGGACAAAGCAGGTGATACCCTTGTACCCCTTTGATGGGTCGACATTGGCGAAGACGAGGAAAGTGTCCGCCTCGCCAGAGTTTGAGATCCAGGATTTGCTGCCGTTAAGAATATAGTGGTCGCCGTCCTTCTTGGCGGTGGTCTGCAGGCCAAAGGCGTCTGATCCGGCGTTCGGTTCAGAAAGGCAGAAAGAGCCGACCTGCCGTAAGTTTTTTTTCTCGCCCCCCAAGCACGGCGGCCACTCACCTTCTTCGTCGCGAGGTCAGGCAGCCACTTTTGCTTGATCTCCTCGCTGCCGTACAGCCGGAGCACAGTGTTGACGAGCGTGTTGTGCACGTCGACCATGACGGCAACACTCGGGTCGACCTTTGCGAGCTCCTCGACGGCGATGATGGCAGAGGTGAAAGAACATTCCGCGCCGTCGTGCTCAGCCGATGTCTCGATGCCCATAAACTGCGTATTAGCGATCGGCTTGGATGCGTTGTGAACCACATACCCCGTTGTCGAAGAGACCCTGGATGATTTCCGGGTCCATCACCTCGTTCTCGTCCATCTCCCTCACTTTGGGCGCGATGACATCTTGGGCATATCGCTTGACTGTGGGTCAGTCGGGGTATGCTGCTGTTGACAAGATCGACTCACCGGTATCACGAAGCATCTCCTCTTCCTCGGTGAAGTTCCATAGCGAGACTGGCGTGTCGATCTCGGGACGCGTGATCTCCTGGACACCCCTGACCACGCTGGAAACGTGGAGTGAGCGGAGAGATGGGACAGCAATAGGTCGCGCGACGCGCAGTGATCGGAAGGCAGGTCGGAACATGGTGTGAGAGGTGGAGAGAAAAGGTGGTAGTTTTCCAAATGTACGATGATGGGGAGAGTTATGTTGGAATTGTCTTTGTAGTTTGCGTGTCCGGCGACTCCCGGCAACGAGCTATCCGTCGTAGCCGGTGTGGACATCCCGCTTCCCCGGCCGGAACTCGGGCGGCGGTGTGGAGGTGCGCCAAGGGGGTTGGGAAGATTAATCAAGTATACCGTTACTACTCCACGTGGCGCAGGCCTTGACGTCACGTCCGTTTCACATTCGCACGATACAAGAGCCAACGCAGTCTTTCGCTGAGACGGGGTTGAGTAACAACACCTTGTCTATCTACTCAAAATGCACATCCTCGCCATCAACTGCGGGTCCTCGTCTATCAAGGGAAAGCTGTATAGCATCCCGACGAAACAGTCCGAGTCAAAAGTAGCAGCGTCGCTCAGCGTCAGCGGGATAAGCTCAAAAGGCGAAAAGGTGAAGATAAGCGTGGAATGGGTCGGTGAGAAGGGCACCAACGTGGACGAGGAGGGGGAAGACGGTGGTAGCGTAGAGTGTGAGTTGAGCTGAAGGTAAAAACGCCAAACGCTGACTGCTAGACAAAAGCCTTGTTCCGCTCTTGTTGCAAAAGTTGACAGAGTCTGGCGGGGTGGACAAAGATGACATCAAATATGTCACTCATCGCGTGTAAGTGCATTGAGCTCGGACGATGGCGACGCTTCCCTGACGCCAGAGTGCACGGAGGAACGCACAAGGAGGGAATCGTCATCACCAAGGAGCATGATGAAGGTCTGGGCGAGATGGACAAGCTGTCCGAATTTGCACCGTTGCACGTGAGTGCAGCTCCCGGTACTCACCACAGTAAAGCTGACAAGCAGAACCACCACGCCGTTCTGGCTGTCCGTTCCTGTCTCGAGGCACTGCCGGACCACACTTCTATCCTGCTCTTCGACACCCTCTTCCACGTGAGTCATTCCGACTGGTTCCCGAGTCCTGCAGGCCGCGTGCCCGAGTCCTACGGTTGATAACCCTGTGGCTTGTCGTATGCGAACAGGACAAAGTTCCGGCACCCAAATCGCAGAGGTCTTCAGCTGACATTAGCAAACCATCCCACCAGAAACATACACATACGCCGTCCCGCCAGCGGAGACCGATTCGCCAATGCAGATTAGAAAGTATGGCTTTCACGGTCTATCCTACGCATCTATCGTTTCATCCCTGGCGAAACACCTGGACAAACCGGAAGGCAAGGTCAATATCGTTGTCGCGCACCTCGGCAGCGGAGCTAGCAGCTGTTGCATCAAAAACGGCAAGTCGATAGATACGAGTGAGTACACTGCACTGGAAGCTCTTCGTTTCCTGATACCAGGTATGGGCTTGACCCCGCTTGAAGGCTTGATCGGCGGTACGCGGTCTGGGACCATCGATCCCACCGCCATCTTCCACATGTTGAAGGATCCGGCTGGCGATTCTGGTGCCGATGGGATGAGTGTGACGAATGCGGAGATGATCTTGAACAAGTGAGTTGTGCATCGTGTTGACAGCGTCATAGAGAGCCCGCTGACTTTCAGAAAGTCTGGCTTGCAAGCTTTGGCTGGAACCACCAACTTCGGCACGATCATCTCCCGCGTCAACTCGGACGAAGAGTCAGAGGATGTCAAGAAGGCAAAACTGGCCTACGCGGTGTATCTCGACAGGCTGTTGTCATATGTCTCGCAATACCTCTTCAAGCTGTTATCGACGACACCGCTAGAAGAGATTGACGGGATTGTGTTCTCTGGCGGAATTGGCGAAAAGGGGTCTGAGTTGCGACGGGACGTTCTTGAGAAGTTCGGATGGCTTGGCGCCGAGGTAGACGAGGCAGGGAACAAGTCGAGTGAAGGAGAGGTCAGGGCAATAACGACCAAAGAGAGCAAGTTGAAGGGATGGGTGGTCGAGACCGACGAGGAAGGGCAATGTGCGACATTGGCCAGACGACAATTAGACTTTTAAGCCTTGTGAAAGCGCCATTCACACCCGTACAAGGTATCTTTGCAGATATTACGATAGATGACTCATACAACATACCCATCCATGCATCCGCACTGCTAGAGATCTGCGTCGAGTATGTATGAACCCGCCTCATGTGATCGACGTCCCGCGGGGTCGAAGATGGCTTACGTTGTATATGACACTGGCGATCACAGTCTCACATTTGCAAAGGTCCGGGATCTACGGCCGCCACATTACGATGTGTATTCTGTCTGATATTGGGTTCTCATCGTTTGTCTCGATCATTCCAGCAGTCGGCTCGCTTGTTCGCTTACCGCACTTCACACGCACAGTCCATGTCCCCGAAGAAGTGGCTTGACTGACCGACCGACGCCTCCTGCAAGGTGTACGGCCTGGATTTGGCCCAAAAGACAGCAAACCAAAAACCGCCTCAGAGTCTCAGGCGGGCATCGTTATCTGTGCGTCGTTGCCAATATCTCAACATGAACCATCGTCTTTACCGGAACGGCCATGGCAGATCACATGCCAGCTGGCTCGTGGGAATCGTCTCGGCGAACACGACCCGAAGAAGACGTTCCCGCGCCGGCAAACGGGTTTCAGCGAGAAAGACCGGGGAACGTGTTCTCTGCCTCCGGTTCCGGTACTGCCGCGGGCCTGGCGGAAGCGCATTCGGCCACGGCAGCAGGGAGCTGTGCGATCCCATCTGACGATCCGCTGCGTAGTCGTGCTACCTGAGTGAGATGGGGTTTGGAACGCCGAAGATGCGCTGGAATCTCGTTTGGAGAATCGATGCCGGCATGTTATCGATATATCCAATTGGCGAGGTAAGGCGGCGACCGGGGAGAGGGATAGGCGGTATTGAATTTATAGTTTCTAGTCGAAATTAAGATTGCAGTCTAAGTTTGCCCGCCGCGCAATCAACCGGTTTGTGCGCTTTTCGGCGACAATATTCCTTTCTCTGGGCATTTGTAAACCTGCCGACATGCGGCGCCACTCCGGTCTCGGCTGTCCATTCGGCGAGTGGGTGAGGGCAGTCTAGACTAGCGGTATTCGCGCGTGGCCCGGTGCTAGCGCGTAAACAGACCTCTGGGAGCTCACTAGCGCTTCATATAGAGAGGAGACGAGGATAATTAGATCTAAACAGCTCAGTGGAGGCCGCGTTCCATAGCGTTCTTGGTTCTTCGTCTGGTGGATTGAGCCGGAGTCGATGGAGAGCTATGATAGTCCTCGGCGGCCAGCATCCCCCTTCCGCGCGCATCGACCGCGGCCATGCATTACGGTTTGATAGAACAGGACAGACCGAGAGACCGGGCGAGGGATTAAGGTGCGGGCGTTGCGCCCATTTACGGATCGTGCCTGAACCTCCATCCGACGCCCCCCGCGGCACTCTTCGCACACCCATCGCACCCAAAACGCTATCTACCCAATCTGCCATTCTTCCTCGTCTGATTCTCAACGCAACGTACCCTTGTTCGACAATTTCAGCATCCACCTGTATCCCGCTCGACGTCGAGGATGTCGCGTGTGGTGACACATAACGCTGAAACGGTGGACATCGAACGTGCAAGGTGCGTAGTCGACCCTCCGTTCGATCACTTGCCAGGGCCCGCACAGCTTGACTCGGTGCCTACGTGCCTTGGCGGAGTGCACGTTGATCGATGGCTTACAGTCAGCTTCTGCGATCCGAGACGCACTAGTCGGTCTGTCGGGTGTCCCTCGACCCCTCCTCGAATGCAAGCGCAGCCGTTGGCGGTGTCTCCATCCTACCAATCCTTACCTGCTCCGGCCTTTCCATCCGCTTCCACCTTTTCGCCGCATCGCAAATCTACATTTGGATCGTCTACAAGCTACGCTTTCCCACCTACCTCTCCAATCGACGGCTCGATGGCCCTCAGCGGTAGCTCGCGCCGATCCGTTCACCCAGAATCGTCTCGCAGTTCTATCGCATCCATGTCATCGACGGAGGGAGCGACGGCGAGGCTGTCCATCTCCAAGCGACCCCGCCGCCCATCTCCACTACTGCACGAGATTCAGCCGCCCATACGCCGTCTCTCCTCACATCAGATGCTGCTTCTAACACCTTTCGGCGGTGTCATTCCGGCAGGAGCGCTGCCATCCGATTCACCTTTCGCAGAGTACAACAGGGTGGCGGGAGGAGGAATGTCACGGGGAAGCTCGAGCATGGGTCGCTCGGGCTCGAGCTCGGGTATGCCAATGGCCGGAAGCATGTCGAGAGGATCGAGCAGCATGGGCAAGGAGCCGCGCGAACACCGACTGTATTCTGCTCCTCCACTGTCGTACCAAAACCGCGCTCTCGCAAGTCGGAATCGACATCACTCCCTCATGAACTCGATTGTCGGTCCCTCGCCATTGGCGTCCGCACCGATGACCACTATCCCTTCGCATTCCGACCACGGCTCGTCCTCTGGTACCGGGAGTGCTGCGCCTTCCAGAGAGCCTTCCGATCAGGACCGGGAGAGGCTGCCTAGCTTGGTCGGGGGGACACCGGGCACGGTGCCGATGACTCGGTCAAACTCGCTCCCTGTGATGACAATCCGCGAGATGCAGGCGTTGCGGGAGAAGGATTCGGAACTGGGTATTGCCCGAGGAGGCGGATGGGCATGGGTCGCGTCTCGTCAAGAGGAAGTCGATGATGATCGGTGAGTCGGGTCCGATTAGACTGTGCGAAATTGGAATTGACGAATCAGTCACGATCCCGTGTTCGGTCGACCAACCGCAGCACCGTCAACCGGGTTCTACAGCCCAGACGAGAACGTCACCCCTCCGACCACCCGCTCGAATTTTCTTTTCACCTCGTTCAACGACCCGTTTGCTTCCAATACTTCTGTCCCCCCACTATCCAACACCATGGCGCGAAAGGAGACGTCGACCGGTTACGAGCCCAACGCGACGTCGCCCAGCTACCACTACTCCCCCACATACAACGACACGCGCCGCATGTCCGAGGCACCACCTCACCATGTTGTCTCGCCAGGAGCTACTCGCCGGCCTAGTGTACCAGTGGAGCTTACGGGCACTTCGCCGATGTCCACCGCCAGTCTCGACGAAGCGACTTCGGGCGGCGCGTCCTTCTCGTCGGCGTCTTCAAGACGCGATGGCAGTTTCAGCGGCAGTGCGACCACCGCAACAGGGTCGACCGGGCGCGCCAGCGTCGCCAGCACTACGAGCGCCGGCAGTGATTTGGGGCACAGACCCAAAATCATGCGGTATAAGTCGCTGCCTGGCCGTAATGAGGGATTGGGACTTCATATCGTGGTCCGGCCGTCTGGCGGCTCTGGCAGTTCTGGTGCCTCTGGTGCCTCTGGGTCCTCTGGATCTTCCGGTACTTTGGTGGCAGGCCGACAACGCCGCGAGTCGGAAACGCCTGTATCTGGCCGTCGAAGTAGTGACACCAGACCCAGGCGTCCATCCGGCCGCAGCCGTCTGAGCGGGTCATGGGCTGCGGTCGATTTCGTCGATCCCCTCGGTATGCCGGAAATCCCGGCTCATTCACCCATCAAGCCCTTACCCGCTCACCGGTCTTCTTCGCCCACAATCCCGCAAAGGAACCCGGACCCGGCTCCGAAAGACGCCGAGCCGTACGAGCGGACGTACATGGTTGAAACAATCACGTCCCGCGCGCATTTGGCAGAATTCGGGAGCATCGACCCTGGCGCGAGACCTCGACGCGGTAGTGTCGAGCCGAACCCAGTCATACGGGCGAGTGTGAGTGGGTACGTCGCTCAGCTCGCACAGAGCGGATGGAACGCTACTTTCCCACGGAGGGGAAGTCTGGCAGTATTGAGTCGTACGCCGCTGGGACCGTGGGCCGCGACCAGCGAGATGGGAGGTTTGGGCGTCGGCGATAAAGATAGGGTGGCCTCGACCGGTGCGGCGTGGTACGAACGGCGAGGCAGTTGGGCCGAGGGGTGGACGCAATCGTGAGCGGGCGGAGGTTGCGGGTGGTGGGACGGTACATCATGTAAAGAAGTAAGAAGCTCAAATTGTACTTCGGTCGAGGGATGTAAGAAGCAAGAGTGAATCACAATAAGATGCAAGAAGGGCGAGACATGGTGCAGTATGGACAGTCCGGGTGCCCTCCTATATAGCGACTCACCGTTGCGTGCTAGCAAGGCCTAGGTCAGCGGGTGGTAGGTCACCTGGCAAGTACGCAAGCCGATATGACGATGGGCAGGAACAAGGAACCGACGTGGTGTACGACAAGTGGCGACGGAGGGAGCCAGAAGCACCTAGGCACTGGTCTTGGAAGCTTGTCGGTGAGAAGATCAAGTAGGTGACGCGGTTGCTTCAGATACGTCACATGCATCGTAAGTGAACCTGTGAACGCTGGGATGGATGTAGCCTTCTTGTCTGCATGTCCCTCCCGGCCGCGCCAGCCTCGCGAACACGTCGCCACGTCGCCATGCCGACCTCGCGGCGGTCTCGTCCGCATCATCCAGACCATCCTCCGGCCTCCACGGCTCGAATTACGGTCATCTCACGCCTTAGGCTTTGGCAGATGCCTGCTCGGCCGCCTTCTTCGCTAAGATTTTGGCGCTGACAGACCGGACGTTCTGCGCCGCTCGCTCAATACCGCCCTTTTCGGCCTTTTCATACAGTTTCAACGCTGGTTCGAAGTTTTCCGCTGGACGTCAGCTCAGTAATAAGGTCACGTCGAGATCGCGCTGGCTCAAGGTGTGCACCAGCGATAGCAGCGGTGAGCGAGATGATATTGTGGTAATAGGTACGTGAGGAGGAAGAAGAACGTACTTGACTCGAGGATAGCAGCGAGGTTGAAGGCGATCTACCGTTAGTCTTGTCATTTATCGATCTGCAGCCAGCTTCGACAACACGCTCGTGTCACAAAGATCTGCGGGGTGGTGTCATCGATCTGAGAATTCCGGGTGCGAGGGATTCACGGCGTACGAGCTAGGACTCACCTCAGGATCGTTCGGAGCGAGCTTCAACGCCGCACTGGGGTTAGTTGGTGTTATCCGTATTGCACGTCAAGTGTCGTATCGCCGCAGTCGCAGAGGAGCGCCGCGCCTCGTTCACTGAACATGACTGTGTCGGCACTTACGTGAGATGCTGAATGGCCAGAGCGGGTTGAGGCGGTTTAGCCATGATGTGTGCCGAAGCCAGATCTTCAGTCAGCGACGGTTCCGCCGGGCCTTCGTGCTTCGGCAAGGTGGTCAAGGAAGTCTCATAAGGGTGATCAGTAAGTTGAAGCTATACTCCAGTCGGTGTGGAGATAAGTCAGAGACTGGGCGAGGGTTACGCCCCTCAAATTCGCGCAAGACGGCTCGACTCGACTCACTGGTGTACGCGTCCGCGGACGGCTCGAGCTCTATAGATTTCTCCCAGGCGGCTATTGCTTCTTTCTGATTACCTTGAACGTCAACTCTAGCCGCGAATCATACCGTAGGATAGGGCAAAGCCGCAACACGCACTTAGGTGGTACTCGCATACCTGTCATCAGCTCAGCCTTCTTACAATGCTTGCGGCTGCCGTTTGCCTTATGCATTAGGCATGAAGCACTCACGCCGAGGTTAAACCATCCCCCACTTGAGGTCTTCACGTCCACGCTTTCCTTGTAGAACTTCTTCGCCCCCTCTAAATCACCTTGTTCCAGCGCCAAGGTGCCCTGCTCAAGCAGCTCTATTGAGCGAGCGAGCGTGGGGTCTTCAGCGGTCGAGCTGTCTGGGCCTGAGGTCGCATAGCTACGCGATGATATAAATGATTGGGGCACGCAGCTGACGGAGCGGGCAGGTCGGAAAGTCGTGAGTGGTCTGGACACCGTTGGCCGGGCAGAGGGGATAGTCCGGCAGATAAGACGGGCCGTTCGTGAGATACTGGACATTCTGCACAAGGTCGTCAAGGTTGGTCGTGATGCGGGGAATCGTAAACAAGCTGTACTGTGCAGATGGACGCGATGTAATGTGTGTTATTTGAAAGAGATAAAGTTGGAACCTCAACCTCATTGAATTATCACGATCCTCCTCGGACCTTTCCGCCGCGTTAGAGTTGTGCAAAACCGCTTGGCTTCTCGTTCCGTCCGCTCGCATGGTGTGTGCAACTGGCGAAATACAAAGTTGTCGGCCGCGAGCGCAGCCTTCTTGACCGGAGGACCCAACAACATGCATCACAATTATGTTTTCGTCGGATCTACTTGTTCCTATGTCGTCAGTCCTCCGACCGCCTCGTCTTGTCCGCCAGCACGTCTCAGACTCACAAGTGGTAGTGAACAGCGTAGAATGGGGTTCCGAAACCGAGACCGGCGTAGATGATCATCTTGACGGCGAGCAATGGCTTGTTCTTGACATCGGTGGGCAGGGTGCTGGTGTGAGCAGTGTACGAGATCGGTCCGCGGCTTGGTGTCGACATTTCAACGATGCCTTCTGCACCATTCAGACCAGCGATGCCCCTCGTATCACCGCTCCCTTGCCTCCCCGTCCCCTCACCGCTGCCAGACGCTCGAGTCGCACGAGGTCCATCCCATTCCCGACCAATTCGCACTTTGCACCCCGACTTACTACTTGACTCGGTTGACCTCCTGACCGTGCGCGAATCGCACTGCCTGCCTTGAAGCGGAGGCGGTGGATCGGAAGGCGGTGAGACCGGTACGTGCGAGAACGGACATTATTGTATTAGTGAACGAGATGTATAGCATGGACAAATCGAGGTACCAAGCTGAGGATGCTGCAAACGGCGGGGAGAGCCGCTTTCGGAATCAATCGGCAATTTGCTCAGAGTGGCACTGGCACGCGTCGCGAGGTGGAGGATGTCCAGTCGGTCTGCTGTAGTTGTTATGGTCGAAAGCAGCATTTATACTTGCACGCAAACACATTTCAGCATGATTGAACCAGAGCGTTATATCGTCGGGAAGCGATACCTCCATGGAAAGACGGACCGCCCCGTGACGTTGCGATATATCGGCACGCTACCTCCTTCGGCCTCACCGGCGGATTCACATTCGTCTTCTTCGTCCGCAGGCCCAATATGGCTCGGGATCGAATACGATGATCCGTCTTTCGGCAAGCATTCGGGAGTGTATCAGGGGCAGGGGATCTTTGACGTCCGAGCTGAAGGTGCTGGATCCTTTGTCAAAGCGTCGGCGGGAGTGCTGAAAGACGGTCCGACACTGGTGGAAGCGCTGCAAGAGCGGTACGGGCCGCTATTGTCACCTGAGCCAGGTACTGGGTCCTCTACATCCTTGATGCAATCCACTTCCAGCCTCGCCGAGCGCGTCCATCTGGGCACTTCAGGCATCACTGTCGACGCACCGGGACTGTCCGCCGTTCAAGCCAGGATAGGTCGGCTCGAAAAGCTGAGAGAGGTGGGACTCGACAACGGGTGGGTCTCAGGCCTGGGAGGGACGGAAGAACAGAGAGAAGCCATGAAAGTCAGGCTGAAAAGTGAGCTTTCGAGCTCTTGAACGTGAAAAGCTGACGCCAGACGTACACAGGCTCGACCTCACTGGGAACCTTCTGCAAACTTGGCAAGATGTCGCGGAGATCGCACGTCATCTGCACGGACTCAAGACTCTATTCCTGAGGTGGGTGATTCGTGCGGTATAGTTTTCGGTGCTGAGGGCTAGCACTTCTCGGATAGCCGCTTTGCCAATCGACGTCCAAGATGCCATCTTGAATGAGCTGATCGCGGATCTGAAGGGGATTGAGGAGCTACATCTTGGGAACGCGGGAATGGCATGGTCTGAGGTGAGTGTTGTTCAGGTTTACTGCATCAACGTTAACGGGAGGTTGCCTCGGTGATGCGCATATTCCCCAATGTGCAGGTTTTGCATCTCCACGACAATGCCAAGATCACGAGGCTTGATACCCCTTTTCCACCTAACGGACTGACAACGCTCAGTCTGGGAGGATGTCATATTTCCTCTTGGACCGAAATAGCGCGATTCCTCGGAGGACCCTCGCGAAAATCATGCGAGACAGCGCAAGCCACCTGCGCTGGAATCTCACACCTCGATATCACCAAGACCGGCATCACGTCGATCCCAACTCGACCTGCCGACTCAGCAGCCCTGACGTCGCTGACGACGCTGGTCATGCGGCAGAGCGGTATCAGGTTTTGGACAGATATCGACGCGCTCGAAACATGGACCTGCGGTAGTCTCAATACGATGCGTTTCAGCCTGGCAGATGTCATTGATGACTCGGATGACGAGTCTGAAACACGTCCGAGGCACCCGTCCGCAGATCCGACCCGGATCTCAGGGAGGTCTAAAGCAGACCGACAGATGTTCATCGCCAAGCTGTCTGGCCTGACCTCGCTAAATCTGACGCCCGTCAGCGCGGGAGAAAGACGAGACGCGGAGATGTGGTATGTCAACCGGATCAGAGAGGCTCAAGACCCTTCCAGCTGGGGTCGATATGACGAGCTACGGACCAAATACGACATGTCCGCTGCGACCGCTGTACCCGCATCCAGCCGATCCGCAGCTCTCAAGTCAAGGATGATCAGTGAGATCTTCCTCGCGTCACGCGACGGCTACATGACTGACTTGCCAGCGGTGCGACTCCATTTGATTGACGGGACGGAGGAGGAGATGAGATACTTGCCGTCTGCGCCGATGACATTGCTACGGAAGAAGATTGCGAAGCGCTTGGGGACGAGCGTTGTTCTGTGGACTGTGAGGCATCTGGATGGTGAGACGGAAAAGGTAGCAGAGATGACAGACGGACACGACGTAGCGTGGTGGTTGAACGATGGCGATGGGATTATAGTCGAGCCTGATGCATGAAGTCGACTACGTTGCCGTGGTCGTATTGACAAGTTGGTGCTGCTGCAACGCCGGTCAAGCAATTGTCACCGTCGCATGAGGTCTTCGTGCGGGGTTGCGTAAAAAGAAGGCGCCGAACCGATCTGCTCGGGGGAGTGCGTACCTTTTTTGTCTCAAAGAATTGTTGCGCTTGGTCGACTAGCCTCCTCCGGTCGACGGTAATTACCACTTTGAGTAATCTTCATCTTTGACAAGTGCGACCGTTTCACCCGTTACGACACGCTGAAAACTGAGCCCTCGCCCAGACAACCCTCACTCGCCGTCCCCTCCTCGACAATCCCCCACTCGTCCTCATCCATCACACGTTCCGCTTCCTTCTTCTCGACTCATCGCTTCACCCTCTCACACTCTTTACGTTCTTTTTCCGCTTCGTGACCTTCGCCGTCTCGCACCAACACAACCTCTTACACCCTAACCCCAACGCGTCGATTCAACAACAATGCGAGGAGAACATTGCGTGGCTGGCGCGTCGATCTTGAGCGCTATCGCTCTGATCCTGCTGGTCTTTGCCAACATTGGCCAGGTCTCACCGGGAGCTCTTACCAAGGATATCTACATGGCCGAGATTAACGTCGCTGCGTGAGTTTTCAGTCTCGCGCTCGGGCTATCGCTGATCTCGTCTCATCGCTCGATTTGCACTTTTTACTGGTCTCTTCCTCCTCCTCGTCTCGCTCCCCCACTTCGACCCCTCGTGCTCTCTCCGTAATCCAAACTCTCCACACACACAGCTATGGAAACGCCGTCTCAAGCATCAAGGGCAACACGACCGGTCTGTACGACACCTCGACCAGCGCTCTCGGGCAGAACAAGGGTTTGAGGCAGTTCTACCGATTTGGACTCTACCGTAAGTTGTCGTCGAGCATCGTGGCGGCATTCTCGCCCTGCCGAAACGTGTGCAGTACCACGCTAAACGCCAGAGGCCTGTGGCTACCAAAAGGGTGGAGACAAGGGTGTTTGCAACTCGACCATCTTCGGCTACCCCATGGTCCCCATGGAGGTTTTGCTCTCGGACACCCCTAAGGGATCGGCCCAGAAGCAGCTGGTGGCCATCATCGACAACCCCGACTCCACCTTCAAAGACGACTCGATGAACCGAGGCATGTCAAGGGCTGGTTCCCTTCTCATTTTCGTGAGTGCACATGCGTCTTCTGTCGTCGTGTTTCAGCAACCACAAGGGGTCATTGCGTTGCTGTCTCCTGCCATTGCGACGAAATCACTTCTGTCGAGGTCCAAACCGCATCACCGTGCTCAACTTACACCAGGTCGGATCGTGTCTCGTCGCTCTGTCGCTCATCTTCGGTGTGATCCGCGCTCGGATCTTCTTCCTCGTTGCCGCCGCTACCGCTGGTCTCGGTGCGCTTCTTCTCATGGTGTAAGTCATTACGGTCATTTACTCCTGGCAAATTCTGACGCTCAGCGGCGCGGCCCTCTGGACAGCTCTCATCGCCAAAGACAACTGGATCCAAAAGGTCAAGGTTGAGAACGGAGCCAACCTCGGTATCTACACCACCGCCGGCCCGACGCTGTGTAAGTTCGCCCATTTCCCGCAGACCGCAGCGCCGCAGTGACTTCCTTCGACGGACTGTGCTGATTCCAGACCTCACCTGGGTCGCGTTTGCCATCACCGCGCTCTCCGTCCTTCCTTACGTCGTTGCGTGCTGCACCTTCCGCCGCAATTGATCTGTGTGGCTTTCGTTCACTTCGCTCTACCCCTTCGTCTCTCCTCTTCGGGCTTATCGCATCCCGGTTCTTACTCTACCCAAAACATCCTGTTCATACCTGTTGACCATCCGTTTCTCCTGACTGCCCGTAGATCGTGGACTTTGAGTAGTCGTACGCTAGTCGGAATGCATGGACCTTGTAGTAATGGTTGAGGATCGCGAGGCCGTTGAGCCTTCAGCGAAGGACGATCTCCAGTCGCTCATCGTTTGTGCAGAAAGGCCATCCACCGACGTAGTCTTGCTGACCTCGCGATCAACGATCGAGACCAAAACGCCGCTATCCCTCTGCTGCGGCTCATATCGTCGACATTGGTCATGCGGTTCATGTTGTCGGTTCAATAGTAATGATTAGCTACAAGTACGTGTCGGACCTCCCTTCCTCCCCCCCCCCACACATTCATTCTTTATTTATACACAGCATCCTCTGGCGAGCGGGTGATCGGAGTATCCGTATGCAATAGTACAGCGCGATGCGCTGGCGGTGGGGCCGAGAGCCGAGAATCGAGTAAAAGTACAGTCGACGAAGAGCAGGTCGCCGATGGTCAAGCGAGGTCGCGAGCGCCAGCGACGGAGTCTGGTCGAAAAGACTCCCCAGTATGAAGAAGTCCAGCCGGATCTTTTTGCTCAATTCCCCCGCGCTTGCGTTTTGCTCGGCATGATTCGCGAAACGATGCACAGTAACCCGTCGCTGCTCGCTGAGAATATCCCTTCGACCGGGATGAACTCTTGTCCGGGCATGGATCGTTCCGTCTCGTCTGTTCCCTCAGGGAATCGGGATCCTCGGGGCGGTAGATCGGGGATCTGCAGTCAGTCGGCCGTCCTGACATTTCTCGAAGCTGTTCGGCCCGACTTTCGGTCGGAACTCTACGCGGGTGATAGAGCGGTTCGGCGGGGCTAGGAGGTCGGGGGTATTTGAGCGCAGAGACGAGTGATCGAGGCGGACACTGCGACCTGGCATAGATCCAAGTGACAGATACCCTGCTTGAGGAAGTACGACGTATAGTCTTTCAGGACTAACGACCGCTGTCCCTCCTTGTGACCACTCGCTTGCCCGGATAAAAGCATACGTCGCGCGGGAAGCGAGTTATTTCGGATCTCAACGGTCCGGATCGATGCATGCCACTCACTTTTAATAGGCTGAACTTGCAGTAACCATGTCCGCCTGATCGTTTCTCGTTCTGTATCACAGGTGACCACGCCTTGGCCGTATCGATGTATTGCTTGACGAGACCGCGATCTGACGGCTTGATAATGCTGAAGAATGGTTGATTGCGCATCTTGTATCAGCGCCAAGCGCCGTTGTCACGACCGTATAAGGTAAGAACCTCCGCGTGACAATGCCCACCGAGGTCGACGCCGACAGGATTGGGACAGCCGCTATTGGGATCCGGGAAGACGGTTCGGCGCGACTCGACTCACCTTTGACGTGTTCGCAATCACTTCGTTTGAGCAGAACATGACTCGACTCGTATCTGTAAACCTGTCGATGAAGAAGAAACTCCGTGGATGCGGCGGAGGAAGCTTCCAGCGTGAGTTGGGCGATAATTTGTCTTGTTCAGCATGAAATGATTCGGATGACGTGACCTGTGGCCGCGAGTCGGGAGACGGTTTCGTCCATCGCTGCTGTCAGTACATAATTTGTGTCGGGATGCAGACCCACCTTCACGCCCCATTTGCCCTGCGAGTTTGGCGAGACTTCAAAAACATCCCTCGCTGTCAAGGCTTGTTCTGCGTTTGTCAGCACGGATCTTATCCAGGGTCTTCCTGGCCGACGGGCACGTACGGATGGTGTTCGGTCCGTCTGCTGCTCGCGTGTACACTGCTATTGTCTCTTTGAACACGGTAGAACTGTTGTCAGCATTGCAGATGCGTCATAGGTCGAGGCTGTCACAGCGCAAGCTGACTCACTATGA
>Ga0308160_10002746_pt1 | contig 20655 bp, 18 predicted proteins | sample PhyFR1_FD_201036 | JGI IMG/M metagenome (GOLD analysis project Ga0308160, IMG submission 201036) | Phyllosphere microbial communities from UC Gill Tract Community Farm, Albany, California, United States - DLSLF.R1 | ecosystem: Host-associated > Plants > Phyllosphere > Unclassified | place: USA...
CCACCACGATGTCGCAGGCTGCAACCAGGCCCATGCCGCCGGCGTAGCAGTCGCCCTGCACCTTGGCGATCGTGGGCTTCGGGCACAGGTAAATCGTGCGCAGCATGTCGGCCAGGCGCGCCGCATCGGCCTGGTTCTCGTCGTGCGAGTAGCCGGCCATCTTCTTCATCCAGTTCAAATCGGCGCCGGCGCAGAAGGCCGGACCGTTTGCCGCCAGCACGATGGCGCGCACCAGTTCGTTGCGGCCGAGTTCATCGAAAGCGAGCGCCAGTTCGGCAATCGCCGCCTCGTTGAAGGCATTGCGCAGCTCGGGGCGGTTCAGGGTGACGGTGGCGACCTTGTCGGCAATCGCAATGCTCAGGGTTTGATAGTCCATTTTCATTCCTTACATGCGGAAGACGCCGAACTTCGTCTCTTCGATCGGCGCGTTCAGCGCAGCCGACAGTCCCAGGCCCAGCACCATCCGCGTATCGGCCGGGTCGATCACGCCATCGTCCCACAGGCGCGCCGACGCATAGTAGGGGTGGCCCTGGTGCTCGTACTGGTCCTTGATCGGCTGCTTGAAGGCTGCTTCTTCATCCTGCGACCACTGGCCGCCCTTGCCCTCGATGCCGTCGCGCTTGACGGTGGCCAGCACCGACGCCGCCTGGTCGCCGCCCATGACGGAAATGCGCGCGTTCGGCCACATCCACAGGAAGCGTGGCGAGAAGGCACGGCCGCACATGCCGTAGTTACCGGCCCCAAAACTGCCACCGATGATGACCGTGAACTTCGGCACCGAGGCGGTGGCGACAGCCGTCACCATCTTGGCGCCGTTGCGCGCGATGCCCTCGTTTTCGTACTTGCGGCCGACCATGAAGCCGGTAATATTTTGCAGGAAGACCAGCGGGATTTTGCGCTGGCAGCACAGTTCGATGAAGTGGGTGCCCTTCAGCGCCGACTCCGAGAACAAAATGCCATTGTTGGCGATGATGCCGACTTTGACGCCGTAGATGTGGGCGAAGCCGCAGACCAGGGTCGTGCCGTAGCGCGCCTTGAATTCGTCGAACTCGCTGCCGTCGACCACGCGCGCGATCACTTCGCGCACGTCGAAGGGCTTGCGGGTGTCGACCGGGATCACGCCGTACAGTTCTTGCAGTGCGTATTTCGGTTCGATGACTTCGCGCGTGGCGCCTTGCACCGGCTTGACCCGGTTCAGGTTAGAGACGATGGTGCGGGCCAGCGACAGTGCGTGCAGGTCGTTCTGGGCCAGGTGGTCGACCACACCCGACAAACGGGTGTGGACATCGCCGCCGCCCAGGTCTTCCGCGCTCACCACTTCGCCGGTGGCCGCTTTCACCAGGGGAGGGCCGCCCAGGAAGATGGTGCCCTGTTCCTTGACGATGATGGATTCGTCGCTCATCGCCGGCACATAGGCGCCGCCGGCGGTGCACGAACCCATCACGACCGCGATCTGCGGGATGCCCTTCGCGGACAGATTCGCCTGGTTATAAAAAATGCGGCCGAAGTGGTCGCGGTCGGGGAAGACGTCGTCCTGGTTCGGCAAGTTGGCGCCGCCGGAATCGACCAGGTAGATGCAAGGGAGCTGGTTCTGCTCGGCGATCTCCTGGGCGCGCAGGTGTTTCTTGACCGTCATTGGGTAGTAGGTTCCGCCCTTGACGGTGGCATCGTTACAGACGATCACGCATTCCTGGCCGGCCACGCGGCCGATGCCGGTGATGATGCCGGCGGCAGGGGCTGCACCGTCATACATCTCGTACGCGGCCAGCTGGGAAAACTCGAGGAAGGGCGTGCCCGGATCGAGCAGCATCTGCACGCGGTCGCGCGGCAGCAGTTTGCCGCGTGCCACATGCTTGGCGCGGGCTGCTTCACCGCCGCCTTCGGCAATCGCCGCCACCTTGGCGCGCAGGTCGTCCACAATTTGCTGCATGGCCGTCGCGTTGGCTTTGAAATCTTCACTGCGCGGGTTGAGTTTGCTCTCGATGTGGGGCATTGCCGTCTCTCTTAATTATTCGGGGAAGGTGCCGTCCAGGTAGAACCAGCGCGGCGTGCCGCCGATGGCCGGGTCGGGCTCGCGCAGGAAGCGGCTGGTTTCGTGCAGCCGGTGCGCGCGGCCGCCCACCTTGAAGCGGGCAACGAATTCCACCGTGTCGCTATCCGGATCACTACCTGGATGATCCGGCAATTCTGCTTTACGTTGACGTAAACGTAAAGCAGATTTTATCTCCAGGCCGAGCCAGCGCAGGTTCTCGTCTTTGTCGAGGATCGCGTCCTGCGGCCTGGTGCTCGGATGCCAGGTCGCACGCAGATAGGCTTCGTTGCGCTGGGTATAGGCGGTGTAGCGCGAGCGCATCAGGGCTTCGGCCGTGGGCGGCAAGCTGTCGCCGGCGATGTAGGGGCCGCAGCAGGCGGCCAGCGAGGGACCGCCGCAGGGGCAGGTTCCGGGGAGGGCGTTCTTGGTAGGCATGCGCGGATTATCCGCGATTTTCGATTTCAGGCCAGCCGCTTCCCAGCGGCGCAAGCCTGCACCAGCTTCGCCAGGCGTGCTGCCCTTGTTTCCGGCTTCTTGGCTGTGGTAATCCAGTGCAGCACCGTCTTGCGGTAACCCGGCGGCAGCGCCTCGAAATAGGCCCAGGCGGTGGCGTCACGCCGGAACGCCCGCAGTTCTTCCTCGGCCAGCTCGGCTGCCTGCGCCTGTTCATGCGAATAGATGCCGGACTTTGCTTCCGTACGCAATGCAAAGGCACGCTCGCCTTCAGGCCGCATGCGGCCGGCGGCGCGCAATTGCGCCATCTTGGCGATGTTGACCGTGCTCCAGATCGAGGCGGGTTGACGCGGCGTGAAGCGGATCGAATACGCCGTGTCGTCGATGCGCTTGCGCCGTCCGTCGATCCAGCCGAAGCACAGGGCCTCGTCCACCGATTCCGGCCAGGACATGCTGGGCCGGCCGCTGCCGACCTTATGGAAGCCGACCAGCAGCTCGGTCGCCGAATCGGCGTGCCCTTCTAGCCAGCTACGAAAACCATGGGCGTTGGAGAAGAATACAGGCTCAGGCATGGCGCTCCTGTTGGCGATGGGATATGCCCGAATATTGGGCTCTACAATAATCTACACATATCTATCGAAGTATAAGGTGAACGTCTTATACTTTTTTTAGAGGTGAATTTCAGTCCGTCTCATGGAGAGATCGCATTCACTGTGCCAATGTTTAACGATTACCTGATCCGCAATCTGGCCACGCTTGGTTGACATCGAAGCGGTTCCGGTTACGTTTGCAGCGCCAGCATCTCCAGCGCAAACGGCGGCGGCTTCCCCTGCATCAAGCTGCTTAATAACTGTGCAGTGCCGGCCGCAAAAGTGAACCCGAGCGGTCCGTGCCCAACGTTCAGCCACAGGTTCGACAGCGGCGTGGCGCCGACAATCGGTGCGCTGTTCGGCGTGGCCGGGCGCAGGCCGGCCCAGGCGGTCACCTGGCTGTAGTCGGCCGCGTGCGGCATGGTTTCCTGCACCTGGCGCGTCAGGCTGCCCACGCGTTTCGGGTCCAGCGTCAGGTCTTCGCCGACCATGTCGACCATGGCCGCCACGCGCAATTTGTCGCCGATGCGCGCGTACAGCACCTTGCGCTCGAAGTCGGTCACGCTGATCTGGGGGCCGATGTCGGTGGGGCGGATCGGCGCGGTCAGGCTGTAGCCCTTGAGCGGGTACAGCGGCAGCTTGACGCCGGCATGCTCGGCCAGTGCGCGGCTCTGGATGCCGGCCGCCAGCACATAGGCATCGGCGCCGAGCGGGCCGATGCTGGTCTCCAGGCCGGTGACGCGTCCGCCGCTGGCGGCAATGCCCCGCACCTCGGCATGGACGAAGCCACCGAAGCGCGGATGCGCGCGCACGCGCTCCGCCAGGGCCACGCAAAAAGCGTAGCAGTCGGCCACCGCTTCGCCGGCGTTGTAGATGCCGCCGGCCAGCAGGCTGCGCGCCGCCGCCAGCGCCGGTTCGCGCGCGGCGCATTCGGCGCCGGTCCAGATGTCGCCGGCGGTGGCCTTGCCGGCGGCCTGCTCGAAGATCTTCGAGGAGCGGTAGACCACCAGCTTGCCGGCGTCGCGCCAGTCGAATTCGTCAGGGGAAATGATGGCGCCGAGCTGCTGCATGCCGGCGCGCGACAGCTCGCCCAGTTCCAGCAGCTTGGCGGTGGTGCGCCGGTTGGCGGCGGCCGTGCACTGGCCGAGGAAGCTGGCCAGCCAGGTCCACTGGCGCAGGTCAAGTTCGGGCTTGAAGCGCAGCGGGCCGTGTTCCTGGAACAGCCACTGGACGGCTTTCAGCGGCACGCCGGCATCGGCCAGCGGCGAGACGTAGCGGTAGCTCAGCTGGCCGCCATTGCCATGGCTGGCGCCGCTCGCCACGTCGGACGCGCGCTCGACCAGGGTCACCTGGTAGCCGGCCTCGAGCAGCCACCAGGCCGAGGTCAGGCCGACGACACCGCCGCCGATGACAATTACTTGTTGCATCCCGACACACTTTTATTTGCTGACATAAGGGAAGAGCTTAGGCGCTCGGCCCGGTTGCAAGCCAATGAAAGTGACAAGCCACGCCATAACCGGTAGTCATGTATTCCATGCAAGGCGCATGCAGATCCTGTCTCAGGCAGCGATAGCATGCCGGAACATGCTTGTGAGAATGTTCTCCTCGAAGCTGGCCAGGGCCGAGTAGCGTCCTTTGCGCGTGCCCGGGTCGCTTGACGTGCCGCCCACCAGCACGACCAGGCCATTGCGGCGCTTGCGGTCGAACGCGAATACCGAGCGCAAGCCGTAGGCATCGCCCAGGTGGCCGACGGCATCAAACCTGCCGTCCACCAGGCGCATGCCGGGCTGGTCCGGGAATTGGGCATTGCCCAGGCCCCAGGCATTGAAGAAGCCGTTCATGGTGTCGCCATTGCCGCCGTTCGCGGTCCATTGGCGCGCGAACATGCGCTCCAGGGTCGCGGCCTGCAGGATGCGTTTGCCCCCATGGACGCCGCCGTCCATCAGCATGCGCATGACCACGCCCAGGCCGCGCGCCGAGATGCGCAGGCCGCCGGTCGGGCTGAAGGGCGTCGCGTTCTCTCCAATCACGTAGCGGTCGAGGCCGGGCGGCGGCGCCGGCGGACGCGCATCGTCGGCCTGGGCGATCCAGGGCCCGTCCGCATTCCAGACTTCGGTATCGACCGTGCGCTTGCGGTAGAGGGTGGCAAGGTTCGCCAGCGCCGCCGGCGGCAGCTCGGCCGGGTTATAGCCGGCGTCCAGGCCCAGCGGATCGAGCAGCAGGCGCCGCATCAGGCGATCGAAACGTTCGCCCGTGGCGCGCTCCATCATCGTGCCGATCAGGCCCCAGCCGAGGTTGCAGTAGGTGAACCAGTCGCCGGGACCGGCTTCCTTCGCATACGTGGCGGGCGTCCCCGGCACCAGGAAGCTGCGCAGCGAGGTGCCGGCCGGGAAGGAATAGCCGGCCTCGTCGCGCAACGAGGAAGTGTGGGTCAGCAGGTGGCGCAGGGTGATGGCGCGCCCTGGGAAATGCGGATTGCTCAGCGTGAAGCCCAGGTAGCCGGAAACATCGGCGTCGAGGTCGAATTTTCCCGCTTCCACCAGGCGCATCAGGCCGAGGGTGGTCATCAGCTTCGAAACCGAGGCGATGCGGTACAGGGTGCCTGGGGTGGCGGGCAGGTCGGGCTCACCGTTACCGATCCGGCGCCGGCCAAAGGCGCCTTCAAATGCCACTTTGCCGTCGCGGATCGCCAGCACCGACAGGCTGGCCAGCGCGCAGGCTGGGTCCGCGGTAATCGCCGCCAGTGCGCGGTCCAATACCGCATGCGCGGGGCCTGCGCCCGGCGCTGCCGCCCACACGGGTTCAAGTGCGCCCAACAAGGCCCATCCCAATACCGTTCGCCTGCCCTGGTGCATGCCTGTCCTTTCCGAGTAGTGGCCTGAGCATAGGCAGCGATGGCCCTGCTCGCCAATGAAATGCCGTCGACGCATCATAAGTTTTCGCTATGGCGCTGGCGCACGCCACGACAAATTTCGCCGCTGCGGGCGCGGCGCTGGCTTACACTTGGGCACATGAACCAGCCTTTTACAGACTTCAGGGTCGACCTGAACGACAATTCTCCCCTGTACATGCAGCTGGCGCGCAAGCTGATGCAGGATGTGCGCGAGGGCCGCTACCAGGCCGACCAGGCCCTGCCTTCCGAGCGCACCCTGTCGGAAACGCTCGACGTCTCGCGCGTAACCGCGCGCAAGGCCATCGACCAATTGGTCGAGCAGGGCCTGGTGGTGCGCCGCCGCGGTTCGGGCAACTACATTGCGCCGCGCATCGAGCAGCCGCTGTCGAACCTGTCCAGTTTTTCCGAGCAATTGCAGCAGCGTGGCTACACGCCGAACTCGCACTGGCTGAAACGCGAGGTGGTGGCGGCCGACGGCGACGAGCAGCTGGCGCTGGGCCTGTCGCCGGGCGCCCGCGTGGCGCGCCTGGAGCGCCTGCGCCTGGCCGACGAGGTGGTGATGGCCTACGAGACCAGCGTGATCCCGGCCTCGGTACTGCCGCAGCCGCAGGAGGTGTCGCATTCGCTGTATGCCCACCTCGAGCGCGGCGGCCAGGTGCCGGTGCGCGCCCTGCAGCACATCCGCGCCATGAATGCGCCGAAGGAATTGGCCGAGCGCCTGGGCGTACCCGAAGGCCAGGCAGTGCTGTTCATCACCCGCGTCGGCTACCTGGAATCGGGCGTTGCCGTCGAGCTGACCCATTCGTATTGCCGCAGCGATTACTACGATTTCGTGGCCGAATTGCGGCGCGCGCCCAATTGATGACCGCATAACTTTTCGGAATAATGACGGCCCTTCCTTTCATGGGAAGCCGCCTGTAATTGGTATTACACTGGTTTTATCGATAATCCTGCCATACGGCCGCGACCATGCTGAAGACCGAAACGCCCGCCCTGGACCATGCCCAGCTCGACCAGTATCCGACCGCGGAGCTGGTGAACGCGCTGGTCGATGACCAGCTGAACGCGGTGAACGCGGTACGCGCCGCGGCGCCGCGCCTGGCCGCCGCCGTTACCGCCGCCGTGCCGCGCATGGAAGCGGGCGGACGCCTGATCTATGTGGGCGCCGGCACCTCGGGCCGCCTGGGCCTGCTCGACAGCGTGGAACTGTATCCCACCTTTTCCTGGCCGCATGGCCGCGCCGTGGCCCTGCTGGCCGGCGGCAGCGACGCCATGTTCGTGGCGGTCGAAGGCGCCGAGGACGATATTGTCCAGGGCGCGGCCGACCTCGACGCGGTGAATGTCACGGTCGACGACGTGGTCCTGCTGATCGCCGCATCCGGCGCCACGCCCTATGTGCTGGGCGCCCTGCGCCGCGCGCGCGCGATCGGCGCGCTGACGATCGGCTTTGCCAACAATCCCGATGCGCCGATTGCGCTGGAGGCCGAGATCGGCATCACGCTCGACACCGGCGCCGAGATCATTTCCGGCAGCACCCGCCTGAAAGCGGGCACCTCGCAAAAGATTGCCCTGAACAGTTTTTCGAGTGCCTTGATGGTGCGTTTGAACAAGGTTTACGGGAACCTGATGGTAGACTTGAAGGCTACCAACGCCAAGCTGGTACGCCGCGCCATCCGCCTGACCTCGTTCGCCACCGGCGCGAGTGAAGACGCCGCGCGCGCCGTGCTGGAACAGTGCGATTTCCACGTCAAGACCGCCATCGTGGCCTTGTCCAAACAAACTGGTGTCGAGGAAGCACGCGCCTCCCTGGAAGCGGCGCGCGGCAGCGTGCGGCAAGCCCTGGCCGGGTAAGCAAGCCCTCAGGTCCGGCCCTGGCGGGCGCAGCGGTTCTCTTCATCCGATCATGAAAGCCTTATGCACACTTCGCAAGCGAAAAGTCCGTGGCTGTGGGTGCCCTCGCTGTATTTTGCCCAGGCCATTCCCTACGTGGTGGCGATGTATCTGTCGGTCATCATGTACAAGGACATGGGGATCTCGAACACCGACATCGCCTTCTATACCAGCCTGCTCTACCTGCCCTGGGTCATCAAGCCGCTGTGGTCGCCCGTGGTCGACATGTTCGGTACCAAGCGCGGCTGGACGGTATGCCTGCAACTGGTGATTGCCGCCTCGCTGGTGGCGGTGGGCGCGGTGCTGCATCTGCCGGCCTTCTTCAGCGTCAGCCTGGCCGTGATGTGGCTGATGGCCTTCAGTTCGGCCACGCACGACATTTCCGCCGATGGTTTTTATATGCTCGGCCTGCGCCAGAAGGACCAGGCCGCGTTCGTGGGCGTGCGCAGCACCTTCTACCGCCTGGCGACGCTGGCCGGGCAAGGTCCGCTGGTGGTGCTGGCCGGCTACCTGGCCGTGTCGCTGGGTGACGCGCACCAGGCGTGGGCTATCGTGCTGTTCATCCTGGCCGGCTTCTTTGCGCTGGCCTTTGCCTGGCACCAGCTGGCGCTGCCGCGCCCGAAGGAAGACCACGCCGTGGCGCGCGGCACCAACCCGCTCGCCGAATTCTTCGGCACCTTCGGCGCCTTCTTCGCCAAGCGCGACATCTGGCTGATCCTCGGTTTTATTTTGACCTTCCGCCTGGGCGAATCGCAGCTGTTGAAGCTGGTCGCGCCTTTCCTGAAAGACCCGATCGAACAGGGCGGCCTGGGCCTCAGCACGGCCCAGTACGGCATCGCCTACGGCACCATCGGCATCATCTTCCTCACGATTGGCGGGCTGGCCGGCGGCTATTTGATCTCGCGCCTGGGCCTGAAGCGCTGCCTGTGGCTGATGGTGTTCGCGGTGCACTTGCCCGACCTGGTGTTCGTGTATCTGTCGCAGGCGCAGCCTTCGAACTTCTACCTGATCTCGGCCTTCCTGGCGGTCGAGCAGTTCGGCTATGGCTTCGGCTTCACGGCCATGATGCTGTACATGATCATGGTGGCCGAGGGCGAGCACAAGACGGCGCACTACGCGATCTGCACCGGCTTCATGGCGTTGGGCATGATGGTGCCGGGCATGTGGAGCGGCGCCCTGCAGGAATACCTGGGTTATAAAAACTTCTTCATCTGGACCTGCCTGGCCACGATCCCGGCCTTCATCATGGCGGCGCTGGTGAAGATCGATCCGGAGTTCGGCAAGAAGTGATAGCGAAGGCGTCGACTCCATGAGCGGCCAAGGTGGAGTGACACCCGGCCGTCTCGACGCGCTCGACGCCTTCCGCGGCTTTACCATCGCCGCCATGGTGCTGGTGAACAATCCCGGCGACTGGAGCCATCTGTACGCCCAGCTGGCACACGCCAAGTGGCACGGCTGGACCTTCACCGACACCATCTTTCCCTTCTTCCTGTTCATCGGCGGCGTGGCCATGGCCCTGTCGCTGGGCCGCCTGGCCGCCTTGGGGGCCGACAAGCCGCAATTGCTGCTGAAACTCGCCAAACGCGCCTGCCTGATCTTCCTGATCGGCTTCCTGCTGAATTTTATCCCGCGTTTCGACCTCGATACCGTGCGCATCCCAGGCGTGCTGCAACGGATCGCCCTGTGTACCCTGCTGGCCGCGCCCATTGTGGTGTATTGCGGCTGGCGCATGCAGCTGGCGATCATCGCCGTCCTGCTGAGTTTGTACAGCGCGCTGATGCTGTTCTATCCCGTACCCGGCATCGGCGCCGGCGTGCTGGAGCCGGGCAAGGACTTCGGCGCGTACGTCGACCGCATGCTGCTGGACGGCCACATGTGGGTGCAATCCAAAACCTGGGACCCGGAGGGATTGTTCAGCACCTTGCCCGCCCTGTGCAGCCAATTGTTCGGCGTGCTGGCGGGGCGCTTCCTGCTGACGAAGCTGGAGCGCACCGAGCAGATCGTCTGGATGCTGCTGGCCGGCCTGCTGTTCGTCTGGCTGGGTGTCGTGCTCGACGCCATCCTCATGCCGATCAACAAAAGCCTGTGGACACCGTCCTACTGTTTCCTGATGACGGGCTGGGCTTTGTTACTATTCTGCGCCTTCTTCTGGCTGCTCGACGCCAACCCCTACCGCGCGCTGCGCGAGGCGGCGGCGCGCTGGGCGCACCCGTTCAGGATCTACGGCATGAATGCGCTGTTCATTTTCGCCTTGTCCGGCTTGCTGGCCAAGATGCTCGGCTTCATCAAGCTGGACCAGCCCGATGGCGGCACGGTGTCGCTCGGCCGAACGCTGTATGCGCCGCTGCGCGACTTGCCGATCGGGGCGGTGAACAGCTCGCTGCTGCATGCACTGCTGTTCAATGCCTGCATGTTCGCTGTTGCCTGTCTCATGTGGCGCCGGAAGTGGTTTGTCAAAGTATAGAACTCGAAACACTGGAAAGAATAAGGGGACTGGTAGTGCAAGCTGATAAGAAACGACGCGCGTTGACGCTGGCCGGCATGGTCGGCGCATTGGCCATGGGCGGCTTCCTGGGCGCGTGCTCGACGCCGGCCACCCAACACGCCACCCTGCCCGACGGCAGCATCATCGGCAGCAGCGACACGCCGCCGGCCGCGCCGCGCGAATTCCGCGCCGCCTGGGTGTCGACGGTGGCGAACATCGACTGGCCGAGCAGGCAGAACCTGAACGCGGCCCAGCAGCAGGCCGAGGCCATCGCCATCCTCGACCGCGCCAAGCTGATGAACATGAACGCCATCGTGCTGCAGGTGCGTCCGTCGGCCGACGCCATCTACGCCTCGCAAATCGAACCCTGGTCGGAATACCTCACCGGCGCGCAGGGCAAGGCGCCCCAGCCCTGGTACGACCCTTTGAAATTCTGGGTGACCGAGGCGCACGCGCGCGGCCTGGAGCTGCACGCCTGGTTCAACCCCTACCGCGCCCGCCACGACGGCGCCCGCTCGCCGGCGGCCAGCAACCACATCACGCGCAGCAATCCGGCGGCCGTCAAACGCTACGGCAAGTTCATGTGGATGGACCCGGGCGAGGAGTCGGCATCGAAACAGACCCTGGACGTGATCCTGGACGTGGTGCGCCGCTACGACATCGACGGCGTGCACCTCGACGATTACTTCTATCCCTACCCGATCGAAGCGACCCCGGCCGTGGCCGGCAACCAGGCGGCGCTGGACGGCAAGCCGGCCACCAAGGCCGAGCTCGACTTTCCGGATACCCCGGCCTGGGACCGCTACCTGGCTGGCGGCGGCAGGCTCGACCGCGCATCCTGGCGCCGCCAGAACGTCGACCACCTGATCGAAGACATGTACAAGGGCATCCACCGGGAAAAGAGCTGGGTGCGCTTCGGCATCAGCCCGTTCGGTCTCGGCCGTCCGGATCGCCGCCCGCCAGGCATTGCCGGCTTCTCGCAGTACGACAAGCTGTATGCGGATGCCGAGCTCTGGCTGCAGAAAGGCTGGCTGGATTACTTCACGCCGCAGCTGTACTGGGCGCGCTCGCAGAAGGCGCAATCGTATGATGTGCTGCTCGATTACTGGATCGGCCAGAATACGATGGGGCGCCACATCTGGCCGGGGTTGTTCACGAGCCGGATCGGCGCGCCGACCAAGGATTACCAGCCGCAAGAGATTTTGGACCAGATCAGCGTGACCCGTTCGCGTCCGCAGGCCGGCGGGCACGTGCACTTCAGCATGGTTGCGCTGATGCAGAACCGCAAGGGCATCGGCGACCAGCTGCGCACGCAGTCGTATGCGAGCCCGGCGCTGGTGCCGGCCACGCCGTGGCTGGGCAGCGAGAAGCCGGGGTTGCCGGCGGTGAAGGCGACGCGCCAGGCGCGCGGCATGGCGCTGAAGTTCACGGCGGGCAAGGCGAATGCGCTGTACACGGTGTGGGAGCGGCATGGCAACGAGTGGAAGTTCCACGTGGTGCCGGCTTCGAAGGTGGACTGGACGCTGAATGACGATGGGCGGCTGGGGCCGGCGGATGCCGTGTTCGTGAGTGCCGTGGATCGCCTGGGGAACGAGAGCGACCGTGTTCGGGTGTGGAGCAAGTAATTACCGCAACATTGTACGAACGTAGGGTGGGCGCCCCGTGCCCACGCGTGACGTTTGAATGGTGTTTGCTGCTCAAGCAAGCCAACAATGCTCATCGTTCACGCGTGGGCACGGGGCGCCTTTCGCGGCCCGGCCCACCCTACGATTCAACATTTTCGTCTTATGCCAATTCTTTCATCCATCGGCCTCGGTATCGACGCCGGCGGCACCGAAACACGCTGGGCCTTGGCCACGGCTGACGGCAGCTTGCTGGCCGAAGGCACGGTCGGCGGCCTGTCGGCCCTGCAAATGGCCAGCAACGATGGCCGCCAGGCCGTGCACGCCACCTTCACCGAACTCGCGTGCAAGGTGCTGGCTGTTGCACGCCCAAGCAAGGTGCACGCCGGCCTCACCGGCTTCGGCGGCGACGGCGAGCAACTCCAGCAATGGCTGGCCGGCCTGCTCGGCATCGCCCCCGGCGCCATCACCCTCTGCAACGACATCGACATCGCCTACCGCGCCAGCTTTGCGCCGGGCGAAGGCTACCTGGTCTATGCCGGCACCGGCTCGATCGGCGCCTTCATCGACGCAGACGGTATATTCCACCGCGCAGGCGGACGCGGCGTAGTGCTCGACGATGGCGGCGGCGGCTTCTGGATCGCGCGCGAAGCCCTGCGCCACATCTGGCGCAACGAGGACGAATGCCCGGGCCGCTGGGAAAGTTCTCCGATGGCGCATGCGGTGTTCGCCCACGTTGGCGGCCCGGACTGGGCGTTTTCGCGCCAGTTCATCTACGGCCAGGACCGCGGCACCGTCGGCAAGCTGGCGCTGGCCGTTGCCGCCAGCGCGGAACAGGACCCGGCCGCCGCGCAGATCCTGGAAAACGCCGGCCGCGAACTGGCGCGCCTGGCGCAGGCCCTGATCGCGCGTTTCGGGCCGCGTCCGGTGGCGCTGGGCGGGCGCGCCGCCGGGCTGCACCCGGCAATCGCGGCAAGCATGCGCGCCAGTCTGCCGCCCGGCACTATCCTGACGCATAGCACCACGCGCGCCCACCATGCCGCAGCCCGTCTTGCAGCCATCCATTTGGCCGCCGCCGCCCCTTGACTCCGATTACTGACTCATCCCTATCCAGGATACCAATGAAAAAAATCCTCGCTGCCTTCATGATTGCCCTGCTGGCCGGTTGTACCACCCCCGGCCCGCGCATCGATAAAAGCCTGAGCGCCACCGGCCAGGCCAGCCGCGTGCGCTTCCTGGTGCTGCACTACACCGTGTCCGACAAGCCGGCCTCGATCAAGATCCTGACCCAGCAACAGGTCAGCGCCCACTACCTCGTCACCGACGACCCGCAGCCGACCGTGTACGGCCTGGTCGACGAGACCCGCGCCGCCTACCACGCCGGCATCTCGAGCTGGAAGGGTTATACCCAGCTGAACAGCAGCTCGATCGGCATCGAGATCGTGAACGCCGGCTGGAAGGACACGCCGCAGGGCCGCGTGTTTGCGCCCTTCCCGCAGTCGCAGATCGATGTGCTCGTGCCGCTCATCAAGGACATCATTGCGCGCCATAAGATCGCGCCGGAAAACGTGCTCGGCCACAGCGACATCGCGCCATTGCGCAAGCAGGACCCAGGCCCGCTGTTCCCGTGGTACCAGCTGGCCCAGGCCGGCCTGGTGGTGTGGCCGGATGCCAATCGTGTAGCCGCCGTGCGCCAGGTGTTCGACATCCAGGTGCCGGACGCCGCGTGGTTCCAGAAGAAACTCGCGGCCCACGGCTTCGCGCTGGCCCAGACCGGCGTGCTCGACCAGCAAACCCGCACCGTGATCGGCGCCTTCCAGATGAAATACCGCCCGGCGAACATTGCCGGAGAGCCGGATGCGCAGACCGCGGCCATGCTGGAAGTGCTGACCACGCCGGCGAATGCGCCGCTGCCGCCGGTGCCGCCTGCGCCGCAGTTGCCGCAGTTGCCCACCTCGCCTGCCGTGCCGGGGATGCCGGTCCCGGTGCCGGGCGTGCCGCCGGTCCAGGCCGTGCCACCGGCGCCGGTGGTGCCGCCGGTGCAGCCGGTTCAGCCTGTGCAACCTGTGCAGCCAGTTGCAACGACCCAACAATGATGATCGCCCTACCCACTTTTAACCTGTATCCTTCGACCGACCCGCGCCTGGCGCGGGCGTTCCATTGAAGGACTAAAGCAATGCGCCTGCGCCACATCGAAGTTTTCCACGCCATCATGCAAGTCGGCACCATCAGCGGTGCCGCCCAGGTTCTCCACATCTCCCAGCCGGCGGTCACGAAGGTGCTGCAGCATGCGGAACTGCAGCTGGGCATGCCGCTGTTCGAGCGCGTGCGCGGCAAGCTGTATCCGAAGCCGGAAGCGCACCGCCTGTTCGCCGAAACCGAAAAGCTGAACCGCGACCTGCAAGGCATCCGCCGCCTCGCCGCCAGCCTGAAGGGCCGCGCGCTCGAAACCGTGCGCCTGGTGTCCACGCCCACGCTCGCCATCAGTGTGCTGCCCGAGGCCATGACCCTGTGGCGCCGCGACTTCGGCGAGACCCGCTGCGAACTGGCGACTTACCACACCAGCGAAATCGTGAACGCCCTGCGCCTGGGCGAAGCCGATCTGGCGCTGTCGCTGCAAGACCCGCGCCACCCCGGCATCGTCGCCGAACCCATCGCGCAAGGTATGCTGACCGTGATGGCGCCGGCCGGCACCTGGACCGAGGCCGAATGCGCCCAGCCGATCGGCGCCGAAGGCCTGACCGGCGAACTGATCGGCCTGGCCGACAACGACCCGCTCGGCGAAATCGTGGTGGCCGCCTGCGAAGCGCAAGGCGTGCAGCCGATTTTCCGCACCGTGGTCCAGACCTACCAGATCGCGCGTTCGCTGGTCGAGGCCGGCGCCGGCACCGCCGTGGTCGACCCGTTTACGGCAGCCTCGGCGTCGAACGACAAGGTGCAGCGCCGCCAGTGGGCGCCGGCCATGCCGGTGCAGATGTATCTGCTCTCGGCCAGCCACGCCCCGCTGTCGCACGGCGCGCGCGAACTGGCCAACTGCATCGCCGCCACCGCGCGCGCCTGTCTCGCACGGGGAAGCCGATGAGCATTGCCGTACCCGGCGCGACGCTTGCCAGCGAAGACATCGCCGCCAGTCCGGCGTTCCGTCACCTGTCGACGATTGCCGGCATCGATGTCGACTTGCGCTACGCCAGCGCCAACAACTTCGTCGGCCGCGACTTGTATTCGCCCTACGACTGCGCCTGGCTGCACCGCGACGCCGCCGCCGCGCTGGAACGGGCCGTGGCCTGGCTCGCCGAGCACGCCCCCGGCCACACGGCCCTGGTGCTCGACGCCCTGCGCCCGCAGCGCGTGCAGCAGCAATTGTGGGACGCGCTGGCCGGCACCGGCCTGCAGATGTACCTGGCCGACCCGGCGCGCGGCTCGATCCACTCGTACGGCATGGCGCTCGACATCACCCTGCTCGACCCGCAAGGCCGCGAGCTCGACATGGGCACCGGCTTCGACGACATGACGGACTTGTCGCATCCGGCGCTGGAAGAGGGTTTCCTCGCTGCCGGCAAGCTGAGCGAGCAGCAAGTGGCGAATCGCCGTCTGCTACGCGCGGCCATGTTCCAGGCCGGCTTCCTGGGAATCCGCACCGAGTGGTGGCATTTCGATTGCGGCGACCGCGATCTGGTGCGCTCGACGTTCCAGCGCGTAATGTAATTTCGCCGTCCATCAGGCGGTAGGGTGGGCACTCGTGCCCACGCGGTCTCACCACATGAACAACCGCGCCCTCTCCGCTCACGCCCGCACCTACCACCCTTCCATCAAACACGCCACCGCGGCACGCACGCGCACACTTGAGCTTTCTCATCCTTCCCCTTCATCCGCCCCGGACAATCGTTCCATACCGACGGAAGATGTGACACCTCCGCTTGACACTCGAGGCCGCTTCTTCCGCGCAAACGATTCCATTCCAACGGACAAGAGAGGTAAGTCATGAAAGCTTCGATGATGGCCGCCGCTATGACCATGGCCGCCGCGCTCGCAGGCTGCAGCACGGGCGGCAGCACCGGCGGCAGCAACATGTTCGCCTCGCGCGACACGGCGGTCGAATATATCCGCGTCTTCGACATCAAGACCGACGCAGCCGGGACCATGGTCGCGCGCGCCGCCAGCGAAGGCATCAGCCGCAACATCAGCAACGCCACCCTGGCCACGCCGGTGCCGGACAGCGCCGAGGTGCAGGACCAGCCCGGCCGCTTCAAGCTGGCCGATCCTGCCGGCGCGCCGCCGGGCACGATCGCCGCACGCGGCCCCAGCTGCGAAGGCGCCAGCTGGACCGCCAGGGCCACGCCCGACGTGCGCGGCAGCCAGGACATGAACATCGTCGCCTGCCTCTTCCCCTACAAGGGCGGCTACCACCTCGACCTGTACGCCGCCTTCACCAAGAAGGAAGGCGGCTGGCTCGAATGGCCGCGCCGCGCCACCGGCTACGTGCTGGGCACGCCCGACAAGTACGCCGAAAAGACCATGCTCGACATCGTGCGCACGATCCGCGAAACCACGAATGCCCAGGTGGCGCTGGTGGAAGCCAAACCCGACGTGGCGGGCGCGCCCTGGCTCGACCCATCGGGCGTGGCGCCGCGCAGCAGCCAGACCTCGAAACCTTGATGCCTTGATGCCTCGATACTTCTAATGTCTGAAATATTATTTCACCAGAGGAGCGCCGATGAAATAATCGTTCACCCGCACTCGGCCGGGTCCAGACCTAGTCGACCACCATGGTCTTCGCCTCCGGATCGGTCATGCGCACGAAGCGCACGACCGAATCGGTGGTCACGGTATCGATCTGGCCCGCCATGCGGCGATCGAATGGGTGGTCGTCGAAGGCGACGTTGGCGCGGAACATGCGTCCGCCCAGGCGCGTGGCCGCCGGCACTTCCACCGTCAGCGGTTGGAAGCGTAGCGAACGCATCCAGGCCTGGGCCTCGCCGCGGGTTTCCACCTGCCCCGGCGGCGCCATGGCGGCGGCCAGGGATTCGAGCACCCACTGGTTCGAGTTCTGGTACTTGGTCGCGTACACGTAGGCCAGCATGTTGTAGTGCCCATCGTGCATGCGCTGCGGCGTACGCGTGGCGAACAGTTGCGCGATGCGTTCCTGCGCGGCCGGGCCGGGGATCACGAGCTGGGCTTCGTGGCGGTACAGGTCAGTAAGGAAGAAATTGCCCATGCCCTCGTTGTAGAGGTGCGAGGCGGCCGTGCCGCACTCGTTCAGCTCGTGCACGACGGTCCAGCGGCCGGCCGGATGGTCGCGCACGGCTACGCCCATGTGCGAGTAGCGCAGGCGGTAGCGGCTCAGGTCCTGGCCGGCGCGCGATACCAGCGCCACCTTCGCGCCGCTGGCGTCGAGCGCCTGCACGGTGCGCTGGGCGAGGTCCATCGACATCACGACCTCGGTCGGCGTGAGCGGTTTGTCGGCGCAGGCCTGGCCGGCCTGGGCGGGCAGGGCGCAGGCCAGCAGGACCAGTGCAGACAGCGAGGTCAGCGAGGCCAGCCGTTTCAGGAAGGCCGCATGCCGGCGCCGGCGCATGTCAGCCCGGCCGCGTAGTTCAGTTCGCGGAAACATCTCAGCTCACCCGTGCATGGTGCAGCAGCGCCTTGCCCACCTCGTTCGGGATGAAGGCAATCGCCTTGCCCGACAGGACCAGCACGTGGCCGGTGGAAGCCGTCACCACCTCCACTGCAGTGCCGGCCGCCACCGACAGGCCGCCCACCACCGCACCGGACAGGCGTAGCGTCGCGCGGCTGCCGTCGGCCAGGCTTTCGACCACGATTTCCAGGCCATCGCCGATCGTCTTGACGCTGGCGACGACCACGCTGCCGGCCGCCGCCACGGTGAGTACGGAACCGAACACGACCACGCCGGACAAGTTGGCGCTGGCCTGCGACGGGGCCGACTGGCCGGCCGCCGACGCCGTGGCGCAGGAGAAACTGAGGAGGGATGCGAGCAGGGAGGTGACCACAACACGTTTCATGAGATGCTCCTTTGATCAGGTGCAGGCATCATCGCAAAATCGCGGTCGCAGGCCAACCGCGGCCTGCGGAGTATTGTCTTGCTGACGCAAACGTATCGCCCGGCGATACCGGGTGCGGCTAGCGGTTATTGCGGCAGGACTGGCAACCCCACGGCCGGGGCCGGCGCGCCCGAACGCGCCACCCAGTCCACCAGCGCATCGACCACGGCCCGGCCACGCCCTTCGCCCGCACGCTCGTCGTTCACCATCGCCACCACCACGTTCTGCACCCCGCCGGCATCCGGCACGTAGCCGGCCACCGCCACCACGTTGCGCAGCGTCCCCGTCTTCAGGCGCGCGCGGCCGGCCGCCGGGCTGCCGTGCAGGCGGCGGCGCATGGTGCCGTCGACGGCAGCGATCGGCATGCTGGCCTGGAATTCCGGCGCCCAGTTACTGCGCAGTCCGGCCTGGAGCAGGCCGCCCATTTGCAGCGGGCTGATGCGCTCGATGCGCGACAGGCCCGAACCGTTCTCGATCACGAAGCCGCTGTCGTCGATGCCGCGCGCGCGCATCCAGTTGCGCACCACCCCGTCGGCGCGGGTATAGGTGCTCTGCCCCGGCACCAGTGGCAGCGGACGGCTGCCCAGCACCGGGTCGGCTTCCAGCGCGCCCAGGCTCAGGAACAGGGTGCGCGCCAGCGCATTGTCCGAAGGTTTATTCGTATCGCGCACGACTTCCGGCAGGGCCCGCGCGGTGTGCAGGGCCAGCAGGCGCGCATCGGGCGGCGCGATGCCCTCGAACGTCTTGCCCTCGAGCGTGCCGCCGAGCTGTTTCCACTTCATGCGGAACAGGCCGTCGAGGTAATCGTCGCGGTCGACCACGTTGATGCTGTTGGTCTGGACGCAGTTCTTCGGGAAGGTTCCGCGCAGCACCAGCTTGATGCGGCCATCGGCGCCCTTCACCGCTTCCGGCAATTTCCAGCCATCTTCCCAGCGCGCGCAATTGGCGTCGACCAGGGTCATTTCCGACACCACACGTACGCCGTCGAGTTCCGGTTGCATCGCCAGCTTCAGGCTCTTGCCGGTCGAGCGCATGTCGATTTGCAGCATGTTCTTGTTGACCAGCAGCGCGTCGGGAATCACGTTGTAGTAGGCCTCCGGCGACTCGTCGAAGGGCGGCACGCCGCGGTCCTGGCGCGCCGGATTGAACAGGCTGCGGTCCAGCACCAGGTTGCCCGCGATACGCTGGATGCCGGACAGTTGCAGCGCGCGCAGCATGGCGTCCAGCACCTCGCCGGACAGATCGGCGTCGGCGCCGCCGCGCAGCACCAGGTCACCCTGCAGCACGCCGTTCTTCACCTCGCCATTGCTGAGCAGCTCGGTACGGCCCCGGAATACCGGGCCCAGCTGCTCCAGGCTGACCAGGGTCGTCACCAGCTTCATCGTCGAGGCCGGCTGCATGGGGCGGCCGGCGCCATGCGCCAGTATGGTCTGGTCGCCGCGCAGCACCAGCACGCTCAGGTTGGCGGGTGCAATGCCGTTCGCCGCCAGCAGGGTCATCACCGGCTGGGGCAGGCTGCCCGCCGGCAGCACCGCACCGGCTGGCTGCGGCATGCCGGCAGATGCCTGTGGCGTGGCCGACGAAGCTTGGGATAGCGGGGCAGTCGCCTGCGGCACAACGGCGGAGGCCTGTGCCACAGGGCGGGATGCCTGCGCAATGGCAAGCGACACCTGCGGCGTGGCAGGCGCCCGCTCCACCTGTGCACAAGCGGACAGGCAGGCCAGGACGGCAATGGCGAGAGCGGGGCGACGGAGCATGGTCATCCTTAACCGAAGAAGAGATAGGCGACGAAGATGGCGGCGATCACGCCGGCCAGGTCGGCGATCAGGCCGTAGCCGATCGCATAGCGGGTCTTGCGGATGCCGACCGAGCCGAAGTACAGGGCGACGATGTAGAAGGTGGTGTCGGCCGCGCCCTGCAGGATCGAGGCCAGGCGCCCGACGAAGGAATCGACGCCGTAGGTGGTCATGGCGTCGATCATCATCGCGCGCGAGCCGCTGCCCGACAGCGGTTTCATCAGCGCAGTCGGCAGCGCGCCGACGAAGTCGGTGGGCAAGCCAAGCTGGGTAAACACCCAGGCAAAGGCGTTCACGATCATGCCCAGGATGCCGGAGTTGCGCACCACGCTGATCGCGACCAGCATGCCGACCAGGTAGGGGATGATCTTCAGCGAAGTCTCGATGCCGCCCTTGGCGCCTTCGATGAAGGCTTCGAACACGTTCACACGCTGCACCAGCGCCGCGACCATGAAGGCGGCGATGATCGAGAACAGGATCAAATTGGCCGCGACTACCGAAACCAGCTCGATCTCGGCCTTGGCCAGGTAGTGCGTGAGGTAGAACACGATGCCGGCGACGATTGCCGTCAGGCCGCCGATCCAGCCGAACACGACCGGATGCAGCAAATTGATGCCCTGGCGAAGGCTGACCGCCACGATGCCGGTCAGGGTCGAGCAGAAGGTGGCGATCAGGGTCGGGATGAAAATGTCGGCCGGATTGGCCGCACCGAGGATGGCGCGCTGGGCCATGATGGCCAGCGGAATCACGGTGAGTCCGGAGGTCTGGATGACCAGGAACATGATCTGCGCATCGCTGGCTTCATCCTTGCGCGGGTTCAGCGTCTGCAGGCTTT
>Ga0308160_10002747_pt1 | contig 20639 bp, 18 predicted proteins | sample PhyFR1_FD_201036 | JGI IMG/M metagenome (GOLD analysis project Ga0308160, IMG submission 201036) | Phyllosphere microbial communities from UC Gill Tract Community Farm, Albany, California, United States - DLSLF.R1 | ecosystem: Host-associated > Plants > Phyllosphere > Unclassified | place: USA...
ATCGCCCGGGCGCACGGCTCCTACGAGGCGCTCGCGGCGGACCCCGAGGTCGACATCGTCTATGTCGCCACCCCGCACCCGATGCATCGCGCCGACGCGCGCCTGGCGCTCGAGCACGGCAAGCACGTGCTCGTCGAGAAGGCGTTCACGCTCAACCGCGCCGAGGCGCAGGAGCTCGCCGACCTCGGCCGGGAGAAGGGCCTGCTCGTCATGGAGGCGATGTGGACCCGCTACCTGCCGCACATGGCACGTCTGCGCGAGATCATCGCGGCCGGCACCCTGGGCGAGATCCGCGCCGTCTCCGCGGACCACACGCAGACGCTCCCGACGGATCCCGCGCACCGGCTGAACGCCCTCGAACTGGGCGGCGGGGCGCTGCTGGATCTCGCGATCTACCCGATCTCCTTCGTCGTGGGCGTGCTGGGCGTGCCCACCGAGGTCAAGGCCGTCGGCCGGCTCATCGAGACCGGCGCCGACGCCGAGGTCGCGACCGTGATGACGCATGACGGCGGAGCGATCTCGACCACCTTCTCCTCCTCGCGCAGCGCGGGGCCGAACACCGCGGTCGTGCTCGGCACGAAGGCGCGCGTGGAGATCGAGCGCTGGTGGTGGTCGCCCTCCGTCCTGCGCGTGATCGACCCCGAGGGCGTCGTGCTCGAGGAGTTCTCCGCGCGGCCCGGCGAGGGCGAGGGCCGCGGCATGCAGTACGAGGCGATCGCGGCCGAGCGCTACGTCGCCGACGGGTCCCTGGACAGCGACCTGCTCCCGGTGGCGGAGTCGGTCGCGATCATGGGCCTGCTCGACGAGATCCGCGCGCAGATCGGGGTCCGCTACCCCCACGAGACCGACTGACCGACTCCGGAGGAGAACCCCCATGGCTGAGCCGCAGGACACCCGTGTCGCCGTCTATCTCGACTTCGACAACATCGTCATCTCCTGGTACGACCGCGTCCACGGGCGCAACTCCTACAGCAAGGACCGTCAGCGGATCCAGGACAATCCGGCCGACACCGAGGTCGCGGAGCGGCTCAAGGCCGCGATGATCGATGTCGGCGCCATCATCGACTACGCGTCGTCCTTCGGCACGCTCGTGCTCACGCGGGCGTACGCCGACTGGTCGTCCCCGGTCAACGCCGAGTACCGCTCCCAGCTCGTGGCGCGCGCCGTCGACCTCGTGCAGCTCTTCCCGGCGGCGGCCTATGCGAAGAACGGCGCCGACATCCGCCTCGCGGTCGACGCGGTCGAGGACATGTTCCGCCTGCCCGACCTCACGCATGTGGTCATCGTCGCGGGCGACAGCGACTACGTGCCGCTCGCCCAGCGCTGCAAGCGCCTCGGCCGCTACGTGATCGGCGTGGGCGTCGCGGGATCCACGGCGAAGTCGCTGGCCGCCGCGTGCGACGAGTTCGAGGCGTACGACTCGCTGCCCGGCGTCGAGCGCGCGGCTGCACCGGCGCCCGTGGTCGAGGCGGCGCCCAAGAAGACCGCCGCCAAGCAGACCCAGGGGGCGCGCAAGCAGTCCCGTGCGACCGCCGAGAAGGAGGAGCCCAGCACCTCCGACCAGGAGCAGGCGACCGCCACGCTCGTGCGTGCGCTGCGGCTGGGGCACGACAAGAGCGACGGCGACGAGTGGCTGCACAGCTCGGCGGTGAAGACGCAGATCCGGCGGATGGATCCGTCGTTCAGCGAGAAGGCGCTCGGCTACCGCTCGTTCAACGCCTTCCTGAAGTCGCGGGCCGACATCGCCGAGCTCGAGGAATCGGGCCACGAGCGCCTCGTGCGCCTGCGCGAGAGCTGAGCCGCCCTCCTCACTGGTTGCGGAAGGCGGCGTCGAAGGACGCGGTGGGCTTCGGCCAGAGCAGGGAGCGCACGTACTGCACGGCCTGGCCCGCGCCGTGCGGGCGGTCCATGCCCGCATCCTCCCACTCGATCGAGATCGGTCCGGTGTAGCCGATCGCGTCCAGCGCGCGGAACGAGTCCTCCCAGGGCACGTCGCCGTGTCCCGTCGAGACGAAGTCCCAGCCGCGGCGAGGGTCGCCCCACGGCAGGTGCGAGCCGAGCACGCCCGCACGGCCGTTCTGCGGACGCATCCGGGTGTCCTTGCAGTCGACGTGGTAGATCCGGTCCTGGAAGTCCCAGATGAAGCCCACCGGATCGATGTTCTGCCACATCATGTGCGACGGATCCCAGTTGAAGCCGAACGCGTCGCGGTGCTCGACCGCCTCGAGCGCACGGACCGAGCTCCAGTAGTCGTACGCGATCTCCGAGGGATGCACCTCGTGCGCGAATCGCACGCCTTCCCCGTCGAACACGTCCAGGATCGGGTTCCAGCGGTGCGCGAAGTCCTCGAACCCCGCCGCGATCACGTCCTCCCCGACCGGCGGGAACATCGCCACGTACGGCCAGATCGACGAGCCCGTGAACCCCACGACCGTGTCGACGCCGAGCTTGCGGGCCACGCGCGCGGCACGCTTCATGTCCTCCGCCGCACGCTGCCGCACGCCCTCGGCGTCGCCGTCCCCCCACACGTAGTCGCGCAGGATCGCGCGGTGGCGGAAGTCGATCGGAGCGTCGCACACGGCTTGACCGGCGAGATGGTTCGAGATCGCGAAGGTCTTCAGACCGTGACGATCGAGGATCTCGAGCCGCGACGCCACGTAGGCGTCGTCCTCGTCGGCGCGCTTCAGGTCGAGATGATCGCCGGATGCCGCGATCTCCAGCCCGTCGTAGCCCCAGGAGGCGGCGAGCCGCGCCACCTCCTCGAAGGGCAGATCCGCCCACTGGCCCGTGAACAGGGTGACGGGATGCGTGCTCATGAGCGTCCTTCCGGATAGTTCTCGGCGATCCAGGCCCAGCTCGTCTTCGCGCTCGCGAAGGGCTCCATGCTCGGTTTGTCGACCTCGACGAGCACGGTGCCGGCGAAGTCCTCGGGCAGCTCGGCGAGCGCCTCGCGGATCGGGACGTCCCCGAGGCCTGGTTCGAGGAAGAACCGTCGCGACATCACGTCGAAGTACGGGGTCGGGGTGCTCCGCGCCGATGCCGCGATGCCCAGGTCCATGTCCTTGACGTGCAGGTCCGAGATGCGGTCGGCATGCGCCGCGACCCACGCGACGACGTCCGCCCCCGTCCAGGCGAGGTGGCCGAGGTCGGGCCCGGCGGTGAGCAGCGAGGCCGGCACCGCGTCCAGGACGTGGTCGTACTCGGCCTCGGTCTCGATCCAGGTGCCCACGTGGTTGTGCAGCGCGGGGGTGACGCCCTCGGCCCTGAGCACTTCGGCGGCGGCGCCGATCATGTCGGTCACGCGGTCCAGGCGGGCGGCATCGTATGCATGGCCGACCGCCGCGGCCTCGTCGATGCGCGGGCGTCCCGGAGCCATGTCCGCGGCCAGGAACACCCGGTCCAGCCCCATGAAGAGCGACTCCTCCGCGCGGCGGCGGATGCCGTCGAACCAGCGGAAGCGCGCCTCGTCGTCGCCCGTGTGGTCGAGCCCGAACTCCTCGGGCAGGCCGATGTGCACGTATCCCGGGGTGACGCGCAGCCCCGAGTCGGCGATGACCCTGGCGTATGCCTGCAGGGTCTGCGTGGGCAGCACCTCGAGCATCACGGCGGGGAACCCGGCCTCGCCCACCTCTGCGAGCACTCGCGGCTGGCGGGCGAGGAAGCTGGGCCGGTCGAACTCCCAGCCGACGCTGCCGGGCTCGCCGGTGGACTCCCCCAGCGAGACGGTGATCCACTGCAGGGTGTTGAGCGAGAAGTGCTCCCGTGTGAGTGCCATGTCGTCCCTCCTCAGCCGGCCGTGACGTCCGCGACCCAGCGCGCCGTGTACTGCGCGCTCCGCGCCGGATCCATGCTCGCGCGGTCCACCTCGATGATGATCCATCCGCCGAAGCCGTCCGGCAGCGCGGAGAGCGTGTCGACGAGGTCGATCTGGCCGAGGCCTGGCTCGCGGTACAGCCCGAGGTCGGTCGCACGCTCGTAGCCCATGCCCTCCTCGCGGCTGCGCCGGGCCAGGTCGAGATCGAGGTCCTTGAGATGCAGATCCTGCACCCGGTCGGCCCAGTCCGCGATGGCCTGCTTGGCGTCGATGCCGGCCCATTCCAGATGGCCGATGTCGAAGGAGGCGCCCAGCCGGGACGCGTCGATCGCCTGCAGGACGTGCTCGTACTCGTACTGCGTCTCGATCCAGGTGCCGACGTGGTTGTGCAGGCCGGGGCGCACTCCCTCGGCGTTGAGCACGTCGACGGCCTCGTCGATGAGGTCGGTGAGCTCGTCGAGGCGATCCTGGGAGAAGTCGTGCCCGACGGCCGGACGCCGCCAGCGGATCGCGTCCTGGTTCACCTCTGCGGCGAGGAAGATCGTCGACAGCCCGAAGTAGTTCGACTCCTCGGCCTTGCGGCGCACCCCGTCGAACCAGTGGATCCGTTCGAAGCTGCCCCGCTCGAGCCTTCCGCCGTGCTCACTCGCCAGCGGCACCTGGACGTAGCCCGGCGCGAGCCGAAGGCCCGACTCCTCCACCATCGCCGCGTAGTTCTGCAGCGTCTGGGTGTCCAGCACCTCCAGCATCGTCGCGTCGAAGCCGGCCCTGCGGATCTCGGCGAGGACGCCCGGATACTCGGCGACGAAGGAAGGATCCGCGAAGCGCCACAGGCTCGCGCTGTCGAGGTCGTCCGGATCCTCCTTGACGTTGATCCACTGGATGGCGTTGAGGGCGAAGTTCAGATCGCTCAGGGGCATGACGGGTCCTTTCGACGGGTCACTTCAGTCCGGTGGCGGCGACGCCCTGGATGAAGTACTTCTGCAGGAAGAGGAACAGGATGAGGATCGGCAGCAGGACGACCATCGCACCGGCCAGCAGCAGGCCGAACGACACCGTGTTGGACGCCTGCGACGCCACGGACAGTCCCACGGGCGCCGTATAGGTGGCCTGGGACTGCGCCACGACGAGGGGCCAGAGGAAGTTGTTCCACGAGGAGAGGAACGACAGGATGGCCACGGTCGCGAGTCCGGGACCGGTGAGCGGGAGGAAGATGCGGAAGAACAGCCGCACCTCCCCCGAGCCGTCCAGGCGCGCCGCCTCCATGAGCTCGAACGGCACCGAGTGCGCGAACTGCCGCATGATGAACACGCTCAGCGGCAGCACGAGCACGGGCATCACGATGGCGGTGAGGGTGTTGACCAGCCCCATCTGCACCACCACGATGAACTGCGGCACGAACAGCGCCACATAGGGCACGATCATCGAGACGATGACGAGCGGGAAGACGAACCCGCGTCCGCGGAAGCGCAGCTTCGCGAGCGCGTATCCGGCCATCGCGCTGAAGATCACGTTGCCGACGACGGCGACGGCGGAGACGATGATGCTGTTGAGCATGTAGTTGCCGAACCCGCGCTCGGCGAACAGCTGCACGTAGTTCTGGATCTGGAACGACTCGGGGAACCAGGCTCCTGGGCTGTGCAGGAACTCGGACTGGGTCTTGAACGACCCGAAGAGCACCCACACGAACGGCAGCAGCATGAAGACCGTGATGACGGCCAGGGCGGCGTAGGCGAGCGCCTGACGCGTCGGCGAGAGCGTTTTCAATGTTTCGGCCTCAGCATTCTGAACTGGACGATGGCGACGATGCCGACCAGGAGGAGCAGGAGCACGGATCCCGCCATCGATGCGGAGATGTTGCCGAACCCGAACTGCTCGTACACCCAGAGCGCGATCGACTTCGTCGAGCCGAGCGGACCGCCCTTGGTGAGGAGGTAGGGCTCCTCGAAGATGTTGAGGAACGACACGGTCTGCAGCACGGTGACCAGGAGCGTGGTCGGCCGCAGCAGCGGCAGCGTGATCGACCACAGCGTGCGCCAGCGTCCTGCGCCGTCGGTCGAGGCCGCCTCGTAGATCTCCTCCGGCACGGCCTGCAGGCCGGCGAGGAACAGGATCATGCAGGTGCCGGCGGTGCGCCACACGCCCATCATGACGACCGTGGTGATCGCCCATCCCGGGTCGCCCAGCCAGTTCGGCTGAGGGAGCCCCAGCGCGCCGAGCGAGTTGTTCACCGGTCCGGTGATCGAGAACGCGTACTGCCAGATCACGGCCGCCGCGACGATGTTCGTGATGACCGGCACGTACGCCGCGGCGCGGAAGAACGTGCGCAGCCGGCGGATCGCACTGTTCAGCATCAGGGCGAGCGCGAAGCCCAGCCCCATGCTCAGCGGCACGCAGAGCACCACGAACATCACGGTGTTCAGGAAGGCGCTCTGGAAGCCGGGATTGCCGATGATCTTGAAGAAGGCTTCGAACCCGGTGAAGTTCACCCCGAACGGATCCCGGATGTCCCGGGCGGTCATGTCGGTCAGGCTCGCGCTGAGCGCGAACACGGCCGGGATTCCGGTGAACAGTGCGAACAGCACCAGGAACGGGGCGAGGAACGTCCAGGCCGTGACCGCTTCGGCCCGGGAGCCCTCGTGCGCTCTCCTGGTGCCCCGGAGGCGCCGGGAAGGCGCCTCCGGGGTGACAAGGGCACGGGTTGCCGTGGAGGTCATGACGTCCTACTTGCCCGTCCCGATCGACTCGGCCTGCTTCTGCGCCTCATCGAGCGCGTCCTTCGCGGACGTGTTGCCGCGGACGACCTTCTCGATCTGCTGGCCGATGACGTCGCCCACCTGGTTCCAGGTCGCGACCTTGGGGAGGTTCACACCGGTCTCGAGACCGGCCTTGACCGTCTCCAGCACCCGGTCGCCCTTCATCGCGGGGTCGTCCCACGCGGCCTTGAGCGCCGGCATGTTGTGGAAGATCTGGTACCACTTCACCTGGCTCTGCGGCGTCGACATGAACCGGGCGAACTTCCACGCCGCGTCCTTGTTCTTGGAGTCCTTGGGAACGAACCAGCTGCCGCCGCCGACCGTGGTCGCGGTGTCGCCGTTCGGACCGGTCGGGGCCACCGCGAGGGACAGGTTCTGGTCGGCCCAGCCCTTCCCGTTCGCGTCGTCGAACCAGCCGATGAACCAGGGACCGCCGTCGATGATCGCGGCATTCTTCCCGGTCGTGGACCAGGAGACCGTGTCGAGGAACGCGGGCCCGTCCGGCGAGGCGAGGCCGTCCTTGATCAGGCCGGACCAGTACTCGAGCGCCTCGACGTTCTCCTTGGAGTTGATCGTCCAGGTCTTCTGGTCGTCCGAGATGAACCCTCCGCCGTTCTGCTTGGCGAAGGTCAGCAGCTGGCGCGCCGTGTACGCGTCGTAGTTCACGTAGAGGGCGAGTGGGTACTCGACGCCGGAGGCCTTGAGCTTCTCGCCGAAGGTGCGCATGCTCGCCCAGTCGGTGGGCGCCTCAACGCCCGCCTTCGCCGCCAGGTCCTTGCGGTAGATGGTCATGTCGGCGTAGGCGTACCAGGGCACGCCGTAGGCCACGTCGTCGACGACCGAGTTCTCCCAGATCACCGGGAAGAAGTCGTCCGGCTTCACGAGGCCGTCCGGCACCGGCTCGAACCCGCCGGTCGCCAGCAGCGCCGACTGGGACTCGGTGAACGAGTAGATGAGGTCTGGCACGGTGCCGGCGGTGATCGCCGCGGTCATCTTGGAGATGAACTCGGCCTCCGGCACCTGGGTCATGTTGATGGTGACGTCGGGGTTGTCCTTCTTGAACTCCGTGAACATGTCCGGGAGCTTGGCGCCGTCGGCGCCCTGCGTCCAGATCTCCACGGTTCCCTTGGCCGGCTTGTCGTCGATCTTCGCGCCGCCGCCGCTGCCGGCCGCGCCGCTGTCGCCGCTGCGGCCGCAACCGGCCAGCAGCAGCGCGCTCGAAGCGACGAGGGCCGCGCCGAGCAGCACCGCTCGGCGAGACCGTGAGGGTGTGATGTGCATCGCTCTCTCCTGTGATGATGGGTGGTGTTTCGGGTGGTGGATCGCCCGTGCGGGCGTCCGGTCAGAGCGCGGCCGACACGGCGCGCGCGATGCGCACCGAGATCGTGGCGCCCGTGAGGGTGGCGTTGCAGGTGAGGGCGGTCGGGATGACGCCGTTCCCTGCGAGATAGAGGTTGTCGAAGCCCCAGACGCGCCCGTCCGTGTCGACCACGGAAGTGCCGTCGTCGACGGGGCCCATGCGCACGGTGCCGGTGTAGTGCAGCGAGGCGCCGGCGGGGAGGATCTCGGAGTCCTGCGCGGGGAAGACGCCGATCGCGTTCGCCGCCGCGCGCTGCACGTCCATCGTGCGGCGGATCTCGGCCAGGTCGGCCTCGGAGTACGAGAAGCGCACGGTCATGTGCGGCAGGCCGAGGGCGTCCGTGCGGTCGTCGGAGAACTCGATCCGGTTCTCCGGGCGGATCTCGGTGGCGCAGTACCAGCCGACGCCCAGCACGTGCTGCCCGTCGAACTCGCGCTCCATGAGCTGTCCGTGCGCGGGGCGCGCGGCGCCGATCGACGGGCTCCAGTACGAGCCGATGAACGGCTCGCCGGCCGGCGGCACGGGGATGTCGGCGGCGGTGAGGCCGAACCGGGCCGCGTCGATGACGACGTCGCCGTCGATGGAGGCGTGCTCGTTGAGCCGCACGCCGAGGGCTTCCGGCCTGATCCCCGAGGCCCAGAGCAGCTGGGGCGTGCGCAGCGCGTCCCCGGCGATGAGCACGACCCGTCCGCGGAAGGACTCCTCGTCCCCGGTCGTGAGATCGCGCCCGACGAGCCCGGTCACCCGGGTGCCGTCGTGCTCGATCCGCGTGACGAGCAGCCCGATGCGCAGCGTCACTTTCGGCTCGCTGCCGTCGAACAGGTACGGGGCGATGTCGCGGGGGCCGGTGCGGGCGAAGGGACGGTCCTGGTGCGGGACGCCCGCCATGGGCATGTACCCGAACTGCCGCTCGGGATCCGGGCTCGGCACGGCGTCGCGGAGCGCGGCGAACATCGGCTCCGTGAAGGGATTGTCGACGAGCGGTCCGACGTAGGTGCGCAGCAGGCCGCGCGCGCTCTCGAGATCCTCGTCCCACTGCTCGCGCGGCAGGAAGTCGGGGATCTCCTCGGCGTAGGGCCACGGGGTGGCCGCGGTCCAGTGCACACCCATGCCGCCGATGTTCCAGGCGACGGAGGCTCCGGGGAACTCGGCGAAGTTGTGGCCGAGGAACGCCGCGGGGAAGATGCCGGTGGCGTCGGCCGTCCACCCGTCGCCGTCGAGCTCGTTCATCGACGCGGCGCCGCGGACGTACTCGATCTGCCGCGCCCGGCGCATCAGATCCTCGTAGGAGGCGTTCATCGCGTTCTCGTCGACCTCGACGAGGTGCTCGCCGTCGACGCCGGTGATCCGAGAACCCGCCTCGACCACGAGGATCGACGCCTCCGGGTTCTGCTCATGCACCCGGCGTGCGATGATCGCGCCGTTCGGACCGGATCCGACGATGACGAGATCGTATTCCTCTGACATTGCTTCTTCCTCTTCTTCGGTTCAGGAGCTCGTGGGGGTAAGCGGTTGAGGGTCAGGGCGTCTCGGCCGGGACCTCGACCCAGCGCTCTTCGCGGGCGGCGAGGAGCACGGCCTCGGTCAGCTGCGCCGCGCGTACCCCGTCGTCGAAGGTCGGCAGCCCATCCGGCTGTTCGCCGCCGATCGCGGCGTAGACGTCGGCGACGAAACCGTTGAACGCGTCCTGATAGCCCTGCGCGTGCCCGACGGGGAGCCGGGAGAACCGGGCGACGCCGGGATGCGCGGTCTGCGGATCCCGGAACAACTGCCCGTTGCCCTCCCTGCGACCGATCCACAGCTCTTCGGGACGCTCCTGGTCGAACCGGATGCTCTCCCGGGTGCCGTGCAGCTCGAGCGTGAGCGCGTTCTTCCTGCCCGCCGCCATCTGCGAGACGAGCAGCGTGCCGATCGCCCCCGACGCGGTCTCGACGAGGATCGCGACCGCGTCCTCGTTCTGCACCGCACGCCCACCGCGCTCGGCGAACGCCCGCCGCGTCCGTGCGGTGAGCCGCACGATCCGCTCCCCCGCGACGAACTCGAGAAGATCGCACAGATGCGACCCGATGTCGGCGAACGCACGGGACGGCCCGCCCTCGTCCGAGGTCGCCCGCCAATCGTCATCGCTCGGCAGCAGCATCCAGTCCTGCAGATACCCGCAGTCCACCGTCAGCAGCGACCCGATCTCTCCCGCCAGGACGCGCGCACGGGCCTCGCGCACCATCGGGTGATACCGGTACACGAACGGCACCGCCGCGACGACACCGCGCTCGCGGGCCGCGGAAGCGAGCGCCCTCGCATCGGTGAGCGAGGTCGCGAGCGGCTTCTCGCAGATCACGTGCTTGCCCGCCTCGATCACCCGCAGAGCCAACGGCGCATGCGTCGAGTTCGGCGTGCAGACGTGCACGACCTCGCTCCCGCCCGCCAGCAGCTCGTCGATCGTGCCCGCACGCTCCACACCGAGCTCGGCCGCCGCGACGGCCGCCCGCTCCGGAGAGGAACTGGCGATATCGGCGAGGACCGCACCCGCGGCACGCGCCGCCCTGGTGTGCGCCTGCGCCATGAATCCTCCGCCGAGGAAGCCGGATCGGATCGTCCCGACACCGGTCTGAGTGACCTCCGTTGTCATGCCGACGATTCTGACACGGATCGACACCCTTTTGTCAAGCATTAGTCAAAAGTCTTTTCACAGCCGACAGATGTCGCTCGCCGGATCCGCAATTGCCGTGTGGTTTACTGACCCTATGAGCGACCCCGACCGGCTGAACGGCGGCGCCTCGCCGGGTGCGGGCGACATGCTGCAGCTGCTCCTGGACGGCCAGGCGCGCACCAAGGCCGACCTCGCGCACCTCACCGGCCTTGCCCGCTCGACGGTCTCGGCGCGGGTGGACGCCCTGCTCGCCTCGGGCCTCGTGGTGCCCGCGGGCGAGGGCCTGTCGACTGGCGGCCGACCGCCATCGCGGGTGGCGTTCAATCCGCGGGTCGGCCTGGTCATGGCCGCCGACCTCGGTGCCTCGCATGCGACGGTCGCCGTCTCCGATCTCGGCGGGCGGATCCTGGACAGCACGACGCGGTCGCTGCACATCGCGGACGGCCCCGCCGCCGTGCTCGACGGCGTGCTCACCGACGGCCGCGCGCTGCTCGAGGCCGAGGGCCTGCGCGACATCCCCCTCGTCGGCATCGGCATCGGCGTGCCGGGCCCCGTCGAGCACTCGACCGGCCGGCCGTACAACCCGCCGATCATGCCGGGCTGGGACCGGTTCGACGTGCCGGGCTACGTGCAGCGCACCTTCGACGTGCCCGTGCTCGTCGACAACGACGTCAACGTCCTCGCACTCGGCGAGCAGGCCACGAGCTTCCCCGACGTCGAGGACCTCGTGTTCGTGAAGGTCGCCACGGGCATCGGCGCGGGGATCATCGCGGGCGGAAGACTCCAGCGGGGCGCCCAGGGTTCGGCGGGCGACATGGGGCACGTCAAGGTGCCCTACTCCCCCGAATCCTCGCACGCCCCTGGCGAGGACCGGGATCTCGAGGAACTCGCCAGCGGGACCGCGATCGCCACGGCGCTGCGGGCGCAGGGGCTGGACGCGGTCACGAGCTCGGATGTCGTGGAGCTCGTCCGCAACGGCAATCCTGCCGCGATCGAGGCCACCCGCCAGGCCGGCCGCGACGTCGGCGAGGTGCTCGCGACGTTCGTGAACCTGCTCAATCCGTCGGTGATCGTGCTGGGCGGCAGCATCGCACGCGCCGGGGAGCATCTCCTCGCGGGCGTCCGCGAGGTGGTCTACCGCCGCTCCATCCCGCTCGCGACCCAGCATCTCGCGATCGTGCAGACGCATGCCGGCGAGAAGGCGGCCGTGCTCGGCGCGGCGATCATGGTGGCCCGCCACATCCTCTCCTCGGCGAACGTCGACGCGTACGTGGCACAAGCGACGACCCGCGCAGAAGTCCCCGCCTGATCTGCTGCCACCGCCGCCACCGTCGCCGCCGTCGTAGTCGTTGGCGTCGTCGTTGGCCGCGAGACTCCAACTGGGCGACGAGACTGCAGCTTTTGCGCGCAGTCTCGTCGCCCAGTTGGAGTCTCGCGGGGCTGTATCGGGGGAAGCGTGAGAGCGCTCGTATTTTTTGAACATGTTCGATACGCTGAGGTCATGACCGAGGATCCGCGCTCCCCCTACGGCGCCGCACTCGGTGCGCGTGCGGACGAGCTGCATCCTCGGCTGCGGCGGTACTTCACGACGATCCCTTCGGGCGAAGTCGGCGTCGGGCACGGCGTCTTCGAGCGGGTCGGCTGCCGGAACGCCGTCGTGCGGGCGCTGCTCGGTCCGTTGCTGCGCGTCCTGCAGCGCCACGGCGCGGTCTACGCCGGCTGGGCGGAGGGCGTCCCGTTCACGGTGCGCAACCGCGATGGCGAAGGCCGCTCCGCAGCGCGCACGCTGCACCTCCCCGGCGGGGACTGGACCATGCGCGATCGCGTGCACGCCCTGCCGCACGGCCGGATCGTGGACCGGCTGGGATCCCCCGGCGCGCTCGCCGCGGTCTTCGAGGTGGCCACCACCGACGGCGCCCTCGAGCTGCGCAGCACCCGGGTGGGCGTGCGGCTGGGGACACTGCGGATCCGGTTCCCGCGGTGCATCGCTCCCCGGATCCGCCTGGTCGAGAGCGCCGACGGCGACTCCGGCCTGCAGCGGGTCGCCGTGACCGTGGACGTGCCGCTGATCGGCCGCATCCACGAGTACGCCGGGACGTTCCGCCACGACATCGAGGAGGACGCATGACCGAGCACGCGCACGACGGCACCCGCGGCAGGGTGGCGCTGGGCGGATCCACGGGCTTCATCGGCCAGGACCTCGCACGCCGCTGGCGTGCCGCGGGGCGCGAGGTCGTCACGATCTCCCGCCACGACGCCGATCTGACCTGGGAGGACCAGGCCGGCATCGACGCGGCCGTCGACGGCGCGAGCCTCGTCGTAGGGCTCGCCGGCAAGAGCGTGAACTGCCGTTACACGCCGTCGAACAGGGTCGAGATCTTCCGCTCGCGCGAGCGGACGACGGCAGCCCTGCGCACCGCCATCGAGCGTGCGCTGACGCCGCCCCCGCTCTGGGTGAACTCCTCGACGGCGACGATCTACCGGCACGCGGAGGATCGCCCGCAGACGGAGTCCGCCGGGGAGCTCGGAACCGGCTTCTCGGTCGAGGTCGCGAAGGCCTGGGAGCGCGAGCTGTTCGCGGGCGACCTGCCCGGCACGCGGCGCGTGGCGCTGCGCACCGCCATCGTGCTGGGCGACGGCGGCGTGCTGGGCACGTTGCGGACGCTCGCGCGCTGCGGGCTCGGCGGCACCCAGTACGACGGTCGCTGGCCCGTCGGCCGCGCCCGGCGCGAGGCCGGGACCGGGCATGACTTCCGTGCCCGCGGCGGGCGGCAGCGGTTCAGCTGGGTGCACCTGGACGACGTGGCGGGGATCATCGCCTTCCTGGAGCAGCATCCCGAACTGGAGGGGCCCGTGAACGCCGTCGCGCCGGGGGCGAGCGACAACCGCACGCTCATGGCGACGATCCGGCGCGCCCTCGGGGTGCCGTTCGGCCTGCCGCAGCCGCGCTGGATGCTCGAACTCGGCGCGATCGGAATCCGCACCGAGAAGGAGCTGATCCTGAAGAGTCGGTGGGTCGCACCGGAGCGGCTGCTCGACGCCGGATACGCCTTCGCGCACCCCGACCTCGAGGAGGCCGTCCTGACGTCCTTCGCCCCGCCCTGCGCCCGCTGACCCGTCATTCGGCGCCCCCGGTCGCGGCCGCGGGATCCGTTCCCGTCGCGAAAAGCGTCGCTCAGACGGCCGGTTGGCGGCATCCGTTGCGACGGGAGCGATCAGCAGCGGCGACTTCTGCGACGGGAGCGAAGCACCGGAGCAGCGGGCCAGCGGGCCAACGGGCCAACGGGCCCGCGGCTCGGGCGGTCAGCGCCCGCGGATCTGGCGCACCGCGCCGTCGAGTTCGGGGAACCGGAACACGTATCCGGCGTCCTCGAGCACCTGCGGCAGCACCCACCGGCTCTTCAGGATCAGCTCCGACTCGGTGCGCAGCACGGCCATCCCGGGCTCCAGCACGAAGCGGGGCGCAGGAAGTCCGAACGGCGCCCGCACGGCCCGGCGCAGCGTGCGCATGAGCTCGATGTTCGTCACCGCGTTCGGCGACGCCATGTTCACCGGGCCTGCGATGTCGTCGTGGTCGCGGAGGAACCGCACCGCCTGCACGAAGTCCTGCTCGTGCATCCAGCTCAGCCGCTGCCGACCCCGCGAATGCTCGTAGTCGGGGCGCGCGGGCTCGGTGGGATGGGGGCCGATCCCCCGATAGCGCCGGTGCGGGAACCACCATCCGTCGTACTGCGGGCCGCCGAGCCCCAGCCGCGCGAGGCGCAGCAGCATCGTCATGACCGGTGCGCCCCGGCCGAGCACGAGCGACGTGCGCAGGGCGATCCTGCGGGTGCCAGGCAGCTCCCCGGCGAACAGCGCCGCCTCCCACTCCCGCGTCACGTCGGGCGAGAAGCCCCTCTCCTCGAGCGGATCCGCCTCGGAGCGCGGGGTGTCGAGCGAGTAGCGGTAGGCGGTCGCCGAGCTGCCGTTCATCCAGACCGCGGGCGGGCTCGCCGCGGCCGAGATCGCGCGGTGCAGAGCCGCGGTGGTGCGCACGCGCGAGCGCAGGATCTCATCGCGGTTGCGATCGGTGTAGCGGCAGTCGATGCGCCGCCCGGCCAGGCCGATCACGAGAGCGGCGCCGTCGACGAGACGCAGGATCCCGGCCTCGTCGTCCCAGCGCGCATCGGCGTCGCCGCCGCGCCCGATCGTGCGCACGTCGTAGCCGTCGAGCCTCAGCGCATCGCGCAGGGCCGTGCCGAGGTAGCCGCTGCCGCCTCCGATCACGGCGCGGGGGCCGTGCGCTGACGTGCTCATTCGGTCCCCGTCTCGCCCTGCTGCTTCTTGCGCTTCTCGATCTCGGCGCGGAGCCGCCACTCCTCGATCTCGCGATCCAGGTCGGCGATCTGCTGCTCGGTGCTGCGCGTGTCGGCGGGCTGCGACGGGGCGGTGGGGGCGGGCGGCCCCGACCGGCGCTCGCGAGGCCGCGGCAGCCGGATCCCCTCCCCGTCGTACTCGCGTCCGACCAGGAACCAGATCAGGGATCCGGCGAGCGGGACGATGATGACGAGGATGATCCAGAACACCTTGGGCAGGTGCTTCACCTGGTCGTCGCGCCGCGTGATGATGTCGATGAGCGCGCCGATCATCAGCACCAGCACGAGGATCGAGAACACCAGGCCCATGCCGACAGCCTAGGAGATCACGGACGCGCCCCGGCCACTCCCCTTACGGCAGGGTGTGTCCGGCGGCGCGGAACAGCTCGTACCACTCCGCACGGCTGAGGTCGACATCGGCGCCCTCGGCCGCCTCCTGCACGCGCGAAGGGGTGGTCGTGCCGAGCACCACCTGCATGCCCGCGGGGTGCCTCGTGATCCAGGCGGTGGCGATGCCGATCGGGGTGACGCCGTGCGCCGCCGCGATCCGGTCGATCGCCGCGTTGAGCTCGGGATAGGCCGGGTTGTCCAGGAAGACGCCCGTGAAGAAGCCCGCCTGGAACGGCGACCATGCCTGGATCGTGATGCCCTCGATGCGGCAGTACTCCACGATCCCGCCGCCGTCGCGGACGATGCTCTGATCGAGGCCCGCCATGTTCGCCGCGAGCGGCTGCGCGATGATCGGCGCGTGCGTGATCGACAGCTGCAGCTGATTCGCGACCAGCGGCTGGGTCACCGCGGTCTTCAGCAGGTCGATCTGGCGCGGAGTGTGGTTGGAGACGCCGAACGAGCGCACCTTGCCCGAGGCGTGCAGCTCATCGAAGGCGCGGGCGACCTCCTCCGGCTCCACGAGGGCGTCGGGGCGGTGCAGCAGCAGCACGTCGATGCGGTCGGTGCGCAGCGCCGTGAGCGAGCCCTCGACCTGCCGCATGATGTGCTCGTAGGAGAAGTCGAACATCCCCTCCGAGGGCACGATGCCGCACTTGGTCTGCAGCGTGATCTCGTCGCGCTCCGAGGCGGACAGCCCGAGCGCCGCGCCGAAGCGGTCCTCGCAGACGTGCATCGCCCCGCCGTAGATGTCGGCGTGGTCGAAGAAATCGATCCCGTTGGTGCGGGCGGTGTCGTACAGCTCGCGGATCTGCGCATCCGTGCGGCCGTCGATGCGCATCATGCCCGCGACGACCGCCGGGGCGGATCCGGATCCGAATCGGATCTGCTTCATGCCCTGCTCTCCTCCTGCGCAGTCCGCTGCGCTGTGTGCGGAGCGGCGTTCGCCGCCCCCTGCCCCGCCGCCCGCGCCGCGAACGACCGGTAGTCCTGCTCGGCCAGGTCGGCGTAGGCGTTGGCCCAGCTCGCCAGGATATCGGCGAGCTGCACACCCTTGCCCGCGTATCCGGCGATCTGGGCGGCCGCGGGCGCCTGCGCATGGGCGCGGGCGAGCGTGATCGCACACGCCACCGCGTACTCGCGATAGCCCTCGTCCTCGATCCCGTCGGTGTCGATCGAGCCCTTCATGTCGTGGAACTGGCGCACGTAGTAGTCCTCGCGCGTCCCCTTGATGTGTCCGAGGAACGGATCCGAGAACGCCTGCAGGACCCTCTGCACGCCCACGACCCTCGCGCCCTCCCCGCCCTCGCGGATCCGCTCCCGAAGGTCGTCGGGCTGTGCGATCCCGCCGTATTCCGCGAGCACGCTGCGCCCCGCCTGCTTGACCTGCAGGAGCAGCGGCTCGGCATCGGCGGTGCCCAGCACGGCGAGGAAGCAGCGCGTGCCGACGCTGCCCACGCCGACCACCCGGCGTGCCACGTCGCGCACCCGGTACTGGCGCAGCAGCAGCTGGATGTCGATGTTCGCGGAGGCCGCGTACCGCTCGAAGGCGGTCTCGCTGACCTCGCGGATGTCGGGGTCGGCGTGCGTCATGACCGGCGGCTGCTCCACGAACCGCAGATGGCCGTCGTCTCCGCGGACGGTGAGCTTGCGGGCCGCACGCGCACCGGTCCGCTTCTCCGCCGCCGCGATCGCCTTCCGCAGGGTTCGCTGCGAGTCGACGTCGAGGCCGTCCCGCGTCGCGGTCGCGTCGAAGTGGGCGAAGTACCGCTGCAGCGGATCCGCCGAGGCGGCGGCGCGCAGCGCCCTGACGTAGGCGAGGACGCACTGCCGCGCCGCGTCGTCCGCGAGGGCCCGCCCGCGGCCTCCTCTGGCGCCGATGACCACGCTCGCGACGAGGCGCTTGAGGTCCCATTCCCAAGGCGCCCACGCGGCTTCGTCGAAGTCGTTCAGGTCGAACATCAGCGTGCGCTGCGGCGAGGCGAAGAAGCCGAAGTTGCCGATGTGCGCGTCGCCGCAGGACGGCACGAGTATTCCGGTGTGCGGCTCCCGCGCGAAGTCCGCGGCCATGATCGCCGCCGTGCCGCGAAAGAACGCGAAGAGGTCGGCGGCCATCCGCTCGGTGCGCAGCGGGACCAGGTCCTGCACGCGCGTGCTGTTCTGCCGGTCCAGGATGCCGAGCGGGTCGCGACCCGTCGCGGTGATCGTCGCCAGAGCGGCGCGGGGAACGCGGTCGCGGACCGCCCTCCCCGCCGCGAGCCCCTCCGCGCGGGAGAGCATCGTGTCACCGACGAGGTTGGTTTCGGTCATGGCCCATTCTCTCCCTCCGCCGGTTCGTTCGTTGCCCTGCGCACCACCTGCGGGGGATGATCTCCGATGCACGATTGATCGGCTGTCGGCCCCGGGGCGGCCCAGAGGAAAGGCATCGCAGATGAGCGATCAGAACCCCGGCCGCGCCGTGGACCCCGAGGACGCCCTGGAGAACGAGCGCGAGCTCACCGGCGACCGCCTCATGGCGGTCGAGGACTTCTCGAGCGAGGACGCCGGCTATCACAAGGCCCTGAAGCCCCGGCAGATCCAGATGATCGCGATCGGCGGCGCGATCGGCACCGGCCTGTTCATGGGCGCGGGCGGACGCCTCGCCTCCAGCGGACCCGCGCTGATCCTCGTCTACGCCGTCTGCGGCTTCTTCGCGTTCCTGATCCTGCGCGCGCTCGGCGAGCTCGTGCTGCATCGCCCGTCCTCCGGATCCTTCGTCTCCTACGCCCGCGAGTTCTACGGCGAGAAGGTCGCCTTCGTGAGCGGCTGGCTGTACTTCCTGAACTGGGCGATGACCTCGATCGTCGACGTGACCGCGGCGGCGCTGTACGTGAAGTTCTGGGCGCACTACTGGCCGCCGCTGCAGGCCGTGCCGCAGTGGCTGATCGCGCTCATCGCACTGCTCGTGGTGCTCACGCTCAACCTCGTCAGCGTCAAGGTGTTCGGCGAGATGGAGTTCTGGTTCGCGATGATCAAGGTCGTCGCGCTCGTCGCGTTCCTCATCGTCGGAACGGTGATCCTCGTCATGCAGGGGTCGACGGACATCGGTCCGACGGGCTTCTCGATCATCGCCGACCACGGCGGAATGTTCCCGATGGGTCTGTTCGCACCGCTCATCGCGATCTCCGGGGTGGTGTTCGCCTACGCGTCCATCGAACTCGTGGGCACGGCGGCCGGAGAGACCGCGGAGCCCGCCAAGATCATGCCGCGTGCGATCAACACGGTCGTGATCCGGATCGCGATCTTCTACGTCGGCTCGATCCTGCTGCTCTCGCTGCTGCTGCCCTTCAACGCGTACAAGGCGGGAGAGTCGCCGTTCGTGACGTTCTTCTCGCACCTCGGCGGAGCGGAGACCGGGGCCGTGGCCGGCTCTGTGATGAACTTCGTCGTACTCACCGCCGCGCTCTCCAGCCTCAACGCCGGCCTGTACTCGACCGGACGCATCCTGCGCTCGATGTCCGTGAACGGCTCGGCTCCCCGCTTCACCGCCCGGATGAGCCGCAACGGTGTCCCGTATGGCGGGATCCTGCTCACCTCGGTCATCACGCTCGCGGGCGTCGTGCTCAACGCCGTCGTCCCGTCCCAGGCGTTCGAGATCGTGCTCGAGGTCTCGGCGCTGGGCATCATCGGCGGCTGGGCGACGATCGTCCTGTGCCAGCTGCGACTGCACGCCCTCACGAAGAAGGGGGTGCTGCAGCGCTCTTCGTTCCGGATGTTCGGCGCCCCCTACACCGGGTACCTCACCCTGGCGTTCCTGGTCTTCGTCCTCGTCACCATGGGGTTCACCGAGACGGGTCGCTGGGTGCTGCTCTCGCTCGTCGTCATCATCCCGGCGCTCATCGTCGGCTGGTTCGCCTCCCGGCGCCGCATCATCGCCGCCGCCGAGGAGCGCGAGGGCTTCACCGGCATGCACTCCGTGCTCCCGCACCGCCAGGCGACCGAGGCCCTGCGCGACGACGACTGACCCTGTTGCGGGGCCCGGGTGTGTCGAAGCCCCCTCGCAGGATCCGCGCCTCCCTCAGGTGCGTGCGCCAGCGGGGGCGCGGACGCTCAGAGGGGGCGTCGGATGATCGTCGACCGGCGCACCCCGAATGTCCGAGGCCCGGCGTAGCGTCCGGAGGGACGGCGGATCCACCGCCAGGGGATTCTCACCGAAGGAGCGTGCAGCATGGACTGGAAGATCGAGCTCATCTTCGTGCCGGTCACGGACGTCGACCGATCGAAGGAGTTCTACGAGCGGATCGGCTTCCACGCCGACCACGACCAGACGCCGTTCGAGGGTCTGCGATTCGTGCAGATGACCCCTCCCGGGTCCGCGTGCTCGATCGCGTTCGGCACGGGGCTGGGCGAGCACCGCATCCAGCCCGGCCAGCAGAACATGGTGCAGATCGTGGTGCCCGATGCAGACGCGGCGCTCGCGCAGCTCCGCGCGGCCGGCGTGGACGCACAGGGGGTAGACGAGCAGGCCTGGGGCCGCTTCGTCACCTTCGACGACCCGGACGGCAACACCTGGACGCTCCAGCAGCTCCCGGACCGCAACGGACAGGCCTGATCCAGAGCCGGGGCGGGGCGCCGTACGCACCTCGCCCCTGCCCTTCGTCCGGTCGGCAGGACGGCCGGCGGGACATCAGCGGCGCATGGAGACCATCCCGCGCTAGCGTTGACCCATGACCTCCCCGATCGACGCCACCACGACGCCCGCCTGGACCGATCTCACCGCTCTGCGGGAGTCGTTCTCGCCCGATCTGCGCGGCTGGTTCGCCGCCGATCCCGCGCGCGTGGAGGGCCTGACGTTCGATCTCGCCGACCTCCGGGTCGACCTGTCCAAGAACCTCGTGACGGCGGAGATCCGCAGCGCCCTGGTGCGCCTTGCCGAGCAGACCGGTGTCGCGGAGCGATTCGCCGCGATGCTGGCCGGAGAGCACATCAACACCACGGAGGACCGCGCCGTGCTGCACACGGCCCTCCGCCGCCCTGCGGGCTCCTCCCCCGCGCTGGTCGTGGACGGCCAGGAAGTGGACCACGACGTGCACGCGGTCCTCGACGCGCTGAGCGCCTTCGCCGACCGCGTGCGCTCCGGCGACTGGCGGGGCGTGACGGGCAAGAAGGTCACGCACGTGGTGAACATCGGGATCGGCGGATCCGACCTCGGCCCGGTCATGGTCTACGAGGCGCTCAAGCCCTATGCCGATGCCGGGATCCAGGCCCGCTTCGTCTCCAACATCGATCCGACTGACATCGCGCAGAAGACCGCGGATCTGGATCCCGAGACCACGCT
>Ga0308160_10002748_pt1 | contig 20632 bp, 16 predicted proteins | sample PhyFR1_FD_201036 | JGI IMG/M metagenome (GOLD analysis project Ga0308160, IMG submission 201036) | Phyllosphere microbial communities from UC Gill Tract Community Farm, Albany, California, United States - DLSLF.R1 | ecosystem: Host-associated > Plants > Phyllosphere > Unclassified | place: USA...
GCCCGGATGCCAGAAGAAGATCAGCACGCCGGCCATGATCGACGCCGCCAGGTAGCGCCAGTCGCCGATCGCGGCCGGCGGCGTGGCGCCGATCAGCAGGTCGCGCACGATGCCGCCCGAGTTGGCGGCAACGAAGGAAAGCACCAGCACGCCGAACAGGTCGAGGCGGCGGCGCACGCCGGCCACCGCGCCGCTGAGCGCGAACACGAAGGTGCCGAGCAGGTCGAGCGTCAGGACCAGGGTCCGCAACGCGGTGCCTACGTCAAGTGCAACAGCGTCAAGTGAAACAGCGGGAAACATGTCGTCAAGCCTGATTGTGGTCGAACCGGACATTATGAGGCTTGCATGCCTGGGGCGGAAGGGCGGCTGCTACACTGCGCGGATCGCCATTCGACTGCAAGTGCGCCGTCCCCATGTCCCGTATCGATTTCAACCACCTGCAAGCCTTCATCCTGGTCGCGCGCGAGCGCAGTTTCACCCGTGCGGCGGCCCAGCTGGGCGTGACGCAGTCGGCTCTCAGCCACACGATCCGCGGCCTGGAAGCGAAGCTGGACGTGCGCCTGCTGACCCGCACCACGCGCGGTGTGGCGCCGACCGAGGCCGGGGAGCGCCTGTACGCGACGCTCGAGCCGCATTACGAAGGCATCGCCGGCGGACTGGCCGCGCTGGGTGACCTGCGCGGCAAGCCGGCCGGCACCATTCGCATCACGGCGCACGATCACGCCGCGTCCACCATACTCTGGCCGCGCCTGGCGCCACTGCTGCCGTCCTATCCGGAGCTGAAGATCGAGATCGACATCAACTACGGCCTGATCGACATCGTCGCCGAACGCTTCGACGCCGGCGTGCGCCTCGGCGACCAGGTGGCCCGGGACATGATCGCGGTACGCATCTCGCCCGACGTGCGGATGGCCGTGGTCGGGTCGCCCGCCTGCCTGGCGGGGAGGGCGCCGCCGCGCGTGCCGCAGGACCTGACCGGGCACCGCTGCATCAACTTGCGCCTGCCCACGCATGGCGGCTTGTACGCCTGGGAGTTCGCGCGCGGCAGCGAAGCGCTGCAGGTGCACGTCGACGGCCAGGCGGTCTTCAACACCACGCCGCAAAGCCTGCAGGGCGCGCTCGACGGCGCCGGACTTGCCTATGTGCCGGACGACCTGGTGGGCGAGCACGTCGCGGCCGGACGCCTGCAGCGCGTGCTGGAGGACTGGTGTCCGGTATTTCCGGGGTATCACCTGTACTACCCGAGCCGCCGGCAATCGTCACCGGCGTTTGCCCTGGTGCTGGACGCCCTGCGCCTGCAGGATCGTCATGAGTCATGAGAATGGCTCATACCGGTATTGAGCGCTTGCCATCTTCTCTCATGAGATAGCAGCTTATAAAGTCGTCTTTTTCGAAAGGACGACACATGAAACACATCGCCATCGCCGGCCTGGCGTTTTCGCTGGCCGCCTCCGCTTTCGCAGCTGCCGACGCCGCCCAGGACATGGTCATCACGCGGGCCGGCACCCAGGCTGCGAGCAAGGGCGCGGCGCAGAACTTCAGCGGCAGCGTGCGGGTCGATCCGCTGTTCGCCGCCCACCTGCCGTCGACCGCATCCGCCGCCTACGTGACCTTCGAACCGGGTGCGCGTTCGGCCTGGCACACGCATCCGCAAGGCCAGGTCCTGATCGTCACCGCCGGCGCCGGGCGGGTGCAGCGATGGGGCGGGAAGATCGAAGAAATCCGTTCCGGCGACGTGATCTGGACGCCGCCCGGCGTCAAGCACTGGCACGGTGCGGCGCCCGCCACCGCGCTGACCCATATCGCGATCCAGGAAGCCACCGGCGGCAAGAACGTCGAGTGGATGGAGAAGGTGAGCGATGAACAGTACAACCATTGATCGAAAGGAAGACACCATGGAATTGAAACGTGCAGGTTCCCAGCCCTCGATGAAAGGCCCCGAGGCTTGTTTCACCGGCACCGTGCGCATCGATCCGCTCAGCGCCGCGCACGAGCCCTCGCGCGTGTCGGTGGCGAGCGTAACCTTCGAGCCGGGCGCGCGTTCTGCCTGGCATACCCACCCGCTGGGGCAGACGCTGGTCGTCACCGCCGGATGCGGCTGGACCCAGTGCGAGGGCGGGGCGATCGTCGAGATCCATGCCGGCGACGTGATCTGGTGCCCGCCGGGCCACAAGCACTGGCACGGCGCGTCGAAGACGACGGCGATGACCCACCTGGCGATCCAGGAAGCGCTGGATGGCGTCAACGTGGTGTGGCTGGAGAAGGTGACCGACGAGGAATACGACGGCGGCCCGACAGCCGCCGAACATGAGCATGATTGATACCGGCGTTCATGAATCGGCGCAAGGATTCATGAACCCCAATCATAAGGTCATGCAGCATTCATGCGCCCGCTTGTGACGGTTTGCCATTATCATGCGCACTGGGTCGGGGATGGACCGCCGACCACCATGACATCTTCAAAGGACAACATGACTGTGAAAGCCTATGGCGCGCTGGCCGCCGACAAGCCGCTCGAATCCCTCGACATCGTTCGCCGCGCACCCGGTGCGCACGACGTCCAGATCGACGTCGCCTTCTGCGGCGTGTGCCACTCCGACCTGCATACCGTGCGCGCCGAGTGGGCCGGTACGCTGTTCCCGTGCGTGCCGGGCCACGAGATCGTCGGCCGCGTGTCCGCCGTCGGCGGCCACGTGCACGGCGTCAAGGTCGGCGACCTGGTCGGCGTCGGCTGCATGGTCGACAGCTGCCAGCACTGCGGCGATTGCGAAGACGGCCTGGAAAACTATTGCGACGGCATGGTCGGCACCTACAACGGCCCGACCCAGGACGCCCCCGGCCACACGCTGGGCGGCTACTCGGAGCAGATCGTGGTGCACGAGCGCTTCGTGCTGCGCGTGAGCCATCCGGAAGAGCAGCTGGCCGCCGTGGCACCGCTGCTGTGCGCCGGCATCACCACCTACTCGCCGCTGCGCCACTGGGGCGCGGGTCCGGGCAAGACCGTCGGCGTCGTCGGCATCGGCGGCCTGGGTCACATGGGCATCAAGCTGGCGCGCGCGATGGGCGCCCACGTGGTTGCCTTCACCACTTCGGAATCGAAGATCAAGGATGCCGAAGCGCTGGGCGCCCACGAAGTGGTGGTGTCGCGCGATCCGGCAGCGATGGCGGCCCGCGCCAAGACGCTCGACCTGATCGTCAACACCGTCGCCGCACCGCACGACCTGGACGCGTTCTTGAACCTGCTCAAGCGCGACGGCACCATGGTGCTGGTCGGCGCCCCGGCCACGCCGCACCCGTCGCCGCAGGTGTTCAACCTGATCACCAAGCGCCGCGCGATCGCCGGCTCGATGATCGGTGGTATCCCGGAAACCCAGGAGATGCTGGACTTCTGCGCCCAGCACAACATCGTCGCCGACATCGAAATGATCCGCGCCGACGAAATCAACGAGGCCTATGAGCGCATGCTCAAGGGCGACGTCAAGTACCGCTTCGTGATCGATAACGCGACCCTCGCGGCCTGATCCTCTTTATTTTCAAGCCGCCGCCCGTGCGCTGCGCGGGGGCGGCTTTTTCTTTTCCTGTCGATGAATCCAAATATTTCCGTGGCTCCCGGCACGCGCCTGGAGCAGCCCGCGGCATGGGGCGCCGTGTTCGCCCTGTCGCTGGCCGCTTTCGCGCTGGTCGCGTCCGAATTCATGCCGGTCAGCCTGCTCACGCCGGTGGCCGCCGAGCTGCACATCAGCGAAGGCCAGGCCGGCCAGGCGATCGCCATTTCCGGCGCCTTTGCGCTGGCCACCAGTCTCCTGATCCCGGTGCTGGCCGGACGGCTCGACCGCAAGGTGCTGCTGCTGGCGCTGACCGGCCTGATGATCAGCTCGGGCACGGTGGCGGCCTATGCCCCCGACTACACGATGTTCATGGTGGGGCGGGCGCTGATCGGCATCGCCATCGGCGGCTTCTGGTCGCTGTCGGCGGCCACCGCGATGCGCCTGGTGCCGCCGGCGCAGGTGCCGCGCGCGCTCGCGATCCTCAACGGCGGCAATGCCCTGGCGACGGTGGTCGCGGCGCCGCTGGGCAGCTGGCTGGGCGGCGTGATCGGCTGGCGCGGCGCCTTCTTCTGCGTGGTGCCGGTGGCGGCGCTGGCCTTTGCCTGGAAAGTGGTCAGCCTGCCGCCGATGCGGCGCGAACAGTCATCCGGCTCCGCCAACGTGCTGAAGCTGTTGACGCGGCCGGCCGTGGCGCTGGGCATGGCCGCGAGCGGCCTGTTCTTCATGGGGCAGTTCACGCTGTTTACTTACCTGCGCCCCTTCCTGGAATCGGTGACGCATGCCGGCGTGCAGACGCTGTCGCTGCTCCTGCTGCTGGTCGGCTTGGCGGGCGTGGTCGGGACCACCTTCATCGGCCGGTTCCTGGAAAACGGCATGTACCGCACGCTGGTCTTCATTCCGGTGCTGATGGCGGCGATCGGCGTGCTGCTGGCCGCATTCGGCGGCTCGGTGGCCGTGGCGGCGGTGCTGCTGGCATGCTGGGGCCTGGTCGCGACGGCGGCTCCGGTGGGCTGGTGGACCTGGCTGGCCCGGACCCTGCCGCACGATGCCGAAGCCGGCGGCGGCCTGATCGTGGCCACGGTGCAGTTGTCGATCATGCTCGGCGCCAGCGTCGGCGGCCTGCTGTTCGATGCCATCGGCTACGGCGCGACCTTCGGCGCCAGCGCCCTGATGCTGCTGGCGGGTGGCGCGATGACGGTGCTGGCTGCACGGGCGGCGCGGCGCGAAGCAGGGGGATGAGTCCGGGCTAAGTTTGATTGTCCCAATCAATCTGCCAGCCGGCTTCGGCAAAATACGCTTCGAGCGCAATCTCGTCCTCGACCCAAGCGTCGAATGCAGCATGCTCGTTCGGACCTGCCGAACCCGTCCACCATTCGTAGATCAGGAAGCCTCCCGTCGCGTCCGCATCGCTGCGTACGATGACTCTGTGGTCGCCGTGCGCGCTATCTCGTAGCTTGCCTTCGATATTGACTGGGATACTCATCTGCTATTGGAAGTTGGTCGCTCTGGTCTGCTGTCGCGGGCATGAAGCGTCCGTGTCGAAGCTTATCATTATCAGCCTTGCACATTAGCCCTTGTGCCGGATCGTATCGATCACCAGCGCCAGCGCGCGCGAAGCCTGGCGCCGGCTCGGGTAGTAGGCGTGCAGGCCGGGAAACACCGCGCACCAGTCGGGCATCACGCTCACCAGCCGCCCCGAGCGCACGTAGGGTCCGACCAGGCTTTCCGGCAGGTAGGTCACGCCGACGCCGCTCAGCGCCGCGTTCAGCATGTGGTAGACATTGGTGAACACGGTCTGCCCGCGCACCTGCGCCTCGAAATCGCGCCCCTCGTGGCGCAGCTCCCAGGCATACAGGCCGCCGCTGCTGGCCAGGCGCAGGTTGATGCAGTTGTGCTTCATGAGTTCCTGGGCCGTCGTCGGCACCGCATGCCATTCGAAGTAGGCCGGGGCGGCGACGATCATCATCTGCACGTCGGGCGTCAGGCGCACCGCGATCATGTCCTTGTCGACCTGGTCGCCGTGGCGCACGCCGATGTCGTAGCGCTCGGCGGCGATGTCGACGATGCGGTAGTCGGAACTCATCTCGACGTGCAGGTCGGGGTACTGCGGCAGGATCGGCGCCAGCCGCGGCCACAGTACGCTGTCGATCACGTGGTCGATGGCGGTGATGCGGATGGTGCCGGCCGGCTTGTCGCCGAGATCGCTGACGGCGGCGATCTCGGCCTCGATTTCCTCGAGGCGCGGCGCCACGTTCTGCATCAGGCGTTCGCCGGCTTCGGTGGGCGAGACGCTGCGCGTGGTGCGCGTCAGCAGGCGTACGCCGAGGCGTTCTTCGAGTGCGCGTACGGTGTGGCTCAGGGCCGATTGGGTCATGCCGAGCTTGGCGGCAGCGCGGGTGAAGCTGCGTTCGCGGGCGACGGCGAGAAAGACGAGGATGTCGTTGATGTTGTCACGGGCCATTCCGGCATTTTACACGCGACAACACTAAGGCCCGGCCAGGAAATCCTCGACCAGCTTGCCCGTCGCTTCCGGACTCTCTTCCATCAGCCAGTGCCCGGCCCCCGGTACCACGGCTTCCTGGACGTTGGCGGCCGCATTGCGCATGATCTCCGCCACCCTCGGTCCAAACGATTTTTCGCCGCCGATCGCCAGTACCGGCATCGTCAGCTTCACCTGCGCGCTGATGCGATTGTCGGCCACGTCGCGGGTGGCAATCGTGTTGAATTGCGCGAATGCGGCCTTCATCGCGCCGGGCTGGGCATACAGCCGCGCGTAATGGGCGCGCTTGGCTTCGTCGACCCTGGCCGGATTGGCGGCGAAATCGTTCCAGAAACGGTCAAGGTAGAGGCGCTCGCGGCCGGCGACCAGGCGTTCGGCCATCTCGCCGCCGAAGTTGAAGTGCCAGAGGGCGGGGCTGAGGATGATCTGGTCCCAGGGCGGCACGCCGGGGACGGGCGCATCCATCACCACCAGCCGCGTCACCTTGTCCGGGTAGCGCGCGGCGTAGGCGTAGGCGACCATAGTGCCGATGTCGTGGCCGACCACGGCGGTGCGGTCCTGGCCGAGTTTTTCGACCACGGCGCGGATGTCGGCCGCCTGCGACTTCTTGTCGTAGCCGCCGACCGCCTTCGACGAGCGGCCCATGCCGCGCAGGTCGGGCACGATGACGGTATGGGTGCGCGCCAGCCGCGCTGCCAGCGGACCCCACATGTCGCCGGTGTCGCCGAAGCCGTGGATCAGGACGACCCCTGGCCCGCTTCCGCCGCTGCGCACCCAGATGGTGGCGCCGTCCGCGAGCTGGACGGCGCCCGTCTTGAAGCCGGGTGGCAGCGAGGGTTCCCTGGCGCGCGCCGGCGGGACCAGGCAAAGCGCAATGGCAGCGAACAGCAGCAGGCGCAGCGGTATCGTCATGATCGTGGTTCCTTGGCAGGATCACGATTGGACAGGCCCCCTCAACGCAGGTTGCCCGGCCGGCGCCGCAAGCTGAAATGGATCAAATGCCGTCGACGAGCGAGCGCGCCTGCACCACCTGGCCGCGGTAGGCGTCGAAGATGTGGCGCAGCGCATCGGCCATCGTCACCTTCGGCGACCAGCCGAGCTCGGCGCAGGTGTTCTCGATCTTCGGCACGCGGTTCTGCACGTCCTGGTAGCCGTTACCGTAGTAGGCGCCCGAGGTGGTGTCGACCAGCGCCACGCGGCGTGCGCCTTCGGCGTATTCCGGATAGTCGGCGGCCAGGTCCAGCATCATGCCGGCCAGTTCGCGGATCGAGTAATTGTTGGTCGGGTTGCCGATGTTGTAGATCTTGCCGGTCGCGGCGCCGTCCTTGTTCTCGATGATGCGCATCAGGGCGTCGACGCCGTCGTCGATGTAGGTGAAGGCGCGTTTCTGCTGGCCGCCGTCGACCAGCTGGATGTTCTCGCCGCGCACGATGTGGCCGAAGAACTGGGTCAGCACGCGCGAGGAGCCTTCCTTCGGCGTGTGGATCGAATCGAGGCCGGCGCCGATCCAGTTGAACGGACGGAACAGCGTGAAATTCAAGCCTTCCATGCCGTAGCCCCAGATCACGCGGTCCATCAGCTGCTTGGCGCAGGCGTAGATCCAGCGCGGCTTGTTGATCGGGCCGTAGACCAGGCTGGAATTCTCGGGATCGAATTCGGCGTCCTGGCTCATGCCGTAGACTTCCGAGGTCGACGGGAAGATCAGGTGCTTCTTGTATTTGGCGGCCGAGCGCACGATCGGCAGGTTGGCCTCGAAATCCAGCTCGAACACGCGCAGCGGGTCTTTCACGTAGGTCGACGGCGTGGCGATGGCGACCAGCGGCAGGATCACGTCGCATTTCTTGACGTGGTACTCGACCCACTCGGTATTGATCGTGATGTCGCCCTCGAAGAAGTGCATGCGTGGGTGCGCCAGCAGGTCGCTGATGCGTTCGGACTGCATGTCCATGCCGTAGACTTCCCAGTCGGTGGTCTCGAGGATACGCTTGGACAGGTGGTGGCCGATGAAGCCGTTGACGCCGAGGATGAGGACTTTTTTCGTGTTCATGGGTGATGACTTTCGTGAAGCGGTGTGACTGAAATCGGAGTGACGGGGGTGGCGATGACGACGCGGCGCGCGTCCGACGCGAGCACGCGCAGCGGCACGTGCCGGTGCTGCAGTTCGAATACCAGGTCGGCGCGTGCGATCGCCATGCACGGGATGCCGCGCGCGCTGTTGTCCTGCCAGGTGCGGATGAAGGTATCGAGGTCGGGGATGCCGAGTTCGGGCTGCTGGCGCAGGCCGAACGCGAATTCGTCGGTATAGTCGACCAGCGTGACCGGGCGGCCCAGGTAGAAGGTCAGCGACTGTTCGTACAGCCCGACCGAATACACGCGCGTGGCCGGCTGGAGCACGCTGCGCATGGCCGGCAGCAGCGCGCTGCCGGCGCGCGCCTGGCCGAGCGGCTCGAAGCCGGCCAGCAGCACCTGGCTGGCCAGGAAGCCGCCGACGGCCAGCACCAGCACCTGGCCGTCGCGGCGGTCGTGGCGCGCCATCCACAGGGCCAGGATGCCGCCGCACAGCGCCAGCATGCCGGACGCGTTGATCCAGACCGCGAAATCGGCATACAGCCGGCTTTCGCCGTCGTGGCGCGCGAAATCCGGGGCGAAGGGCGCGGCCAGCAGCAGTGCCAGGCCGATGAGGACCAGCGTGGCGGCATTGATCATGCGCTGGCGGCGCGAGGCCCCCGCGAGATAGTCGCCCATCAGAAGCGCCAGCGCCGGGAACACCGGCAGGATGTAGCCGGGCAGCTTCGAGCTCGACGCGCTGAAGAAGGCGACGATGAACACCAGCCACACCAGCGCCAGCAGGCGCGGGCGGAAGGCAGGCATCGCATCGGCGCTGCCGCGGCGCGCACCGGCGACCAGGCTCGGTACCAGCATGCCGATCCACGGCATGCTGCCGGCGGCCAGCAGCACCAGGAAGCTCCAGGCCGGCGCTTCGCGGTGATGCTCTTTCAGCAGGAAGCGCTCGAGGTGCTCATGCACGAAGAAGAAATGCGGCTGCTCGGGATTGCGCAGGCCGACCAGGATGAACCAGGGCGCTGCGATCGCCAGGAACAGCACCAGGCCCTTGACGATGTGCAGACGCTTCCACAGGCGCCAGTCGCGCGCCGCCAGCGTATAGCAGACCAGCACGCCGCCCGGCAGCACGATGCCGATCAGGCCCTTCGCCAGCGTCGCCAGCGCCATGCCGGCCCAGCAGGCCAGCATCCAGTTGCGCTGTTCGGCCGGGCCGGCGTCGGCGCGCTGGGCCAGCAGCAGCGCGCACAGGCTGAGCGTCATCATGCCGGATACGCTCATGTCGACCGAGTCGACCTGGCTTCCCAGTACCCAATAAAAGGAGGAACCCAGCACCAGCGCCGCATACAGGCCGGCGCGGGCGCCGAACACGCGGGTGCCGGTAAAGCCGGTCAGCAGCACGCCGAAGATGCCGCACAGGCCGGTCCACAGGCGCGCCTGCCACTCGCCGACGCCGAACAGCGTGAAGGTGATGGCATTCATCCAGGCCTGCAGCGGCGGCTTTTCGAAATACTTGATGCCGTTCAGGCGCGTCGTGACCCAGTCGCCGCTGGCGAACATCTCGCGCGCGATCTCGGCATAGCGGCCCTCGTCGGGCGGGACCAGGGTGCGGATCGCCAGCACGGCCAGCGAGGCCAGCACGAAGGCGGCCGCGAGCGCGCCCATGGCCGCCCGGTTGCGGTGTAATTCTTTCATGACTCAGTCAGTGCGATGGCGTGGGTGTCGGCCGCGGTCGCGGGGTGTGCGGAAAACGCAGGGTGAACGTGCTGCCCTGTCCCGGACTGCTGGTGACGCCCGCGCTGCCGCCGTGCAGTTCGGCGATCGAGCGCACCACGGCCAGGCCCAGGCCGGTGCTGTCGGTCGAGCTGCGCGCGGCGTCGGCGCGGTAGAAGCGGTCGAACAGGTGCGGCAGGTGGCGCGCGTCGATGCCGGCCCCGGTGTCGCTGACCGCGATGATGACGGCGTCCGCCGTCGCCGTGCCGCGCAGGCGGATGGTGCCGCCGCGCGGGGTGTAGCGCAGCGCATTGGTCAGCAGGTTGGAGAGGGCGCGCCGCAGCAGCAGCGGATCGGCCATGATCTGGCCCTCGGCGCGCGCTTCCAGCGTCACGCCCTGTTCGTCGGCGGCGATCTCGTAGAATTCGATCAGCTTCTGGAATTCGCCGGCCAGCGCCACCTGTTCCAGGTGCACGTGCTGCTCGGCGTTGTCGGCGCGCGCCAGGAACAGCATGCTGGCCACCATGCGCGACAGCCGGCTGCCTTCCTCGACCACCACTTCCAGCGTCTGCTGGTACTCGAGCGGGGTGCGGGCACGCGCCAGGGTCACGCTGGCGGCGGCCACCAGGTTGTTCACCGGCGAGCGGAACTCGTGGGCGATGTCCGACGAAAAGCGGGTCAGCTGCTCGAACGACTGCTCCAGGCGCGCCAGCATGGTGTCGAAATTCTCGGCCAGCACGCGCAGCTCGGCCGGCCAGGCATCGTCGGCGATCCGCTGGTGCAGCTTTTCGGCGTTGATGCGGCCGATCTCGGCGGCGATCGCGCGCACCGGCGCCAGGCCGCGCCGCGTTAGCATGAAGCCGACGCCGGCCGACAGCAGGATCGCCAGGCCGACCACGCCGGCCAGCTTGGTGCGGTAGGCTTCCAGCAGGCGGCGGCTGTCGCTGACGTCCAGCACCCCGCGCAGCACGGTGCCTTGCGGACCGAGGGCCGGCCCGTGCACTTCGATGGCCTCGGCGCCGGGCGTATCGACCGCCAGGTCGTACACCAGCAGCGCGCGCGGGCGGCCGCCCTGGCTGTCGTCGATGTGCCGGAATGCGGCGTTGCCGGTCTCGGTACGCAGCGACGCCAGCGCACTCGAGAAAATGGCGGCATTCGCCGAGGCGTCGCGCACCGAGCGGTCGGGCGCCAGCAGCTGCCAGCCGAAGCGGCGGTAGGCTTCCTGGTATTCGCGCCACTCGACCTGCCACTGGTTGAGCGGATGGCTGCGCACCGCCAGGATTTCCAGCACGTCGCGCTGGATCTGCAGGTCGTTCCTGAGCGCCGCCTCGTCCTTTTCGCGCAGCTGGTCGACCAGTTCGGAATACATCATCGCCGACACGCCGAGCACGATCGCGGTGATCGCCACGCTGACGAACACGCTCATGCGCAGCGTCAGCGACCAGCTGCCTCCGCTCTTTTTAGGCGCGGATTTCGAGGACATAGCCGACTCCACGCACGGTGTGCAACAGTTTGACCGGGTACGGGTCGTCGAGCTTGGTGCGCAGGCGCCGCACCGCCACTTCGACCACGTTCGTCTCGGAGTCGAAATTCATTTCCCACACCTGGTCGGCGATCACGGTACGCGACTGCACCTCGCCGGCGCGCCGGATCAGCAGCGACAGCAGGGCGAATTCCTTGGGCGTCAGGTCGAGCCGCTCGCCGGCGCGGGTGGCGCGGTGCTTGAGCAGGTCGAGGCGCAGGTCGGCCAGCTCATAGATGGTCGGTTCGGCCTGCCCCTGGCCCTGGGCCGCGATGGCGTTGCGGCGCAGGATCACGCGCACGCGCGCCAGCAGCTCGGCAAAGGCGAAGGGCTTGACCAGGTAATCCTCGGCGCCTAGTTCGAGGCCGCGCACGCGGTCGTCGACGGCATCGCGCGCGGTCAGGAACAGCACCGGCGTGCGGCGCTGGGCGCGGCGCGCGGTTTCCAGGATCGCCCAGCCGTCCAGGCCGGGCAGCATCACGTCGAGGATCGCGAGGTCGTACTCGGCCGTGAGCAGCAGGTGCAGCCCGTCCGGACCGGTATGGGCGACGTCGACCACCATGCCTTCTTCCTTGAGGCCCTGGGACAGGTAGGCGGCCGCGGTGGCCTGGTCTTCGACGAGCAGTAACTTGGTCATGGGCGCATTGTGCCCGAAATAGCCTGACGAAAGCCCGGCGAGAAGATTACATTTCCGTAAGCTGGCACGTCGTTCCCGCATGCGCGGGAACGACGTTTACGGGATCAGGCTGCCGGTTGCTGTACCACGGCACCCGCAATTGCCTCTTCGACCATCTTGCCTGCCGCATCGCCGGCGGCGGCCGCCTGCTCGCGTCCCCATTCGCGGTACTCGACCAGCGACGGAATCCTTGCCAGCGCTCCCAGCGGCTCGATCCCCATGCCGTCCAGCTGCGCCAGCAGCTCGGCCAGCACCGTCTCGCGCTGCAGCGACCAGGTCGAGGCGAAGCAGCGCCAGAAGGTCCAGCCGGCGCGCTCCAGCACGCGCTGGCGTCCCATGTCGGCGGCCCACTTGTCGGGGCCGTGGAATTCGTCGCCATCGAGCTCGATCGCCAGGCGGCGGTCGTCGGCGCCTTCGACCACCATGTCGATGCGGTAGCCGGCCGCCGGCACCTGCGGGATGACGCGGTAGCCGCGCTCGAACAGTTCGGTGTAGACGTCGCGCTCGAAACCGGATTCGCACAGCTCGATCAGCGACGTCGCCTCGTCGGACGCCGCCAGCGGCTTGGCGAAGTGCTCGACCAGCGTGCGGCGCAGGTCCAGCGTCGACAGTTCTTCCAGCCTCACCGAGCGCACCAGCACCATGCGGTCGCGCGCGCGCGAGGCGGCGACGTTGAAGCGCTGGTCGTACATCGTGCCCGACAGCGCGTGGTGGTTCTTGCTGTCGGCGACCATGCTCAGGAAGATGATGTCGCGTTCGCTGCCCTGGAAGATGCGGGCGTCGCCGCAGGAGAACTGGCGCCGTGCCAGTTCGGCGGCGTCGCAGCGGGCGCGCACCAGCTTGTCGATCAGGAGCGCCTGCTCGGGGCCGAGCAGCGAGACCACGCCGATGCTGCGCCCGGCCATCTTCGGGTCGCGCAGGAGGGCGTCGATCTCGGCCGCGACGCACTCGGCCTCGGGCGCGTTCTGGCCCTTGGTGCCGCGGTAGCCGTTGGCCACAAAAATGTCGACCAGCGGCGGATCGAGCCGCTCGGACGCGGTCGGGATGCGCAGCGGCTGGATGAAGCCTTTATAGAAGACACGGTTGCTGTAGGCGATGATCGGCGGCACGCAGCGGAAGTGCTCGCGCAGCATCACCTTGGAGGCGGCGAACACGGTCGAGGCAATGTCGTACAGGGACATGTCGGCGCTCAGCACCGGCTCGAACGGCTGGCCGGCCAGGAAGCGGCGGCGCAGGTCGGCGATCTTGGCGGCGGCTACGAAGCCGGCTTCCGGCGACACCTGCTTGTCGTCGCCGACCACCAGGATCTGCTTGCCGCGCAGGACCGCCGGCAGTGCCCACAGGTCCGACTGGCTGGCCTCGTCGACGATGACCAGATCGAAGGCGCCCAGCTGGGCCGGCAGCGATTCCGACACGCGCGCATGGCTCATGATCCAGCACGGCACCGCGGCCTGGGCGTCGACCATGGCCTTTTGGGCGTCGCGGCGGTAGCGGCCGGCGTTGACGCCGGTGCCCTTGCCGAACTTGCGCATCGCGGTGCGGTAGGTTTCCAGCGCACTGAGGACGTTCTGGCCGGCGAGGCGGCGCGTGGCCAGCCAGCTCGAGGTCGAAACCAGGTCTTCGTACAGGCGCGCCAGGCCGGCTTCGAGCTCGCGCCGGCGCGCCGCCAGCGTGCGCATCTCGTCCCTGGCGTCGATGTCCTCGAGGTGGGTCTTCAGGCGCGCCCAGTTCCAGGCGTCGCGCCAGCGCACCGGGAACACGTCGTCGCCGCTGGCGTCCACCGGCAGCGACAGCACGCGCGCCGCCAGCCAGGCCGCGCCGTGCGCCTCGATCTTGCCGGCCAGCTCGCGCAGCGCCGCAAACGCCGGGGCCAGCGCCTCGATGCGGCGCAGTTCGGCGACCTCGGCGGCGTAATCGTGCATCAGTTCGCCCGCATCCAGCCCAGGTGCGCCCAGTGCGTCCTCGACCAATGCGTGCAGGCGCTGGGAAACTGGTCCGCTGCAGCCGGCCAGCGCCGACTGCAGCGCGGCCAGGCGGGCGTTGGCCTCGGCCAGGCCGCTGCGCAGCAGGTGGCGGCGCAGCTGGCCGCGCACACCTTCCAGGGCCGGCCGGCGGCCCAGCAGCGCCTGCGCCGGCGCCTGCTCGAACACCTGTGCGGCCAGGGACAGCAGGCCGGCATCGTGGCGCATCGCCAGCGTGTGCGCGCCGCGCGCGGCCACCGTGATCAGTTCGATCGTGCGCAGCTGGCCGACGTCCGGCTGCAGCAGCGGCAGCGCCAGCAGCTCGGCAAACGCATTCCAGCGCACCACGAAGGAGAGCACGCGCGCATGCAGCCCGGCGAAACGCTGCACGTGCGCCCAGTCCTCGCGCGAGGCCGGCGGCAGGCCGGCCACGCGGATCGCGTTGACATGCGGCTTGACGTCGCCGGCGCCGAAGCTGAACAGGCCGAAGGGTTTCCCGCCGTCGGCGCCGCGCGCGATCGCTTCCAGCGCCTTCGGCAGTTCCAGCGCTTCACGCGGGGCCGTCACCGGCTTTTGCATGAATTCGGCGCGCGCCTGCAGCAGCGCATCCATTTCGGTGAACAGGGCTTCCAGCGAGCCGCGTTCGGTGGCGAACTGCGGCCGGCGCAGCCGGTCGCGCAATATGAATACCCAGTCGTGGCCCGATTCTTCCAGCACGGCCTGCTGGGCGATCGCCGCATCCAGCGCCGCCAGCAGTGCGCGCGCCGCCCCCAGCACCTCCGGCGTGGTGGCGCGCAGCGCCAGCAGGGCGCCGCTGGCCTCGTCGCGCTCGAGTTCGCGCATGGCCTGCAGGGTGCCGTGCAGCTGCCCGATCTCGGCCGCGGGCGGCAACGCGTTCGATGCGGGAATCCGCGCCTGGCAATAGACCAGGTCGGCACCGAGCCGGCGCCGGATCTCGCGCAGGCGCATGCCCTGTTCGTCCGGGAAGGGTGGCGCGTGTTCGGGCGCCAGCGACAGTTCGTCGTCGAACCAGCCGAACTGCGCGCGCCCGTGCACGACCAGTTCGGCCATCTTCTGCGCGCGCATGGCAATGCCGTCGACTTCGATGTCGGCCAGTTGCGCATGCGCGATCTCGTCGATACGCGTGTCGATGCGCGCCATCTCCTCGTGCGCGCGATCCAGTGCCGTTCGACAGGTGGCGATGCGCTCCTGTTCCACCGCCGGGTTCAGGTGGGTCAGGGTGTGGATGATGGCCTCGATCGCCGCCTGGAACTGGCGCATGCCTTCCTTGTCGCCCGAGAGCAGGGCGACGGTCAGCGGCCGGATCGCTTCCGGGATTTTCTGCTGCAGCACCTTCAGCGCCGGCTCGCCCTTGGACGTGACCAGGATACGCTTGCCCGAGGCCAGGTAGTGGCTGATGATGTTGGCGATGGTGTGGGTCTTGCCGGTACCCGGCGGGCCCTGCACGGCTACGCCGGGCGAGCGTTCCAGCTGCTGGATGATGGTTTCCTGCTCGCGGTTGTAGGGGAGCGGGAAATACAGTTCGCGCGGCTCGCCGCGGCTGGATGCGCGGCCCGACAGTCCGCGGAAGGCGATCGGCGCATGCTCGATCACGTCTGCGCCGGGCGCGCTGACGATGCTCAGCGGGCCCTCCGGCAATGCGTCGACGTCGCCGACGCGCTGCTTGAGGCGGGCGATGTCCTCGACCAGGAAGTGGCTGGCGCGCGGGCGCGCGAAGATCACCCACTCGTCGGTCACCACCAGTTCCGGACCCGGCGCCGGCGCGGCATCGAGCTGGGCGTCGTAGCGCGCGTTGGCGGCGATGTTGCCGGCCACCAGCTTGAGGATCGGTTCGACGCCCGCCGGGTCGAACGGCGATATGACGCCGTCTTCACGATCGCGCAGCAGGCCGCGTGCGGCGCGTTCGACGTCGCCAGTGCCGGGCACGTCGCAGGCCGCGAAGGCATCCAGTTCCAGGCGCGGCTCGAGCTGGCGTGGGCGCAGCCCGATCGCGTGGGTAGCGCCGTCGATGTCGACCTCCATCGCCTGCGTGATCAGGGGATAGTGGAAATCGACCTTGCCGATGCGCCAGGACGACACGCCGATGCCCCATACCAGTTCCAGCGGCCGCACGGCTTCCTCGGATTCCAGGCGCGTCTTCAGCGCGAACAGGTCGGCGTACAGGGCGATCACCTGGCGCCGCGGCTTTTCGCGCGCGGCCCACTCGGTCCAGCGCGGCAGGTAGATTTCCAGCAGCCGCCCGAGGCGCGCACGGCGCTGCTCGTCGCGGCGGGCGGCGCGTTCCTCGCCGTCGATGCCGCCGGCCTCGTGGTTGCGGATGCTGGCCAGCGCCGCTTCCTTGATCGCCGGCGGTGCGCCGGCCGGATCGTCGCCGACCACCAGGAAGGGTGCGAACTCCGGCTCGGGCAGCTGCGGGGCGCGCGTCGCTTCCAGGCGCTGCACGCGCAGCCACCAGCCGTCGCCCTCCGCGTCGTCGTCGCCGCGCACGTTGAAGTCGACCCAGGGCAGGGTGCCCAGGTCGGCGAAGGTTTTGCGGAAGTCGGCCAGCTTCGAGAGGTTGAAAGCGGCGGGGTCGATGTCTCGGGCCTGTTCGACGAGGTAGTCGAGCAGGCCGCTCATGAGCTGGGCTGGGGTTTGCATGTGCGTGCCGGTGGGCGATTCGATGGCGTGATACTGGGCAGTACTGTATTTCCGCACAGTATAACCAGTTTGCGGCTTTCCCAAGGGGCGCAAGCGTGCTCATCACCTATTTATTGCCTTGCTTCAAGACCAAACGTGCGTCGGCTGTAGCAGCCTAGGTAATATCCACAGTCCGAAGACCAATGCGAATTCAGATACCGATTGGTATAATTTGCCCAAGTTCAATAATTGTCTGGATTCCCATGCTGTATTCCTTCCGCTTGCGGGCTGGCGCTGCCGCCTGCATGCTGGCCTTGAGTGCCTGCGCCACCGGGCCCGATTTCAAGGCACCCAAGAGCGACGTGCCGGTCGCATCCTTCGCCGCGCCAGGCGCATCGACGCCGAGCCAGGCCGTCGAGCAGGACGTCGATCCGTCCTGGTGGACGCTGTTCAACGACGCCACCCTGGTCGCGCTCGAACGCGACGCCCTGGCCGCCAACCTCGACCTGCAGGCCGCGGCCGCGCGCGTGGGCCAGAGCCGCGCCGCCCTGCAGGTCAGCGGCGCCGCCTTGCTGCCGACCGTCAGCGCCAACGCCTCCAACCTGCGCGAGCGCGCCAGCGACCGCGGCATCATGTCGCTGATGGGCACCGCGGCGCCGATCAGCCCCACCGCCGCCAACGGCGCCGACCCCTTCGGCACCGCCACCATGCCGGGCGAATCCGGGTCGAAGCCCTACAGCCTGTGGCAGTACGGCTTCGACGCCAGCTGGGAGCTCGACCTGTGGGGCAAGGCGCGGCGCGCCCGCGAAGCCAGCGCCGCGCAAATGGAAGCGGCCGGCTTCGATGCCGCCGCCGTACGCGTCGCGATCACGGCCGAAGTCGCGCGCACTTATCTGGAACTGCGCGGCGTACAGAGCGACCTGCGCATCGCGCGCGGCAACATCGGCATCGCCGAAAAGAGCCTGCACGTGGCCGAGCGCCGCCGCGAGCAGGGCGTGGCGACCCGGTTCGACACCTCGGTGTCGCAGGCGCAGCTGGCCACCTTCGAAGCCGCTGTGCCCGAACTGGAACGCCGCGAAGACGCCCTGAAAAACGCGCTGGCGCTGCTGCTGGCCAAGCCGCCGCACGCGCTCGACGCCCAACTGGCCGGCGAGACCGCCGTGCCGGCGCTGCCGGCCCGGGTGCCGGTCGGCCTGCCGTCGCAGCTGGCGCACCGCCGTCCGGACATCCTGCGCGCCGAAGCCCGGCTGCACGCGGCCACCGCCGCCATCGGCGTGGCGAAGGCCGAGTTCTACCCGAGCATCAGCCTGACCGGCAGCGTCGGCATGCAGGCGCTGAAGTTTTCCGAAGCCGGTGACTGGGCGGCGCGCCAGTTCGCCGTCGGGCCGGTGCTGCACCTGCCGATCTTCGAGGGCGGCCGCCTGAAGGGCAACCTGGCCCTGACCGAGGCGCGCCAGCAGGAAGCGGCGATCGGCTACCAGCAAACCGTATTGAAAGCCTGGCACGAAGTCGACGATGCCCTGAGCGCCTACCGCAGCGTGCAGCGCCGCGCCGAGAAGCTGGACGTGGCGGTGGTCGAAAACCGCCAGGCGCTGGCCAACGCCGAGCGCCGCTACACCCAGGGCGCGGCCGATTACCTGAGCGTGCTGGTGACCCAGCAGCGCCTGCTCGACAGCGAAAACGCCGCCTCGCGCAGCCGCACCGACATGGCCGTGGCCATGGTGTCGCTGTACAAGGCCCTGGGCGGCGGCTGGCAGAAGGAAAGCTGATGCGGGACTGGACCTATTCCCTGGAATCCGACATCGCCCTGTGGGTGCTCGACCTGGACGACGCCGGCTACAGCGTCGATCACCGCCGCCTGTGCGTGTGGCAGGACGAGTTCGATGCAAGCTGGCAGTGGGAGATCCAGATGTACCGTGACATCGGCGCGGCGGCGCGCGGCGCCGCGGCCTCGCGCGAGGAAGCGATGACGGCGGCAGAAATCGCCGCCCGCATGCACGCCCGCCCGGGAGGCCAGGCATGACGGCGCAGGCAACCCTGGGCGTCGCGGCAGCGGCGGCCCCGGCATCCCCTGTCGCGGCGCCGGCCGCGCACCCGTTCGGCCTGCGCCTGTTCACCGGCGTGCTCGGCGTGTTCGTGGCCGCCATGATGTCGGGCCTGAACAGCCGCATCGGCGGCCTGGCGCTGACCGACGTGCGCACGGCGTTCGGCCTGGGCGTCGACGACGGCAGCTGGATCACCAGCCTGTACGGCGCCTTCGAACTGGCGGCGATGCCGTTCTCGGCCTGGTTCGCGGTGACCTTTTCGTTCCGCCGCTACCACCTGGGCGTGGTCGCCGTGTTCGCGCTGATGAGCCTCCTGACGCCGTTCGCGCCCTCTATCGGCGTGCTGCTGGTGATGCGCTGCGTGCAGGGCTTCTTCGGCGGCCTCCTGATCCCGGTGCTGATGGCCGCGGCGCTGCGCTTCTTTCCGCTGCCGATCCGCCTGTACGGCCTGGCCCTGTACGCGATGACCGCCACCTTCGCGCCCAACGTCGCGACCTGGCTGTCGGCCACCTGGACCGACAGCCTCGGTCATTGGCAATTATTGTTCTGGCAGACCCTGCCGATGGCGCTGTTTTCGCTGTGGGCGGTGGCCTGGGGCATCCCGCAGGACCCGGTGCGCCTGGAGCGCTTCAGGCAGATCGACTGGCTCGGCCTGGTCACCGGCCTGGCCGGCCTGGTGATGATCGGCGTCGCGCTGTCGCAGGGCGAGCGCCTGGACTGGTTCAACGACACCCTGATCTGCTGGCTGCTGGGCGGCGGCATCGGCCTGCTGGCCGTGTTCCTGGTGTGCGAGTGGTACCACCCGCTGCCCTTCGTCAAGCTGCAGCTGCTGGGACGGCGCAACCTGGGCCTGGGCTTCACGGTCTTCGTCGGCCTGCTGGTGGTGCTGCTGTCCGGCTCATTGTTGCCGGCCGATTACCTCGGCCACGCCTGGCACTTCCGCACGCCGCACCTGGCCGTGCTCGGCCTCGAGGTCGGCCTGCCGCAATTCATCATCGGACCGATGGTGTCGTGGCTGCTGTACAAGAAGTGGGTCGATGCGCGCTACGTGTTCGCCACCGGCCTGATCCTGATCGCCGGGTCCTGCCTGGCCGGGTCCCAGGTCACGCCGGACTGGATGGCGACGGAATTCCTGTTCCCGCAGGCGCTGCAGGCCTTCGGCCAGCCGATGGCGGTGATTTCGCTGCTGTTCCTGGCCACCAGCGTGGTGCAGCCGATGGAAGGACCGCAGGTGTCCGGCATCGTCAACGCGCTGCGCGCCTTCGGCACCATGTTCGGCAGCGCCGTGATGGGCCGCCTGCTCGAGGTGCGTTCGGCCGGCCACGCCAACGTCCTGCTGGACCAGGCCGCGAATGCGCGCCGCCTGGGCGAGGCTGCGGCGCTGCCCGAGGTGGCGCACCGCGTGTCGCACCAGGCCTTCGTGCTGGCCATCGCCGACGGCTACCTGGTGCTGGGCGCCCTGGCGCTGGCGCTGGTGCCGCTGGTGCTGTCGCTGCAGTACATCGCGCCGCCGGCACTGCCGCCCAAACAATAACAACTCAGTCTAGATAGATCCAAGGAATACGATGTCTCTCCCGAACACCGCAAAAATCACCATCGCCGTACTGCTGGCCGCTGTTGCCGCCGGCGGCGCCTACGCCTACCGGCACGAAGACGGCCAGTCCGGCCACCAGAGCACCGACGACGCCTACGTGACCGCCGACTTCACCGCCGTCGCGCCCAAGGTGGCCGGCAACGTCGTGCAGGTGCTGGTCGACGACAACCAGCCGGTCAAGGCCGGCCAGCTGCTGGCCGTCATCGACGACCGCGACTTCGCGGTGGCGGTCGACATGGCCAAGGCCGACCAGGCGCGCGCCGAGGCCGACCTGGTGCGCCTGCGCGCCGCCATCGCCCAGCAGGGCAGCGCCATCCAGCGCGCCGCGGCCACGATCGACGCCGGCAACGCCACGCTGAAGTTCGCCAAGGC
>Ga0308160_10002749_pt1 | contig 20630 bp, 18 predicted proteins | sample PhyFR1_FD_201036 | JGI IMG/M metagenome (GOLD analysis project Ga0308160, IMG submission 201036) | Phyllosphere microbial communities from UC Gill Tract Community Farm, Albany, California, United States - DLSLF.R1 | ecosystem: Host-associated > Plants > Phyllosphere > Unclassified | place: USA...
CGGCGTTCCAGTGGATGGGCTCGTAGGGGATGCGGAGGGCCGCGAAGATCTCCTCGTAGAAGCCGCGCTGCCCGATGAGCAGCTCGTTGACCTTCTTGAGGAACTCGCCGGAGCCCGCGCCCTGGATAACGCGGTGGTCGTAGGTGCTCGTCAGCGTCACGGTCTTGCCGATGCCGAGCTCGACGAGGGTCTTCGACGACGTGCCCTGGAACTCGGCCGGGTAGTCGAGAGCGCCGGCGCCGATGATCGAGCCGGCCCCCTTCATGAGGCGCGGGACGCTGTGGACGGTGCCGATGCCTCCCGGGTTCGTCAGTGAGATCGTGTTGCCCTGGAAGTCCGCCGCCGTGAGCTTGTTGTCACGGGCCCGGCGGACGACGTCCTCGTAGGCCGACAGGAAGTCGGCGAAGGTCATCTCGTCGGCCTTCTTGATGCCGGGCACCAGGAGGGCACGGGTGCCGTCCGGCTTCGGGATGTCGATCGCGAGGCCGAGGTTGATGTGCGGGGGAGTGACGACGGAGGGCTTGCCGTCGACCTCGTCGTAGAAGACGTTCTGGCTCGGGAACTCCTTGAGCGCCTGCACCAGGGCCCAGCCGATGAGGTGCGTGAACGACACCTTGCCGCCGCGGGCGCGCTTCAGGTGGTTGTTGATGACGATGCGGTTGTCGATCATCAGCTTGGCCGCGACGGTGCGGACGCTGGTCGCGGTGGGCACCGTGAGGCTGGCGTCCATGTTGGTCGCGAGCGACTTCGCCATGCCGCGGAGGGGGGTGACCACGGCCTCGGGCTCCGGCGTGGGCTCGGCGGCCGGGCGCCTCGGCTCCGGCGCCTTGGCGGGCGAGTCGGCGGGGATGGGCTTCGCGGAGGGCTCGACCGACGTGGTCTTCGCCGCCTTCTTGCCGGCAGGAGCGGCCGGGGCGGGGGCCGGGGCGGCGGGCTCGTCCTGGCCGGGGGCGCCGGCGACCTCGTCGGGGACCTGGGCCTGGCCGCCCTCGGTCGAGGCGGGCTCCGGCGCGGCGGGCGTGCTGGTCGCCGCGGCGGCGGACTGCGGGGCGGAGGCGGCGTCGTCGGCGCCTCCGGCCGGGGACCCTCCGCCGTCGGCGGGCGTGTACGCCTCGAGGACGGGCCACCACGACTCGTCGACCGCGTTCTTGTCGACCAGCCACTGCTCGTAGAGCTCGTCGACCAACCACTCGTTGGCGCCGAAGGCACCCTCGTCGGTCGTTCCCGTCACGTGGCTCGTCACAGCCGATCGCCCACTCTCCGTTGATTGTTGATCAGTGCGTGGGCAGCGCCGCCCACGGTGCCCCAGCTTAAGCGCATCCGACCGAGCGCGGGCAGGGCGACCCGCAGGAGGCGCCCCACCGGCGGGCCCGGATCCCACGGAGTCAGCGCGGTCGGGGAGAGCTACCGTGGAGCCATGAGGTTCTACGAGACGACGCCGACCCACGACCTGACGTACTCCGACGTGTTCCTCGTGCCCAGCAGGTCGTCGGTCACGAGCCGCCTCGACGTGAGCCTCGCCCCGGGCGACGGCACCGGCGCCACGCTGCCGATCGTCTCGGCGAACATGAACTCGGTCACCGGCCCCCGCCTCGCGGCGACCCTCGCCCGGCGCGGCGGGCTCGGCGTCCTGCCGCAGGACATGCCGCTGCAGCAGCTCGACGCGGCCATCCGGTGGGTGAAGGCCCAGCCGGTCGACTACGACACCCCCTACTCGCTCGACGCGGGCGAGACCGTCGAGACGGCCCTCCGCAGCGTCCCGGCCGTCGAGGGCCACGGCATCGTGCTGCACGACGGCACCGGTGCGTACCTCGGCTGCATCGCCGCCTCCCGCCTCGGCACCGCGCCCCGCGACGCCGTGCTCGGCGACCTGCTGCACGGCGCCCTCACCTCCCTCGACGCCGACGACGTCGACGGGCCGCGCGCCGCCTTCGACCGCATGGTCGCGGCCGAGATCGACTTCGCGCCGGTGCTCCGCCACGGCCGCGTCGTCGGCACGGTCAGCCGCAAGAGCGCGCTGCGCAGCACGCTGTACCGGCCGGCCCTCGACGCCGGGGGGCGCCTCCGCGTGGCCGCCGCCGTCGGCATCACGGGCGACGTCGCCGAGAAGGCGCGGGCGCTCGCCGCCGCCGGCGTCGACGTGCTCGTGATCGACACCGCGCACGGCGACCAGGACGGCATGATCCGGGCCATCAAGTCGGTCGCGGGCCTCGGGCTCGGCCTGCCGATCGCCGCCGGCAACGTCGTCACCGAGGAGGCGGTGCGCCACCTCGTCGCCGCCGGGGCCTCCATCGTGAAGGTCGGCGTCGGCCCGGGCGCGATGTGCACCACCCGCATGATGACCGCGGTCGGCCGCCCCCAGTTCTCGGCCGTGCTCGAGACGGCCGCGGCGGCCCGCGCGCTGGGCGCCCACGTCTGGGCCGACGGCGGGGTGCGGTACCCCCGCGACGTGGCCCTCGCGCTCGCCGCGGGCGCCGCCTCCGTCATGATCGGCTCGTGGTTCGCGGGCACGATCGAGGCCCCCGGCGAGCTGGCGGCCGACGAGGAGGGCCGGCTCTACAAGGAGAGCTGGGGCATGGCCTCGACGAAGGCCGTGCAGGGCCGCTTCGAGCGGCTCGACCCCTACGAGCTCGCCCGCAAGACGCTCTTCGCCGAGGGCATCTCGTCGTCGCGCATCTACCTCGACCCGCTCCGCCCCAGCGTCGAGGACCTGCTCGACATGATCACCTCCGGCGTCCGCAGCTCGTTCACCTACGCCGGCGCGACGACCCTGCCCGAGTTCGCCGAGCGGGCCCTCGTCGGCGTCCAGTCGGCGGCGGGGTACGAGGAGGGCAAGGCGCTGCCGGTCAGCTGGTAGCGGACGCGGCCCGCGTCCCCTCGACAGGTGGGGGCGCGAGCGCCCGCGCGCGGTAGGATCGCACGCCTATGGATGACCCTCCGTCCCAGACGACCGCACCCTCCCACCATCTCCCCGCCGAGCGGGGTGACCGCTCCTCGTGAACGAGTGGATCCTCCTCGGCATCGGCCTGCTGCTCACCGTCGGCACCGGCCTGTTCGTGGCCAGCGAGTTCAGCCTCGTCAACCTCGACCGGTCCGACCTCGAGGCCCGTGAGCAGAAGGGCGAGAAGGGCCTGGGCCCGACCATCGGCGCCCTCCGCATCACCTCGACCCACCTCTCCAGCGCCCAGCTCGGCATCACGCTGACGACGCTGCTGACCGGCTACACGATGGAGCCCGCGATCTCGCGGCTGCTCGAGCCGCCGCTCACCGCGGTGGGCGTGCCCGAGCCGGTCGTCGACGTCGGCGCTCCGATCGTGTCGATCGTCGTCGCGACCCTCCTGTCGATGATCATCGGCGAGCTCGTGCCCAAGAACTTCGCCCTCGCCCTGCCGCTGCGCACGGCGAAGCTGGTCATCCCCTTCCAGGTCGGCTTCACCACCGTGTTCAAGCCCGCGGTGCGGCTGCTCAACGAGACGGCCAACGCCATCCTCCGGTCGATCGGCATCGAGCCGAAGGAGGAGCTCTCGGGCGCCCGCACCGCGGAGGAGCTCTCGTCGCTCGTCCGCCGCTCGGCGTTCGAGGGCAGCCTCGACACCGACACCGCGACCCTGCTGGCACGCACCCTGGCGTTCAGCGACCACACCGCCTCCGACGTGATGACGCCCCGCCCCCGCCTGTCGACGGTCACGCGGACGGACTCCGCCGAGACGGTGCTCGAGCTCGCGCGCCGCACGGGCCTGTCGCGCTTCCCCGTCACCGACGACGGCATCGACGACGTGGTCGGCCTCGTGCACGTCAAGCAGGCCGTCTCCGTGCCGCGCGAGAAGCGGGCCGACGTGCCCGTGTCGGCGCTGCAGACCGACGCCGTCCGCGTGCCCGAGACGATGACCCTCGACAACCTCCTCGCCGAGGTGCGCGGCCGCGGCTACCAGATGGCCGTCGTCGTCGACGAGTACGGCGGCACCGCCGGGGTCGTCACCCTCGAGGACCTCATCGAGGAGCTCGTCGGCGAGGTCTCCGACGAGCACGACCGCAGCCGGGTCGACGTGGTGCGCTCGCGCAACTGGCTGACCTTCCCTGGCCTGCTCCGCCCCGACGAGCTGCTCGAGCGGGCGTCGGTCAAGGTGCCGGAGGAGGGCCCCTACGAGACCGTCGGCGGCTGGCTGATGAGCGAGCTGGGCCGCCTGCCCGTCGTCGGCGACGTCGTCGAGAGCGACTCGGGCACGTTCCGGGTCGAGCGCCTCGACGGCCGCCGCATCGACCGCATCCGCTTCACCCCCACCCCGGACGACGAGGCGGGCGAGGCCGGTGACGCTGACCGCGCCTCCGGCACGGGGTCGGCGTCGTCGCAGATCGCCGACGCGCGCCAGGGAGCGCACGACGACGCCCGCGGGCCGGGTGGGCCCGCCACCCGCACCGACCGGGCGACGAGGGCCGCCACGGCGGCGGCCGCCGCCCGGGCCGCGGGGCGCGGCGCCGGCACGACCACGACGACGACGAAGGAGGACGCGCGATGAGCGACTGGCTCGGCATCGTCTGGCTCGTGCTGCTGCTGATGGGCAACGCCTTCTTCGTGGCGGCGGAGTTCGCCGTCATCAGCGCCCGTCGCTCCCAGATCGAGCCGAAGGCGGAGGCGGGCAGCCGCGCCGCCAAGACGACGCTCTGGGCGATGGAGCACGCGACGATGATGCTCGCGACGACGCAGCTCGGCATCACGATCTGCTCGCTGCTCATCCTCAACGTGTCGGAGCCCTCGATCCACCACCTGCTCGAGGGCCCGCTCGGCCTCACCGGCCTCAGCGAGGAGCTCGTGAGCGTGGTCGGCTTCGTCATCACGCTGGTGCTCGTGTCGTTCCTGCACGTGGTGCTCGGCGAGATGGTGCCGAAGAACATCTCGTTCTCGCTGCCCGACCGGGCCGCGCTGCTGCTCGCCCCGCCGCTCGTCGCGATCGCCCGCGTCTTCCACGTCGTGGTCGTCGCCCTCAACTGGTCGGCGAACGCCGTTCTGCGGGCCTTCGGGGTGGAGCCGAAGGACGAGGCGGCCAGCGCGTTCACGGTCGACGAGGTCGCGACGATCGTCGCGCAGTCACAGCGCGAGGGCACGCTCACCGACGCGAGCGGCACCGTGCAGGCCGCGTTCGAGTTCACCGAGAAGACCGTCGACGACGTCGCGGTGCGGATGTCGGGCCTCGTCACGCTCCCGGAGGACGCGACGCCGTCCGACGTCGAGCGCGCCGTCGCCCAGAACGGCTTCTCGCGCTACGTGCTCGTCGACGACGGCGGCGACCCGACGGGCTACCTGCACCTCAAGGACGTCATCGACCTCGATGTCGACGAGTTCCACGACCCGGTGCCGCCGAAGCGGATCCGTCAGCTGATCTCGATCTACCGCGGCACCGAGCTGGAGGACGCCCTCGCGACCATGCGCCGGAGCGGCGTGCACGTCGCCCGCTCGTTCGACGAGCACGGGGCGACGCAGGGCGTGCTCTTCCTCGAGGACATCCTCGAGGAGCTCATCGGCGAGGTCCAGGACGCGACCCGGCGCTCGTAGCGGGCGCTCCGGCGGGCGTGCTCGCCGCCTCCCGCCCGGTGCACGACGACGGCCGCCCCGATCGAGAGATCGAGGCGGCCGTCGTCGTCCGGTGCCGGAGGCGCGGAGCGGTTGCCGGGGTCAGCTCACCCGGAACGGCGCGCGCTGGTACTGCGCCGGCACGTAGTCGAGCTCGACGCCCATCTCGGCGGCGGCCCGGAGGGGGAAGTGCGGGTCGCGGAGGAACTCGCGGGCCATGAGCACGACGTCGGCCCGGCCCGAGGAGATGACCTCGTCGGCCTGGCGGGCGGAGACGATGAGGCCCACGGCGCCGGTCTCGACGTCGGCCTGGCGACGGACGTGCTCGGCGAAGCGCACCTGGTAGCCGAGGCCCACGGGGATGCTCACGCCGGCGACGAGGCCGCCCGTCGAGATGTCGAAGAAGTCGGCGCCGGCCTCGCGCGACCACGCGGCGACGGTCGCGGTGTCGTCCTCGTCCCAGCCGCCCTCGGCCCAGTCGGTGGCGCTGAAGCGCACGAGCAGCGGGTAGCCGTCGCCGACCTCGGCCCGCACGGCGCGGACCACGTCGAGCAGGAGGCGCGCGCGGTTCTCGAGCGACCCGCCGAACTCGTCGGTGCGCTGGTTGCTCAGCGGCGAGAGGAACTGGTGCAGCAGGTAACCGTGCGCCGCGTGCAGCTCGATCAGCTCGAAGCCGGCCTCGACCGAGCGGCGGGCGGCGGCGCGGAACGCCTCGACGAGGCCGACGACCTCGTCGTGCGTCAGCTCGCGCGGCTCGTCGTAGCCCTCGAAGGCGACGGCCGACGGCGCGACCGTCGGCCAGCCGCCCTCGCTCGCGGGCACGGTGCCCTGCACGTCGCTCCAGGGGCGGAAGGTCGACGCCTTGCGGCCCGCGTGGGCGAGCTGGACGCCGGGCACCGAGCCCTGGCCCTTGACGAACGCCGTCACGGGCTTCCAGGCCTCGATCTGCTCGTCGTTCCAGAGGCCGGTGTCCTGGGGCGAGATGCGGCCCTCGGGCACGACCGCGGTGGCCTCGCTGATGACCGCGCCGGCGCCTCCCCGGGCGAGCGCGCCGAGGTGCACGAGGTGCCAGTCGGTGGGCACGCCGTCCTCGCGGTCGACGCTGTACTGGCACATCGGCGCCACCCAGAGGCGGTTGCGGAAGGTGGTGCCGCGCAGGGTGATCGGGTCGAACAGGCCGGGGGCGCCGTCGGCCGGGGCCGTGCGGGGGGAGTCGGTGGTCACGCTGGTGTCGGACGTCACGGGGATGTCATCGCCTTTCGAGTCGGAGGGGGACGACCTCGATCGTCCCTCGGTCGCCAACGCGGCGCCGGCGCGCCGTGTTCCCCCGGCCGCCCGCCCGGGCGTGGCGGGGGAGAGCCGGTCTAGCGTCGAGGAGTGACCGACTCCACCGACTCCACTGACTTCACCGACTGGACCCCCTCCGACGCCGCGGGCGAGATCGCGGTGCCCCGCCCCGACGACGACAAGTACAGCCGCGGCGTGCTCGGCGTCGTGACCGGCTCGTCGTCGTACCCGGGGGCCGCCGTGCTCGGCGTCGAGGCCGCGCTGCACACGGGGGTGGGGATGCTCCGCTACGTGGGGCCCCGCCGCGCCGCCGACTTCGTGCTGCACCGGCGGCCCGAGGCCGTGACGGGCATCGGCCGCGTGCAGGCGTGGCTGCTCGGATCGGGGGTGGACGGCGACCACCTCGACGACGAGACGGAGGAGGGCTTCCGCACCGCCGCCTCCTCGGGGCTGCCGCTCGTGCTCGACGCGGGCGCGCTGTCGCTGCGGGAGCGGGCCACGGGGCCCGTCGTGCTCACCCCGCACTTCCGCGAGCTGGCGACGGCGTCGGGGCAGGAGGTCGACGACGTCGCGGCCGACCCCGCCGGCGCCGCCGCGCGGGCGGCGGAGACCTGGGGCTGCACGGTGCTCGTCAAGGGGCACCGCACGTACGTCGCCTCGCCCGGCGGCACGCGCCTGGTCGCCGCCAGCGCCCCGTCGTGGCTCGCGACGGCGGGGGCCGGCGACGCGCTCGGCGGCGTGCTGGGGGCCCTCGTCGCCACCCACGCCGACGAGGTCGCCGACGACGCGGAGGCGCTGGCCCGGCTGGCGGCGACGGCCGCGGTCGTGCACGGCCTCGCCGCGTCACGGGCGAGCGCGGGCGGGCCGCTCACCGTGCTGGGGCTGGTGCACGCCCTGCCGGCGACCATCGCCGAGCTGGTCGCGGGGCGCTAGCCTGCGGGGGTCGCCGCGACCAGGAACTCGACCGAGCCGGCGTCCTCCACCTGGACGAAGCCGAAGCTCGGGGCGTCGACGCCGTAGTCGGAGAACGTCACGGGGATCGACCCGCTGACCTGGACCCCGTCGCCCGAGAGGGCCGCCTGGAGGTCGACGGTGACGCTCTGCGTCACGCCGTGCATCGTCAGGTCGCCGGTGGCCTCGACGCTGGCGACCTCGCCGTCGGCGGGCACCGCGGCGTCGATCGGCTGCGTGAGGGTGAAGGTGGCCGTCGGGTACGTGCCGACCTCCATCGCGTCGTCGCGGAAGTACCCGTCGCGGTTCGCGCTGTCGGTGGCGATGCTCGCGACGTCGACCGTGACCGTCGCCGCCGTGATCGTCGTGCCGTCGACCGTCACGGTGCCGGTCACCTCGTCGGTGGAGCCGACGACGGTCACGTCGGTGCCGTTGAGCACCTCGTCGACGCGGTAGCCCGCGCTGCTGCCGTCGCCGATCGACCAGTCGCCGGAGGCCTGGCTCACGTCGACGGTCGTGGCGCCGGGGGTCACGCTGACGGTGGGCGCGGCGTCCGGCTCGCCGACGACGACGTCGCGGTAGAACGCGGGGCCGGCCACGGCGGCGGTGACGCCGAGGCCCACCACGACGACGGCGGTGACGGCGAGGGCGATCTTCGTGGTCTTCTTCACGGCGGGGTCTCCTGGGGTCGGCTCGGTGCGGGTCGGCTCGCGGGGGCTCACGGGGCTCCGTCGATGATGTCGGGCCGCCCTCGGGGGCACCTGGGAGGTCAGGCCGTGAAGCGGGAGAGGAAGTCGCGGGCGCGCTCGGTGCGGGGCGCCGTGAAGAGCTGGGCGGGCGGCCCCTGCTCGGCGACGCGGCCCGCGTCGAGGAAGACGACGCGGTCGGCCACATCGCGGGCGAACGCCATCTCGTGGGTCGCCATGAGGATGGTCGTGCCGACCTCCTTGAGCGTGCGGACGAGGTCGAGCACCTCGCCCACCAGCTCGGGGTCGAGGGCGCTCGTGATCTCGTCGAGCAGCAGCACGGCGGGGCGCGGGGCCAGGGCCCGGGCGATCGCGACGCGCTGCTGCTGCCCGCCGGAGAGCCGATCCGGGTACGACCGCGCCTTGTCGCCGAGGCCGACGCGCTCGAGCAGCTCGAGGGCGCGCTGCTCGGCCTCGCGGCGGGGTTGGCGCAGCACGTGCCGGCTCGCCAGCGAGACGTTCTCGAGCACGGTCATGTGCGGGAAGAGGTTGAAGTGCTGGAAGACGACGCCGATGCGGGCCCGGACGGCGTCGACGCGCACGCGCGGGTCGCTGATGTCGGTGCCGTCGAGGGTGATGCGGCCGTCGTCGATCGTCTCGAGCAGGTTGACCGTGCGCAGCAGCGTCGACTTGCCCGAGCCGCTGGCGCCGATCAGGGCCACGACCTCGTCGCGGGCCACGTCGAGGTCGATGCCGTCGAGCACGGTCGTGTCGCCGAACGCCTTGCGGACCCCCTCGAGGCGCAGGACGGGGGCGGCCTCGGCAGCCGGCACCGCGCCTCCGGCGGGCGTGACGGGGGCGCTCACACGACGCTCCCGGCCTGCTCGCGGCGGCGGAGGCGCGCCGACAGCCAGTCGGTCAGCCAGAGGGTCGGCAGAGCCAGCGCGACGAAGAGCAGGCCGGCCAGCACGTAGGGCGTGAAGTTGGCGGCGGTCGCCGTCTCGATCTGTGCGGCGCGGACGGCGTCGACGGCGCCGAGCACGGAGATGAGCCCGACGTCTTTCTGCATCGAGACGAGGTCGTTCATCAGGGCCGGGGTGACCTTGCGGAGCGCCTGGGGGAAGACGACGAGGCGCAGGGTCTTCGCGTGGCTGAGGCCGAGCGAGCGGGCGGCGAGCCGCTGCGACGGGTGGACGGCGTCGATGCCGGCCCGCACGACCTCGGAGACGTAGGCCGAGTAGGTGAGGACCAACGCGATGGTGCCCCAGAACTCGGCGGGGAGGCGGGGGATGCCGAGACCGAGGCCGGGCACGCCGAAGCCGACGAGGTAGAGCACGATGATGAGCGGCAGCCCGCGGAACAGGTCGGTGTAGCCGCGCACGAGCGCCCGGACGGGGAAGAAGACGGGGCCGCGCAGGGTGCGGAGGGCCGACAGCACGGTGCTCAGCACCGTGACGCCGAGGGCCGCCACGACGAGCACGCGGACGTTGAGCCAGAGGCCCTCGAGCACCCGGGGCCAGGCGGCGACGAGCGACTCGCCGTCGAAGAAGCTGAAGCGCACGCGCTCCCAGCCGGGCGTGCTCGTCACCGCCCACCAGGCGAGGGCCGCGAAGACCACGGTGCTGATGGCCGCGACCACGACCGAGCGGGTCGACTGCCGGCGGCGGTACTCGCGCCGCCCGAGCTCGAGGTCGCTGACCGGGGCGGGGGCCGGGCCGCCGGCCGCGGGGCCCGTGCCGGCGGCGACCGGTGCCGGCGCTACGAGAGCTCCGGCACGTCGTAGTCGGCGAGCCACTGCTGCTGCAGCTCGTCGAGGGTGCCGTCGGCCCGCAGCGCGTCGACGGCCGCGGTGACGTCGGAGGTCAGGTCGCTGCCGAGCGGCAGGACGATGCCGAGCTCGTCGCTCGCGCCCTCGGCGGCGGGCAGCTGGCCGAGGACGACGCCGCCCTCGACGAAGTACGTGGCGGTGGGCACGTCGAGCACGATGGCGTCGACCTGGCCCGACTCGAGCGCCGCCTTGGCGTCGTCGTTGGAGTTGTACGCCTGCACGCCGCCGTCGGGGTCGATGGCGGTCTCGGCGGCCGTGAAGCTCGTGGTCGCGCTCTGGGCGCCGATCGCGAGGCCCTTCAGGTCGGCGACGCTCGTCGCGTCGGCGGCGGCCGTGCCGGGCAGCGTGACGACGGCCTGGCGGGTCTCGTAGTAGGGCGACGAGAAGTCGACGGCCTTCTTCCGCTGGTCGGTGATCGAGAACTGCTGCAGGTTGAGGTCGTACGTCTTCGGGCCGGGCGCGATGGCCTCGTCGAAGGTGGTGCGCACCCACACCACGTCGGAGTCGTCGTAGCCGAGCTGCTCGGCGACGGCGTAGGCCACGGCCGACTCGTAGCCCTCGCCCGTCGTCGGGTCGTCGCCCTCGACCCAGGGGCTGTACGCGGGCTCGCCGGTGGCGACCGTGAGCTTGCCCTCGGTCACGAGGCCGACGCCCCCGCCGGAGGCGTCGCCCGACCCGCCGGAGGCGCCCGAGCAGGCGGTGAGGAGGCCGACGGCCACGAGGGCGGTCGCGACGGCGGAGGCTCGACGGAGTCGGGTGAGGCGCATGGGACGAGAGTACCGGCGGCGACCGACGGGCGACGCCTCGGAGACGCCCCGTGACGGGCGGCTAGCCTGTGCGCATGACCCGCGCCGCGCCTCCCTCGTCCGGACGCGCCGACACGGGGAGCGTGCCCCTCCCGACCGGGTCGACGGCCCCCGCTGCCCCCGCGGCCTCGGGCCGGGGCGCCACGGGGACCGCGCGCCGGGTCGTCGCCTCGCCCGTGCTGCTCGGCGTCGCCGTCGTGCTCGTGCACCTCTGGCTGGGGCACGCGGCGCTGACCGGCCCGAACCAGCCGATGGGCGACGTGCTCAGCGTCTACTCGACGTGGATGCAGCGCGGCGTCGGCGCGGGGGACTGGGTCGGCATCGACCGGCCGTGGGTGTACCCGCTGCTGGCCGCCGTGCCCATGCTGCTGGCCCGCGTGGCCGGCCCCGAGCACTACGGAACGGCGTGGCTCACGATCGTCCTGCTGCTCGACGCGGCCGCGCTCGCCGTCCTGACCCGCGGCGGCCGCCGCGAGCTCGCCGCGGCGTGGTGGTGGCTGGCCTTCCTCGTCGTGCTGGGGCCCATCGCCGTGGGGCGCATCGACGCCGTCACGGTCGCCCTCGCCCTGGTCGGCCTGCTCCTGCTCACCGCGCGCCCCACGCTGGCCGCCGCCCTGCTCACGGTCGCCGCCTGGGTCAAGGTCTGGCCGGCCGCCCTCGTCGTCGCCGCGCTGATCGCGGTGCGCCGGCGCCGCGACGTGCTCACCGCGGCGGTGACGACGAGCGTCGTCGTCGTCGCGATCTCGCTCGTGCTCGGCAGCGGCGCGACCGTGCTCGGCTTCGTCGGGCAGCAGGCGGGCAGGGGACTCCAGGTCGAGTCGCTCACCGCGGTGCCGTGGCTCTGGCGGGCGGCCTCCGGGGCCGCCGACACGAGCGTCTACTATGACCGCGAGATCCTGACCTTCCAGGTCTCCGGCCCCGGCGTCGCGCTCGCCGCCCAGGCGACGACCGTCGTCATGGCGCTGGTCGTGCTCGCCGTGGTGCTGCTGGGGCTGCGGGCCGTGCGCTCCGGGGCGTCGGCCGTGCGCCTCCTCGCGCCCCTCTCGCTCGGGCTGGTCGCGGCGCTGATCGTCACCAACAAGGTGGGCTCGCCGCAGTTCGTCTCGTGGCTGGCCGTGCCCGTCGTGGTCGGCCTCGTGCTGCAGCGCCGGGGCGGGCCCTCGTTCGTCGTGCCCGCGGCGCTGAGCCTCGTCGTCGCGGGCCTGACCCAGGTCATCTACCCGTGGTGCTACGACTCCCTCCTCGCCGCCGAGCCCCGGATGGTGCTCCTGGCCACGGTGCGCGGGCTCGGCGAGGTGGCCCTGCTCGCGCTCGCCGGGGCCCAGCTGTGGCGGCTCGGCAGGACGGCGGCGGCAGGGCGGGGCAGGATGGGCGCATGATCGTCGCCTTCTCCGTCTCGCCCAGCGGCCGTGCCCCCGCCGGCCACCTCGACCCGGAGGCGCACGGCGACTCCGTCCACGACGCCGTCGCCGCGGCCGTGGCGGTCGTCCGGGCGTCGGGCCTGCCGAACCGCACCTCCTCGATGTTCACCGAGATCGAGGGCGACTGGGACGAGGTCATGGCCGTCGTCAAGGAGGCCACGGAGGCGGTGGGCCGCTTCGGCACCCGCGTCTCGCTCGTGCTCAAGGCCGACATCCGCCCCGGCCGCACCGGCGAGCTGACCGGCAAGGTCGAGCGCCTCGAGGCCGCCCTCGGCGAGCAGGGCTGAGCCCTGACCCTGGTCGTCGTCGGGGCGCTCCTGGTGGTCCCGGGGCTGCTCGCCTACACGGGCGCCTGGCGCCGCTGGTCGGACTCCACGGTGCTGCACTGGCCGTTCGGCGTCGCGTGGGCCGGCACCGGTCTGGCGATGGTGGGCGCCGGCAGCCTCCTGTGGGCGCGCGCGGAGCCCGTCGCCGACGTCCTCCAGCAGGTGGGTCTGTGCATCTGCGTGGTCGGGATCGTGGCTGCCTTCTGGCTGCCCGCCGTCCTCCTGCCCGCCTGGTACCGCGAGGCGAAGTCCGACACGGGCCCCGGCCAGGGCGCCGGCGGCCGCTGATCGGGCCCTCCCGGGGGCTGCGCCCGCGCCTCCCCAGGGCGTACCATCGAGGGTCAGGTCGAATCGATTCGAACCGACACGGTCAGGCCGGAGGCGCGACGTCGCCCCCCGCCGACGCCCCCAGCTCGCTCGACGGAGAGCCCTGGGCCCCCTCAGCCCGACACCTCCGACCCAGCGAAGGCAGCCGCCCGTGACCACCCTCTCCACCCGTCGCAAGACGTTCGCCCTGATCGCCCTCGCGCTCGGCGGCTTCGGGATCGGCTCGACCGAGTTCGTCGCCATGGGCCTGCTGCCGAACATCGCGCAGGACCTGTTGCCCGACCTCTGGGCGCAGTCGTCCGACGCGGGCATCGCCCGCGCCGGCTGGCTCGTCAGCGCGTACGCCCTCGGCGTGGTGGTCGGGGCTCCGACCATCGCCGCGATGTCGTCGCACCTGCCGAAGAAGAAGCTGTTGATGGGGCTGCTCGCGCTGTTCGTCGTCGGCACCGTGCTGTCGGCCGTGCTGCCGTCGTTCGGCTGGGTGCTCGCCGCGCGCTTCTTCGCCGGGCTGCCGCACGGCGCCTACTTCGGCATCGCCTCCATCGTGGCCGCGACGATCATGGGGCCGGGCAACCGGGGCAAGGGCGTGGCCCTCGTGCTCAGCGGTCTGACGATCGCCAACGTCGTGGGCGTGCCGACGATCACGGCCCTCGGCCAGGCGCAGGGCTGGCGCACGGCCTACCTCGCCGTCGCCGCGATCTTCGCGCTGACCTTCGTGGCGGTGGCCTTCGCCGTGCCGCGCATGGAGGGCGACTCGTCCGCGTCGATGCGCCGTGAGCTCAGTGCGTTCCGCAAGCCGCAGGTCTGGCTCGTGATGGGCGTGGGCGCGATCGGCTTCGGCGGCTTCTTCGCCGTCTACAGCTACATCGCCAACGCGGTCACCGAGGGGGTCGGGGTCGACGAGGGCGTCGTGCCGTGGGTGCTCGTCGGTGTCGGCGTCGGCATGACGATCGGCAACGTCATCGGCGGCTGGGCCGCCGACAAGAACCTCAAGGCGGCGCTCACGGTCGGCTTCGTCGGCCTCATCGCCGCGCTCGTGGCCTACGCCCTGCTCGTCGACAGCCTCGTCGGCATCTTCGCCACGACGTTCCTGCTCGGGCTGGTCAGCTCGATGATCGGCCCGTCGGTGCAGTCGCGCCTGATGGAGGTCGCCGGCGAGAGCCAGGTGATCGGCGCCGCCCTGAACCACTCGTCGATGAACCTCGGCAACAGCGCCGGGGCCTACCTCGGCGGGGCCGTCATCGCGGCCGGGTTCGGGTTCGCCGCACCGGGCTGGGTGGGAGTCGCGCTGGCCCTGGCCGGGGTCGTCCTGACGGTCGTCAGCTTCCGCCTCCAGAAGACGGGCGACGCTCGCCAGGCGGCGCTCTGCGCCGCCGCCCGCGAGGCGGACCACAAGGAGGACACCGACACGGGCTCCGTGTTCATCGGGCAGCGCTAGCGGCGGGAGCCCTCGCGACGACGAACGGCCCGGCGCCCCTCGAGGGGAGCCGGGCCGTTCGTCGTCGCGAGGGGCTAGAAGCTCGTCTGCGCCGGGGTGTCGATGAGGATGCCGTCCTGGAGGGCGCGCTTCCGCAGCGCGACCTTCGTGCCGACGTCGTAGCCCGCGACGCGGTACTTCTCGCGGATGCGCTTGAGGTAGCTCTTCGCGGTCTCTTCGCTGATGCCGAGCTGGTACGCCACGGCCTTGACGGGCTCGCCGCCGCCGTAGAGCGCCATGACGCGGCGCTCCTGCGCACTGAGTTTGGGCACGCCGCCGATCTCGGCGGCGTTGAGGGCGAGGTCGAGCTCGGCCGAGATGTACGACTCGCCCTTCGCCGCGGCGCGGATGGCCTCGACGATCATGTCGGCGTCCTCGCTCTTGACGAGGTAGCCGAGCGCGCCGGCCGCGAGGGCCTCGCGCACGACGTTGGGCTCGGAGTACGTGCTCATCAGCACGGTCTTGACGCCCGTGGTCTTGAGCGTGTTGATCTTCAGCGAGATCGGGATGTTGTCTTTCAGGTCGAGGTCGAGGAGCACGACGTCGACCGGGAACTCGGGGTGCGTCAGGAGCTCGGGCCAGGAGGCCACGGCCGCGACCATCGAGATGTCGCTGGCGGCACCTCGGATCCACTCGCTCAGGGCTCCGAGCAGCATCTTGTGGTCGTCGACCAGGGCCAGACGGATGCGGTCGTCGGGGTTCGTCACGGGTGCCTTCTTTCTCAGGACGTGGTGTTCAGACTAGACGGAGGGACGGAACGGGCTGTCACGACTCGGCGGGGTTGTCGACGATGCAGTGCAGCTTGATCATGACGCTCTGCTCGTGGGTCGAGGCGGTGTACTCGCCGACCCGCTCGAGGGCGTTCCAGGTCGCGGGGGTCACGCGGTTGCGCCGGATGCCGGTCGTCGTCAGCACGACGGGCACGTCGACGCTGCGCCCGGCGAGCGACGCGATGGACTTGGTCGACGCCGTGACCGGGCCGAGGGTCAGGGTGATGGTCGTGCCCGGGGTGCGGCTCTTCGAGTCGCCGAGCAGGAGCCAGACGGCCTGCAGGAGGCCGTCGCGCTGCGGGGGAGCGAGGAGGCCGGCGAGCGACGACGGGTCGACCAGCGTGACCGACCGACCCAGGTACTCGGACTCGGTGACCGCGTGGTGCAGCCAGGTCTCGCGCCGCCCCTCGATGAGGTGGAGACGGAGCTCGGTCGCGAGCGAGGCGGCCTGCGAGGCCACCTTGGGCGCGAGGGGGAGGGGCACGTCGCCGCCGGCGACCCCGTCGAGCAGCTTCTCGGCGGCGAGGTCGAGCCGCGCGAGCTCGTCGCTCGCCAGCATGCCGACGGCGAACCGGGGCTGCGTGACGTTGCTCTGCACGAGCACGCGGTCGAGCTCGACCTGCACCATCCGCCGGAACCGCTGGACGATCGACGTCGCCACGGCGGAGGGCAGCACGGCGAGGGCGATGACGGAGAGCTGCTGCGGCACGGTGTCGGCCGTCAGCGGCGTGGTCACGAGCACCATGACGACGAACGCCACGAGCAGGACCCCGGTGGCGACGACGATCTCGCGGGCCGGCCGGAGCGTCACGATCGGGAGCAGCCCGAAGCCCACGGCCACGGAGGCCGTCGCGAAGGCGCCGACGTCGTGCAGCGGGGCGATGGCGATGAAGTCGAGGGCCACGACGACGACGAGCACGCCGCCGATGACCGCGAAGACGGAGCCCGTGAGGCGCTCGCCCCGGATGGTCACCAGGGCCGCCGTGCCGACGAACGTGGCGATGTAGAGCAGCCACGCCACGAGGGCCGGGGCCACCGACGGGTAGTCGGCGAGGTGGCTGAGGAAGAAGACGAGGCCGTAGACGGCCTGGAGGCCGGCGATCACCGCGGCGCCGAGCCCGAGGTAGCCGGTGCCGAGGGTGGCGCCGGCCGCCCGGGCCTGGCGGAGGGAGCGTGCGCCGGTCGAGCTGATCGGCAGGCCCCGCGCCGCGCGACGGCCCCGCACGACGCCGAGGGTGTTCTCGTCGATGCTCATCGCGGTGCCTCCAGGACGACGGTGGTGCCCGAGCCGGGCGAGGAGAAGAGCCGGGCGCTGCCGCCGACCTCGCGCAGGCGGCCGACCACCGACTCCTTGAAGCCGAGCCGCTCCTCCGAGATGCCCTCGAGGTCGAAGCCGACGCCGGCGTCGGTGACCATGGCCCGCACCATGTCGTCGTCGTGGATGATCGTGACGTGCGCCTCGGTGACGCCCGCGTGTCGCCGCACGTTCTCGAGGCACTCGGCGAGGGCGAGCAGGAAGGCGTCGAGCACGTGGGTCGGCAGGAGGACCTGGCCGGTGCCGTGCCAGCTGACCTCGAGGCCCATGCGGCCGAAGCGCTGCTTGACCGACTCGAGGGTCTGCCCGAGCGGCGCCTCCTCGACGGTCTCGAGCGAGTACTCGCCGGAGGCCTGCGGCTGGGGCGTGCCGCCGAGCCGCAGGTGGCGGAGCAGCCGGGCGTCCTCCGCGGCCTGCGCCTGGAGCGCCTGGGCCGTGACGCCGACGCCCGAGTGCGCCAGGAGCGTGAGGGTCGCGAGCACGGTGTCGTGCAGGAGGCGCGCGCCCTGCCGGCGCTGCGCCTCGGTCTCGCTGGCCTGGCGCTCCGCCCGGTGCGCGTTGCCGATGCTGTAGATGCGTCGCGCGGCGAGGGGCACGCTGCGGCCGAGCCAGATGCCGGCGACGAAGACCAGCGCCCAGCCGAGCACGACGGCCGCGACGGGGAAGGTGAAGAGCGAGCCCGTGGCCAGCGCGACGAGGGTGACGGCGACGACGAACGCGACCGTCGCCGTGACGACCCGCAGACGGCTCGACGACAGGACGATGGTGAACGAGGCGGTCGCGCCCCCGGCCAGCGGCACGACGGCGGTGGCGATGCCCGGGCTCGGCTCGCCGGTGGCGGGGAGGAGGGCCACGACCGTCGCCGCGATGCCCGCGGTGAGGCCCACCACGACCCACGCCCTCGCGTGGCCGCCTGAGCGCCCGACGATCGCGAGCGCCACGATGAGCAGGAGCACGAGGGGCGCGACGGCCGCCAGGTGCAGGGGGTCGGCCACCCCGGGGTACGCCAGCGCGAGGAGGCTGACGGCCGCGCAGGCGATGCCGAGGGTGCGCGCCGTGCTGCTCAGCAGCCGGTCGCGCTCCTGGGCGAAGATGTCCATGGTGTCCCTGAGTCGGACTGCTGGTGTCGTGGAGGCCTGCCGGGTGACAGCGACCTCACCATGTTTTCACACCAGGACCACCCGTGGGGGTGGTAGCGCGCGCGACGCGCCGGGGAGCGAGCCGGATTCAGGTCTCGAGCAGGCGTCGCAGGTGCCCGCCGACCGCCTCGTTCTCGATGAGGAACCCGTCGTGGCCGAACTCGCTCGAGATCACGGCGGCGTCGCCCCCGTCGAGACCGTGGGGCAGGAGGCGCGCGATGGTCCGCTGGTCCGCCACCGGGAAGAGGCGGTCGCTGTCGATGCCGAGCACGAGCGCCCGCGCCGAGACCCGGCCCAGGGCGGCCTCGACGCCGCCCCGCCCCCGGCCCACGTCGTGCGAGTTCATCGCGCCGAGCAGCGTCACGTAGCTGCCGGCGTCGAAGCGCCGCGTGAACTTGTTGCCGTGGAAGTCGAGGTAGCTCTCGACCTGGAACCGGCCCGGCCCGCCGAGCGGGCTGACGTCGCTCTGCCACGCACGGCCGAAGCGGGCGTTCAGCTCGTCGGGCGAGCGGTAGTTGAGCAGGGCCATGCGCCGGGCGAGCGCGAGGCCGCGGTACGGGCCCTCACCGTCGGCGGCGTCGTGGTAGTCGCCGTCGCGCCAGCCCGGGTCCATCCGGACGGCCTCGCCCTGCACCGTGTTGAGCGCGATCTGGTCGGCGCTGGCCAGCGGCGGCGCCGCGAGCACGGCGAGGCGCTCGAGGCGGTCGGGGTGGCCGACGCCCCACTCCAGGGCGTGCATGCCGCCCATCGAGCCGCCCACGACCGCGGCCCAGCGCTCGACGCCCAGCGCGTCGGAGAACGCGACCTGCGCCTCCACCTGGTCCCGGATCGTCAGGTGCGGGAACCGCGACCCCCACTCGACGGCGTCGGGCGCGAACGACGACGGGCCCGTGCTGCCCTGGCAGCCGCCGAGCATGTTCGGGGCGACGACGAACCAGCGGTCGGTGTCGATCGCGAGGCCGGGGCCGACCACGCCGTTCCACCAGCCGGCCGTCGGGTGGCCGGTCGTGGCCGGCCCCACGACGTGGCTGTCGCCGGTGAGCGCGTGCAGGAGCAGCACCGCGTTGCCGCGGTCGGCGTCGAGCTCGCCCCAGGTCTCGTAGGCGATGCGCGTCCGGGCGAGCGAGCCCCCGCTCTCGAGCGGGAGGTCGCCGAGGGTCACGAAGGAGCGGTGGCCGGGGTCGTCGCCGTCGCGCCACGCGCCGGTGGCCGGCGGCTTGCCGAGCATCGCCAGGCGGTGACGCTCGGAGACGATGCTCGACGGGACGGTGTCCTCTGATGTGCTCTGCCAGTCCATGTCGTCTCCATCATGGGGGTGGTCGGGGGCCGCCGGCCGGTCAGGACGACCGCAGGGCCTCCTGCGTCGTCCGTCGGGCCGACGCGAAGCCGGCCTCGAGGTCGGCCTTGAGGTCGTCGACCGACTCGATGCCGACGGAGAGGCGGACGAGGCCCGGCGTGACGCCGGTGGTCAGCTGCTGCTCGGGGGTCAGCTGCGAGTGCGTCGTCGAGGCCGGGTGGATGACGAGGCTCCGCACGTCGCCGATGTTGGCGAGGTGGCTGAACAGCTGCAGCGAGTCGACCAGCGCACGGCCGGCGTCGACCCCGCCCTTGAGCTCGAACGAGAGGACGGCGCCGACGCCCCGGGGCGCGTACTTGTTCGCCGCCGCGTACCAGGGGCTCGTCGGCAGGCCCGCGTACCAGACGGCCGCGACGTCGTCGCGGGAGTCGAGCCACTCGGCGATCTCCTGGGCGTTCTGCACGTGGCGCTCGATGCGGAGGCTGAGCGTCTCGATGCCCTGGATGAGGGCGAAGGCGCTGTCGGCGGCGTTCGACGACCCGAGGTCGCGGAGCAGCTGCACGCGCGCCTTCACCACGTAGGCCAGCTCGTCGCCCACCGCCTGGGTGTAGACGGCGCCGTGGTACGAGGGGTCGGGCTCGGTGAGGCCGGGGAAGCGCTCGGCGTGCTCGCTCCAGCGGAAGGTGCCGCCGTCGACGATGAAGCCGCCGATGACGGTGCCGTGCCCGCCGAGGAACTTCGTGGCCGAGTGCACGACGACGTCGGCGCCGTGCTCGAAGGGGCGGATCAGGTAGGGGGTGGCGATCGTGTTGTCGACGATCAGCGGCACGCCCTCGGCGTGGGCCACCTCGGCGACGAGCTCGATGTCGAGGATGTTGATCTTCGGGTTGCCGATCGTCTCGGCGAAGAAGAGCTTCGTGTTCGGGCGGACGGCCCGGCGCCACTCGTCGGCGTCGTCCTGGTCCTCGACGAACGTGGTCTCGATGCCGAGCTTCGCGAGCGTGTACTTGAAGAGGTTGTAGGTGCCGCCGTAGATCGACGACGACGACACGATGTGGTCGCCCGCCTGGGCGATGTTGAGCACGGCGAACGTCGACGCCGCCTGGCCCGACGCCACGAGGAGGGCGCCGCTGCCGCCCTCGAGGGTCGCGATGCGCTGCTCCACCACGTCGTGGGTCGGGTTCATGATGCGCGAGTAGATGTTGCCGCTCTCGGCGAGGGCGAAGAGGTCCTGGGCGTGCTGCGAGTCGCGGAAGACGTACGAGGTCGTCTTGTAGATGGGCGTCGCCCGGGCGTTCGTGGTCGGGTCGGGTCGCGCCCCGGCGTGGATCTGCTGGGTCTCGAACTTCCAGTCGCTCTGGTCGGTCACGGTGGTCTCCTGCGTCGGTCGGTGCTGCTCGGGTCGCGGTGGGGCCACGGTACGACACGGGC
>Ga0308160_10002750_pt1 | contig 20629 bp, 16 predicted proteins | sample PhyFR1_FD_201036 | JGI IMG/M metagenome (GOLD analysis project Ga0308160, IMG submission 201036) | Phyllosphere microbial communities from UC Gill Tract Community Farm, Albany, California, United States - DLSLF.R1 | ecosystem: Host-associated > Plants > Phyllosphere > Unclassified | place: USA...
CACGCGCAGCGAGGCGATGCCGGCACCGACGCCGCGCGCGGCGAAGGTGACGCTCTCGCCGCCGGCGATGGCCTGGAAGCTCGAGATCGCCCACTGGTTGTTGACCACGTTCAGGATCACCGGCGCCTGGTAGACGTGGGCGAAGGTCAATCCGGTGTGGAAGTCGCTCTCGGCGGTGGCGCCGTCGCCGATCCAGCCGGAGGCGATCTTCGTGTCGCCCTTGATCGCCGAAGCCATGGCCCAGCCGACCGCCTGCGGGATCTGCGTGGCCAGGTTGCCGGAAATGGTGAAGAAGCCTTTTGCCTTGACCGAGTACATGACGGGCAACTGGCGGCCCTTCATCGGGTCGCGTTCGTTGGACAGCAGCTGGCACACCATGTCGACCAGCGGGTACTCGCGCGCCATCAGGAGGCTTTGCTGGCGGTAGGTCGGGAAGCACATGTCGCCATCCATCAGGGCCAGCGCGTGGGCGGTGCCGATGGCTTCCTCGCCGAGCGAGGTCATGTAGAAGGACAGCTTCTTCTGGCGCTGGGCGATGACCATGCGCGCATCGAAAATGCGCGTCTTCATCATCGTGCGCAGGCCGAAGCGCAGCTGGTCGCGGTCGAGCTTTGGATCCCATTCGCCGACGGCGTCGTCATGCTCGTCGAGGACGCGGATCAGGCTGGCGGCGATGGCGGCGGTGTCCTGGTAGCGGACATCGACCGGCGGACGCGGGACGGACCCCGCAGGCGTAATGCCGAGGTATGAAAAATCGGTCTTGCAACCCGGGCGGCCGGTAGGCTCCGGAACGTGCAGCGACAGAGGTTGGCTCTGGCTCATAAAACGCGTCTCCCTTTGTGAGGTATGTGCGGCAGGGAACATATTAATTCCGCTGAGCCAGCGCACGGGTGACTCTCAGAACTATTTCCATGCTGCCGTGCAGCACGAGAAGGCGCGGGTGGCGCCGCATCGCCCGCCGGGACAGGCTGCGAAGGTAGCACGCAGCGCAGCGGCGCCATTTCGATTACAGCAATCGAATCGCGGTCCGGCGCGCTGGGCAGCGGCGCGTGTGCTCGCCTCCCGGTGCCGCGGCTGTGACGGGTCGGCGTCGACGCAGGCCACACTGTTGGTCGACATGCAAATCGTGCCACGCAGAAACGGCGAATTTGATTACAATTGCCTCCTTCTCAAGTCTATAGGCAGATTGGCAAGATGTTGACAGTGGTGGCGGCCCCGGCCAGGGCCTTCGGCGACAGCAGCGGCGAACTTGGACAACTCATCGACGGCTACGACTGGGCGGGTACCAGCCTCGGTCCGGTAACGCACTGGCCCGTGGTGATGCGCGCGACCATCGACCTGATGCTGCGCTCGCCGCTGCCCTGCGTGACCCTGTGGGGCGAGGAAGGCGTGATGGTCTACAACCAGGGCTACGCCGACATCGCCGCCGAACGCCACCCGGCGATGCTCGGCACACCGGTGCGCGCGGCCTGGCCCGAGGCGGCCGGGTTCAACGGCCACGTGATCGAGACCTGCCTGGCGGGCGGCGTGCTGTCCTACCGCGACCATCCACTGACCCTGCGCCGCGCCGGCCTGCCGGAGCAGGCCTGGCTCAACCTCGATTACTCGCCCATCGTCGATACCGACGGCGCCGTGCTGGGCGTGATCGCCTACGTGACCGAAACCACCGCCAAGGTGCAGGCCGAGCGCTGGCTCGAGGGCGAGCGCGGCCGGCTGCAGGCGATGTTCGACCAGGCGCCCGGCTTTGTCGCCCAGTTCGTGGGGCCGGACCATGTAATCCAGTTCGCCAACGACGCCTACCAGCAACTGGTGTGCGGCCGCGCCGTCATCGGCACGCCGCTGCGCGACGCCCTGCCCGAGACCGTGCCGCAGGGCTCGATCGGCATCCTCGACCAGGTCTACCGCAGCGGCCAGCCGTATGCGGCCCAGGGGCGGCCGCTGTGGCTGGCCGAGGCCGACGGCAACCGCCGCCTGCGCCACCTCGACTTCGTCTACCAGCCGCTGCGCGGGCCCGATGGTCAGGTGTTCGGCATCGTCGTGCAGGGCAGCGACGTCAGCGAGCGGGTCGAGGCCGGCCGCGCGCTGCGCGAGAGCGAAGCCAAGTTCCGCACCTTCGCCCAGTCGATGCCGCACCAGGTCTGGACCGCGACCCCGGACGGCCACGCCGACTGGTTCAACGAGACCGCCTGTGCCTATACCGGGAAGCGCCTGGAGCAGATGGCCGGCATCGGCTGGACCCGCCTGGTGCACCCGGACGACCTGGCGGACGTGACGCGGCGCTGGGCCGGCGCGGTGGCGCGCGGCACCGACTTCGAGGCGGAATTCCGCATGCGCGGGCGCGACGGCGGCTACCGCTGGCACCTGTCGCGCGCGGTACCGGTGCACGAAGGCGGGCTGAATGCGGGCGGGCCGAATGGGGGCGGCTCGGCACTGCGCTACTGGATCGGGACCAATACCGACATCGAAGACCAGAAGACCACGGCGCAGCGCCTGGCGGCCCTGAACGCCGGCCTGGAGCAGGCCGTGGCCCGGCGTACCGCGGAACGCGACCGCATGTGGCGCCTGTCCAAGGACATCATGCTGGTCGCGCATTTCGACGGCATCGTGCACGCGGCCAGCCCGGCCTTCGGCGCGCTGCTGGGCTGGTCGGAAGCCGACATCGCCGGCCGCAACCTCCTCGAGTTCGTGCACCCGGACGACCATGCCGCGACAATCGCGCAAATGGCGTCGCTGGGCCAGGGGCACTACGTCTACAAGTTCGAAAACCGGTTTCGGCGCAAGGACGGCAGCTGGTGCCTGCTGTCCTGGACCGCCGCGCCGGACGCCGAATTCATCCACGCGATCGGGCGCGACATCACGGCCGACCGCGAGCAGGCCGACCAGATCCGCCGCACCGAGCTGGCGCTGCAGCAGTCGCAGAAGATGGAGACCATCGGCAAGCTGACCGGCGGCGTGGCACACGACTTCAACAACCTGCTGCAGATCATCTCCGGCAACCTGCAATTGCTGGAAATGGACGGTAGCGAGGGCCCGGACGGCCAGCGCTGGATCGCGAATGCGCGCCTGGCGGTGGAGAAGGGCGCCAAGCTGGCCAGCTACCTGCTCGCCTTCGGCCGGCGCCAGCCGCTGGAACCGAAGGTGGTCAAGTTGAGCCGGGTGGTGATCGGCATGGAAGACATGCTGCGCCGTACCCTGGGCGAAGAGATCGAGGTCGAACTGGTGATCTCGGGCGGCCTGTGGAACACCGCCATCGACGTGGCCCAGGTCGAGAACGCGGTGCTGAACCTGGCGATCAACGCGCGCGACGCGATGAGCGTGAACGGCAGCACCTCCGGCCGCCTGACGATCGAGGCCAACAACGCGGTGTTGGACGACATGTACTGCCGCGCCCACGCCGATGTCGCGCCCGGCCAGTACGTGATGCTGGCCGTGACCGATACCGGCAGCGGCATGGCGCCCGAGGTGCTGGCGAAGGCTTTCGAACCCTTCTTCTCGACCAAGGAGGAAGGCAAGGGCACCGGCCTGGGCCTGTCCATGGTGTATGGCTTCGTCAAGCAGTCCGGCGGCCACGTCAAGATCTACAGCGAACAGGGGCAGGGCACCACGGTCAAGATCTACCTGCCGCGCAGCCTCGCGTCCGAGGATGCGCTGGGTCCGGTCGAGCCGCAGCAGGCGGCCGTCGGCGGCAGCGAGACCATCCTGGTGGCCGAGGACGACGAGGCGGTGCGCACCACCGTGGTCGAGATGCTGACCGCGCTCGGCTACCGGGTGCTGAAGGCGGCGGATGCCGCCAGCGCGCTGGCGGTGGTCGAATCCGGCGTGCCGATCGACGTGCTGTTCACCGACGTCGTCATGCCCGGCACCCTGCGCAGCGCGGAACTGGCGCGCATGGCGCGCGAGCGCCTGCCCAAGCTGGCGGTGCTGTTCACCTCGGGCTATACCGAAAATTCGATCGTGCACGGCGGTCGGCTAGACCCGGGCGTGGAACTGCTGGGGAAACCCTACACGCGCGAAAGCCTGGCGCGCCGCATCCGCCAGGTGATCGCGGCCCAGCGCAAGCGCTCGGCCGCGGCGGCCCGCATCGACAGCGCCCCGCCTGCGCCCGAGGCGCCGGCCAGGCTTGGCGCCAGCCTGCGCATCGTGCTGGTCGAGGACGAGGACGACATCCGCAGCGCCACCGCGGCCCTGCTGCGCCACCTGGGCCACCAGGTCGAGGAGGCGATCGACGCCGAGCAGGCGGTCGAGCTGATCTCCGGCAGCTCGGACGTATTGATCACCGACGTGCAGCTGCCGGGCATGTCGGGCGACCTGCTGGCGGCCCAGGCGCGCACGATGGCGCCCGGCATCCGCATCGTGTTCGCCACCGGCAAGGGTGAGGTCAACAACTGGCCGGATGCGGTGGTGCTGCGCAAGCCCTACAACCTGTCGGCGCTGATGGCGGTGCTCGCGGACGGGGTGGAAGCCTAGGCGCCCAGCGCGGCCCAGGCCAGGGCCGCCCATCCCGCCAGCAATGCCAGGCCGCCCAGCGGCGTGATCGCGCCCAGCCATCTGCGTCCGCTCAGCGCGAGCACGTACAGCGAACCCGAAAACACGACCGTGCCGGTCACGAACAGCCAGCCGGCGGCGTGCAGGGCCCCGGCGCCGAGCCGGCCGGCCGCCGCACCCGCCCCCAGAAGCGCCAGCGCATGGTACAGCTGGTAGCGCACGCCGATCTCGAACACGCCCAGCATGTCGGGCGTGAGGCGTTTTTTCAGCGCGTGCGCGCCGAAGGCACCCAATGCGACGCCGATGAAGGCGGAAATGGCGCCGGCGGCGGTCAAGAGGCGGTCGAGGTCCATGAAGTGTCCCGTGAAGTGAGTCCGGCGCTACTGTAGCGCGCCGGGCGCGGGGATGGCGCTCAGCGTGCGCCGGCCGCGCTGGCGGCCGGGCCCTGGTCCAGACCGGCGGCCTGCGCCACGCCTTCGATGAAGGCCGCGCACACCTCCGGCTGGGTCACCGGCAGCATGTGCCCGCCGGCGACCAGTTCCAGGCGCGCGCCCGGCACCTTGTCGGCCAGGGCGCGGCCGTTGGCGCGCCAGTCGAGGATGCGGTCGTCCTTGCCGTACAGGACAGCGACCGGGATACCCAGTTCCTGGTAGCGTTCCTGCTGGGCCGGCAGGCGCGCAGGCAGCGCCTGCAGGTCATCGGACGCCGCCAGGAAGGCGGCGGGACGCAGCGACAGCAAACCGCCGCCTTTGGTACCGAAGTCGCGCGGCACCGGTTCCGGACCGAACACCTGCTCGAGCGTCTGGCGGCCCGACTGGATCGAGCGCGGCACCAGCAGCGTCCACGCCACCAGCTTGCGCAGCAGCGGCGAGGCGATCGTCAGGCCCTTGAATACGGCCGGCACGTCGGTCCGCATGTGGGTCAGCGGCGCCAGCAGGGCCAGGCCCGCCACCTTGGCGGGGTGCCCGAGCGCCAGCGCCAGCGCCACCGCGCCGCCCAGCGAGTGGCCGACCACGAGCGGCTGGCCCAGCGCCAGGCGCTCGATCAGCGCTGCCAGCGCGGCCGCCTGGCTGGACAGGTCCGGGCCGGCTTCGCTTGCACGCGTCGACCAGCCGCTGCCCGGGCGGTCGACCGCGACCACGCGGTAGCGCCTGGCCAGCAGAGCGGCCAGCGCGTAGCTGAAGTGCGAGGACTGGCCACCCAGGCCATGCACCAGCAGGATGGCGCGGCCTGCGCCGAAGCCCTGGCCGAATTCGCGCACGTGCAGGCGCGCGCCGGGCACGTCGACGAAGCGCCCCTGGGGCGGCAGCAGGGATTCGACCTTGCGCGCGCAATACAGCGTGAACAGGGCGGATGCGGCCAGGCCGATTGCCAGCAGTGCGAGCGCGAAGCCGAGGATGGTCAGGAGGATGTTCATCGCTTGATCGCTTTCTTCAACAGGTTCCAGTAGCCCACGGGCGCCAGGCGTTCCAGCAGCGAGGCGGCCTTGGCGTCGCTGCCGACCAGGATGCGCGCCTGGCGCCTTTCGATGCCGCGCACGATGATCTCGCCGGCTTCTTCCGGCGCCATGCGCAGCAGCTTCTGCATGGTCTTGCGGCCGCGCTCGATCTCGTCCTGCGCGGCACCTTGCGGCACCCGCGCGTTCTTCGCGATCGAGGTGGCCACGCCGCCCGGATGAACCACCGACACGCCGACGCTGCTGCCTTCGAGTTCGTGGCGCAGCACGTTGGAAAAGCCGCGCACCGCGAACTTGCTGGCGGCATAGGCCGACTGGCCCGGCGGCGTGATGATGCCATAGATGCTGGAGACGTTGACGATGCGGCCGTCGTCGCTGCGGCGGATGTGCGGCAGGAAGGCGCGCGTCATGCGCACCACGGCGTGGAAGTTGATCTCCATGAGCCAGTCGAAGTCGGCTTCGAGCACCTGCTCGAAGGTGCCGCCCAGCGCCACGCCGGCATTGTTCATCAGGAGGTCGATCCGCTCGTGCGCCGCCAGCACCGCCTGTGGAAGATCACGCACCGCGGCGCGGTCGGCCACGTCGAGGCGGTGGCTGGTGGCGCGCACGCCGAGTGACCCGGCCTCGCGCGCGGTGGCGGCCACGCCCGCGTCGTCGATGTCGGCCAGGGCCAGGTGGCAGCCGCGGCGCGCCATGGCCAGCGCGGTGGCGCGGCCGATGCCGCCGCCGGCGCCGGTGATCACGGCCACGCGGCCGCCGAGCTTGTAGGGGGAAGAGCTCAAGGCAGGGATCCTTTCGCACCGAAGTGCATGACGCGGTCGGCAATGCGGCCGAAACGGATGGTGAGCATGTCCTGCAGGTAGTTCTGGTAGACCTGCCAGGGCCGGCGCGCGCCCTGCTGCGGCAGCTCGGAGACGGCGCGTGCCACGTAGCCCGAGGTGAAGCCGAGGAAGGGGCGCGGCTCGACCCCGGCCTCCCGGCGTGGCACGGCGATCGCCTGGCCGTGGCGGTCCATGTGGCGCAGCAGGCGGCACACCCAGGCGGCCGTCAGGTCGGCCTTCAGCGTCCAGGACGCGTTGGTGTAGCCGAAGGTCATGACGCAGTTCGGCAGGCCGCTCAGCATCATGCCCTTGTACGACATGGCTTCGCTGGCATGGAAGGCGCGCCCGTCGACCGTCAGCGCCATGCCGCCGAACAGCTTGATCTTCAGCCCGGTGGCCAGCACGACCACGTCCGCGGGCAGGAACTGGCCGGACTTGAGCAGCACGCCATCCGGCATGAAACGCTCGATGTGGTCGGTGACGACGGCGGCGCGCCCGCCGCGGATGGCCTTGAACAAATCGCCGTCCGGCACCACGCACAGGCGCTGGTCCCAGGGATTGTAATTCGGCGTGAAGTGGGTGGCGACGTCGTAGTCCGCGCCCAGCTGGCGCTGCGCCATCGCGACAATCTTTTCCCTGGCCAGCGCCGGCTTGCTGCGCACCACACGGTACAGCAGCATGCTCTCGATGATCACGCGCCAGCGCGTCAGCAGGTAGGCCGGCTTTTCCGGCAGCCAGCGCCGGTACCTGGTCGCGAAGCGGTATTCGGAGGGGCGGCTCACGATGTAGGTCGGCGAGCGCTGCAGCATGGTGACGTGGGCCGCGTCCTTCGCCATCGACGGCACCAGCGTCACGGCGGTGGCGCCGCTGCCCACCACCACCACGCGCTTGCCGTACCAGTCCAGGTCCTTGGGCCAGAACTGGGGCTGCACGATGCGGCCGCGGAAGCCGTCCTCGCCCTCGAAGCGCGGGCGATGGGCTTCGTCGTAGCTGTAGTAGCCGCTGCACATGTGCAGGAAGCGCGTGTACAAGGTGCGGCGTTCGCGCGCCGCGCCCACCTCGACCTCGATGCGCCAGCAGGCATCGAGGCTGGACCAGCCGGCCGCGACCACCTTGTGCTCGAAGCGGATGTGGCGGTCGATGCCGGCCTTGCGCGCCGTGTCCTCGATGTAGCCCCGGATCGACGGGCCGTCGGCGATCGCCTTGCCGGCGGACCAGGGCTGGAAGCCGTAGCCGAGGGTGTACATGTCGGAGTCCGAGCGCACGCCGGGATAGCGGAACAGGTCCCAGGTACCGCCGATGGCGGCGCGCGCCTCCAGGATCGCGTAGTGCTTGCCAGGGCAGCCGCGCTGCAGGTGCCAGGCCGCGCCGATGCCGGACAGGCCGGCGCCGACGATCAATACGTCGAGCGGGTCGCCAGGATCGAGGCCCTTCGATGCGGGAAGTGAAACCATGGTGTCCCCCAATGTCATCTTCTTTGAATTGACACTTTACATTGTCAGAATCTTCATGACAATATTCTGTGCCAAAATAGAGGAATGCCTCCAGAACCTACCCCAGCCCGCCCTTATCGGGGCATCCCCCAGGATGAGCGGCGCGCCCAGCGGCGCAACCAGCTGATGATGGCCGGTATCGCCGTCTACGGCGAACGCGGCTACCGCCAGGCGACCGTCAAGGCCGTGTGCGAAGCCGCCGGCCTCACCGAACGTTATTTCTATGAATCCTTCGCCAACAGCGAAGAACTCCTGATAGCCTGCTTCAACGCGGTGACCTACACCGTACTGGAAGAGATCCTGGCGGCGGCGCGCAAGGCCGGCCGCGGGCGCGCCGCCCGTTCGCGCGCCATGCTGAACGCCTATTTCGCCGCCCTGCAGCGCGAACCGCGTTCGGCGCGCGTGTTCCTGGTCGAGATCCGCGGCGTCAGCCGCGCCGTCGACAAGGCCTTCGACACGGCCCTGCGCGAGATCGGCGAACAGATCGGCCAGACCGTCGCGCCGCCGACCACGGCTGCCGATCCGCTGCTGCAGGCCGGTATCGTCGGCGGCGTCATGCACATCGCGCTGCGCTGGATCGAGGACGGCTACACGCCCGATATCGAGCGCGTCACGGACAGCGCGATGCGCCTGGGCATGGTGCTGGCGCGCCCGCCGCGCGAAGGCTGACGCGGATGCGGCGCGCGCTGCTGTTTCCCCTGCTGGCCGGCCTTGGCATGTTCGAGGCGCACGCGGCCGACGTCGAGGTCACGCTGCGCCTGCTCACGCCGGACGCGCTGGAGGCCAGCTACATGCTGCCGCCCGGCTGCCGCGCGCTGCCTTTCCTGAAGAACGGTCGCGATGGCGACGAGACGCGCAGCGGCTGGCAGCCGCTGGACGATTGCGGCAAGGCCGGTGGCGATACCCTCGATCGCGGCCCGCAAGCCTGCGCCGCGCTGCGCTTCCGGGTGCCGGCCGCGATCGAGCAGCCCGGCTACCCCGCGGCTTTCCCGATGGGACAGGGCTTGTACGTGCACCTGTCGAACTACGCCGTCGGCGAGGGCTGCGGCAAGGTGAGTTACCGGTTCGAAGCGCCCTGGGTGGCCGCCGCCGGCCAGACCTGGCGCGAGCGCGCGCAGGCGCGCGGCGCGGACGCCTCGGCGCTGCTCCTGACGGTCGCGCCCGGGCAGGAAGCCAGTGGCATTCCTTCATACTTCGATGCGCGCCTGTCGCCGGCGGCTGTCGATCACATGCGCAAGGTGGCGAACGGCACCATCGGCTTTCTGCGCCGCGCGCTGCCGAACGCCGACTACCAGGCGCCGATCGTCGGCGCCAGCCGGGTGGAGGGTCCGGGCGGACCGCGCGTGGGCGGCGATGCCGGCGACGTGCTGCGCCTGTCGCTGTACAACTGGCCGCAGGACCCCGGGCCGCACGAGCAGGCCGAATTGACCAAGCTGGTGTCGCATGAATTCAGCCACCGCTTCCAGCTGCGCGACGCCGTCGACGTCTACCCGGACGCGCGCCTGATCCACGAGGGCGGTGGCGAATTCCTGCGCTGGCTGACCTCGGTGCGCCAGGGCTGGATGACGCAGGCGGAGGCGGCCGATGTCCTGGATCAGGCGCTGGCCAAGTGCATGCTCGGCACCGGCCGCCTGCGCTGGCGCGACGTGCCGCCGCACGTGGCTGCCGCCAACGGCCTGCCCTACGAGTGCGGCTTGCCGGCCTACGTCTACCTGCTGGCGACTCGCCAGGGCGGCGGCACGGCGCTGGGACGCGTCGACGGCTTCTATCGCGAAGTCAGGCTCGGCACGCTGCCCGACTTCGGCCGCGCGCTCGAATGCGGCACCGCGTCGGCAAGCTGCCGCGCGCGCTGGTCGGCGGCGCTGCTGGACGGCGACCTGCCGATGGCCGAGCAGTGGCCGCTGTTGCTGCGCCGAAGTGGGCTCGCCACGCCGCGCGCGCCGACCCCGGCACAGCGCGACGCGATGGTCGTGGGCGCCGTCATGCAGCTGATGCGCGACGATTGCGGCGGGCGCCTGGACAGCCTGGCGGCACCCGACGGCATGATCCTGGGCGGCATGAAGGCGTGCAAGACATTCAGTAAGGATGCCTACGTAACGCGCATCGAAGGCTTGCCCACCTTCGGCCACGCCGGCACCGGCGCGGCGATGGCGGCGGCGTGCAGTGCCCGCAAGCGCGTGACGCTCGGGCTGAAGGAGGGCGCCACGCTGGAGGTGCCCTGCGCCACGCCCTATCCGCTGCGCAACGTGTTCTGGCACGTCGATATCGCCAAGGTGCTCGCCGCGCTCGATCGCGAATAAGTAGGGTGGGCACCCCGTGCCCATCAACTGCCGGCCGCGCGCCCCTACGCCGGCCAGTCCAGCTCGATCCAGGTCGGCACGTGGTCGCTCGGCTTTTCGCGGCCGCGCACGTCATGATCGGTACCGGCCGCCTTCAGGTGCGGCGCCAGAGCGGGGCTGAGCAGCAGGTGGTCGATGCGGATGCCGGCATTGCGGCCATAGGCGTTGCGGAAGTAATCGTAGAAGGTGTAGATCACTTCGTCCGGATGTGTCGCGCGCAGCGAATCCAGCCAGCCCTGATCGATCAGCTCGTGGAAGGCGGCGCGCGATTCCGGACGGAACAGGGCGTCGTCGACCCAGCGCTCGGGCTTGTAGACGTCGAGTTCGGTCGGGATCACGTTGTAGTCGCCGCACAGCACCACCGGCGCACCGCTGTCGATCAGTTCCTGGGCGCGCGCGTGCAGTCGTTCCATCCATTTCAGCTTGTAGTCGAACTTGGGGCCGGGCGCCGGGTTCCCGTTCGGCAGGTAGAGGCAGCCGACCAGGATGCCGTTGACCGCCGCCTCGATGTAGCGGCTCTGCTCGTCCTCCGGGTCGCCCGGCAGGCCGCGCGTGACTTCCTGCGGCTCGACCCCGCGCGCCAGGATCGCGACCCCGTTCCAGCTCTTCTGGCCGTGCCAGATCGGGCAATAGCCGGCGTCGCGGATGGCGGCCTCCGGGAATTTCTCCTGCGGCGCCTTGAGCTCCTGCAGGCAGGCGACGTCGGGCTGGGTTTCTTCCAGCCATTGCAGCAGGTTGCCGATGCGGCTGTTGATGCCGTTGACGTTGAAGGTGGCGATGCGCATGGGGCTTCCTTGTGTTGCGGTTTCGATAATGCCATTTTGACCGGAGAATGGCCGGGCTGACGCACGATGTGTGGCTGGGTGCGGGAAAGTAGTCAAACTACTAGCCGGATTAGCCAGTTTCTGCCTTTGGCAGTCTGGCATTGTAAATTAACTACCTGAGCATACTAAATTCTGGCATGCTCTCGGCTGCAATAAAACCAACGACAACGAGACCATGCCCCTGAATTTCCCCGCCCGCAACGCAGGCGTCCTCGCCGCCTGTTTCGTCACCTTCGCATCCCCCGCCTGGGCCCAGGCCGCCGAGCGGACCTTCGTCGGCTACAAGCACACCGGCGGCACGCTCGAGATCACGGCCAGCGACGGCCGCTACCTGATCCAGCCCTACACCCCGGACATCGTCGAAACCACCTTCGTGCCGCGCGGCGAGCAGCCGGGTCCGACATCCCACGCCGTCGTGCTGGCGCCGGATGCGGCGGCGGGCAGCGTGAAGGAAGCCGGCGGACGCATCGAACTGGTCACGTCCGGCATCACGGTAACGGTCGACAAGAACCCGCTGCGCATCAGCTACAGCTACAAGGGCAAGCCGCTGGTGGCGGAAAAAGGCGGCTACGGCCAGGCGAATGGACTGCAATCGATCGAATTCGCGCTGCAGCCGGACGAGGCCTTGTACGGCGCCGGCTCGCGCGCGGCCGGCATGAACCGGCGCGGCAAGCGCTTCCGCCTGTACAACAAGGCGTCCTACGGCTTCGGCAAGAGCGCCGACATCATGGGCTACGGCATCCCGATGGCGCTCTCTTCGCACAAGTACGCCATCCACTTCGACAATCCGCAAGCCGGCTGGCTCGACCTGGACAGCCGCCAGGACGGCACGCTGCGCTTCGAGACCCTGGGCGGGCGCAAGACCTACCAGGTGATCGCCGGCGACGACTGGGCCGGCGTGGTCGACGGCGTCACGCGCCTGACCGGCCGCCAGCCGCTGCCGCCGCGCTGGGCCTTCGGCAATTTCGCCAGCCGCTTCGGCTATCACACGGAAGCGGAAACCCGGGCCGTGGTCGACAAGTTCCGCGCGGACGACATCCCGCTCGACGCCGTCGTGCTCGACCTGTACTGGTTCGGCAAGACCGTCAAGGGCACGATGGGCAACCTGGACTGGGACCGCGACAGCTTCCCGCATGCCGAGCGGATGATGGCCGACTTCAGGGAGCAGGGCGTCAAGACCGTGGTCATCACCGAGCCCTTCGTGCTGACCACCTCCAGGCGCTGGCAGGAAGCCGCCAGCCGTGGCGTGCTGGCGACCGACAAGGAAGGCAAACCCTTCACCTTCGACTTCTATTTCGGGAACACGGGCCTGGTCGACGTGTTCAAGCCATCCGCGCGCAGCTGGTTCTGGGACATCTACAAGAACCTGAAGGCCGGCGGCGTGGCCGGCTGGTGGGGCGACCTGGGCGAGCCCGAGATGCACCCGGGCGAGGCGCGCCACGCAACCGGCACGGCCGACCAGGTCCACAACATCTATGGCCACGAATGGGCGCGCCTGATCGCCGACGGCTATGCCAGGGACTTCCCCCAGGAGCGCCCCTTCATCCTGATGCGTTCGGGGTATTCGGGCTCCCAGCGCTTCGGCATGATCCCGTGGTCGGGCGACGTCAGCCGCGGCTGGGGCGGCCTGCAATCGCAGATGGAGATCTCGCTGCAGATGGGCATGCAGGGCCAGGCCTATATGCACTCGGACCTGGGCGGCTTTGCCGGCCCGGTGCTGGACGACGAACTCTACGTGCGCTGGCTGCAGTACGGCGTGTTCCAGCCGGTGTTCCGCCCGCACGCCCAGGAAGACGTGGCTGCCGAGCCGGTATTCCGCGAACCGAAGACGAAAGCCCTTGCGCGCGACGCGATCCGCCTGCGCTACGCCATGCTGCCGTATAACTACACGGCCGCTTTCGAAAACAGCCGCACCGGCATGCCGCTGATGCGCCCGGTCGTGTTCGAAGACCCGGACAACGACGTGGTGCCGACCGCAACCATCTCCAGCACCTACCTGTGGGGCCCGGACTTCCTGGTCGCGCCGGTGGTCGAGCCTGGCCAGCTGCGCAAGGAAGTCTATTTCCCGAAAAAGGGCTCGCTCTGGTTCGATTTTTACACGGACCAGCCGCACCGCGGCGGCATCCTGGAAACGGTGTCGACCGTACCGGACCGCATCCCGACCTACGTGCGCGCCGGCGCCTTCATCCCGCTGGCCAAGGTCGTGCACAGCACCAGCGAGTACACCGGCCGCGCTCTCGAACTGCACTATTATCATGACGCCTCCGTGACGGATGCCAAAGGCCAGCTCTACGACGACGACGGCGCCACCGCGCATGCCTTTGAGGCCGGCAAGTCGACGCTGGTGCGCTTCGACAGCCGGCTGGCCGATGGCCGGCTGCAGATCGGTTTGCAGGCGCAGCGTGGCGCCAACGCGACGCCGGCCGCGCGCCAGTTCGCCTTGAAGGTGCACAACGTCGGCGCCCGTCCGCGCGCGGTCCAGCTCGGTGGCAAGGCCTTGCCTTTCACCTGGAACGCGGGCCGCCGCCTGCTGGAAGTCACGCTGCCGGCGCTGGCCGACGCGCCGCTGCAGGTCAACGTCACGCTCTGAGCGCCGCTCTCCTGGCGCGTGGCAACGGCCGAGCCCGGATGCCACGCGCCGCATGATCCGCTAGACTGGACGCCGATGTCCAGACGCCGAGCGGATCATGAAGACCCAATTGCTGGAAGATATCGACGACAGCGGCGCGCTGCCGCTGACGCTGCGTGCGCGTCCCGCCGTGTGGCAGCGCCGCCGGCCCGAGCCCGCGGCGGCCGCGCCGCGCCAGGAAGAGGCGCGTCCGGAACCGGAACCTCCGGCCCCATCCACGCCGAAGCCCGAGCCGGTTGCCGCCACCATGGCGCAGCCGGACTGGCTGGCCGACATCCTGCGCCAGGACGCCGAACAAGCCGCCGCCGCGCGCCGTGCGCCCGCATGGCTGCCGCGGGTGCTGGCCTGGGGCGTGGCCGCGTGCGTGCTGGCGCTGCTGGCCGCCGGCGGCTTGTGGCTGTTCGAGGAGCGGCGCGCGGATGGGGCGCTGACGGTGGTGGCGGCGTCCTCGCCGGCACCGGCGCAGCCCGCCGCGCGGGCGATGCCTTCGACGGCGCCGGTGATCGTGCCGGCCCAGCCACCGCCCGTCACGGTCACCCCGGTCCAGGCCGCGCCGGCCGCGCCCGCGGCGGATGCCGCTGCCGAACCGCCGCCTGCGGCGACCCCGGCGGCGCCGTCGGCGCCGGCTGCGCAGGTTGACGAACCGGTGCTCGCGCGTGTTGCCAGGCGCGGACATGCGCCCGCCAGGGCGGCGGCCAAGTCACAGGGGGGAAGCGATCGTGGGCTCGGCGAACAGCGGCGCCGTGAAGAAACCCTGGTGCAATGCCAGGCGCACGGCTACGACGAGCAGCAGTGCGTGCAGCGCGGGTGTGAACTGACGCGTTATGGCCTGGCGTGCCGGGGATGAAAAAAGGGAGCGCGCGGCTCCCTCTTGCTATCAGTGATGGCCGTGCTGTTTCTCGTACTCGTCCGCTTCCGCCTTGGTCGCGTGCACGATGCCGTCCGGGTGCTCCGGCGGGGTGTACAGCGTGTACAGGCGCAGCGGCTCGGTGCTCGAGGTGTTGATCACGTTGTGCTCGGTGCCGGCCGGGATCACCAGCGCCGTGCCGTCTTCCAGCGCATGCTTTTCGCCGTCGAGGATGGCCTCGCCCTGGCCCGCTTCCACGCGGATGAACTGGTCATGGCCTTCGTGCTTTTCCTGGCCGATGTCCTCGCCCGGCTGCAGGGTCATGATGACGAGCTGGCTGCGCGCGGTGGTGTAGAGGACTTCACGGAAATTATTCCCGGCGAGCGTTTTTTCTTCGATGTTGATGCTGTAACCCGACATGTTGTTTCTCCATTGGTGTTCGACGGGGCGGTACGCCACGTGCCGGCCGTCGCCGGCCCGGAGATTGTATAGGAGCGCCGGGGATGCCGCAGCGGCAAGATGACAAATTCGGCCACTGTTGCATAGCCATCATCATTGTTTCATTTGATGCATTTGTAGATAACGAACTGATATACTCATCCGATCGACACAACCCCCTTCGCCATGGCCTCCGATTTCAACGCGCAGCGGCGCGCGCAACTGCTGATCGAACGCGTCGCCGACTACGCGATCTACATGCTCAACCCGGATGGCACCGTCGCCAGCTGGAACACGGGAGCGCGCCGCTTCAAGGGTTATGCCGACAGCGAGATCCTGGGGCAGCACTTTTCGCGCTTCTATACCGAGGAAGACCGCGCCGCCGGCATCCCGCAGCTGGCGCTGCGCACCGCGCTCGAGAGCGGACGCTTCGAAGCCGAAGGCTGGCGCGTGCGCAAGGACGGCACCCGCTTCTGGGCCTCGGTCGTCATCGACCCGATCCACGACGACAACGGCGAGCTGTTCGGCTTCGCCAAGATCACGCGCGACATCACCGACAAGAAGGTCGCGCGCGAGGCGCTGCGCCGCAGCGAGGAACAGTTCCGCATGCTGGTGCAGAGCGTGATCGACTACGCGATCTACATGCTCTCGCCCGAAGGCCTGGTCACGACCTGGAATGCCGGCGCGCACCAGATCAAGGGCTATGCGGCCAACGAGGTCATCGGCACCCATTTCAGCCGCTTCTATACCGAAGAAGACCTTGCCGCCGGACTGCCCGAGCGGATCCTGGACCAGGTGCGCGCGCAGGGCCGCTTCGAGGGCGAGGGCTGGCGGGTGCGCAAGGACGGCACGCGTTTCCGCGCCCACGTCGTCATGGACGCGATCCGCGACGCCGACGGCACCCTGGTCGGCTTCGCCAAGATCACGCGCGACGTCTCGCAGCGCGTGCAGCTCGAGGAGGCGCGCGAGGCGCTGCTGCACGCCCAGCGCCTGGAAGCGGTGGGCAAGCTGACCGGCGGCGTCGCCCACGACTTCAACAACATCCTGCAAGTCATCGGCGGCAGCCTGCAGATGCTGTCCGGCGTGGTGGGCCACATCCCGGCCGCGCAGCGCCACCTGGCCATGGCCTTGTCCTCGGTCGATCGCGGCGGCAAGCTGTCGTCCCAGTTGCTGGCCTTCGCGCGCCGCCAGCCGCTCCAGCCCTATGTGCTCAATCCCGGGCGCGTGGTGCGCGGCATGGAAGACCTGGTAAGGCGCGCGGTCGGCGAGACGGTGGACGTCGAAACCGTGGTCTCGGCCTCGCTCTGGAACACCACCCTCGACCCGCACCAGCTGGAGAACGTGGTCCTGAACCTGGCGATCAATGCGCGTGACGCGATGCCGTCGGGCGGCAAGCTCACCGTCGAGCTGTCCAACACCATGCTCGACGATACCTACGTGAACTCGGCACACGAGGTACCGCCCGGCCAGTACGTGCTGCTGGCGATCTCCGACACCGGCACCGGCATGCCGCCCGAGGTGCTGGCGCGCGCGGTCGAACCCTTCTTCACCACCAAGGGCGAAGGACAGGGCACGGGCCTGGGCCTGTCGATGGCCTTCGGCTTCGTCAAGCAGAGCGGCGGCCATTTCCGCATCTACAGCGAACCTGGGCACGGGACCACGATCAAGGCCTATTTCCCGCGGTCGCTCGAGGCCGAGCAGGCCCTGCCGGAACCGGCCAGCGGGGAAGTGCGCGGCGGCGAAGAAACCATCCTGGTGGTCGAAGACGATCCGAACGTGCAGGCGACCGTGGTCGGCATGCTGAGCGACCTCGGCTACCACGTGCTGCGCGCCGACAATGCCGAACTGGCGCTGGCCGTGCTCAAGGCCGGTGTGCGCTGCGACCTGCTGTTTACCGACGTGGTCATGCCCGGGAAGGTCAAGAGCACGGAACTGGCGCGCCAGGCCAAGGCCATGTTGCCCAAGCTCAAGGTGCTGTATACCTCCGGCTACACGCAAAACGCCATCATCCACGGCGGACGCCTCGATCCGGGCGTCGAGTTGCTGAGCAAGCCCTACCGCCGGGAGAAACTGGCCAGCAAGATCCGCCAGATGCTGGGCAGCGAAGGCAGCGCGCCGGCCGGCTTCTCCGAGCAGCCCGTGGCGCCGGTGCGCCAGCGCCCGGTGGGCGGCTTGCGCGTCCTGCTGGTCGAGGACGACGCCCAGGCCCGCGAGCTCTACGGCGACATCCTGCACGCGGCCGGCCACGACGCGGTCCAGGCGCCGACCGCGGCCGAGGCCCTGGCGCAGATGGAAAGCGGCCGTTTCGACGCCGTGGTGGTGGACTACAGCCTGCCGGACATGGATGGCCTGTCGCTGGCACGCCGGATCGCCGGCAGCTATCCGGAGCTTGCGATCGTGTTCGCCTCGGGCTACGGCAGCCTGGTCAGCGGTTCGGAGTTCGCGGCGCGCGTGCTGACCAAGCCCTTCACCGACCTGCAGCTGACCCAGGCCCTGCTGGCGGCGGTGGGCGAGCGCAAGGGCCTCATCGCGCCGCCCGCCAAGCCCGCGGCCGGCCGCCTGGCCTGAGTCCGCAGGGCGGCGTGGCGCCTAGCTGCCGCCCTCGTTGGCGGCCATGCGCGCCGGCCGGTCGGCCCAGGCCGCCGGCGGCACCATGTGCGACTCGACCGGCTCCTGCATGAAGTGCGGCGAAGTCATCGCGACGCCGTTCAGGTTGAACTCGTCGACGATGTGCTGGTGCAGGCGGCTGAGCGCTTCCAGGCGCTCCCGTGCCGACGGGGCACGCACGTGCGCGACCAGGCGGTACTCGATGTAGAAGTCCGACAGTGCGGCCTGGGCGATGAAGGGTGCGGGTGCGGTGACGATGCCTTCGGTCCTGGCCGCGGCAGCCTGCAGCATCGCATGCACCAGGCGCCAGGACGTGGCGTAGCCGACGGTGACGGCGGTCTCGATCGTGCTGTCGGCGCCGCCGGCGGCCTTGCCGGTGGCGTCGGTGCGTGAAAAATTCTTGGTCGTGTTGCCGAGTACCAGCGCGTTCGGCAGCGAGATCTCGGCACCCAGGCCGGTGCGCAGCTTGGTCTCGAACATGCCGAGTTCGATGACGCTGCCCTCGGCCTCGCCGATCCGCACGTATTCACCGATGCGCAGCGCGCGCGTGTACATCAGGATCAGGCCGGAAGCGCCCTGGGCCACTGGGCGGCGGCATCGGCCGCGATCTCGCCAGTGGTGTCGCCGGCCAGCGGGTTGACGTCGCCGGGCGTCACCAGGAACAGCAGGCGGCCGTCGAGCAGCACCTGCGTGCCCTCGGGAATGTCGTGGGTGTCGGCATGCTGGGCGCCGCCGGCGGCCAGTGCCTTGTCCAGCCGCTTGCGGGCGCCGTCGAGGCGTTCCTGGGGCGCGTAGCCGGCGAGGGCGGCCCGGAACACGAACACGGTGCGGGTGCCGACGAGGAGCTTGGCGCTGGGCGGCTGGGCCGGCCGCCCGGCGCCGGTATCCGCCGCCGCGCCGCGGGCGAGGCCGCAGCATAGGAAGGTCAGGACGAGCAGGAAACGGAGGAGGGCGGGCATGGCGGATCTGGACGGGGGCAAACCCGCTATGATGCCATGCAGAAATTCATTTGTGGGAATAGTGTTGCCGCTGCACGGCATGTGCACCGATTCGCGCGGCGGTTGGCGATGCGGCAGGGTCTTGCCGGAGCGGCGATAATGCTGTCTTTGCATGAAAGGCATCCAATGAAACATGAACGCGTCCCGGTCGAGCTGGCCAAATCCTATCGCTTGTTGAACCATGGCCCGACCGTGATGGTCAGCAGCGCCCACGGGGGCAAAGCCAACGTGATGTCGGCCGCCTGGTCGATGCCGCTGGATTTCGCACCGCCCAAGGTGGCGGTCGTGATCGACAAGTCGACGTTCACGCGCGGCTTGATCGAGGCCTCGGGTGCTTTTGTCTTGAATGTGCCCTCGCGCGAACTGGCGCGCCTGACGCTGGCGGTCGGCTCGGAGTCCGGGCGCGACATCGACAAGTTCGCCGCCCACGGCGCCACCTGGACGCCGGGCGAGCACACCGGCGCGCCGCTGGTCGACGGCTGCCTGGGCTGGCTCGAGTGCCGCCTGATCCCGGAGCCGCACATCCAGCAGGCCTACGACCTGTTCCTGGGCGAGGTCGTCGGCGCCTGGGCCGATCCGTCGGTGTTCACCGACGGCCATTGGCACATCCAGGATCCGGCCAAGCGCAGCATCCACTACGTGGCCGGCGGCCATTTCTTCGAGATCGGGGCACAGTTCGAAGTCAAGGATTAAGTATGTCCATCAAAACCTCCACTCGCCACTAGAGCAAGATTGGCCGTACACTGAGCCTCGCGAACGGCCGGGATAGCACAGTCAGCGCAAGATCAGCATGGAGGCACACCAGACGATGAGCTTATCATTTCACATTGACTACGACGGCGAATGCGAAGAGGCATTCCACTTCTATGCGGAATGCCTTGGGGGAAAGATCGGTACGATGCTCAAGGTTGCGGATTCCCCGATCCCGGCGTCGGCGACGCGTCCGGGGCACCACATCGTTCATGCAAATATCTGCATCGATGGAGTCGAACTGGCCGGTGCCGATGTGGAAGCGCATCAGTACAACAAGCCGGCGGGCTTTTATGTGTTGCTCGGCCTTGATTCGGAAGACAAGGTCGATGCGTACTTCAATGCGCTGCAGACCAATGGACAGGTGATCATGGTACCGCAGCGGACGTTCTGGTCTCCCCGCTACGCCATCGTGATCGACCGGTTTGGCGTGCCCTGGAAGATCAACCGGGGAACATGAACAGGTCTGTAATGCGTCGATCTCAGTCGTACACAGCCACCGCGACGGCTCCGCGGATACGACCGGATCGCGTGGGATCCGGTTTTTCACGCGTTTTCAGGCGCTGGCCCGGGCCGCGGCCGAGCGCCGTCCCTCGGCCAGCCGGTAGCCGATCGCCAGCACGGCCAGCCAGGCCGGGATCAGGTAGACCGACACGCGCAATTCCGGCGTCGCCAGCATCACGATGACGATGCCGGCAAGGAAAGCCAGGCACAGGTAATTGGTCAGCGGGTAGAGCGGGCTCGGGAACAGGGTCGCCTCGCCGGCCGCCTTCTTGCCGGCGCGGAAACGCAGGTGGGTCCAGCTGATCATGGTCCAGTTGATCAGGAGACCCGACACGGCCAGGCCCATCAGCATCCCCAGCGCCTTGCCCGGGAAGGCGTAGTTCACGCCCACGCACAGCGCGGTGGCCAGCGCCGACACGCCCAGCGAGGCCAGCGGCA
>Ga0308160_10002751_pt1 | contig 20628 bp, 15 predicted proteins | sample PhyFR1_FD_201036 | JGI IMG/M metagenome (GOLD analysis project Ga0308160, IMG submission 201036) | Phyllosphere microbial communities from UC Gill Tract Community Farm, Albany, California, United States - DLSLF.R1 | ecosystem: Host-associated > Plants > Phyllosphere > Unclassified | place: USA...
GCCAACCTGTTCGATGTTGATGCCGGCCACGGTCTTTTCGATCGGCACCAGCGGATTGGCGCCGTAGTAGCGCGAGCCGACCAGGCCGTGTTCTTCGCCGAACACCGTCATGAAGACGATGCTGCGTTTAGGACGTTCCTTGTTGGCGGCAAAGGCCTTGGCCAGTTCGATCACCGACACCGTACCGCTGCCGTCGTCGTTGGCGCCATTGAAGATGCCGTCGCCTTCGCCCGGCTTCATACCCACGTGGTCGTAGTGGGCCGTCACCAGGATGTAGGTGTCCTTCAGTACCGGGTCGGAGCCGCGCAGGATGCCGACCACGTTGCGCACATTGGCGGGCGCCGCCGGTGCGGCATTCTTGTCGCGGCGCGGGTTGATCTTGTTCCAGTCGGCGGTCTGGAAGTAGGGCTCGTCGCCCAGCGGTTCCAGGCCGGCGGCGCGGAATTGCGAGGCGATGAATTCGGCCGCGATGTCCAGCCCGCGCGAGGGCGTGCCGCGTCCTTCCAGCGCATCCGAGGCCAGGAAGGCCAGGTTGCCGCGCATGGCCGTGGCCGAGATGCGGTCCAGGATCGGTGCCGCCGCGGCTGGTGCTGCGGTGCCAGCGGGGCCGGCGGCGCAGGCGAACGAGGCGGAGAGCGACAGGCTGGCGAGCATGACTGCGCGGGAAAGGAGACGTCGGGTCATAGGCATAAAGGTGTCCGTGAGTGTTCGTAAAGTGTTCGTGCAACGGTGGATCGGGTTGATGAACTGGCAAAACCTCGCAAGTATATCGCCGCGCGCCCCAACCGGGAGCAGCATCGCCTGTGCCGGTAGGCGAGGGCGCAGACAGGGCTTGTCAGTCTGCAAATGAACGTCGTCCTGCTGGGCTTCATGATAGCGTTCCGACATCGCGTGCCCGACGCCGGGCCGGTCATTACGGAGTGGGTATGTCTTTTTGTCGTCTGTTGGGAAGCGCCATCTTGTTCCTCGCCCTGGGCTGCGGCCTGGCTGGGCCCGCGTCGGCCCAGGAGACGTCTGTTGCCGACACCTACACGCTGAAGCTGCCCGCCGGCGACCCGGCTGCCGCGAGCGAGCAGAACGGCAACGTGCAATTCATCGGCACGGCCACAGTCCTGATCCGCTATCGCGGCCTGACTATCATGACCGACCCGAATTTCCTGCACAAGGGCGAGCACGTGCACCTCGGCTACGGCTTGACGTCGCAGCGCCGCACCAACCCGGCCATCGATTTCGACAAGCTGCCCCCGATCGACCTGGTGATCCTGTCGCACATGCACGACGACCACTTCGACAAGCTGGTCCAGGAAAAGCTGCCGCGCAACACGCCGATCGTCACCAACAAGGAAGCCAGCGAAGCCCTGAAACGCCTCGGCTTCACCCAGCGCTTTGCGCTGAGCGTCTGGGACCGGCTCGAGGTGAGCAAGGGCGAGGCGCGCGTGCGCATCACCGCCGCCCCTGGCCGCCATGGCGCGGCCGGCGTATCGGTGCTGTTGCCGAAGGTAATGGGGAGCGTGCTCGATTTCGGCGCAAATGCCGATGCGCCGGACTATCGCATGTACATCAGCGGCGATACCCTGGTCTACGACGACATCAACACCATCCCGCAGCGCTTCCCCGGCATCGACCTGGCGCTGCTGCACCTGGGCGGCACCCGTATCCTCGGCGTGTTCAAGGTGACGATGGACGGCAAGGACGGCGTGCAGATGCTGCAAATCATCCGCCCGAAAAAGGCGATCCCGATCCACTACAACGACTACGATGTGTTCAAGTCGCCGCTGGCGGACTTCGCACGCGAAGTAAAGGCGGCCGGGCTGGAGGAGGGCGTCGTGTACCTGGAGCACGGCGAAAGCTATACCTTCACGCCGCGCCAGCGCTGAGCGCCGCCTGATCTATTGTCCGAGCAGGCTGCCGCCGACCGGCGACTGCGGATCGATGGTCGACAGCTCGGTGTCGTACTCGTGCGGCATCACCACCGGCACCTGCAGGCAGATGCTCTTGGTCGGCAGTACCGTTTCCCAAGCGCGCACGAGTTCGCGGTAGGCCACGCCGACCGGGCGGATCTTGCGGTCGAGGTCGAATAAACCGAGGGCGTTGACGTTGCCGTTGTTTTCGCGCAGGGCCGTATCCCAGTCGACCTGGTCGGTCAACGAATACCAGGTAAAGCCGATCAGCGGCACGCCGTTGTTACGCACCCGCAGCACATTGGCCCATTCCTTCTTCAGCCAGTACACGGCCTCGTCGCCGGCCGGGCCCTGGCACAGGTTGGTTTCCGTGTGCATCACGGGCAGGCGGTAGCGGTTGTAGTACTGGTGGGTGATGACCGCATAGCCGAAGATCTCGCCGGCCGCGCGCGTCATGCCGTCGGCCGACACGTAGTGCTCGTTGGTCTGGTAGTAGTCGTTGCCCATGATGCAGTGGTGCTTCAGGTTGTGCTGGAGGAAGAAGTGGTATTCCTCGCGCGACATCCCGTTGTCCAGCAGGTACTCGTACATCTCGGAATCGACCCGGCGGCCGTAATTCAAATCGAGCGCCAGGAAGCGGCGCGCATTGTTGAGTTCGGCCGGGCCGATGGCATCGGGCGCCTCGGCGTGGAAGTATTCGGTCGACTCGCTCTGGATGAAGAGGGCGTCGGGGCGCACCTTCAGGATGGCATGCATGGCCAGGATGTTCGCCTTCACCACGTGCTTGATGGCGGTGACGAAGGCGGCGTCGGTGCGCATCTGCTCGTTCCACCAGCCATACAGCGTGGAGAAGACGGCGCAGATCCACATTTCGTTAATCGGCGTGTACATCTGCACCCAGGGATAGCGGCGCGCAAAGGCGCCGGCATAGGCGGCGAACAGTTCGGGGAAATCGGGATTCTGGAAGTTGCCGATCCAGTCGGGTACGCCGAAGTGGCAGAGGTCGACGATGGGCGCGATGTTCCGGCGCCGCAAATCGTTGAAGGCCAGGTCGGCGAATTCCCAGTCATACCGCTCCGGACCGAGATAGCAGCGGTGCAGGGGAGGACCGTAGCGCAGCACGCGCAGGCCGAGTTCCTGTACCAGGTCGAAGTCGAGCTTCCAGTGCTTGTAATGGCCGCATTTCTCGAGCTCGTCCATCCGCGTGCGGCCGCCGTCGATGGTGGGATTGCTGTTCTCGATACCCGTCGCGAAAATGAAACCTGGATGCATCAGCCTCTCCGTTCGTCGCCAACTTGTCTTCAGTATCGTCCACGATGTGTGCGAATGCTAGCGTGCGCAGTGTTCCTTAAGTAAACGTTAAGCTGTGAACTCATCCATACCGTCCACGCGCATGCCCCACGCCTCAGCACGCCACGCTCCCGACAGCGCCAATCGCCGCATGCTGGCCGGCCTGGGGCTGTCGCTGCTCGTGCATGCGCTGATCCTGGCGATCCAGTTCGGCGTGCCCGGCATGCAGGCGGGCAGCGGCGGGCCGATCACGGTCGTGCTGGCGCCGCCGCAAGCAGCCCTGCCTCCTGCGGCACTGCCGCCACCACCCGCCTTGCCGCCATCGGGCGAGCCTGTGCCATTGCCCGCGCCGGCGCCATCCGCCGCAGCGCCCGCGCGGCCACCGTCGTCCGGCTTCCAGTTGCGCGATCCCGTACCGCTTGCGCCGCCGCCGGCGCCTGCCCAGCCCGTGCGCCAGCTGGCCAAGCGCCGCCGTCCGGCACGCCGGCCGCTACCGCCACCTACCCGGCCGGCTCTCGAGACGCCGGTCATTGCCCAGCTCGACGATGCGGCATCCGTCTTCAACTTGCCGCCGCCCGAGGTGGTGCCGGACGTCCCGCCCGAACCACTGCCTGACGCGCTTGAGGATACGCCCGAGCTGGCCCAGGCCGAATCCGAGGCCGACCCGGCGCCCGCCGAAGCCGATGCGGATGCGGATGCGGATGCGGCGGCCGAGGCCTTGGCACGTGAGGAAGAAGAGCGGCTGGCCGCGGCGCGCCTGGCTGCCGAGCAGGAGGCCCGGCTGGCAGCCGAACAGCGCCGGATCGAGGAGGAACGCCAGCGCGAGCAACAGTTGGCGGCGCAGCGCGCCGACGAAGCGCAGCGCCTGGCGCAGGTGCAGCACGAGCGGGCAGAGGAGCAAGCGGCGGCGCAGGCGCGCGAGCGCCAGCTTGCCGAGCAGCGGCAGCAGGAAGCGGCGGCCCAGGCCCAGGCCGAGCAGCATCGTGCGCTGGAACACCAGCGCGACGAGGCGCAGCAACGCGAACGTGCCTTGGCCCAGCAGCGCGAGGAGGCGTTGCAGCGTGAGCGTGCCCTGGCACGGCAGCGCGAAGACGCCCAGCAGCGCGAACGCATGCTGGCCGAGCAGCAGGCCCGGCAACGGCTCGACGAAGAGCGGCGCGCGCGCGAGGCGGCCGAACTGGCCCAGCTCGCGCAGGCGCGCCGCGCGGCCGAGGAAGAAGCGCAGCGGATGGCCCTGGAGCGCCAGCGCGAGGCCGAGGCCGCACGCCGCCTGGCCGAGCAGGCTGCGCGGCAACGCGAGGAAGAAGCGGAAGCGGCACGCCGCCGCGCCGAGCAACTGGCGCAGCAGGCAATGCAGGAACAATTGCGGCAACAGGCCGAGCGCCAGCGCGCCCAGGAGCTGGCGCGGCGCGAGGCCGAGAAAGCGGCGCTGGCCGAACGTTCGCCTGCGCCCGGTCGTGGCCTCGACGCAGGCGGCCTCGATGCCGGCATGGGCGCTGGCCAGGCCGCCGGCCCGGGCCGGGGCAACGGAACCGGCGGCGCCGGCAGCGTCCCGCGCGGCATGCTCGGCAGCGACCTGGCCTTGCGCGCGCGCGAGCTGATGCGCGGCATCGATATCCCCGTCGAGCCGCCATCGGCCTTGCGCGCGGCCCAGCAGGCCCGGGATGCGCGCCGGATCGCCGTGGCTTCGAATGAGCGCGACGTGCCTGTGCGCATGTACGTGGAGAGCTTCCGCCAGAAGATCGAGCGCACGGCGGCGCAGATCCAGATGCGCGTCGCAGCCGCGCCGGCCCGCTACGACCCCCTGGTCAGCGTGGCGGTGCGCAGCGATGGCAGCATCGACGACGTCGTCATCCTGCGCTCGAGCGGGCGCCCCGATACCGATGAAGCGGTGCGCCGCATCGTCCACCTGAACGCGCGCTATGCCGCGTTTCCGCCGAACGTGGCGGCGCGTTTCGACGTCATCGAGATCCGCCGCATCTGGACCTTTGCCGACACCCTGAAGCTGCTCGAAGAGGTGCGCTAAGGGCATGTATCCTGCATGCGCAAGGAATCGCGCCCGCAGCGCAGCGCGCGCGTTACCTGAGCCTGCCGTTTGATTTGCAGCAAAGCTGCCTGTGACGGACGCCTTACGCTGACTTGGTCAGCCTGACAAGGCGCTTTATTTTCATAGGCAAGCACATGAATTTACCAACAGAAATTTTGCGCCTGTGCATTTTTGTCGCAGGCTGTGCGTCCGCATTGGTGTTCGTCCTGTCCGCCTGCACCGGCGGCCCGCAGTTCCGATCCGAGGCCGGCAACGCCGATGCGCCGCCCACCGAGCTGATCACCGAGCAACTCATCGCGGCCGAGCAGCAGGCCGCGGCCGCGCGCGGCAACCAGGACCTGTCCAAGCTGCTCGTGGCCCATCCGCCGCCCTACACCATCGGCCGCGGCGACATCCTCTCGATCGTGGTCTGGGACCACCCCGAGCTGGCCGCCGGCGGCATGACCGCCGCCACCGCCTCGCTCGATGCCGCCGTGGCCGTCGCCGGCGCCACCGCGAACGCGCAGCAGCCCGGCTTCGTGGTCGATCACCAGGGCCGCATCCAGTTTCCGTTCGCCGGCCTGCTGCCGGTCGAAGGCCTGACCGAGGACCAGGCACGCGCGCTGCTCACACAAAAGATCGCCAAGTACATCGCCAATCCGAACATCACGCTGCGCGTGCAGGCCTACCGCAGCAAGCGCGTCTACATCGACGGCGAGGTCAAGTCGCCCGGCCTGCAAGCCATCAACGACATCCCGATGACCCTGGTCGAGGCGCTGAACCGCGCCGGCGGCCTGCTGCCCACGGCCGACCAGAGCCGCATCGCCCTCGAACGCGGCGACGCCCGCTACAGCATCAACCTGCGCGAACTGGTCCAGAAGGGCATCAACCCCGGCAACGTGATGCTGGCGCCGGGCGACGTGGTGCGCGTGCATTCGCGCGACGAAAGCAAGGTCTTCGTGTCGGGCGAGGTCGTCACCCCGCGCGCCCTCACCATGCACAACGGCCGCCTCACCCTCAACGAAGCGCTCGGCGAGACCGGCGGCGTCAGCCCCCTGAGCGGCGACGCGCGCCAGATCTACGTTGTGCGCAAGACCCCCGAGCGCACCCGCGTGTTCCAGCTCGACGCCCGCGTCACCGGCTCGCTGGCCATGGCCGAATCCTTCGAGCTGCGCCCGAAGGACGTGGTTTACGTGGCCGCCTCGCCGCTGGCCAACTGGAACCGCCATCTCAGCCTGCTGTTCCCGGGCGCGCTGACCAACGCGGTCGGCGTCAGCACCCGGCCCTGACCCCCTGTCCGCGCCTAATTGGTATTCGGAGAACATCATGACCAAACCCGCCGACAGCCATTCCCTGGCCCACGTCAGCCACAGCCCGCCCATCCTCAGCGTGCCCTTCGATCCGCGCCCGCCCGTCAGCGCGACCGACGAGCCGACCGTCAACCTCAAGGGCCACTTCAACACCCTGTACGACAGCCGCTGGCTGATCGGCGGCATCACCGCGCTGATCACGCTGCTGGCGGTGCTGTACGCCCTCGTGGCCAAGCCCGTCTACGAAGCCAACCTCATGATCCACGTCGAGGAGGAAAGCCCGAACGCCTCGAAGAACATCCTGAGCGAAGCGTCCTCGCTGTTCGAGACCAAGAAGGCGGCGATCGCCGAGATGGAGCTGCTGCGTTCGCGCATGGTGGTGTCGCAGGCGGTCGACAACCTGCAGCTGTATATCGAAGTGCAGCCGAAGTACTTCCCGGTGGTCGGCTACTGGTTCGCCACCCAGAACAACGGCGCGCTCGCCACGCCCGGCCTGTTCGGCTACGGCGGCTATGTCTGGGGCGGCGAAAAGGCCGAGGTCTCGGTGTTCGAGGTCCCCGAATCCTGGCTCAACCGCGAATTCACGCTTACCGCGCGCGGCGTCAACCGCTACCATTTCTCGGGCGGCGGCCAGCGCGTCGCCTTCGAGGGCGCGGTCGGCCAGCGCTACCGCGTGCCCACGCCCGACGGCACCGTCGAAATCAAGGTCGACCGCATGAGCGCCAACCCGGGCGCGCGTTTCCGCCTGAAGCGCAAGTCGCGCCTGGGCACCATCCAGGCCATCCAGACCGCGATGGTCATCACCGAGCAGGGCAAGCAGTCCGGCGTCATCGAGGTCAAGCTGCAGGGCGAGAACGCCAAGCGCATCAATGCCTTGCTGAGCGAGATCGGGCGCGAATACATGCGCCAGAACCTGGCGCGCAAGACCGAGGAAGCGGAAAAATCGCTGGCTTTCCTGAACAAGCAGTTGCCGATCCTGAAGCGCCAGCTCGAGCAGTCCGAAGACCGCTACAACCAGTTCCGCAACTCGCACGGCACCGTCGACCTGCGCGAGGAAGCGCGCGTCAGCCTGGCCCAGGCCACGGCGGCCCGCGCGCGCCGGATCGAGCTGATGCAAAAGAAAACCGAACTCCTCGCGCGCTTCACCGAAGACCACCCGATCGTCGCCGCCGTCAACCGCCAGCGCAAGGAAGTCGACGCCGAGATCGAGGCGATCGCCGCGCGCATCCGCACGCTGCCCGTGCTCGAGCAGGACGAAGCGCGCCTGACGCGCGACATCAAGGTCAATACCGACCTCTACACGGCACTGTCGAACACCGCCCAGCAGCTGCGCCTGATTTCCGTGGGCCGCGTCAGCAACGTGCGCCTGGTCGATGCCCCGATCGCGCCCGAGCGTCCGCTCAAGCCGAACCGGCCGCTGATCGTGGCGCTGGCGGTGATCACCGGGCTGTTCCTCGGCACGCTACTCGCCTTTGCGCGCAAGGCCATGAAGGGCGGCATCGACGACCCGCAGAAAATCGAGCAACTGCTGAATGCGCGCGTGGTGTATGCCACCATTCCGCACAGCGGCAACCAGGACAAATTGCTGCGCAAGGCGCGCGGCGATAGCGGCGCGTTGCCGCTGCTGGCCCAGATCCTGCCGGAAGACCCGGCCGTCGAAAGCCTGCGCAGCTTCCGTGCCGCGCTGCTGTTCTCGATGCCGCACTTCAAGAACAACATCGTGATGTTCGCTGGGCCGACGCGCGACATCGGCAAATCCTTCGTCGCCGCGAACTTCGCCGCCGTGATGGCCGCCAGCGGCAAGCGTGTGCTGCTGATCGACGCCGACCTGCGCAACGGCCACCTGCACCGCTACTTCGGCGTGGCGCGCGAGCGTGGACTGTCGCGCTCGATCATCGGCTCAATGCCGGTCGAGGACATCATCCACCACGACGTGATGGAAAACCTCGACTTCATCCCGACCGGGGAACTGCCGCCAAACCGCTCCGAATTCCTGCTGCACCTGAATTTCGGCGCGCTGCTTGAATCGGTGAGCAAGCAATACGACCTGGTGCTGATCGATCCGCCGCCGCTGCTGGCCGTCGCCGACGCCCTGATCATCGGCGCGCACGCGGGCGCCGTGTTCATCGTGGCGCGCGCCGGCGTGACCACCGAAGGGCAGATCAACGAGTCCGTCAAGCGCCTCAACCACGCCGGTATCTCGCCGCAGGGCGTGCTGTTCAACGACATGGCGCTGCGGCTCGGCGCCAGTGCTGCCCAGTATGGCGCGGCGACGGCGCAGATCGGTTACGTCGCCTGATCGGAAAGGACGCAGGCGCGGACGCTGGCTGGCATCGGCCAGCGCTTTCCGCGCCGCAGGGTTGTTCGCAGCGCCCTGTTCTCCATGGCGCGCTGTGCAGCTGCGGTCTTGCCTGCTTTTGACTGCGCGAGCTTTCGACTGGCAAGCCGTCGGGCAGCAGACTTTCCAGCAGCAGATTTTCCAGCAGCAGGCCATCCAGCAGCAGGCCTTCTCGCAGCAAGCTTCCGGGCAGCAAGCTTCCGGGCAGCAAACCGTCGAGTCGCACGCTCCCGCATCTCAAGCTAGCCCGCCTTCAGCTTCCGAGTTCCACACCTCCCAGGGGCAGACCGCAGCGTCTTGCGTCCTTCGAATCCCGGGCCGCGCTCTCCAGCATCGATTCTGGTGCCGTCCAACAGGCTTCAGGCGGCCGCGACTACAGCCGGTCGCCTTCCGCTTCGTACGGACAGACTGATTGAAAAAATGGAAGCGCTGCAGTCTGCTGGAATCACGGCGCCGGCATGGGCAGCACGGAAGAGGGCGAAAAGGAAAGGCACACCCGTCCCGAAGAACAAGGTGTGCCTTGTGATCGGGCCTTATTTCGGGAAGAGCATGGGTTTCGCCACGGCTTTGCCTTGCGGTTGCAGCAGCAGGCGCTTGGCCAGGCGGCGGACCCGGTAGGTGTTGCGTTCGAATACGAGGTAGGAAAGCCAGGCCGACAGCATGAGGATGCCCAGCACGCCGAAGTAGATCGCGAAGTCAGGCATGCTGGCCGGATCGAGCTTGTCGCGGCCGAACCGGGTCAGGCCGATGTGCTGGATCAGGTCGATCATGGGCACGTGCAGGACGTAGAGCGTGAACGAAAATTCGGACAAGTGCTTGCCCACCGTGCCGAGGCGGCGCATGAAGGCCGAGTTGCGGTCGATCGGCGCATGCATGGAGGCCAACAGGAGCACGATCGGCAAGGTGCAGACCAGGTCCTGGCCAAACGACTCAGGGAGGATGTCGTCGTTGACGCCGGTGAGCCGGTAGTACACCGAGACGGCCAGGGCAGTGACCAGCACGACCATGCGGGTGCCGAAGCTGCAATCGATGCGGATGCGCGAGAAGGCAGCGCCCAGCAGCCAGATGCCGAAGTACAGCGTCATCACATAAGGCAGGAAGGCCACCGTCAGGGCCAGCGCGGCAGCCGCTGCCAGCGGACGCAAGACGCCGCGGCCGGTAAACACCAGCACCAGCAGTGGGAACTGGATGTAGTACCAGGTTTCGTTGGCCAGGCTCCACAGCGGGTAATTGCCGCCGAACTTGTCGACGACGATGGTCTGCAGGCCGAGCAGGTTGCCGGCAAAGGCGGCAGCCGAGAACTCGTCCGAGGCGCCCAGTCCCGACGGTTCGGGGGCAATCGTGCCGATGATCAATCCGATGCCGAGCATCATGACCAGCATCGGCAGCAGGACGGTCCACAGCCGCGTTACGCGGTCGATCGCGTAGGAACGCAGGGCCTGGGGCTTGCCGATCTTGTCGAGCAGGCTGCCGCCGACCAGCCAGCCGCTGATCAGGAAAAAGACCATCACGGCCTGGTGGGCAAAGCCCGTGAAGAAGGCCAGTCCCATGTAGGCCAGCCCCGGTTCTTCGAGTCCGCGCAGGCCGGGATAGATTTCGGCGCGCAGGTGGGCCGCTGCGACCTGCAGCGAAGCGAGCCCGCGCAGCAGGTTCATCAGCAGCGACTGCATCGTGTTGTCGTTCAGCTGGCTCTGTCGCAGACAGTGAAAGCTAGGCATGGACATGATGATTCTCCTCGAAAGTAAGTGGCAGATCGACTACATGCAGTGCGCTTGCGGGACAGCGAATCCAGGACGGCGGTTGCGAACAGCAATGACGGTGCAGCCAGGACGCAGGCTGGGCGGCTCAGCTGCAGCTGTCCCAGGAAAACGGGCGCGCATTGCCCGACAGGGTCATGGCGACCTTGATCATCCAGTACCCGACCTGCGCCCTTTGCATCATCCATGCGACCCCGGCAAACGCGACCAGGGCGCAGGCCAGTCCGGCCCATGGGCGCGCCGCCGGCCGCGGGCCGGCCAGCCGGACTGCGGCCAGGCTGGCGGCGCTCCCGATCAGCCAGCCGGCCCAGGCTTCGGCCGGGCTGTGTTCTCCAGCAACGACGAGCAGTCCGGCCACCAGCGCGCCCAGCACCAGGCCGCAGACGACGCCGGCACGGCGCAGCCGCTCGCGGCCATCCCGGAGCAGCAGGTAGAACAGGGTAGGAAAGACGACGCTGACGCCGGCCGCGTGGCCGCTCGGGGCCTTGAAGTCCAGCGCCGGCAGGCCGGTGCCCCAGCCGAGGAAGGCCAGCTTGGCGGCGCCGACCAGGGCCAGTGCGAGCACGAACAGGGCACTCCAGGCCGCGGCCGCGCGCCAGTCGCGCGCGCCGAGCAGGCCGGCCGCCATGGCGCTGGCGAGGGGCAGCGTCAGCGTCAGGTCGCCGAGTTCGAAGAGTTGGGTCCAGGACATCGCGCACCCGTCAGTGTGCAAGCGCGCCCAGCGTACGGAAAATGATGCGCAGGTCGCCCCAGAACGACCGTTCGCGCACGTACTGGACGTAGTAGCCGAGCTTGGTCGGCAGGATGGTTTCGATGTAGGCGCGTTCCGGATCGGCGGCCTGGCCGAGGATGCAGCTTTCGTCCTTGTACAGGATGGCGGCCAGGTCGGTGACGCCGGGCTGGACCGACAGCACCAGGTCGCGCACCGCCGGCGGATAACAGGCGACATAGCGCGGCACTTCCGGACGCGGGCCGACCAGGCTCATCGAGCCGCCGAGCACGTTGAACAGCTGCGGCAGCTCGTCGAGCTTGTACTTGCGCAGGAAGTGGCCGGCGCGGGTGATGCGCGGATCGCGCCCCACGGTCAGCTGGCGCTGCGGGACGGGGGAGTCAGGGTCCTCGGCTGCCATGGTGCGGAACTTCAGGATCTCGAACAGCTGGCCGCCGCGCCCGACCCGCGCCTGGCGGAACAGCACCGGTCCGCGCGAATCAAGCCTGACCCAGAGCGCAATCGCGGCCAGCAGCGGCAGCAGCAGGACCACGCCTGCGCTTGCCGCCGCCAGGTCGAAGAGGCGCTTGGTCATGACAGCAGCGCCTGCAGCGCCGCGATCACGCGGTCCTGGTCGGTATCTCGCATGCGCGTGTACAGCGGCAGCGTCAGCATCTTCTCGTAGGCGGCTTCGGCCGCCGGAAAGGCCGCCGGGCTGGACGCGCAGTTGTCGCGCCAGTAGGGCTGGCGGTGCAGTGGAATGAAGTGCACGCTGGTGCCGATGCCCAGCTGCGACAGGCGCAGGATCAGCTCGTCGCGCGCCAGCGGCGCATCCGCGCGCAGGCGCACCACGTACAGGTGCCAGGCGTGGCTGCTGTCGCCGGATGGGCGCGGCGGCAAGACCAGGGGCAGCCCGGCCAGCGCCGCATCGTAGCGCGCCGCCAGCTCCTGGCGCCGCGCCAGGAAACGCTCGATCTTGCGCAGTTGCTCGATGCCCATGGCCGAGGCGATATCGGTGAGGTTGTACTTGAAGCCGGCGGCAACGACTTCGTAGAACCAGGCCGGGGTCTTGGAGACATAGCGGTCAAAGGCGTCCTGGCTGATGCCGTGCAGGCGCATCAGGCGGATGCGGCGCGCCAGTTCCGGGTCGCGCACGATCACCATGCCGCCTTCGCCGGTGGTCATGGTCTTGTTGGCGTAGAAGCTGAAGACGGTGATGTCGCTGTCGAGGGTGCCGACCAGGCGGCCCCGGTAGCGGGTCGGAAAGGCGTGCGCCGCGTCCTCGACCACGCGCAGGCCGTGGGCGCGCGCGATCGCCAGCAGTTCGTCCATGGCGCAGGCCATGCCGGCATAGTGAACCGGGATGATGGCGCGGGTGCGCGGCGTGATCGCGGCCTGCACCGCGGCGGGCGACATGTTCAGCGTCAGCGGGTCGACGTCGACCAGCACCGGCTGCGCGCCCAGGTAGCGCACCACTTCGGCAGTCGCGGTAAAGGTGAGGGTGGGCACGATGACTTCGTCGCCTGGCCCGATGCCGAGCGCCTCGAGCGCCAGATGCAGGCCGGCCGTGGCCGAGTTGACGGAAATGGCCTGGACCCCGGCGCCGAGGTAGTCGGCAAAGGCGGCCTCGAAGCGGCGCGTGGCCGGCCCGGTCGTGACCCAGCCGGAACGCAGGCAGTCGACGACGGCGGCGATTTCTTCCTCGCCGATATCGGGCAGGGCGAAGGGCAGGAAGGGGGCCGCATCGGGCGCTGCCGCGGCAGGGGCGCCGGCCATCGCGGCAGGGGCGGCAGGAGCGGCGGCAAGCTGGTGGTCATCCATGTTGTAGGTCTCCTGCGCAGGCGTTCAAGAAGTGTTGTCCGAGGACGGGATAGGTGAGGTTGGCGAGGGCATGACGCTGGCCGCGCAAGCCCATCGCTTCGCGCTCCGCGGCGCTTGTTTCCATCAGGCGCACGACGGCATCGGCCAGCGCCTGCGGATCTTCGGGGGCGACCGTCAGGCCGCAGGCGGCTTCGGCGACCGGATCGTTGCCGGCCTCGACCGCGTGGACGATGGGGCGCGCGGCCATCATGTAGTCGATCAGCTTGTTTGGCGCAATGCCGAAGCGGTACAGGGGCTGGCGCTTCCAGCCGATGTAGGCGAGGTCGAAACGGCGCAGCAGTGCCGGCACCTGGCGCTTGGGGACCGGGTCGAGGAAGTACACGTTGTCGAGGGCCAGAGTGCGGGCGCGCAGGCGCAGGCGCTGCTTTTCCGGGCCGCCGCCCACCAGTACGAAGGCGACGCGCCGGTTGCGCAGCAGCGAAGCGGTTTCGACCAGGGTGTCGAGGGCGTTGGCGATGCCATGCGTGCCGGCATAGCCGACGATGCAGTCGCTGGAAGCGCGCGCCGCGGCCAGCACGCGTTCGGTCTCGGGCGCCAGGGCCTCGCCCGCCGACAGCCATTCGCCCGGGTCGGCGCCGTTCGGCACGATGTGCAGCTTGTGCGGCGCCATGCCGTGCGCTTCCAGGTGTTCGCGCACCTTGGGCAGGATCGAAACGATGGCGTCGGCATGGCGGCAGGCGTGGTTCTCGGCCGCCTGCAGCAGCATGATGAAGGGATGCCAGCGCGAATAGCCACCCAGTTCCATCGGCGACAGCGGCCACAGGTCGTGCAGCTCGAACAGCAGGCGGGCGCCGGCCAGGCGGGCGATGCGGTGCGCCGGCCAGATGTCGAGCGGATAGGTGCTGGAAGCGATTACGACGTCGGGTTCGACCTCGCGCGCCAGCGCGCGCGCCTCGCGCAGCAGGCGCCACACGAAGCTGGCCATGTTGCGCACGCGGGCGGCGCCGTTGCCGCTGTACGAGGGGGTGGCGAACCAGGTGTAGTCGACGCCGTCGATGTTCTGGTCGAACCGTGCACGGCCTCCCATGTCGGGCGCCTGGGCGCGGATGTGCGAGGTCGAGGCGGCGACGATGCGCACCCGGTGGCCGAGGCGCACCCATTCGCGCGCCAGGTAGTAGGGGCGGAACTCCATCCCGTGGCGCACCGAGCCGGCGTAATGGTTGATCAGGAGGATGTTCAGGCGCGCCATGCGATCTCCTCGGCCAGGCGGCGGACGTTGCAGCGGGTGTTTTCGATCCAGTTGGTTTCCCACTGCACCGGGTGCGTGAGGAAGCAGATGCGGTCGTGCCGTTCGATGGCGTCGAAGGGCGACATCGGGTAATAGAAATGCGGGTAGGAACGGTCGCTGATGTACATATCGAAATGGCGCAGCAGCTCGTTGTCGTAGGACTCGCATTCGATGCCGCAGCGGCGGCGCAGGTCGGGATCGCGCAGCAGTTCGTGGTTGATCACGTTCAGGCGCCGGTTGGCGAAGTCGCCATGGCTGGCGACGGTGACCATCTGCAGCCCGAGGCGTTCGCTGATGCTGTTGAAGTTGCGCACGAACAGTTCGCGGATTTCAGGGAAGCGCTGGCGGATCAATTTGGCACAGCGGATGCGATGGCGCTTGGCATAGTCCGCCACTTCCTCGTAGTGGTAGCTGGCCTCGCCGCCGGCGGCTTCGATCTCGCGCATGAAACCGAAATCGAGGGTACTCAGGCGGAAGTAATAGCTGGCGCTGATGCCGTGGCGGGTTTCCAGTTCGAACATCTTGCGCGCCGTACGCAGGTCGCTGTCGATGTCGTGACGGTGCACCAGCACCTTGGCCGGTGCGCCGGAATCGGAAGCGGCCGGCGTTGCGCGTTGCCGGAAAAAGCTGCGTACCGACATTTGCGCATAACCGCGGTCGCGCGCTTCCTTGAGCAGGGCGCCATATTCGCCGAGCCGGGTCGGCATGAAATAGTCGGCATACAGCCGGTTGAGCAGACTGATCATTGCAGTTTGTACCTGGCACGATAAGGACGGAAGCCGAGAATCTTCTTGAATGTCTGCAGGCCGGGTTGGGCGCCGAAAAAGGTGTCGTACATCAGGTAGCGCGCGCGGCCTTGGGCGAATAGCTGGGAAACGATATCGACCACCATCATGTGCATGATGCCGTCGTTATTCCGGATGCCGATCAATTGGGAAAACGAGGCGAAATTGCCGTAATGCCCGAGATTGGCATAGGCGACCAGGCGATTCTCTGGACTGAATACGCCGTAATAACTGAAATGGCCGAGCGTGTCGAAATGCGTGGGTTTTTCGCGGTATTTGGCATCCATCGGTCGGCCTTGCCGTTCTTCCAGGGAGGTATTGACCGCGTAAATGTCGTCGATATACGCATTCCGGTCGATCTGGCGCAGCTGGTAGCCGCGGTTGCGGGCACGCCGCGCATGGTGTGCGCCGGCGTTCTTTCCCTTGATGAATTCCAGGTATTGCTCCTGTGTACACAGGCTGCCCAGGTCGAGCAAGGCGGCGCCGATGGTTTTGTTCCGGATCAGCTTGTAGCGTGGATGGGGCTTGGTGTAATAACGGTAGGTTGCGCGAATATCCGTCGGATGAATTGCCGAGTCGAAATGCAGGTGCGCCACCGGAAGCCGGATAATGTCGGACAGCAAGCGATAATGGTGCAAGAGTGAGGTCATGGTGTCGGCTCGGCAGTGTAATGTCACAATATATCCAGTTAATAAATTACTCTTTGAAGCTGATTAAATATGCTTGCGGGATGCCTCTATTCTTTTTAAATGTTCTTAATGGAAACTCACGCTTTTTCACGTTAGGATATTAATTCGTTTCTTTAATAAATCGAGGCTCACACCGTGTCGTAAAAGGCGATCAGCTTTTCCGACTCGTGCAGCCAGTTGTAATGCTGCTCGACCGCACGGCGGCCGTTCTCGCCCATGCGCGCCGCCAGTTCCGGATGCTGGACCAGGTGGTCGATCGCCGCCGCGATGGCGGCCGGGTCGCCCGGGTCGACGCAGACGCCGCAATGGTGCTTGTCGATGATGCTGCGCCAGAGCGGGAAGCGCGATGCGATCACGGGGATGCCGGAGGCCATGTACTCGAACATCTTGACCGGCAGCGCATCGAGGTAATTCAGCACCGGGTGCAGGGTCACCAGTCCGGCCATGGCGCCGCGCATCACCCGGTTCACGCCGACCCGCCCCAGGTGGCCGTGGGCGATCACCTTGTCCCAGCCGGCATAGCCGCGCACCTCGGCCTCGAGCTCGCTTTCCGCGAACTGCCCGGCCAGCGCCAGGCGCGCATTCGAGCGCAGCAGGGCGCAGGCGCGCACCAGTTCGCGGATGCCGCGGATGGCCGAGATACTGCCGACATAGCAGACCTGGAGCGGCTTGCTGCGCCAGTCGGCGGCGACGTCGAACTCGCTCACCAGCGGGTAATTGTTGACGTCGACCGAGCGCGGGTTGATGGGCATGAACTTGTCGCGGATGGTCGGCGTGGCGGCGATCACGCCGTCGAAACGGCTGCAGGCGAAGCGCTGGTAGGCGCCGAAGGATTGCGACAGCAGGCGCGCCGAGGCCTTGCCCAGGTAGGGCTTGGCCAGCAGCTGCGAGGGCACGTCCTCGTGCGAATCGAACACCACTTTCTTGCCGAGGCGCTTCAGGCTGAGGCCGACAGGGATGAGTTCGGGATCGTGCAGCTGGTAGACGTCGGCATCGAGCGCGAGCGCGGCGTCGCGCACCCGGCGCGTGGTGCGCAGCATGCGGTTCATGCGCCCGGGCAGGCGCCCGACGTCGACCACGCGCACGCCGTCGGCATGTTCCGGACCGGCCCCGTCGGCCACCACGAGGCTCACGTCATGTCCATGCGCCGCCAGGCTACGACATTGCTTGATGAAGATGCGGGTGTCGTGGCGGGGGTGGGCGGAGGTCAGGTGTGCGATTTTTCGCATATTTCCTCTCGTAGAAGTAGCGGGAGCTGGCGCCCAGGGTGGCGCCGATCAGCATGTCAGTGAAGTAGTGGGACGTGATCAGCAGCAAAACTGTTACGCAGGCCATGGAAAAGCCGAGCAGGAAGATGCCGCAGTGGCGCGGGGCGAAGTATTCGCGGATGAACATCGGGATGATGGGCACGATGGTCACCAGGCTCAGGTAGGCGATGCCGAAGAAGCCGAGGTCGACCCAGGCCGAGAGCACGTTGTGCGAGTAGTAGCCGGGCTTGTAGCTGGCGTAGTCGCCCAGCAGCGGATGGGCCAGGATGGTCTGCACCGCGTGCACGGTCAGGTAGTGGCGCTTGTTGGCCGAGGTCGAGTGCGACAGATCGAGCAGCTCGAGGATGCGGTTGTCGGGCAGGGCCGCCAGGATGCGGTCGAAGTACAGGTGGATGACGAAGAACAGGATCAGGCCGCACAGGATGAAGTGCAGCTTGTGGCGCGAATAATAGAACTCGATGATGGGAATGACGAACATCAGGGCCGCGAATTCGCTGCGCGCGGTATTCACGAACAGGGTGGCGGCGCCGCAGGCATGCAGCAGCAGGCGCAGCGGCAGCGAACGGGTAAAGGCGACCACCGGCAGGAAGGTGATCAGGTAGGAGCGCGCAAAACCCTGGTAGGTGGCCAGCGCGTCGGCATCCTTGGCGATGCCCATGGCGCCGAGGTAGAACACCCCGTCCACCGAGTAGGAGAACGCGATGGCCGACATGCCCGCCAGGCTGAGCACGCCGACGATGCGGAAAGGCCGGCCGGCGAAATCGAGGAAGCTGGCGATCACGAACATGTTGAAGATGAACAGGCAGCCAAGGATGTGGTTGCCGACGATGGTGCGGTTCGCCCCGAAGGCGGCGTTGACGACGATGACGGCGGCGAAATACAGCAGGAACAGGCCCAGGTGCAGGTCGACCAGGTGGAAGCGGCGTGGGTCGCGCCGCATGCGCTTGATGTAGATCAGGGTGAGCGGCAGTGCGAACAGCAGCGAGATCGGTGCGAAATAGCCGCCTAAAAAGGCGCCGGTGGTGCCGGTGCCGAGCAGCGTGTGATAGAAGAAGAAGCCCGGAAACAGCAGGAAGAATGCCGCCAGCAGGATGGCCTGCTCGCGCCGTGACGACAGCGGGCGCGAACGCACGCGTGCGTGTGAGAGCGACAGGGACTGCGGGGCGGCGTGGGTGTTCATGCGGTGGCCAGGCGGTTCTGGGAGCACTGCCAGGACATGTGCAGGTAGACGAAGTACAGCGTCGAATAACCGATCGCGTACCACAGCACGTTGTCGTGCAGCGAACCCGGGATGACGAAGGCGCTGACGGTCATGACGAACAGGGTCAGCTGCCACCACAGGTCGACGTTCTGCTTGCCGGTAACGAAGAACACATAGCTGAGCGGGCTGGCGACGAAGTTCAGGAAGTAGAGCGGTGCCAGGATCTGGGCAAGCTCGCCGGCTTCGCGCCAGGCCGGGCCGAATACCCAGGCAAACAGCTGCGGCGAGAACAGCAGCAGTACCAGCGAGGGCGCCAGCCCCAGCAGCATCAGGACTTTGAAGGTATAGCGGTAGGCCTGCTTGCAATTGCCGACGGTCTGGAACTCGTGCACCGACTGGCGCTTGAAGACTTCCAGCACCGAGGCCGCCAGCAGGGAAATCGGCGCGGCCAGCACGCGCTGGGTGAGGGCGTACAGGCCGGCCGCCATGGCGCCGTGGCGCATGCCGATCAGGAACAGGGGCAGCTGCCCGACCAGGTTGTTGAGCAGGTTCGAGGGCAGGGCGAAGCGCCAGAAATTGCGGTGCCGCACGAGGTAGGCACGCGCTTCCGGTCCCATGGTCCAGCCGATGCGGGCCGGCGGCGGTTGCAGGAAGTGGCGCGCCATCATCAGGCCGGTGAACAGGCCGATCAGTTGCCCGGCCAGCAGGGCCACGCCGCCGACGCCGACGAACAGCAGGACCAGCTGGGCCACGGCGATGGTGCCGGCGCCCCAGACCTTGGCGCGCGCCGCCTTGCCGAAGGCATTGTGCGAGGTGGCGTAGGCCAGCGTGGTCTGCATGTTGGCGGTCAGCCAGGTGCCAATGCCGACCGTGAGCAGGGCCGGCCAGGTGAGCTGGTGGATGGCGGGCACGTCGACCAGGTGGGCGCCGACGGTGAGCGCGGTGACGATCACCGCGGTGATGGTGGCCGAGTACAGCACCACGCCGAAGCAGGTGCGCTGCTGCTCGGTTTCGTGGTCGAGGATCATCGCCGTTTCCATGCGCAGCGTGGCGCCGATCGCCGTGACCGCCACGATCGCCAGCCACAGGCTGAAGGCGCCCATGTCGGCCGGCGTGCACAGGCGCGTGATCAGCGGCGCCGCCAGCAAGGGCAGGGCCTGGGCGCCGAGCGCGCCGCCCAGCACCGTCATCACGTGCTTCCAGAAGGTCGGCGGATGCAGTTTCATGCTGTGGCGGGGCTCGCTGGCGCGGTGGACGTTGTGTCAACTGCGGCGTCAACTGCGGCGTCGGATACCGCGCCGGATACCGCCTCGGCTGCAGCTCCGTTGGCCGAAGCCGTGCCGCGCAGCGCGTGCAGCAGGGTCTGCGCCACCCGGCGCGCGCTGGCGTCGTCGAGATAGGGGCCCATCGGCAGGCTCAGCACGCGGGCGGCCATGCGGCTGGCGACCGGGCAGGCATCGGCGCTCGACAGGTGGGCATAGGCCGGCTGCAGGTGCATCGGCACCGGATAATGGACGGCGGTCGGAATCCCCGCCGCCTGCAGTTGTGCCTGGATGCGTTCGCGCTCCTCGACCACCACGGTGTACTGGGCGTGGACGCTGCTGCGGTCGCGCGCCTGTCCCACCAGTTGCAGGCGGCCCGAGAGCAGGGCTTCGTAGCTGTCGGCCACGCGCTGGCGCTGGCCCAGCTCCCAGTCGAAGCGATCAAGCTTGGCCAGCACGATCGCGCATTGCAGCGTGTCCATGCGCCCGCCGACGCCGACCCGCGTGTGCACATAGCGGCGCGACTGGCCGTGCACGCGGATCTCGCGCGCGGCGGCGGCAATCGCGTCGTCGCTTGTGAACAGGGCGCCGCCGTCGCCGTAGCAGCCCAGCGGCTTGCTCGGGAAGAAGCTGGTGCAGCCGACCGTCGACAGATTGCAGCTCTGGCGCCCGCGGTAGGTGGCGCCGAAGCTTTGCGCGGCGTCCTCGATCACGGCCAGGCCATGGCGCGTGGCGATGGCATTGATTTCGTCCATGTCGGCCGGCTGGCCGTAGAGCGACACCGGCATGATGGCGCGCGTGCGCGGCGTGATGCGCTCTTCGATCAGGCCGGGCGCGATGTTGCAGGTGGCCGGGTCGATGTCGACGAACACGGGCACCGCGCCGAGCAGCACGATGACCTCGGCGGTGGCGATGAAGGAAAACGGTGTCGTGATGACTTCGTCGCCGGGACGGATGCCGAGCGCCATCAGGGCGATCAGCAG
>Ga0308160_10002752_pt1 | contig 20625 bp, 15 predicted proteins | sample PhyFR1_FD_201036 | JGI IMG/M metagenome (GOLD analysis project Ga0308160, IMG submission 201036) | Phyllosphere microbial communities from UC Gill Tract Community Farm, Albany, California, United States - DLSLF.R1 | ecosystem: Host-associated > Plants > Phyllosphere > Unclassified | place: USA...
GCGCGAAGTCCATTCATCAGGCCCGCAAGCAATCGGGCTATTTCTGACTGCGGACGCCGATCCTACCGAGGAGCGCCGAGTCCACCTTGAGTAAGGAGATTCTTATGAAGCGTACCTATCTGTCCGGCCTGATCGTAGCCTCCGCCCTGGTAGCATCCCCTGTGTTCGCAGCTGAAGACCTGTGCGCCGTCAACATGCAGAAGCTGAACGACGCCAAGACCACTTCCATGCAGCTGGGCGACCCTGCCAAGAGCCAATACGACGACGCGTACAAAGCAGCCATGGCCGCCCATGCCGCCAAGGACGAAAAAGCCTGCATCTCGCACTCCACCGATGCCATGAACATCCTGATGGATGCTCAGAAAAGCAAAGGCTGACCGCCAAGCCAACCATAGGGTTGGCCTGACGCCGCAAAATGACGTAGACTACGTCTCCCCTGCCTAACCGCAGGGGCTGGGGCCGATTAGGATTCGACGCCGGTTGCGAAACTCTAGGTGCATGCCGACTTGGTAACAGAAGTCGTAAATCCACTGTTGCAACTTTCTATAGTTGCCAATGACAACCACTACGAGGGCCAAGCTCTCGCTGCCTAACGGTAGCTGAGCCGCTCTCCTGGCTACTTCGGTGCCAGCGATCATCAGGGGATGCCTGTAAACCCAAAGTGATCGTCACGCAGAACAGGATCGTCGTGTAGCACGCTGTGGGCAAAGCGACTAAAACTTACACAGCTCGTCCAATGCACCCTGCCAGTCGGGCGGCTGCGGATTAACTCAGTAGACACGGCTAAGCATGTAGTACCGACAGCGGAGTACTGGCGGACGGGGGTTCAAATCCCCCCGGCTCCACCAAATCTGCAGAAGAAGACGTCTTAGGGCGTCTTTTTTTGTGTCTGCGATTCAGTGAATACACGGCCTCTAGGTTTTTTGCAGTCTTTGGAGAGTTTTTGAGCTTCAGCCATTCGGGTACTCCATGTGGTATTCCGGCTCATCCAGTGCAAATCTCTGGAATACCGAATCAGTGCCTGGGGACAATCTCAAGCCTGCTCAAAATCTCTGCCTCTCCGATCGGCAGCTCAAGGGAGTCAAACCCGCGTCCAAGGATTACGTCCTCACTGACGGTGATGGTTTGCAGCTACGAGTACGCAGCAACGGCTCGTTGGTGTGGAATTTCAACTACCGCGAACCGGTGACCAAGAAGCGGATCAACATCGGCTTTGGGACCTACTCCGAGCTGTCGTTGGCGAACGCACGAAAGAAAGCAGTCGAAGCGCGCGAGCTGCTCGCCCATGGCGTCGATCCGAAGGTGCAGCGCAATACGCTGAATGAAGCCAAGCACGCAGAAACGGAACACACCTTCAAGAGCGTAGCCACCGTCTGGTTCGAGCTTAAGAAAGACTCGGTCACCCCTGCCTACGCCGAGCACATCTGGCGGCCGCTCACGCTGCACGTATTCCCCGATTTGAAGACGACACCACTCGCGAAAATCAACGCGCCGAGGGTGATTGCGTTGCTACGCCCTATCGAAGCAGAAGGCAGCCTGGAGACGGTCAAACGTCTTAGCCAGCGGCTAAACGAGATCATGACCTACGGTGTAAATGCCGGCCTGATCTTTGCCAACCCGCTCAGCGGGATCAGGGCGGTTTTCAAGAAGCCCAGGAAAGAGAACATGGCTGCGCTTCCACCCGAAGAGCTCCCCGAGCTCATGCTGGAGATCACGAACGCCAGTATCAAACGCACGACCCGCTGCCTGATCGAATGGCAGTTGCACACGATGACTCGCCCCGCCGAGGCGGCGACTACTCGCTGGGCAGACATCGACTTTGGAAGGCGTGTCTGGACTATGCCTGCGGAGCGGATGAAGGAGCGCCGCGCACATAGCATCCCGTTAAGTGATCACGCTGTCGCCTTGTTGGAGTCACTCAAGTCTCACAGCGGACATCGCGAATACGTCTTTCCGGCAGGCAGAAATCCGCGCACATACGCTAATAGCCAGACCGCCAACATGGCGTTGAAACGCATGGGCTTCCAAGATCGACTGGTCAGCTACGGCATGCGCTCGATGACCAGCACCATCTTGAATGAGCATGGCGGGGATCCGGAACTCATTGAGGTCGCCCTGGCGCATGTCGACAAGGATGAGGTGCGCAGCGCCTATAACCGAGCCGACTACATTGAGCGACGGCGCCCGATGATGGCCTGGTGGAGTGAGTACATCCAAAAAGCCGCAACTGGCAACCTGTTAGCATATGCTATCAATTAAACCGGGGACCATAACATCGTGCCGATACGGTGAGCGCTCACCGGACGCCGCCAGTAACCGAAAATAACTCCCCAGATGGAGTGATAGTTGATTTGGCGACAGCGGCGACAACCCGCGTCGTACTCGGCCTGCAGCATGGCGGCAGAAGTGGCGACTGTCGCCGTTGCAAGTTTCGCTCTTGGGGCTTTCTCGGCTAAACCCACGCGAGCGGTAAGACTCCGCATTCCCACTCGCAGGGGCTCTACGTAATTGCATCTCACTTGACCACCTAATTGCATTGCCACTGACCAGTCGTTTGCATTTGCGCTGACAAGCCGCTTGCTATTGATGGGTGTCAGCGGGTGCCACTCAGCGCAGGTACGTCAGCCAAGCACTGAAGGCCTGCAACAGACCATAGCAGCCGGCCCGTCCGGAGGTAGTTTACATAAGAGTGAAGGCTGAAGGAGGTTTGCCGCCAAGATATCAGCTATAGTTTCAAGCGTGTTCATGATTAGGTGCTGGGCGGCCATCTACACGTCGCCAAGCGATGTACATACCAATTGAAGGAGATAGCCATATGGGCCTCAAACCTGGACCAAAACCAATAGCTCAATCTACCGGAAAAGAAGACCAGCGTCGTCGTGTTACCCCCGAGAACAAGCCTAAACATCCTGATTTAGATGTGCATAAGCACAAAAAAGGTGAGTGACCAATCAAAGCCTCTTCTTCCATGACGGGGCTTTTTCATAAACATGAGAGCCGTGAGTCAGCGCCTAAGCACTTGCTTTTGACATTTGGGGCGCGTCACAACCGGTCGTGTATAAATATAAGATCTGGTTCAGGTGGAGTCTGTAGGTTGGGCAGTTCTGATGGCGCTTGGGGTTCATGATGGGTGGGGCAAGCAATCTGCCCATGGAACAGGACACCGTTGGGCAACAGGTATGTTTAGACTGATTACGGGCGCAACTTGCTCGGCCAGCGGCGACGCCACCAATTGGGGCGCCTATCGATATATACCTGATTCCACTTGCCGCGTATCAGTAGCATAGCCGAGTAATAGGAACTTCGAGATGAGCATGCAGGAAAAGGACATCCAGTGGCTAGGCGAAGAGGACGCACACCTCGGCCCGGCAGCCCGTGCGGCATTGGGAATTCTTCTGGAGACAAGGGATTGGTCATGGTGGCATGACCCATCCAAGACATTCGGCTGTCTTGATGACGCAGTGCCTCAGTACAGGCCTGCTGCGTGGGGCGGCGATGCCAGTCTGTTGGATGCCGATCGGTGGGTTGATCCGCTGAGGGCTCTGGCGCTGGCCCAAGCTTTTGAGAAACTGAAAAGCGGGCGCCGTGTAACCATCAAAGTGTCCAGATCCGTGTGGAGTTGGCCAGGGGGAAGCGGCACTGTTCACGCTTCCGTTCTAGAACTGTCCGACGTGCTTGGCCCATTGCGGGTGATTCCAGAATGGGAGGTTAACGCGAGACCGCGTTTTCCTATGCGTCCGGCATTATCGAGCGGTCACTGCGTGATAACCAGCCCTACTCTTGGCCGTGATGCCCTCGGTATCAAAGCGCTTGAGGATGTTGAGTGGCGCGACGACGGCGAGGCAGTAGACATTGCCATCGCCGGTTCCGTCGAGGCAGTTCAGCAGATCAGGGCGGCGAGGTTGATCGTTATCTACGGTCAGCCCGCCAAGGATGCGTTCGCCAATGTAAGTGTGCTGCGCCGGGATCTATACGCGCAAAGTGTCGTTCACGTGCCTGCGGATGGGGAACGTGCAGCAGCTTGGTTGCAAGAAGTCGTCGGACGGTGGGTTTCGAACGGATGGCCTTTGTTGGACGCTATGCAGTTCGCAAACAGAGGTTTGGGCCTGGAGACGGTGATTCTGTCCTCTACCCAGTCATTCATTGTAGGCGCCAACGCATCCTACACTCGCTTCAAAACCGAGACCGAATCCATGACCTATTCAGGCGATCGTATTTATCTCAGGGACTATGAAGTAACTACTCCGCCTGAAGTGATTTCGCGGTCTGCGCCACCTACCGAGCGGGTCTTGACCGCCACCGTTGCCCAAGGCGCCAAGCAGTTACAGGCATGGCCGACAAGCGGCCAAGTAGATATCAACGTGGGCATTAAGCCGAAAACTCCTTTGCATGCAGCCATCCCGGCATTTCCTGAAGACAGAATTGAGTGGCAGGGAGACAGTAAGCTTCTTCAAGTCCACATGTTCGAACTGGGGCAGAAGCCGGTGAGTCAAACGCTGCTGCTGTCCAGAACAGGGCATTCTTCAATTGTAACCTTCAACCATAACGCCGACGTTAGTAAGATAGATCTGCGCTTTATCATCAGCGACGGCGCACAGCTTCTTCAAACCGCCCGCCTTCAGGCGGAGCGGGGCGGGGCGATCCGCTTCGTTATTGAAACTATCGTTACACCGCTGGACCGGGCAAAAGCAGGGTTCGACGTCGCACTACTGGTAAATGACAGTCTCGGGAAGCAGCCAAGCGTGACCGCCATTACCGCGGATGGAAGCGCTGTGCATGTCGCGCTCAAAGAATACGATCTGACAACAGCGAGGCAGCAGTTGCTGAACGTGCTCGACGAAGCCGTCGCCAACCCGAACGCGCCGTTGGCACCTTTGATGGTCCGGTTGGCCAATCGCGGCAAGATCATAATGGATGGGTTGCGGGAAGTGATTCCCCAATGGCCGAGCAAGCTTGACAGAGTGCAGTTAGTCACTCAGAGCGATGCTTTCTTTCCCATTGAATACCTATTCGAGGGCACGTTGCCGGATTCATCCCTGGCCCCGCTATGTGCAGAACGCGCAGGGTGCTTGAAAGCGGGCCGAGCAATTGCCGACTGTAGCATCCGCGCGTCTGGCGACGCGTTATGCCCCATGGGTTTTTTGGGCGTGTCGGCGGTGATCGAGCGCCATACCTGGCAGACAGGGCGGGCTGCGCAAGTGTGGGGGGCATCAGGCGAACAGCAACTCGAGCGCCATCGGATCAAGGATTTATCGAGCATTGCATTCGCTGCCAGCAATAGGGCGGACGATTTCGAAGACGAAGACGTGTTGCCCCACGAGGTAGTAAGAATCGCAGGCATCGAGGCGGCTTTGGGGGTCAACAGTATTATGGACTGGAAGGCATGGAAAGCCAGCCTCGAGGGTTCCACGCCCTCACCTGCGCTGTTGCTGCTACTGATCCACTTAGAGGATAACGTCCTGTATGTGGGGGCGAACTCCGACCTCAATCAGGGCGCTATCGATCAGAGGCATATCCGCGATGCCCAGGTGGTCATTGCCATTGGTTGTTCAAGCGGCTTAGGAGACGCGCGTGGCGGAAGCTTGCCGGCGATCCTTCAAAGAAACGGTGCTCGTGTGGTGATAGCGGCAATGACCACCGTGCTTGGCCGCCACGCCAACCGCGTCGCACGAGACTTGGCGACCACCTTGCGCGATGCGGCCCAGGCACCTAATTCGGCTTATGTAGGCACGATCATGAGCAATATCCGCAGAAAACTGCTAGCCGACGGGCTAGCCCTTGGTTTGGCGGTAGTGGCGTTCGGTGACGCAGATGTGTTGCTCGGCAACGCATGATCAATAGAGGCTGATATGTTTCGAGTACGGGCAGTTCAAGTTCAACAGGGTGACGCGCTGTTGGTGAGCTATGGCACGGCTGAGCGTCCACGCCACCTGCTCGTCGATGGCGGTCCATCCCAATCAATCGCCACGCCGTTGTCCGTGCTTGAGCGCGCACGGGTGGACGAAGTGCTGAAGCTCGAGGTATTGGTGATCACTCATTATGATCTTGACCATGTTCAGGGCGTAATTGAATTGCTCGAAGCGCTACCACCGTGGCTGGAAATCGAAGACGTCTGGTTCAACGGTTACAACCATCTGGGTGCCGCCGACGCCTTGGGTGCGAAGGAGGCTGACGCACTGTCCGCCCTTATCCGCAAGCTTGGGTTGCCTTGGAACAAGTATTTTCAAAAAAGCGGGGACGACAACGTGGGTCGAGCCGTCGTGCAGGCTTCGAAGCCAGTCTTTCTGCCAGACGGGCTCGAAATCCGAGTGCTTTCGCCTGATCAGCGCGGGCTGTCTGCACTGGCCAGGGTTTGGAAAAATCCGGCCGTACCGCCCGCTGAGCTACACCAGGTACCAGGAGATGCCCTCGGCCGTGCCGACACATGGCCACCGATGGAGTTTTCTGCCACACGCGTCCACTCCTATACGCCAGATCGCTCAATACCAAACCAAAGTAGCATCGCCTTGCTTCTAACCTTTGACGACAAGCGTGCGTTACTCGCCGGGGACGCATTTGCAGAGGTGGTGAAGGCAGGGCTTGAGCTAAATGGCCCGGGCGTAGACACCGTCGACCTTTTGAAAGTATCTCATCACGGCAGTAAGGGAAACACTCACATGCCCCTATTGAAGCTGATGGGGTGCAAACGTTTTCTGATCAGCACCAACGGCAAAACGCACAGCCACCCCGACCATGGGTTGATAGAACGTCTGGTTGCAGATGGCCGGAACCCAGAAATCATATTCAACTACAACACGGGGTGGTCTGGAAAATGGAAGCAACGCCCTCAAGGGTGGCCTTTCTATAGCGCTCGTTATCCCGAATACGGCGACCGATTTGTGGATGTTCTTCTTTAGGTTTGGCCCACTGCTAGAGGGTTGATTCTTCAAGCCCAGTAGGGCGGGGCTTACTCATACACCGCTGGATGGCCGACTCCCTGTCAGTTCTGGCATGGCCGACTGAACGGTTTGTGAGAGAAACCGCAGACACTCCGAACCACAGGAATCGCCCCAATACCGATCTGCTCAGCACGGTGGACCTTGAAGGCAATAGATTCGGCTGCGGGATCCATGGTTCAACTTTTTGGTTGAGAATGATGATGTCCGCGAGCTTTTTGATTGGGTTTAAAGCAACATCACATGTAGCGTGAGCACGCCCGAGCAGACAGCGCGTCTGCGGTTTTCCCACACTGATCCAGTGCTGGCACGGCTAATCGTGACATTGCATTCTTCAGTACTGTGGAAGTGTCGTGCGCCAGCCGCTGGACTGGCCGCTTCTGGTCGCTCTCCGCCGGTCGTCACCACAGCGTGTGCGGATCAATTCGAATGAAAACGGCTGATCCGCACGACTGCAATTGACTAGTCAGTAACAATGCAAACGGTCAAGTCCATGCAATTACGCAGGCTCACGTTAAAACCCGACGAACGACCACGCGCCCATGGAAAGCCACCGGCCTCCAAGGTCTTCCAGCGCTACCAATTGGCGCAACAGCCGCCCCAAAAAGTACTGTTGACTACGAGCAGAACGAGCGTTACATCAGAGCCTTACGAGCGCTGTCTTCGACAGCACCCAGGTAGCCAGAACCTTTGAGGCTACGCCACATCGCGGTGGTTCACCCCAAGTGCGATTAGCGTCCGGCGGCTCGCACAGTCGCAGCGATGTGATGGATGCCACTTCTTTCAGAATGCCCACTGCGCCAACTCATGCCTCCTTTTGGCTACTCTGCAGCAACTTATCCGCGTGGTTATTTCTTGCGCCAACCTTTTGCCCGTCTTTTTGCCCCTTGTATCTGGTCCATAAATGACAGCTGTGCCAAGACATGGTGGACACTCTCCGGCAGTCTGTGCTGCCGGAGAGTGTCCACCATGTCTTGGCACAGCTGTCACCTATGTCTCCGGTTTATACAACGAGAGAAAGAGACGGGTACGGATTGGCGCAACGAAGTGAGCCCAGAGGTGAGGTTGCTGCAGCGCAGCGAGGTAGGTCCATCGTCTGCCGCAGTGGGCAGATCAGTCGAGTAGGCATCCATCACTCCTGGGGAGGGATCGTGCGAGCCGCCGGACGCTAATCGCACTGTGGGAGAACCACCACGCAAGTGGCGTAGCCTTAAAGGTTCTGGCTACCTGGGCAGGTGCTGTCAACGACAGCGATCCGTGCGCCAGTTTTTATACCCGCTTGAAAAGGCGGTCAAGCGTCACGGCTAATGCGCTCAGAAGGTGGCGACTGTCGCCACTTCTGTCGCCACCTTCCAGATCACGTTCTACGTGGGTTATCGCCGGCGTCGCCGCTGTCGCCACACCCACGTTCATGCCTCCACGAAAAGATCCGCTTTGACACTGAAACGGCGCAGCGCCCGATAGAGATCGTGGTAATTACTGAAGGGTAAAAGAAGGCGTGGCGCCAATCAGATATCCAAATGAGGCGGCGGAACGAGGTGGCTTCGAGAAAAAGCGAGTGAACCCTCCGATCGGCGCGATCAAAGATCGCTGAATCGGAGGGTTTAGCGGGGAAAGCAAAGTTTCAAACGTCAATTGCAGCCTCAAGCATCGAAACTTGTTGATCCGGATGCGGCGGCTTCACGAATCCCAGCATGGCTAACTCGCCCAGCATGAGATCAACCTGACGAAACAGGCATATGCTAGACGAAAATATAGCAATCTGCTATCATCCCGATCTACAGTGCTGATATTCCGGTGCCTAATCTTTAAGCTAAGGAACCTATGGACAGGTTACGATTTGATCTTAACTTTATATTCAGGATATTGCTGACCTTTAATGCTACGTCGCTTCTGGTCATCATTTATCTCGTTCAAAAAGGTTTTACGCTGGCACATTTCTTTTCTGGCCTTCCCTGGTTAGACAAAACACCTAATGCCGTATCTTATGCCTTATACCTTTTGGTTCCGTTCCTTCTCACCGGAGTCAGTCTTCGCTTCAGTTCTTTTTTAGGAAAGGACGAGTTCAAACAAGGGCAGGTTGAAAGTATCGAGCACGCAAACAATAGCTTTTTGCCCAGCTACCTAGGGTATTTCTTCGTGGCGCTCAGCGTGAGCAACTGGGAAACACTATTCTTTGTATATGGGGTGCTCTTCATTTTTACGTTCAGGTCACAGGCATTGTATTTCAACCCCTTATTTTTGCTGTATGGATATGAGTTCTACAATATAACCACAACATCCAAGGCCTCCATATTCCTCATCAGTCGCGAGAGATACAAGGTTCCCAGCGATATCGCAATTGCCAAAGCCTTCAGAATAAATAATTACACGTTTATTGAGCGAGAATGAACATATGGACCATGTACTAGTAAAAGTAAAAAAACTGCGCAAAAAGCCAATCTTCAAGTTAATTTCCGATTACACACTATTCCCAAAACTGAAGATTGATCCCGCCGCATGCATTCCTTACAACCCTGATCATAATTTGGACGAAGAGTGTTGGTTTAAGGTCGAAGAGTTTTCAGAGCAAGCCTACTGCTCTGAAATTCTCACATCGGACGTTGATGCAAAGGACTACGACGACCTACCTAAGGATAAGTTTCCAGACATCTCTCACATCTGTGCGCTTCAGGGCGATGATTTCTACTTTCAGAAAGTCACGCCTTCTCTGTTTCTGCGCCGAAAGACCTTTGTCTTCGGTGAGGTGGCAGAGGTTGAAGATGATCGACTGAGGTTGGTGATCAATGCTCAACCGGACGCGGTATATTTCTCCGCTCTTGACGTGCTGATCTTCAAAAATCTGGCGACAATTTCCAGTATTTTCCCGGGCATCGATGAGCTTTACAAAGAGGCAACTCAAGAAGAGGTTAAGCAATTCCTTGACGAGCCATTTATTACTCTCCGCAATGAATTTGATGCCGACAAAGTATCAAAACCAAACCGAAAGCGAATTGCACTGGCTATGGCTACGTTGGCAGCGTTACCCGAGCAAGACAAAGAAGGTATGCTTTCCTACATTGATGGCTATTGCGGCGAGAGCTTGAAATTTAACAAAGATTCGGGAATGTTTGACATTTCTACGGACAACGACCTAAAAATGCTCATCTATGGAATAGAGCAGCGGTTCTACACCACCCAATTTGGACAAGAAAAACGTTTGGCAAACTCTGTCCAAGCATTGGGATAATACCTTATGGGCCATATAGCGACGACCTGACCTCAGCCGTCGCTTATCCAAGCCAGATATAGGTCTTCTCTTCCATCTCAAGGCATCGTCTACGTCAATTCCCAGTTACCTGACAGGCACTGCTTCTACGCGCAGCAATTACGCGGATGGAACAAACTGACGCACGCAAGGATTAGAAGCATACGCTTTCCGGGGTTACCACGCTGCGTGTCAGCCTAACGCGCCAATATTGGCAGCATGCCTCCAGCCCGATCTGGTAAAGTCCACGGCACGCCATAGGGACATAGCCAGCCATGGACAAGAAATCACTTTCCGAGCGGGATATCTGCAGCAAGTACATCGCCCCAGCCGTTCAGCAAGCTGGATGGGACATGCACAAGCAGGTGCGCGAAGAAGTCAGCTTTACCAAAGGCCGCATTATCGTCCGGGGAAAACTTCACAGCCGTGGCGAAGCACGCCGCGCAGACTTCATCCTCTACCATCAGGCCAACCTGCCTATCGCTGTAATTGAGGCAAAGGACAACAAGCACTCTCTTGGCTCCGGCATGCAGCAAGCTCTGGGCTATGCAGAGGCGCTGGACGTACCGTTCGTGTTCTCCAGCAATGGCGATGGCTTCCTGTTTCACGATCGCAGTGGCACAGGCAGCCAGGTAGAAACCGAACTCACCCTTGATCAATTCCCTAGCCCTGCCGAACTTTGGCACCGCTACTGTCAGTGGAAGTGGTTGGATGCAACAGCCCAACACAAGATCGAAGCGCCCTACTACGACGACGGCTCCGGGCGTATGCCGCGCTATTACCAGATGAATGCCATCAACCGTACCGTCGAGGCTGTGGCGCGCGGCCAGGACCGCATCTTACTGGTGATGGCCACGGGTACCGGCAAAACATACACCGCCTTCCAAATCATCTGGCGGCTGTGGAAATCGAAACAGAAGAAACGCATCCTGTTTCTGGCCGACCGCAACATCCTGGTCGACCAGACCAAGAACAACGACTTCAAGCCTTTCGGCCAGGCGATGACCAAAATCGCCAAACGCCAGATCGATACCTCCTACGAAATCTACCTGTCGCTCTATCAGGCCGTCACGGGCACTGATGAAGAGATGAACATCTACAAGCAGTTCTCTCGCGACTTCTTCGACCTGATCGTGATCGACGAATGCCACCGTGGCAGCGCCTCCGAGGATTCCGCCTGGCGTGAAATCCTAGAATACTTCTCCAGCGCCACCCATGTCGGCCTTACCGCCACACCAAAGGAAACCAAAGAAGTATCCAGTATCACCTACTTCGGTGAGCCGATTTACAGCTACACCTTGAAGCAGGGCATCGAAGACGGCTTTCTCGCCCCCTACAAAGTAGTGCGCATCGACTTCGATAAAGACCTGCAAGGCTGGCGGCCGCCCAAAGGCATGCTCGATAAGAACGGCGAGCTGATCGAAGACCGCATCTACAACCTCAAGGATATGGATCGCACCCTGGTGATTGAGGCGCGCACCCAACTGGTGGCGCAGAAGGTCACCGAACTCCTCAACGCCACCGATCCGTTTCAGAAAACCATCGTCTTCTGCGACGACATCAACCACGCCGAGCGCATGCGTCAGGCCCTGGTCAACCTAAACCCCGAGCGGGTGGCCGAGAATCGCAAATACGTCATGCGTATCACCGGCGATGGCCAGGAAGGCAAGGCCGAACTGGATAACTTCATCAACCCGGAAGAGCGCTACCCGGTGATTGCCACCACCAGCAAGCTAATGACCACCGGCGTCGATGCTCAAACCTGCAAGCTGATCGTGCTCGACCAGCACATCAAATCGATGACCGAGTTCAAGCAAATCATCGGTCGCGGCACTCGCATCAACGAGGACTACGGCAAGTACTGGTTCACCATCATGGACTTCAAGAAAGCCACCGAGCTGTTTGCCGACCCAGCATTCGACGGCGACCCGGTGGTGATCTATGCCCCAGAAGGTGATGACTCTCCCGTACCACCGGATGACCCGCTTGCCGACGAGGATGGCATCAGCGCAGGCAACGATAACGAAGGCGATGACCTGGATTTTACCGGCGAAGATGAAGGCAAAAAACGCATCAAGTACGTCATCGACAACGTCCCGATTTACGTCGTCGCCGAGCGTGTGCAGTACTACGGCCCGGATGGCCGACTGATCACCGAATCGTTGCACGACTACACCCGTGCCTGTGTACAAAAACAGTTCACCTCGCTGGATGATTTCCTCCGGCGTTGGAGTGATGCCGAACAAAAGAAAGTCATCATCGAGGAGATGGCCGTCCAGGGCGTGATGTGGGAAGCCTTGGCCGAAGAAGTGGAAAAGAAACAGGGCAAGCCCCTCGACCCCTTCGACCTGATTTGCCATGTCGCCTTCGATCAACCTGCTTTGTCACGCCGCGAGCGAGCCGAGCAGGTGAAAAAACGCAACTATTTCGCCAAGTATTCTGGCGCAGCCCGCCAGGTGTTGGAGGCGTTGCTCGATAAATACGCCGACACCGGCATTGAGAATATCGAGGACATCAAAATCCTGCAGCTTGACCCTTTTAGCCAGATCGGTGCGCCCATCGAGCTGGTCAAGGCCTTTGGCGGCAAGGCTGGCTATAACAAGGCTATCCACGAACTGGAAGACGAACTTTACGCAAGCTAAGGGCTAAGCACCGACGATATGCCAAAGCAGTCGTCCCCACTATCCGGTAGAATTTCGCCCCCTTGCGGTACGCGTTGAGAGAACTTCATGTCCATTAGCTCCACCATCAAGTCCATCCAGGACATCATGCGCAAAGACGTTGGCGTAGACGGCGACGCCCAGCGTATCGGCCAGCTGGTTTGGCTGCTGTTCCTGAAGATCTTCGATGACCGCGAGCTGGAATGGGAGCTGATGGACGACAACTACCGCTCGCCCATTCCCGACAGTTGCCGCTGGCGTACCTGGGCCGCTGATCCTGAAGGCATGACTGGCGATGCGCTGAAGGACTTTATCGACAATAACCTGTTCCCCCAGTTGCAGAACCTGCACGAGTACAGCAACACGCCGTCAGCCTTCGTGGTGCGCAGTGTGTTTGAAGACGCCTATAACTACATGAAATCCGGCCAGCTGCTGCGCCAGGTGATCAACAAGATTCAGGAAGGCGTGGATTTCAACAAGGCCCAGGAACGCCACGAGTTTGGCAATCTCTATGAGCAACTGCTACGAGACCTACAGAACGCAGGTAATGCTGGCGAGTTCTACACACCGCGCCCAGTCACCGAGTTTATGGTGCGTATGGTCGATCCGAAGTTGGACGAAAAGGTCATGGACCCGGCCTGCGGCACTGGTGGTTTTCTCACTTGCGCCATAGAACACAAACGCAGCCGCTATGTAAAAACCGCCGAAGACGAACGCACCCTGCAGGCCAGCATTTTCGGCGTGGAGAAAAAGCCGCTACCGCACTTGCTGGCTACCACCAACATGATCCTGCACGGCATCGAGGTGCCAAACCAGATTCGCCACGACAACACCCTGAGCAAACCGCTAACCAGTTGGGGACCGAGTGAACGCGTGCACTGCATCGTCGCCAATCCGCCGTTCGGCGGCATGGAAGAAGACGGCATCGAAACCAACTTCCCCGCCGCCTTCCGCACCCGCGAAACTGCCGACCTGTTTCTGGTGCTGATCATGCAGCTGCTCAAAGACGGTGGCCGCGCCGCCGTGGTGCTGCCCGATGGCTTTCTATTTGGCGAAGGCATCAAGAGCCGCATCAAGGAAAAGCTGCTGACCGAGTGCAACCTGCACACCATCGTTCGTCTGCCCAACGGCGTGTTCAACCCCTACACCGGCATCAAAACCAACCTGCTGTTCTTCACCAAGGGTACACCGACCAAACAGGTGTGGTTCTACGAGCACCAGTATCCAGCCGGCGTGAAGAACTACTCCAAGACCCGCCCCATGCGTATCGAGGAGTTCGCCGTAGAAGAGGCCTGGTGGGGCACAGAGACTGATGGCTTTGCCGTACGAGTGGAGAACGAATTCGCCTGGAAGGTCAGTGTCGAAGACCTACAAGCGCGCAACTGGAACCTGGACTGCAAAAACCCGCATATTGGCGAGCAGATCAGTCATGACCCGGACGAGATGCTGCGAACTTATGCCTCGCGGCAAGGCGAGATCGGCGATCTGCGCGACCAACTTAAAGCAGTGCTGGCTGAAGCCCTGGAGCGTCAGGTATGACGGCGTTACTCACCGATAATCTGCCGCTGTTGGCAGGCGCGCCCAATGGCATTAAGAAATTGCGTGAACTAATTCTGGAGCTCGCGGTGCGCGGCAAGTTAGTGGCGCAAGACCCAAGCGATGAGCCGGCCAGCGATTTACTGAAGCGGATTGCGGAAGAAAAAGCACGATTGGTGGCTGAAGGGGCGATCAAGAAAGGAAAGACAGTAGATGACTCAGTAGCCGAAATTTCTTACCCAATACCGTCTACTTGGGCCGCTGCCTCCCTTGGTCAGGTCGTCGAGATCGTTCGTGGAATTACTTTCCCTGCCAGCGAGAAGTCGAGAGTTCCAGAGTGCGGACGTGTTGCTTGCCTGCGAACTGCAAACGTACAGAACGAAATTGAATGGGACGACCTGCTTTACATTCGCGACAGTTTTATCTCTCGACCCGATCAGTACGTCCAGCCGCATGACATTATTATGTCTATGGCAAACAGCCGGGAACTAGTAGGAAAAGTTGCTCTGATTGGTTCATCGCTTGATCAGCCAACAACATTCGGTGGATTTCTCGGCGTTCTACGTTCAGTGCTGATCGAACCTCGATTTGTAATGGCACTACTGCGTACGCCTCATGCTCGGAGCGTCTTAATTGAGAGCGCGAGCCAAACCACGAACATTGCCAATGTGTCTCTGGCAAAGCTTCGTCCCTTACCGTTTGCCATCCCTCCACTCGCCGAACAACACCGTATCGTCGCTAAAGTCGATGAACTGATGGCCCTGTGCGCCCGCCTGGAAGCCCGGCAGGCCGACGCCGAAAGCGCCCAAGCCCAACTGGTGAAAGCGCTGCTCGACAGCCTGATCCAAGCCAGTGACGCCACAGACTTCGCCACAAACTGGCAACGCGTGGCCGAAAATTTCCACACCCTCTTCACCACTGAACCCAGCATTGACGCCCTCAAGCAAGCCCTGCTGCAGCTGGCCGTAATGGGTAAACTGGTTCCGCAAGATCCCCGCGATGAACCTGTAAACGTGCTGATGACTCAGCTTAGGCAAGAAAGATCGGAGTGGTTGCTCAGTAAGCAAGATTCTTCACCTGAGTGCAAAACGATGCTGAGAAAACTGTCCGCCTTGAGTGAATCATCGCCGCCATTCCCCCTACCTGTATCATGGCAGGCGGTACATTTGATTGACTGCAGTCGGATGCTTGTGGATTGCCACAATAAGACTGCGCCATATGTTACTGAAGGCATCCCAATAATCCGGACTAGCAACATCAGAAATCGAGAATTCCGGTTTGATGATCTCAAGTACGTTAACGACGAAACCTATGAGTACTGGTCACGACGGTGCCCGCCTGAGCCCGGTGATATCATGTTCACTCGTGAAGCGCCGATGGGAGAAGCCGCTATCATTCCAGATGGTGCAAAATTCTGTCTCGGCCAAAGAACAATGCTGGTTAGGCCGATGCATGACTACATCGACAATCGATATTTACTCATCACGCTGACCGAACCGCACCTGTTGGAGAGAGCATCAACATCTGCAATTGGTTCGACAGTTAAGCATCTGCGTGTCGGTGATGTTGAGCAACTCAACATTCCATTACCGCCTCGCGCCGAACAACAGCGCATCGTCGCTAAAGTCGACCAACTTATGGTCCTCTGTGACCAACTCAAAACTCGCCTAACCCAGGCCCGCCAACTGAACGAGCAGTTGGCCAGCACCCTGGTCGAACAAGCTCTTGCCGAGGATGGCCAACAAACTCCCATGACCTTGGACCGGCAACTAGACCGCACCCTGCTCGCGGCAGAAATCACTCATCGACTGCATAGCCAACGTACCTTCGGCCAACGCAAACTGCAGAAGGTGATTTACTTAGCCGAACATGCGGCCAGGCTCGCCGCTATCCAAGGTGACTACCTGCGAGACGCCGCCGGCCCCCACGATCGCCAGTTGATGAATAAGGTCGAAGGCGAGATGCAAAACCATCAGTGGTATGAGCGCATCGAGCGCGAGACTGTTGGCTATGCTTACCGCCCGCTTTCCCAAGCAGGGCTGCATCGGCAGGCCTATAGCAGCGCCTGGTCGGCCGCTGAACGCACCACCATTGAGCAGGTCATCGAGCTAATGCGGGACTGGGATACGGATCGTTGCGAAATGACTGTGACGCTTTATGCCGCCTGGAACGACTTTATTCTCGAAGGCCGCCTGGTTTCCGATGAAGCCATCGTGAGCGAAGTCATGCATAGCTGGAACGACACTAAGCTGCGCTTTTGCAAAACCGAATGGTTGGCGGTACTCGCCGAGATGAAGAAGCAAAAAATCCTCATGCCCAACGGCTTTGGCAAACGCACCACAGGCGGCATGCTCAGCTTGCCCGGTTTCGAGTAAACAGATGATGCTTTTGACCGTCCTCGGCAAGATGCGGATACGAAGCATATCGCTCAATCCAACTCCTCGCGGTATTCCAGTTGGTATTCCAAAGAAACTTACAAACTAATATTAGTCAATTAAATCATTAACTTAAGAATCTAATTCAGATTACCCCGGCCAACCAATTTCAGCGTCACAACCATGGCCTCGCGGAGCTTACACGTGCTTGCTGTGTATTTGAATGATCGGTTTCAGTTGCATAGCGCCGGTGCCACAAGCCAGCTCCAGCCGACTCCCCCTTGCAGAACCTCCCTCACAAGCCGAAACTGCACCAAACGACGAGGTACACCATGGCACTCGACTACCCGCCCAGCCTCCTGTCCCAGGAAGAACGCTCAGCCATTGCTGAAATCGAAGCCACCACCAACATCCTGCGGTTGGTGACCCGGCTCACCAACATGCGCTTTGCCGCGATCACCAAGTTCGGCGACGCCGAACTGGTGATCTGCTCTGTGCACGATGCTGCTGATTTGGGAATCGGCGCAGGTGAGGCTTTTCCGCTTGAAGACACGATCTGCAGCGAGTTTCAGCGGGACCCCGCGCCTTTGCTAATCCAGAGGGTCAGCCATGACCAAAGCTTCGCCTCACGACTGATCGTCAAGACCTATGATTTGGACAGTTACGTAGGCGTGCCCATCTTCCTGCCTGACGGCCGGCTGTACGGGGCGCTTTGTGCGATCGATTCGCGGCCTGTGCTGTTCGAAGATCCTGATGTGTGCGAAACGCTCGAGATTTTTGCCCGGTTGATCGGGTGTATATTCTTTGCGAGCTTGGTGGTGAAGGTCGAGAGTGCCGCGATTGAGTTGGAGTGATTTTTGGAAGGTGACGCTAGGGTCAGTTACACATGCACACCTTCCCTTCACACCCCCCGCATCACCTCCCCTCCCTCCACCCCAATCGCCTCGCAAATCTCCAGGAATTCCACCACATCCAACCTTCTCTCCGCATTCTCCACCTTGGAGATATACGACTGCGGCCTGCCCACTCGCCGCGCCAGCTCGGTTTGGCTAAAGCCCTTCTCTTTTCTGCACGCGATGAGTGCCCGGATGAGCGTGGAATAGCGTTCTGTGTGGATGGATTTCATAAGGGCTGCCGAATGACGATTCGGCTCCTTAAGTAAACCCAAAACAGGATTATCCCAAAACAGGATAGTGGTGCTATGGTTAGCTTTAGCTTTTACATCAGCCAAGAAGGGGAATGGTCATGGAACGTCCATCACAATCGCTAAAGCTCGTTGGTTCGGATTTCTCTGCAGGCAGTCGAGGGCCGACTCCGATTACCAAAGATGAGATCCTCGAGGGCATTTGCCACTGCGTGCTGGAGCGCTGGTATCAGCTTGCTCCTGATAACCAGACGGCATTAGGTCTGGACACGAGCACTGCCGAATCACCCGATGAGCAAGCACTCCAGTCGGTGACCTGGCTGCTTCTGGAGGCTGCGAGTTTGGCCGCGCAAAAGGCGAGGCAGGCGTGTAACAAGCGATTGGATGCTGCAGATTACTAGCTGCGAAGGGCTCTATCCCATCGGACTGAACCCCGAAGCTGCCGAACAATACCGCTCCCGCAGTGCCGGATTTCGCTCTGAACGGCACTGCTCCTTGAACCACTGCTTCGCACCTTTCCTGCATTCCCGATATTCAATCGACCCACTTCGGTAGCCAGTGCAAACACTGCCGTGATCAATCTGGTTATCACTGACACTCCACGAAGCCGTATACGACCTCTTCCTGTCCCAACCGAGTATCAGGTGCGATTCAAACCCACCACTAACAGCCCGCCGAACAGGCCGCGCACTCTGCCCCGCCTTGTACTCCGCCAAATACTGCGCCGACACCATCCCCTGCACCGCCCGCTCTTCCCGCATCGGCTGAGGACGGTCCCCATACCGACATCGCAATACCTGATCGTTGACCACATTGTCAGCGCCCATGCACTCCTGCAGGGTTTTAGGCACAACCGGCGCCACTGCTCGCACAACGGGTGCAGATACCGGCGCAGATTCAACAACCGGCGATTCATATCGCTCAACCACCTCAGCAGGCGGTTCTACACGCGCAGGCTCAAAGTACGCGGCAATCCGCGCCCAGTTCATCCCCACCGCGATCGCTGGTACCAGTAGCCACAACAGCCACCCCGGATGCGCCCGTTGTTGAACGCGCGGACGTGGCGCAATGGGTCCATCGTGCAGGTCGTTTTGCAGACTCATTTGAATTCCATTTCCAAAGTCGAGGCTGAAATGCCATCACTTAATACCTATCGGTAGCCCTTTGCCATTCTTTAGGTAGAGCGCCTGCCGAGTCACCCCGTCGCACTTCGTGAAAATCCCCTCAAAAAAGCGTTAACGCTTTGTGAAACTCTTGTTAGGATACGCGCCACTGAGACACATTCTCAGTTGCCAGGGAGGCGCTTCATTGACCTCTTCTATTCCCGGAATTGCTCCCATGGCCCTTCGTTTTCCTTCTCGCCCTACCCTTCTGGCGGTGTGCTGCTCACTGAGCCTCGGCGCCCACGGGGCGGACGCTCTCGTGTTGGACGCTACCTCGATCGATGCGCAAACCACCAAGGCTGCCAAAGGCGCTTCGCCCGAGGTGTTTGCCGGTGGGCAGGTGGCGCGCGGTGGGCAGATGGGTGTGCTGGGCAACCAGGACAACATGGATGTGCCATTCACGCTGACCAGCTACACCTCGAAGCTGATCGAGGATCAGCAGGCGGAGGACGTGGGCGATGTGCTGCTGAATGATCCGTCGGTGCGGCAGTCGTTCGGGTTCGGTAACCAGGCGCAGGTGTTCGTGATTCGTGGTTTGCCGCTGTCCAGTGATGACATTTCCTACAACGGTTTGTATGGGGTGTTGCCGCGGCAGATCATTTCCACCGATGCGGTGGAACGGGTCGAGGTGTTCAAGGGGCCGAACGCGTTCATCAACGGCGTGAGCCCAACCGGGACCGGGTTGGGCGGCAGTGTGAACCTGGTGCCCAAGCGGGCGAGTGATGAGCCCATTCGTCGCTATACGCAGGACATCAGCACGGACGGCCGCGTGGGTGAGCATCTGGATATCGGTCAGCGCTTTGGCGAGGACAACCGCTTCGGTGCGCGGGTCAATCTGGCCCAGCGTGAGGGTGATACGGCTATCGATGACGAGGCGCAGCGCACCAAGCTGTTCACGCTGGGGCTGGATTATCGGGGTGACAACTTTCGTTTGTCCGGCGACTTTGGTTATCAGAAGCAGCGCATCAACGGCCTGCGCAATTCGGTTCGGGTGGGCACGATCACGCGCATTCCGCGGGCGCCGGATGCCAGCCACAACTATGGCCAGGATTGGACCTACAGCCAGACCGAAGACACCTTCGGCATGCTGCGCGGCGAGTGGGACCTTAACGAGGATTGGACGGCCTATGTAGCGGGCGGCGCGAAGCACACGCGCGAGAACGGTATCTACGGTACGCCGACGCTGACCAATCCGGACACCGGTGCTGCGACCATCAGCGGGTCGAAGATTCCCCATGACGAAAACAATGCCACCTTCATGACCGGCATCAACGGCAACCTGCAGACAGGGCCGATCAGCCATCAGATCAGCGTGGGCGCATCGAGCATCTGGACCGAGCAGCTCAATGCCTATCAGTTCTACCGGCCCACGGGCACGACCAATATCTATGACACCGCACCGCTCCCTCGGCCTACCGCGATAAGTATAGAAGCTGGCGACATGAGCGACCCGGGCATCACCGGCAAGACGCGCAACCGCAGCCTGGCGGTGTCGGACACCTTGGGTTTCTTCGACGACACGGTGCTGTTCACGGCCGGCCTGCGCCGCCAGCAATTGCTGGTGC
>Ga0308160_10002753_pt1 | contig 20625 bp, 31 predicted proteins | sample PhyFR1_FD_201036 | JGI IMG/M metagenome (GOLD analysis project Ga0308160, IMG submission 201036) | Phyllosphere microbial communities from UC Gill Tract Community Farm, Albany, California, United States - DLSLF.R1 | ecosystem: Host-associated > Plants > Phyllosphere > Unclassified | place: USA...
TCGTCCTAGCTGTTGCTGGTATACTATTCTCGCTTTACATCAGACGACAACGACGTAAAAGACGACTTGAAGCCAAGCAATTCGGTGATGCGATCGATCAAGTCAATGTCAGAAAAGCGGATAGGGAGGGGACGGATACGGTGAAACTCCGTTTGGAGAGGGTATTGGGTTTGAACAGGATACGGATAGATTCAGAAGATCAAGCCAAACGGGGTAGATTGAGGGAATTATTATTACCCCGTTCAAAGAGGGAAGAGGGGGATATACCGCTAGTCGACAAGAAGAATGAAGCGAGCTCGAGGACTAGTCAGTATATGGCTCCCCCACCTCCCTATTCGAACCCGAACGACATGGCGGTCAGGAGCGAAAAGGAATTGATCCGTCAATCAAGGATTATCGACATGTCGGAACCAGGGGCTTCATCATCAATCTTTGCATCCTCTTCTACGCCAGACCCGAGGCCAGAATTCGGCATGGGGTCAGGTCCAAGACCACCTCCACGACAAGGAAATGCACATGCTCGAGCGGAGAGCGTTGCCCAAAAGCAAACAGTGAGGTTCCATACCCCATCACATGAAGATCGGCTCGATGAGCTGTGGCCTGCCATGGGTTCTACTGAGACGAGGAGATCAGAGGGATGGGTATAAGTAGAGGCGGAGCACAGTGTATATTCATAATATTGTACAATACAAGCATGGACCATCTTATCCGATAATCCCAAGAAAGACAAGAAATTAATACTTCTAGCTTAAGCAGACCTGGCATTATCCAAACTTGGAATGACATCTTCCATCCATCTCCTCATTTCCTCCGTTGGGAAATCCTGCATTGCCTCGACCGTTTTCTCCAGATCGACAACTCCGTCCGAGACGGTTGCTTCCAGTTGTTTCAATTCAGCCTGTTTCTGTGCGATTGACGCGTAACGCTTGGAACAATCTTCATGCAGCTGTCTCGTCAGCTGATTCAAAGGAACGGATATATTGAGCTTACCGTGAGATATTCCGTGCGAAGACGGGAATAGTGTTCGTCATAGACTGGTAAATTCGAAGCTGCAGAAATTGTCTTTGCCGATAAATCAGGTCTATGAGTCAATTTTACGATACAAGCGAGTGGTTAATGAACTCACCGCCAAGCACTGGGTCGTCCATATTCGGTATTGGTAGCATTATATTTAGCTTCTCGTACAGCCTCATCAATCCTCTGCAGTGCGACACCGAATCCTTGAGCCTCTAGGGTAGCAGCAGCCTCGGCCTGACCATTAGCACGGGAATCACGACCCAGCCGACAAGTGACATACCCAGAGATTTTCTTTTAGAGATGCCCTCGTGTCTTCATAAACTTGTTCAATGGCCTCCTTGTTCTGCGCTGAGAAGTTCGGGAAACATCTCGTAAACTCTTTTAGACTTCTTCGTCAGTCGACATTCCATCAAGTGTGAAGATGAACTCACGTCATCTTTCGTGAACTACCCTCGACGGCCATTTCGAGGGTCTTCAACATCGCCTGATGTCTTGATCCATAATCCCCATCTGTTCCTCCTTGCGTTTGTATTGGTGCAGCTTCGGTGGGCTCGTGTCTAGCTTCGTCTGCTATTGGAGGAGGGGCTTCAGAGTGATGGCGGGATTTCCGACGTTTAGGAGCCGGGGTAGTCGGTGCTTCGGCCTGCATTGACTCAGTAGCATCCGCCATAACTGCATCCTCGATCTCTTCGATGTCTTTTTGCGCAATGGGTTCAGGTGCAAGAACGGTTGCGGGCGTAGGCATAGGCGCGGGAGCAGGGGGAGCAGTAAGCGGTGTAGTCGAAACGTTGCCTTCGTCCGTTGGTGCCAGGAAGTTCGGGGGAGCAGGGGTAGCAGGGACTGCAGGGATGATCGGAGCAGCGAATCGAGTCGAAGTAGAGGACGAGGCATGTGTTGATCCAATCTGAGGTGATCTCATAACCCTCGGATTGCGGGGTGCGAAAGCCTGAGAAGGTGATGGGAGAGAAGTGTTGCCTGCCTGGTTCGATGGTCCTGCTTCATTGTCCCTCATGTTCGGTGCTTTACCTGGTGGTGGTGTGCGTTGTAGTCCCATGGTAGTGTATGTATATAAAGGGCAGTATGTATGTAGCAGTAGAGTGAAAGGTGATAGTGGTAGTGTTGACTTTGTTGATTGATTGATCGACGCGTTCCTCGGAATACGCACCGTGGGAAACTGATTTTGGTAGGTTGACTTTTTGGTGTCAAGAGTACAAGGAAGTATGCATACAACACCCAACCCAATAGATGGACGGAGCAAAAGCAGTGAAACGGCATAATGCACAGTACGATATATTCAACAGATTACATAGTATAGCATCAGATCAAACATTCGTGCAGAAAGTAGCGAATGAATGGTATGAAGGTAGATTCGAGATAGTCCGTAAGGCCGTTGACTGGATCTATGGAGGGGTATTGATGAGCAGCAAATCAGCGGTGTGGAACATGGTACTGTCCGCCAAGTGTATGTCTGGTCTGTGGTGCATGATGAGAAAGCTGATGACAGACGACATATGCGTACTTTAAATCGACGGACGGACACACCAATGTATGAAGAATCCTCCGGGCTCGGAGAGAGTTGAGGCTTATTGTTGGTAGAACTGGAATTTCAATCTGAGAAGAGCAAACCTACCTCTTGCCAAATACGCTGAAGAGGCTGGCGGGTATGTCATGCCAAGTGCAGTTCCACGTATACTGATAATCAGTTTGATATTGGTAGATTCTACTCGGCGAGGCAAGGTGAGCGTCAACTGGGGGATGAAGTTGACGGAAGCGTATGCCAGATGCTCTGTCAAAAACGATACCTATATGGTAGGCACTATTTTTTGGACCAGCGAAGAAGCTGATGGCAAGGTGCGCCGTGATCAACAGAGCGATCCTACAGCGACATGGGAAGGATTCTGGCCAGGGGGAAAGTGAATGTGAACAGTGGAATGAACTCTACCTTCCTCCAACAGTCGTATCTCCTTCGGAACGTCAACAGATCCTGGATCTGATACCGACCTGGGCAGACTCCCTCTTGGTATGTCACCGGTCGAGGCAGCTGAAGGCTGATGGTCAGGCTTCTGGTATGGCCTTACCAGAACTGCAGAGACCGCTTCGACCATTCTTCATTCACCCTTCAACTTCTCAACCACCGCATATAACTCCAAATGCAGCTTATACACCGATAATATGCCTGTCCGCTTCACGATGTATGGGTATAACGGGCTTGCAGGATGAAGTACCCTCCGTTACTCGCGTAGGGTCAAGGAATGTCGGATTTGATTACGTTCCGGGCGCGGGAGATGATGATGAGTTATGGGCCAAGGTATGTTCCTCGTTGCGGAGGAAAAAGGCTAAAACGACAATAGGGATTGACACCTGCTGTTTACTGGCGCGAGAGAGAGACTCTCTTGAAGCTGGATCGGGATGTATTGGAGGATGGGCTGGAGACAGCAAAGTCTCGGTCTGATGGTCTGGCTACTGGCCTGGAGAACTTGAGTCTGGAGGACGGACACGGTCAAAAGGATCACCGCCTGTCTGTGACAAACGACTCGTCTCAGCTGGTGGGCGCCCCTCGACCAACTTCTCGCTTGGGCCTCGATATCGGACCCCCCACCTCTCCCGTTGATCCTTGGGATGCTGGACCATCTTCGAAGGTCACGATAGTCTATGTTGTCGGTATACCCAAAGCTCAAGCCTATCCCGAGACAATCTACACCCACCCGTCCCATCCTCTTCACTTGGTCGTAGCCCTCCCATCTCCCAAAATCGATTCATGGGCGTACAAAGATGCCCTGACCATACTCGTCAAGGCCATACGGCAGGATCTTGACCCCTCGACAGCCATACTGCTTAGGCCGGGGACAACACACCATCTCGACCAAGTCACCAGCACAAACGAGAAGAATGCCGACTCCCTGCCTCAACGGCTGCAGGTATTAGCTCCGCCAGAAGACACGGTATCAAGCAGGAAGACGATCATGCCCATCGCTCTACTTTTACTCTGTGCTTTCTCCCTCGATGGGCAATTAGCCGACGGTGACGAGTTGACGAAAAGCAGTATTTCGAATGTACTGCTTTCTCTGGTTGGGCTTTGGCCTGATTCGAATCCTCCTCGAGCAGCCTTGAAGAGGGTGAATGAAGTCTTGCTCAGTCGAGAGCGTTGATAGATAGTCTGCCCATGCATGCCTTCGCACATGGCTCAACGATCCCTCCGAAAAGATTCCGGCAAACGCCTTAGTAGACATAGCCGGGTTAGAAATAGTTGAATCCACCGTTCACCGTCCTCTACACCTTCACCTTCAGTGACCGCTTCTAATCAGCACATATCCCCAAGCAACGGGCACTCAGATACACACTCCTCTTGTTCATCACCATGTCGGCCTTGCAAAACTTTATCACAAAGTGAGCACTCCTCTTTAAGTCGTTAGTCCGGAACTGCAGATGCTGACAACCTCAGTCCGAGCAATCATGAGCTCCTCGCCTTGGTCAAAGGCGCCAGGAATGGCCTGGTTTACGGTACAAAAGTCCGTAAGTAACAATCAATCAGGGCCTTTATCAATGGCTGATCCACAGGATTCCCCCACGCCTTGGTGATGACTTTCCTATTCTCCAACAAATCGTACGTCCCCCCTTTCTACCCATACTTATCTATATAGTCTACCGGCCAAAATCAAGGGTATCTTCCTAGCGACCCGGACACATGCTTTCAATCTCGCGAAATTCGTCACGATATATAAAGTATTCTTGTTGCTTCAGAAAAAGATGAATGGTGGGAAAGAGAGGGATTTGGATAGTTTGATTGCTGGTGGATTAGGGGGTTGGTGGGTTTTCGGGGAACGTACAGCGGTATGTCCATCTCTATGTATCGGTGGCCCTGCCTTCCGCGCACAAGGACTCTGCTGACAAAGTAGATAAACGAGCAAATCGTCCTTTACGTCTTATCCCGTACCCTCGTCTCCCTCCTCCCCCGACTGTACTCCACTACCCCAAATCCACCAGCACTACCGTTCTCACCCCTCGAGCACCCACTTCCGCCATTGACCAGTAAAGCAGCCAACCCAGGTCCGATCCCTATTGCCCCTATGCCATTTGCAATTGTTGCTGCGGCCAGTTGGGCGGGGGTCATGTATATGTTCAGACATAGGGGAGAGAGATTACAGGCTGGGATGGGCAACAGTATGCGTAAGTCTACCTCTGTGTCTATGCACGGAGAAGGCAGGCTGACGGGACAGGGTATTTGTATCATGACTCGGAGGTCTGGAGTGATTTGCGAACCCTACTCTGGCATAATCAGTAGAGGGACCCTTCAACAGCCTGTAGCCTATATGTTTACACATGTCTTGTGCATTTTACTTGATTCATTCTCACTACTCTGCCTACGACCTCGAGCGCCGATCTAGGCCTGTCGGATACTGCTAAGGCCGACTCGGAAGGCGTTACCAGCCTTGACAAACAAGGTCAAGCAAGCAGCACTAGCTCCGAGCCAAGCACCAGTTCGGGCCTTGGCCATGCCATCTTATATAAGCTTTATCACAATGGGTAGTGGAGACGTACCGGTCTCTCCGTTGATATAGAGGTAGACGAAAGCGGCCCTGAATGCTAGGTAAGAGACAGCAGCGGTATTGAGTACGGTGGCAGGGAGTCGAGCCATGTTTCCGGCGAGCTAGAACTTCAGTATCGTGATGGTTGTGACAGGATATGGGACATACGATGGCAGCGGCAAAGAGGGGTAGACCGACGAACGAGTTGTCATTAGCAGCTTCGGCTCGCTCGAATCGTCCTTGCATGGCGGGGGAGAGACCTCCATCCTTGACATTGGTGAGGTTTGACTTGGGGAGCTGGCCCGTATCAGCAAATGCGACTAAAGCAGGGAGTGACATACCTTGGCGTCCCATTCGTTTGTCCCGGGAGCACGTTCCTTGTTGTACAATGCCATGGCGTAGGCGTGGGGTAGCATCCTGCACATCAGCTTCGTCCACTCATCGAGATCGCTGTGGTTTATGGATGGAGATCATACGTTAGAGCTTGGATAGCCTAGTACAGGGAGGATTGCCGGTCGTCAAGCTGGACGATCTGGTCGAACGAACTCTGAAATAGACTTACGAAAGAGCCCATGCTGCTGGGACAGCGTAGAAGGACAAGTTGGCGTGGAAGAGCCCAGGGGAAGAAGTGAGCCTAGCGAAAGAGTTGGACATTTTTACTGTTGTGTATGTATGGTATAAAGGTGATTGATGGATGATAGAGGGCAGAGGAGAGATGCCGGCTAATGTATCGAGTGACCAAAGTGACGTAGTTGACAACCAACATTTCAACCATTCACTGCTAACCACCGACAATGTCACTCCTCAAGCCAATCCCGCCCTCCCCTACAGTCTTGGACGCATTCATCACCCGCCATGAATACCTACTAAAGCTAGAAAGGGATGCAGAGGAGGAACAAACTCGATTACTGAATTCGAATTGTTCACCGAAATTATTGGAACAGAGGGGATTGGCTTTGAATGGGTTGGGTGTATCGGGTATCTCGGTAGGATTGGGTGGGAAGAGGTGAGTATCTCGTCTCTGCGGTAGATTGTTGAAAAAGGGGCAATGAGGGCTGATGGTAGTCTGGTGGAAATTGTGAGGCCATTGGCTTATCATACCAATCCAGCTCTACCTCCTCATACCTTCCGGTAAGTCGATTCAACAGAACATCGGTCACTGTAGGGACATGCTGAGAAGGCAGTAATGGAGATCCAGTGAGGATAGAACCCCATGTCACTGTCAACCCAAAGGGGAAAGGCAAGAAGAAGGCAGATGAAGATGAAGGAGCGGTCGAGGGTGTGATCTACCGTGTATGACCAACTCGCATCATCCCTCATGCTGTCTTTGCTGATTCACAGGTTTCGGCTGAGAAGGTGATCATCGCAGTGGATGAATCTAAAGAGATCGATCTTCCAGAGAGACTGAGACTGTACGTGTCCCTCGAGAGGTCAAGAGCTGACAGGAGGCTGAAACTCGCCAACTCTGTAACATTCGACCGTATGGAACGTACCCTCCGCCATCTACGTCGTGCAGTAGCTCCCGAAACGACCTCGGGCGGTAGTCCCGGGACAATACCGAATCTGGCATTGATGAACACCCTCTTGGGAATAGAGGAACCACAATGGCATGATGAGGTTCCTGCTCCTTTCAGTCCCGAAGGAGAGGGAAGTACAGATAATGAAATCAAGTGGTTTGGAGATCGATTGAATGATAGTCAGAAAGAAGCTATTCGATTCTGTTTGAAAGCACAGAATGTAGCTTGTATACATGGTCCTCCTGGAGTAAGTCCATTCAGTAATCGGCTAACCGCCGGGCTGAGATGGTAGACTGGCAAAACCCATACTCTCATCGAACTCATCTTTCAACTCCTTTCCAGACCTGCGTTCGGTACTCATACCCGACCGCCCAGAATTCTGATAACGACCCCATCGAACTTGGCCCTCGACAATCTCCTTCTCCGTCTTCACACCCTTGCTCAAACCGCACCATACTCCACGATTCTACCACCGGGTTCAATCCTCCGACTAGGCCATCCCACGCGTGTCCACCGAGATCTGGTCAATCAGACGTTGGACTATAGGGCCAAGAATGGAGATGAAGGTTCTTTACTGAAAGATGTAGGAAAAGAGCTAGAAGGGCATTTGTCGGATTTGGCTAAAAAGAGGGGTGAAAAAGGTGCGATCAAGGGGAAAGAGAGGGGTGGGAAATGGCAGGAAGTGAGGGATTTGAGGAAAGAGCATCGTCAGAGAGAGGGCAAGGTCGTTGGCAATGTCGTCAAAGCCGCCCAAGTATGTATGGGTCCTATGTAACAGGGAGGGAACTGATGATAGGTGGTTTTGGCTACTTGTCATTCTGCCGGATCGAAACAACTCAACAATATCCAATTTGACGTTTGTATAGTCGATGAAGCGACCCAAGCGGTCGAGGCAGTATGTTGGGTCCCGATCCTCAAATCGAATAAATTGATCCTGGCCGGAGATCCACAACAAGTGAGCTGTAAGGTGAATAAGTCTGACGACTAGTTACCGCCAACGATAATGAGCAAGGAAAAGCCTGCGAAAATCAGTACCGATCAAACAGGTGCTGATGCAGAGGTCGATCTGGAGTCACTGGATGCGAAGGATCGGACGAGGTTGAAACCGCCCAGAACACTTGAGACCACGCTCTTTGATCGTCTTGAGAGGATGTATGGAGAGGGAATCAAGCGAGTCCTGAAGGTCCAATATCGGTGCGCTCCTATACTTTTTGCCGTTGACCAAGACTGATAATTAGAATGAACGAATCCATCGCTTCATTCCCTTCAGACACTCTGTACGATTCTTCCTTGATCTCCGACAGATCAGTGGCTACCCGGACTCTGCTCGAGTTACCAACCATCCTAGAGCCTACCTCAGAAGATGCCATTGATGCCTTGACGCCCACTACAATCTTCTTCGATACCGACGGTTGCGAGTTCTTCGAGAGGACAGAGGGTGAAGGAGAAACAAAGGGGTCCTTGGGAGAGGGAAGTAAGAGTAACGAGAATGAAGCTGTGGTTGTTTGCAAATGGGCCAGAAAACTTGTGAGTCCCCCTCAGTGATCAGAGCTGATGGTAGATCGAGATGGGCGTACCGGAAGATGAGATTGCGATTGTCACGCCTTATCAGGCTCAGGTATCGCTTATTTCTGAGATGATCCATGAGGAGTTCCCTACCATGACGATTGGGAGTGTGGACGGTTTACAGGGTCAGGAGAGAGAGGTCAGTCGTTTCCGTCGTACAATTAGTCAAACTGATAATAGGCAATCATCCTGAGTCTAGTGAGGTCAAACACGTCAGGAGAAGTAGGATTTTTGGGAGAGTATAGGCGGTTGAATGTCGCCATGACAAGAGCTAAAAGGCAGCTTGTGAGTCATCACGTCTCTCCGACATACGATTAGCTGATCTTAGTGTGTGGTTGGAGACTCGTCAACTGTTGGCCAGGGGAGCAAATACTTGAGAAGCTGGATGGAATGGCTCGAATCGAATGCGGATGTTCGATATGCGGGCGATGATCAGATTTAGGCCAGCACATACAGGATGTCTGAGTTCGACGTCGGAGGGCGTCCGAAATCGCATCGACAGAGTAGACTATACCGCCGGCAGTCATGTCTCACACGACATGAGACACGACACCCACTCCATTAGTCCGATTCTGTTTCACTTCGGATAGAGTCAAGTCATTTCGACTCCGAGACGTATGCATAGCTACATACAATATCGGATGAGTATGCTGGCATTGCACATCTAATTTCTCGCTCGGACCTCAGCTTGACTTCATCTGTCAATCGTCAATCCCGATAAATCAGGAAACCAGGATCCTACGATCGGTGACAGCAGACCTGACACACATAGTAAGCATTCTCCATACATCATCCCCACCCCATCCATTAATCTCTCGGACTTGACCCTCGATTTGGTCCGAGCACTTGTGTGTGTGTGTGTGTTGTGTTGACCCAGGGCTGATTTTCCAGTTTTATCCCCTTTCTAATACTCAACCCTACTTTTTCCATTACCTTATCCTAGACGCTCGACGCCATGACAGCAATGTCGAAATCTACCTCTAGATCCCGGTCTTCCATCTTTTCAACATGGAATAACAAAGATAGAGACAAGGATAACGAAAAAAGTGGTCACTACAGAGATCGATCACCCGTTACTCCCTTTTCACCCTCGTCTACCACTTCATCACCTCTCCCATCGACTGTACCGAATTCACCACTGAGCGACCCTTTTAGTTGCTCTATAGCACTCCCTGAACCCTATCGACCATCTTTATCACACGTTTCACCTACTTTCGAAACTCATCCTTCGTCTTCGAGATATCATTCTCATTCACATAGTGGTCTCCAACAGAAGACTAGTACGACCAAGTTGGTAAATGGGACTGAAAAGACACCAAAGATCGTAGTCGCCTCCCCGTCTACTGGGACTATTCATTACCTCTTTCCTGATCTCTCGGTCCCACCCCGATCGGCAAGTGTTAGTGAGGCAAGTCAAGAAAAGAGGGGATCTAGACTTGATCCATCATCGGCAAAGACTATCGCTAGGTCGATATTCAAACGACAATCAAAGTCTGTATCCGATATTAAAGCACTAGCTCGATTGAGTGAAGGTGAAACAGACGGATCATCCTCGACCACCCGACCAAAAGTCGTCGAATCATTCTATATCCCTTATTCGAAACTATCCCCAGGATCACGACCTGATCCATTACGACCTGCCAAAAGAGTCGTCTCGGGAACATCTACTGCGGGTAGTACTACTTCCAAAGAGGCCAAGGACGGTCACGAAAAACATCCTCTCAGTATGAGGACTCTAAGACGACAGCCTAGTATGGCTGATTTGACGGCAGGGAGGAGGAGGGGCGAGGCATTGAGAGAGGCGATGAAGGAGAATGGGGATCGAGCGGGAATTATGGAGAGGGATCCGAAAATCACGAAAAGGCAGTCTGCGATATGGAAGACTTTGGATAACAGGAGAGAGTCGGACACTTGGAGGGACCTTGTCAACAGTATGACCCGTGATCAGGTATGTTCATATTGAAAGACACCGACGTCAACTGATGGTCCAGCCCCCAATTTCGTCTGAGCTAGTGTCCCCTACAGACAAAACCTTTCCCGCTATCATTCACCGAGAAATCGCAAAACCCACTTCTGAAAGTCGCGACTATAATGCCGATACACATCGACGCTCTTCGTCCCTATCGTACACTCGACCATCCGGCTCTATCGTCGACCAATCCCCTTCCATCCCATGTCCCGATTTCGGCGACCCAATCGATTTCTCAGTCGCCATGGCTGAATCACCTTCCTACTCCCATTTCGACTATTCAACCGCCGGATCATCCGCTATGTCCAGATCAAACACTATGTCCAGGACGACTCGACCAGTCGCCAGCCAGCCCATGTCGGCTGATATGGTTCGAGGAGAGACTCGACGAGGCTTAGGGAGTTACGAGACTGCAAAGATGATTGCGAGGGATGATGCTGCCAAGCGACTAGCTGGCGAGGGGCCTTATGCGATTTTGAGAAGATCCATGTCTTTCAAGCGGGATACGTCCAAGAACAGGAAGAGCGGGACCGGTACGAACCGACCGAGATCGCAGTCAATGTCTGCGAAATCAGTACGGGACATGGGTATCTCTGCGCCTGTCCCCCTTCCTTCCGCCAATGGCCATACCGACACCGACGAAACAGTCGCTGACAAGGCAAAGAAGCGACAATCTCTCGGTCCATCTAGAGGCATCTATCTAGGCGACTTGTCTGTCGATCTAGGAGGTCGATACACACCCTCTTCTCCCGCTTCTAGCTCGAGCGATTCCACCTCCCTCTACCCCGCATCTGGCGGATCGGCAGCTTCATACCCTCGATCCACCAAGCTTGGCAATGGCAATAAACCACTACATCCTGCATTGAACGGTTCTGAAATCTCGATCCTCGCTCCTTCGACGGTCGGTCTCGGGTTCTCACCTATCGGTACCCCTGCCTCACTTCCTGCTAGCCTGGAAGCGGAAGCGATCGATTTGACGGGAACGTACAGTCATCTTCCGGAACCCGTATCACGATCTACATCCACCAGTGCTCGATTACCCAAAAGGTCAACTTCGCTACATCGGATCAAACTCGAGAAACCGCCTTCGAAAGCGAAACCTGCAGAAACTGTACCAAGGGAGAGGAGCCTCCGAGCCTCTGATCTAGAGCAGGAAGATCAATCGGTCGAGCCTGAATTCGACGCCGACACAGAGACCGAGCTGAAACCTCGTCGGTCGTTTTTGTTGGCTCAGAACACATTCTTCATTCCCCCCTTGGCTGTTCTTCCGAGTTTACGATCTTGTAAATCGCTCTCCACCTTGAAATTACCTATTCAACAAGGTTCGCCAGAATCTATCGACCTACTTCCTCCTGCTCCCGTTACGACGAGCCACACCCCTATCGCCCAAGATCGACGAACGAGAAATGGGGGTTTCAACCTATGTTCACCTTCTGATGCTATCGACCCACTCCCTCATGGCGATACCGTCTCTCCTTTATCAGGTCCAGGGGTACAGCGAAAAAAGTCGACTCCTTTCCTCACAGCCTCTGCATCTATTAGAGGGATGTTTAGGCAAAACTCCAATTCGATAGCTCGAACTCTATCCCATGCTTTCGATAAGGACCCAAAAGACCCAAGATCGCCTACGAGTCGGACGGATACATCAGTCATGACTGCATCCCCTGGTGAGCCGGATGGAGAACGTGAATGGCGTGAGGGGCTATTGAGGGAGGCCGTCACTTCGAGTTTCAGTCGCACGGACGTCAATACCGTTCATGTTGGATCTAGTAGGCCTCCGAAACGGATGCCTATCCCTGCTCAGCTACTGGAAGCTGCTCACGTGATTGAGGCGGATGAGGAAGTTTCGTTATATGGCGGTATGGAGGTGGAAGTGGAAGCTAATACTGGTGTTGACCCACAAGACGAGGAGCCGGAGATTGAGGCCAAAAGTTTGTGAGTGCTCACTCCTTATGTCTTGTCACTAGCTGATGAACAGATTCTCGTCCTCCCAGATGCTATCTCCCTCGGTGGCCGGCTCAAAAGTGACGTCCCCTGTCCAAAAGAGTCGAAAGAAAAACCGACCCACAACCCCTACTTCTGGTCGTCATCTCGATTCCACCCAGAAAAACATGATCAGCCCGCCTCTTCCTCTTTTCGCCGACCTATCTCGCCTAGGACCGTCTATCGCTACTCATTCCCCGTCCGCTTCTCCCTCTACAGTAACCAGGCTTCCTGACCACGTACCACAGTCAGTGCCCATGGAACGAGTACCTGCAGTCGGGACAGTCAAACTCGCCCCACGCCGAACATCCGTGTCGACGTCTATTGGAATGTCATTCCGGTCCCTAACTCTCCGACCTAAGAAATCGAAGCCAAAGCTGAACCTCCCACAACCTATCTCCAGTACTACCCGTCTTCCACCTCGACCACTCCTCGACGAGTTGACGGCATTGGAACAACAAACAAGTCTAGGCAGTGTGGGACCAGGAGCAGACGATAAAGCTAGAAAGGTATTGGAGTGGAGAAGTGAAGTATTGGAGAATGGAGATTTGGCGGCTTTGGAGGAGAAAATGACCAAACATGTAGAAAGGGAGAAAGAGTGGATGAGCGCGAAGAAGAGGGAGGTGGTTGCTCGTTAATCTGGGTTGGGTTGTATGAGTTTCGGTCCTTTGGATTTTATACATATTTCTATTCTGGTGGTTCTTTGTACTATACGACATCTTCATGCTATACGACTATTTATGCTATATTACCTTGCTATATGATCTTATGCTATCTGATCTTATGATATACCTACACCTATACAACCTCGTAACATACTAGGTTTTGATGTAATCGCATGTGTCCATGTCCATACGTACCCCGGAACCAGCATTCAGCATTACTCAAGTCCTACCTCGGTAAAACAGCTGCCCTGGCTGCTGCTCTCAAGCTCTCATCCACCTCGATACCAGTCCACAATTTCGCCTGCTCCAACCCTTGAGCAATCATAGCTTCCAGCCCGCCAATCACTCTCCATCCACACCACTCTGCCAACCTCGTAATCCTCGTATCAGGCGATGGGTGATAACACATCTCCAGCACCGCTTCTCTCGCTTCTTTAGGTTGTCGAGACAAGAATGATTTCAGGATATCCCTGACGCCTATCTCGGATGGTGTAATGGGTTCGAAATCCGGTATAGCACTAATCACCAATCCAGGTCCTTCCCTCCCCTCTGCTTCTTCTACTGATACGATGTGTCGAATCTCCAAATTCGATTGACTGTCCTTGATGACACCCTCGACCTCCTTCTTATCGCGATTGATGATATATATCATCGAACAACCTAAATACCGTTCCAAAGCATATATAGCAGCTCGACAAGTCCCTCCTCCACCTACTATCAATCCAGGTCTACCCCTACATCTCTCTACAACCCCTTCCGAGAGATTATTCAGAAAAGCATCCCGTATTCCAATCGTATCGGTATTCGTACCCCAGAACTGTCTCTCCCTGAGATCATTCTTACGGAAGAAGATCGTGTTGACAGCTCCAACAGCTTGGGCTTCGGGCGTAATGTGGTCCAAATATGGTAATACAGAGACTTTATGAGGCATAGTCACCCCCGAGCCCAACAAACGAGGGATTGGCGGATGAGCTCGGATATAAGCCATGAAAGATTCGAGGTCGGCAGTTTCGGCCAAGATCTGGGCGTAAGGGATGCCAGAAGATAAGGATATCGTGTCGTGTAATTTTGGAGAGGATGAATGGGCGATCGGGTGTCCCACGAGGTACGCTACGTTGGACAGTGAGGTGATTGGCGGGGGCGTGAAGGAAGCCGCTTTGCTACCGTCAGGCGCTGGCTGCGCTTGTAGCTCGACCGTCATCGCTGTGATTGATGCAACATGTACTCAATCATTCTTGTCGACAGCAGCCACCGGCAAAACACGGTCCGGGCCGAACATTCCGAAGGACAAAAATGAGTCCCGCCGCTTGACAGGCGAAAAAGATGGTCGATGACGGGCTTGAACCGCCGACCGTCGCATTATTAGTACGATATTCTACCGACTGAAATAATCGACCAAGATTGGAAGACCGATGTTTGGTCTCTGCATTATAAGTATATATAGCAACCAAACAGTCTACCAAGCGCGACTAGGCGAAGTCCTTCATCCGGAATGAGTAGACAAGTCTCATGACAACAGCGATTGTAGTCGTCAGGTCTCGAGGAGTCCGACAGTCACTCAGAGGAGTAGCTCGTCTCTCAGATATCATGCGGTCTCATCAATGCTATTTGGACAGCGCTAATTAGGGGGCTGACGAGAACAAGACATTCGGCTTACCGGGGATGACATCAGAGTTTGTCTCGGCGCTTCCTGCACCACTCATGCCGGCGCTGGCGTTAGAACAATCGAAAGATAAGGTAGTCACTGCCAGTCTGGGCTGAAAGTGGTATATAAGAATGCATATCAAGTGGGCCCATGAGCTCTTGGAATGCTTTCAACGTCTATAACATGATCTCCTCAACTCTACTACTATGCCTCGTCTCGTCGGTGGGATCTGCGTACGCACAGCAGCAGCAGTCTGGACAAACTCTGGTGAACTATAATGTATATCTATCGCACCTCTCGCCTATGATCACCTACCAGCCCGTCTCATCGACACCCGAGATCCCGACTGGCTGGAATGTCACACTTGATCGATCCAGGGCCACCCGGACAGGTGCTTCAGTCGAGTTTGACTATTTTGGCACGACGTTTGAAGTCTGGGGCAATGGTACCGATTACGACTACGTTATAAGCAACCTGGGCGATCATGATACGCGATATTTTACCAGAAATGAGATTGGTGATCCTGCCATGTTTGGAATATTGACCGGCATCGACTATGATAAGCATCAAGTGCAAATGCGAAACAATGAGTCCGAGGATAGCCTGCTGGAGGTACGAGGGTTCATGCTACGAACGGCCTTCCCTCAAGTAGAGTGAGTCAAGATCCGCTTTCCATAAGCCTAGCTCACACGTGTAGTGGATTCTCCGAAGTCATTCACAGGAGCGGTGCGGAGCTTCACGAAATTTACAGAGACTCCGACCCGGCTAACGCCTGGGAGACGCTGGAGCCGCCTTCCAATCAGTCGACCAACACGCCTCTTCCCAACAACCCCAGTCAGCCGGAAGGGCGTGAAATACCCTTCAATTCAACCGTTTTGTCAACCGATCAAGTCGGACAGCGCTTGTACTTTGAACTTCCGCGAAAAACGTCTTTCGTCCAGATATACGGCACAGTCGGACCGGACCAAGGTGAATATGAAGTCCGGCTCATCCCTACGAGGAGAAGCATCAACTACCAAGACGTCAAATTCGCACCTCAACCTGGGAATCAGACGTTTACCGGCGCCCAACCAGTTGATGCCAACTTCCAGGTCAAATATTACGCCTTCCTAGATCCCAGGGAGAGTTTCGCCATGGAGATTGAACTACTGGAAGAAGGCAAGCGAGCCGATCTGCACGGCGCCTCTTTCTACAGGTTCTCTGACGAGTAAGCCATCTCATACCTGTCCATCGATATGATATTGACTAGCCCAGGGATGCCGAGATTAAAGATTGGTACACACGAGATTCTGGAGGTCTAAGCGGTGGTCAGATTGCAGGTATAGTGGTGAGTGTATTTGTTGGTCAGCGAAGGCTTGTATCTGATGATCAGGTCGGCAGTGTAGCAGGAGCCGCCCTCATCGGTCTTGCCATCTGGTTCTTTGTCAGACGAAGGAAGTGAGTTGATCATCTGCCTTATCCCGGCCACAAGGCACCGCTGACTGAAGCAGTAGATCCAAGTCATCGCATTCGAATTTCAACAAGGTAGACTCTTCATCGTAGGCGGGGATCGTTGTATTAAGTAGTGATCAGATAATCCATATTGTAGCTATGAACAAGAAGTGCACTGAGGTATAACGCCGGAATCGTATTGCCGTTGTTCTGATGCGAATCTTCATTGAGGGTGTGGACACGCTCGCCTTCGCGGGAGCTGATGATAACGCCGAACTCGCTATTCCCGCTGTATTCACTTGCGACTCTGGGGTGCGGTTAACGGAATTGAGCAGTTCTCTTAAACACGTGGTCAATTATCGGGCTTGTCCGATGCCCAGTGTGCTGATGCCCACTTAACCGCTCAATGAGTTGTTGAATATCACCTGCCCCAGCAATGAGATTGTTACTCCCTCTCATCCTAGCGCCTCTGCTAGCTAGCGCTGCTCACTCGAAACCCAAGGATTTCACGGCAGAAGACCTTCTCTCTGCCCCCAGACCACAAGCTCCCATACCCAACCTGGAAGGCTCCCAGGCTATCTCGCTCGTTGACAATTGGGACCCCAGCACAGACAAGTAAGCTCGACTCAGTGGCCAAAGCTGAGATATAGGTTCACTCGACATGTCTACCTTGTAGCTCTGGATACCGATAACAAAGCTCCAGTCGAGCTGTTCACCACGTCACAACGAGAAGCAAACGACTTCTTTTGGCTATCGGGCGATCAGGCGGCCTACCTGAATGGCTCCTCGCTGTACTCGTTCCGCACAAGCGTACATGCCGAAGACGTGAAGCAGACTCGACTGTTCGACTTTCCGGCCGGTATCAATGCTGGGGGACTCCAGTACGAGCCCAAAACTGGTCAACTAGCATTCGGTGCTCAGGTATGGGATCATGGGGATGGGTCCTTTGAGTCTGTCCAGCACCTCAATGAAATGTTCGAGGGACGGGGAGATACAGGACAGGTGTACGATGACTTGTTCATCAGGTGAGCCAAGTCGTCGAGACGATGAAATCTGTGGCTCACCGCCAGACACTGGGATACTTGGAGGGTTCCAGGAAAAGTGTGGACCGTTGGCATGACCAAGATTCACAAAGGGATCAATGGATTCGTAGAGAAGCCACAGCAGTTCATCAATCTGCTCAACGATACTGGTCTTGTAAGTCAAATCCTTGGTGGAGAGGAAAGATTTCTAACGTCAAAAGTATAACAAGATGGACCCAGCTACCTTCGCTATCTCCCCTGCCCATCTGGCAATCTCGATCAAAGCTCCAAGGATGAAAGATGCCTTCCATACCCGAGAAGACGTGTACATTTTCGACGTCACCCACCCACACCATGTCAAGCCGGTCCATCTGACTCCACATGATCACGGTGCCATCTCAGGATTGGCGTTCTCCCCGGACGGATCAAAGCTTGCTTGGCTGGAGATGGCTGAGGATGGATACGAGAGTGATAGAAGAGTAGCTGTGGTTCATGACACCAAGAGCGCAACCAGGTGGACCGATACATGGGACAGATCCCCTAGCTCAATCACCGTGAGAGGCTTCATGACAGCAAAGGCTGATAAAAGTGGTCTAGAGACTCGGACTCGCTCTACCTCCTCGCCGAGCACGAGGGCCGAGTACTACCCTATCACGTACAAGAAGCAGGACATTTGCCAATGGCGTTGGTCTTCAATCATACTACCACCTCGATATCTGTTCTTCCCAAACAGATCCTACTTTCCATCACTTCACATGTCAATCCGCTCGACTATTACCTCCTCCCAGAACAGTCGGATACTACACCCCGCCAGCTTCACCGCTTGACGTCATTCTCAACCAAGCACATTGATGGTCGTCTTGATGGTCTGGAAGGGGAAGAGTTCTGGTTTGAAGGAGATGAGGGATACCCGGTTATGGGATGGATCAACAAGCCTCCTGGTTTCAAGGAGGGGCAAGAGAAGAAATGGCCAATGGCATTTTTGATTCATGGTGGACCACAAGGAGCTTGGGAAGATGCTTGGTCTACGAGATGGAATCAAGCGATGTTTGCCGCAAAGGGATATGTCGTTGTTGCCATCAATCCGACCGGGTCTACAGGCTACGGGCAGGCTTTCACCGATCGTATTCAAGGAAATTGGGGAAGCCGTGAGTTGACTACATGAATGACACTGCTGCTCAGCTCATCGGTCAGACCCCTACAAGGACCTGGTAGCGGGCTATCATGCGGCTCTCAAGCTACTACCCGAGGTAAGCCGTAATATCCATTGATTGCTCACGACAGATTGATCCAGAACGTACCGCAGCCCTCGGTGGCTCGTACGGAGGGTTCATGATTAATTGGCTGAATGGCCATAATGATGGCTTGTTCAAGGCGATGGTATGTCATGACGGTATTTTCAGTACTACCAATGCGTTCTACACCACCGAGGAAAACTGGTTCCCATTGCAGTACGTCATGCTTCATTAAACGAGATGAAGGAAACACTGACCGGCCAGTGAGATGCCTGGATCTCCAATCGAAAATCGAGCCGGATACGAGAAATGGAATCCTGCCAACCACGTTAGCGAATGGTCCACACCAACTCTGATTATCCATAGTGGAAAGGATTACCGATTGGTCGACGGTGAAGGAATTGGTATGTTGAGCCTATCCCCGATCGGGAGTTCGCTGACGGTTCCTAGCCGCATTCACTGCCCTTCAATTGTGAGCTGATGACCACCACAACTGAACTGACCGAGCAGTCAAGGAGTTCCATCTCGACTCCTATACTTCCCAGATGAGAATCACTGGGTCCTCAAGCCTGGGAACTCCAAACGATGGCACGCAGAAGTGTTTAGGTGGTTGGATGAATGGGTTGGACACGGTGCCAAGGACTCGGATAAGGGGCATTTGGTATTCCAGTAGTGAAGATAAGATGACACAACACAGGCGCAGCGAGAAAGATAACACAGGCGAGCAGCCTGTAGCTACACATAGTTTGCATGGCATGTATACCGCATATGGTCTTCTGAATCGTATCTACCTGCTCCCCCATATCTACCATCTCCCATATCCTGCCGGTACTGCTGTCCTCCTACGCACATCTGCCATGGCATTGTCCTCATACCTGGACTCAGATTCGGACTCTGATGCAGACTCGTAGACCGGCTCGTTGTAATGGGCTACTTGAGGGACTCGCCCTGTATATCAGAAATGATTAAGAATAGAACATACCATCGAACTCCGCCTGACTATGTTGCGGGGCATAGCCCAAGTCTTGTTGCTCTTGATAGTACGGCCCTTGAGGGAGAGAATCGGAATGATCAGAGAAACTAGGCGAAGTTTGGCTTTCTAGAGGTGATTGATTGGGATCTTCGTCTGCTGTTCAGGAAAGTCTTTGAGCCACACTTACCATCATACCGCTCCTCTGATTCTACTCCTCGGATATCCGAGTATCTGGGATGACTGTTGGCATAAGGGCTTCCATCATCATTTGGCGACGAGACTGATGGTCAGCGCGGTTTACTTGTATTGCTCACTTTCTTCCTCGTGTCGATGCTTCGGCTGATATCGCCTGTCGAACACCTGGTTCGGTTGAGAGTATTCGTATCCTCGTTCATCAATGTACACTTGCTGTCTTACCGGCGTTTCATCTTGATGTCTTCTTTCGTCGAGGTACAATTGCTGTCCAGCTGGTGGTACGTCTAAGCATTAGTCGAGTCGGAGACCTCTGGAGCTCACATTGGTCTACATCCATGTCTTCATCGTATCTGTCCCTAGCCTGGATTGATCGTGGATTCTCAGATCTTCGGCTTCCATGGACTCCAATGACTTCAGGTACCATCTGGGTCTGAGGTGGTGATGGAGCTGGATAATTAGCTCCAATACCAATGAGATGCTCACCTTGAGCATCCGGCTCCGCAAAATCGTCATCATTTAGCTCTGCCGCATCCTGATCGGACAGATATGTATCTGAACGTTGGTCCTGCTCATGACCGGCTTGATATTGATCATATTCGTCTTCGTCCTCTTGATATCGCTGGGCACAAGGAGGCTGATCTGATAGTCAGCCTCGTTCCCTTCGGACCGCCTACCTTCAGTGAATTCCTGATTGGGCATCGACCAGTCGTAACTAGTATCAATCTGTCCATCACGGCCCATAGGGTCTGGCGATCAGCTTACGCGATCCGCACGTCCACTCACAATCTTCTTCGTCATAGTACCTATCCTCATCCTCAAACTCATGAGGCGAGCCATGGCTGCTCTCGATAACGACAGAGTTCTCCATCGGAGCCTGCTGG
>Ga0308160_10002755_pt1 | contig 20613 bp, 19 predicted proteins | sample PhyFR1_FD_201036 | JGI IMG/M metagenome (GOLD analysis project Ga0308160, IMG submission 201036) | Phyllosphere microbial communities from UC Gill Tract Community Farm, Albany, California, United States - DLSLF.R1 | ecosystem: Host-associated > Plants > Phyllosphere > Unclassified | place: USA...
CGGCGGCGTGTTCGACGACGCGTTCGACTGGTTCCGCCTGCGCATGGAAGACATCGAAGACCGCAAGCAGGGCGAAGTCGCGGCCGTCAAGCGCGACGAAGTCGTTGACCATGGCCGCGCCAGGTTCACCGAAAAGCATTCGAACGAGCCGATTCCCGTCGTCAAGGCCGAGCCGTCGCTCGACCTGGCGCCAGCGCCGGCGCCGGTTTCCATGGCCAAGTCGACGGCAGCGTCAGCGTCAGGTGTTACGCCGGGCGTCGTTCCAGGTGCCGCGCAAAATGTCGTACCAAATGCGCAGCCCGCGCTGCAGCCGATCAAGATCGAGCCGCAGATGGTCAGCGTGCCCAAGTCCGAGCGCGCCGAAAAAGAACGCCAGACGCCATTGTTCTCCGATCACCGGGGCGATACCGACCTGCCGCCGCTGTCACTGCTCGATGAAGCGCCGCCTGTCACGGAGACGGTCAGCGTCGAGACGCTGGAGTTCACCAGCCGCCTGATCGAAAAGAAACTGTCCGACTTCGGCGTCGATGCCAAGGTCGTCGCCGCCTATCCGGGCCCGGTCGTCACGCGCTATGAAATCGAGCCGGCCACCGGCGTGAAGGGCAGCCAGATCGTCAACCTGGCGCGCGACCTGGCGCGTTCGCTGTCGCTGACCTCGATCCGCGTCGTGGAAACGATCCCCGGCAAGAACTACATGGCGCTCGAGCTGCCAAACCCGAAACGCCAGATCGTGCGTCTGTCCGAAATCGTCGGGTCCAAGGTGTACGGCGACAGTGCGTCGAGCCTGACCGTGGCACTGGGCAAGGACATCGCCGGCAAGCCGGTGGTGGCCGATCTGGCCAAGATGCCCCACCTGCTGGTGGCGGGTACCACCGGTTCCGGTAAATCGGTCGGCATCAACGCCACCATCCTGTCGCTGCTGTACAAGTCCGACCCGGCCGACGTGCGCCTGATCCTGATCGACCCGAAGATGCTCGAAATGTCGGTGTATGAAGGCATTCCGCACCTGCTCGCGCCGGTCGTGACCGACATGCGTCAGGCGGGCCACGCGCTGAACTGGGCCGTCAACGAGATGGAGCGCCGCTACAAGCTCATGAGCAAGCTCGGCGTGCGTAACCTGGCCGGCTACAACAACAAGATCCTCGAGGCGACCAAGCGCGAAGAGCACATCCCGAATCCGTTCTCGATCATGCCGGACAACCCGGAGCCACTCGAAAAGCTGCCAACCATCGTCATCATCATTGACGAGCTGGCCGACCTGATGATGGTCGTCGGTAAAAAGGTCGAAGAGCTGATCGCCCGTATTGCCCAGAAGGCGCGTGCGGCCGGTATCCACCTGATCCTGGCGACGCAGCGGCCATCGGTCGACGTCATCACCGGCCTGATCAAGGCAAACATCCCGACCCGGATTGCGTTCCAGGTGTCCTCAAAAATCGACTCGCGCACCATTCTTGACCAGATGGGCGCCGAAGCGCTGCTGGGCATGGGCGACATGCTGTATATGCCGCCGGGTACTGGCCTGCCGGTGCGCGTGCACGGGGCCTTCGTGTCCGACGAAGAAGTGCATCGAGTTGTAAAACATCTGCAATCGCTGGGCGAGCCGAACTATATTGAAGGCATCCTCGAAGGCGGCACGCTGGAAGAAGGCGGCTCAGCCGACGGCGCGCCGGCAGGCGAGGGCGGTGGCGAGGCCGACGCGCTGTACGACCAGGCGGTGCAGGTGGTGCTCAAGAACCGCCGCGCATCGATCTCGCTGGTCCAGCGTCACCTGCGCATCGGCTACAACCGCGCCGCACGTCTGCTGGAACAGATGGAAAACAGCGGCGTCGTCTCGCCAATGCAGTCGAACGGCAACCGCGACATCCTGGTGCCGGCAGCCAGCGCGGAATAGCATCTCGCTCGCCAAGCACCCTTGGCGCACGTAGGGTGGACGGCTTTGCCGTCCACGCGTTCAACCTGCCCGAGCAGGCCCCAACAACAAGAAAAGGCCCCACGCATGCAAGCAACCAAATTCACGATCGCCGCACTGTTCGCCACGAGCGTCTTTGCCGTTTCAAACATGGCGCACGCCGCCGCACTCGACCAATTCAAATCCTTCGTGGCCAGCACCAAATCGGCCAAGGGCGAATTCACCCAGCAACAACTGGGCAAATCCAAAAGCGGCAAGGCCAGCCCCGCATCGAGCGGCAGCTTCGTGTTTGCCCGTCCCGGCAAATTCATCTGGACCTACCAGAAACCGTATGAGCAAGTCCTGCAAGCCGATGGCGACCAGCTGTATATCTACGACAAGGACCTGAACCAGGTCACCGTGCGCAAACTCGGTAACGCGCTGGGCTCGTCCCCGGCCGCAATCCTGTTTGGGAGCAACAAGCTGGAAGAAAACTTCACGCTCAGCGAAGCGGGCGAGCGCGACGGCATGGAATGGCTCAACGCCGTCCCGAAAGCCAGGGACACCTCGTTCGAGCAGATCAGCATCGGCCTGAAAGGCGGCGTGCCGCTGGCGATGGAACTGAAGGACACGTTCGGCCAGACCTCGCGCCTGACCTTCACGAACTTCCAGCGCAACCCCGCCCTGGGCGCGCAGCAATTCAAGTTCGAGACGCCCAAGGGCGCCGACGTCGTCAACCAGTAAGCCGCACCGGAGAGCGCCGTGGATGACCTGTTCAAAACCGAACCGGCGGCGCCGCTTGCCGAAGCCCTGCGCCCGCGCACCATCGACGAGGTCGTGGGGCAGAGCCATCTGCTGGGCCCCGGCAAGCCGCTGAACCTGGTTTTCAAGTCGGGCAAGCCCCATTCGATGATCCTGTGGGGCCCGCCGGGCGTGGGCAAGACCACGCTGGCGCGCCTGACGGCGTATGCGTTCGATTGCGAATTCATCGCGCTGTCGGCGGTGCTGTCGGGCGTGAAGGATATCCGCGCGTCGATCGACCAGGCCGAGCAGTATCTGGCGCGCGGCAAGCACACGATCCTGTTCATCGACGAAATCCACCGCTTCAACAAATCGCAGCAGGACGCGTTGCTGCCGTTCGTCGAAAGCGGCCTGGTCACGCTGATCGGCGCGACGACCGAGAACCCGTCGTTCGAGGTCAATTCGGCACTGCTGTCGCGCTCGCAGGTGTACACGCTCAAGGCACTCACCGATGACGAGCTGCGCCAGTTGCTGGCGCGCGCCAAAGAATCGGTGCTGCAGCACCTCGAATTCGACGAGGTCGCCATCGACACGCTGATCGGCTATGCCGACGGCGACGCGCGCCGCTTCTTGAACCTGCTCGAGCAAACGAAGACGTCCAGCGACACGGCCGGCATCACGCACATCACGGCCGACTTCGTCGAGAATGCGCTGACGCTGAACGTGCGCCGCTTCGACAAGGGCGGCGATAATTTCTACGACCAGATCTCGGCGCTGCACAAGTCGGTGCGCGGTTCGCACCCGGATGCCGCGCTGTACTGGCTGTGCCGGATGCTCGACGGCGGTGCCGACGCCAAATACCTGTCGCGCCGCATCGTGCGCATGGCCTGGGAAGACATCGGCATTGCCGATCCGCGTGCGATCCAGCTGGCCAACGACGCCGCCGCCACCTACGAGCGGCTCGGCTCGCCGGAGGGGGAGCTGGCACTGGGCCAGGCGGTGATCTATCTGGCGATTGCCGCCAAGAGCAATGCCGGCTACAACGCGTTCAATGCGGCGATGGCGTTCGTGCGCAAGGACAAGTCGCGCGAAGTGCCGGTCCACTTGCGCAATGCGCCGACCAAGCTCATGAAAGAACTGGGCTACGGTCACGATTACCGGTATGCGCACGATGAGCCGAACGCGTATGCGGCAGGCGAGACCTATCTGCCGTACGACATGCCCGAGCCCGGCTGGTACCGGCCGGTGCCGCGCGGGATCGAAACCAAGATCGCCGAAAAGATGGCGTGGCTGCGCGGGCTGGACGATGAAGCACGCCGGTAGGGAAGCACTGATTCATTCATGGAGGCGGACTTGGCGCGGAAAATAGCCACCCTGCGGCGTTGCAAATTTTCGCAATAGCTCGCTATTGCTGCGATTTGCGCCTTGCATGGCGCCTTTTTCCGCAGCCAATTCCATCCTCCAGAATGAATCAGTACTTCTCTAGCGACCCTCGGCCGCCTTCACCAGCAGGCCGGACAGTTCATCGAAATACGCCAGCGCGGCCGGCGTGAGGTCGACCTGTTTGCGCCGGGTGTCTTCGGTGTCGGCAAGCGTGAGCCAGCCTTTCTTGCGCATTGCAGTGACCCGCGCATGGATGGTGGCGGGCGCGCCCAGATGTTCCTGCGCCATCAGGTCGCGCACGGAGAGGCGCTGCTGCGCCTGCGCTGCGCGGGCGACAACGGTGAGCACGCGCTCTTCGCGCGCGTCCAGCGGACCCAGCGCGGGCAACGTGCGCAAGGCATCGACCAGATGCAGGAAGCGCAGGTAGATATCAGCCGGTCGCGTTGTTGATTTATCGTGACTCATCGAGTTCCCATACCCAATATGGATAATATTGATTGCACCGGTGTCAATCGCAGACCTGCGCGCCGCAGATAACAACTGCCCGCTTATAATCCTGCGCCTGTCCAATGTATTGACATTGTAACGAAAGCCTCCCGGTCATGCGTCAGCTGCAGTTTGAATTTACGTTGGTCGCGGGTACCGCGCTCCTGTTCCTGGCCACGATCCTGCTGAACGAGCTGTTATTCACGCACCTCGAGTTCGCCCCCGGCATCAACATGATCTATCTGCCCGCGGGCGTGCGCCTGCTGAGCGTCCTGCTGTTTGCCGAAGCCGGCGCCATCGGCCTGCTGCTGGCTTCTTGGGGCATCTGCTTCTTCTACATGTTTCCGGATGATCCGCTGCGCTCGTTCATCGGCGGCATCCTGTCGGCGCTGGCCCCATACCTTGCCTACCGTGTATTGCTGGCGACGGGCATCGGCGCCTCGCTGCGCGGCATGAGCGGCCAGCGGTTGTTCTGCTTCGCGCTGCTGTTTTCCGTCATGAGTCCGGCCATGCACCACATCTGGTTCGCGCTGACGGGCGGGCAGGATCTGCTGCATGGCTTCGTGGTCATGTTCATCGGTGACCTGGCCGGCACGCTCATCGTGCTATACGGCGCCAGGCTCGCGCTGCGGGTGTTCTGGCCAAAGCCTTCCTTTCGGTAAAAACAATTTCTTTACAGAAAATAAATACAGGTGTACGATATGTTCGCATAATTATAACGTTCTATTTTCCATAGCGATTGGGCCGGGGATGCCAACAAGATCAAGCTTGCTTTACGCCGGGGTGCTGGGGCTGTTGATCGCGACAACACTGGTGGCTGGTTGCGATCGTGCACGTTACAGTGTGGCCGAAGCGATTCGCCCGGCCAGTCCGGCCGAGGTTGCAGGCGCGCTGCGTGAGCAGATTGCCAAGGGCGAATTCAGCCGGGCCAGTGCGGATGGCAGCGCCTGGCTGGCCAATCAACGCGACCCGAGCGGCGGCGTGGCCTGGGAGACGGCAAAAGCGAGTGCGCAGGCAGGCCACGCCGATGCAGCGATCCGCTTCGCCGGAATGGCGGTGCAGGGCGGCGCGGTGGACGGGGTGCAGCTGATGACCGAGCCGATGCTCGAACCCGTGCGTCTCGACGAGCGTCTCGTCGCCCTGGCTGCCGACGTCGCCGCAGGCCCCGTTGGTCAGACCAACACCCTGGCGCCTGGCGCCACGCCGGCTCTTGCGCCGGCGTCATCCAATGCTGCAGCGGCGTCCATTGGCGCCGATGGCATCACGGCCAGCGCCGGCGATGTTTCAGTCCGGCTTCCCGACTAATCTTTTCTCCCCCCACTTTCCATGATGAAGAAACATTTGCTGCCAGCGCTGCTGGCACTGAGCATCGCTGCGCCGGTGACGGCCGAAACTTTCCAGGCCAACGGTACCAAGGAACTGAGTATCAAGGCGAATGGCGACTTGATCAACGCTCGTCGTATCGCGCGCGAACAGGCTGAGAAGGACGCCGTGGCCAGCGTACTCAAGATCAAGCTCAGCGCCGACCTGAACGACCCGAAAGTGCGCAATGCGTTACCCGATCTGCACAAGCAGCTGGCCGACAAGCTGCGCACATCGTTCAGCGCCGAAGGCGACGTGCTCAGTGCGCGCAGCGTGCTGCAGGTTGAATCGAGCGAGTTCCTGGATCTGGCACGTTCGCTGGGCATTGGTTCTGGCGTGGCGGTCGCGAATGCAAGGGTGTTGTTCCTGATCGACGAGTACTTCGGTGTCGGCACCCGGCTTGATCCGTCGCTGCCGCTGGTCACTGAAATCGATTATTCGCACGACAAGAGCGCAATGTCGGACCAGAGTACGTCGGTGGCCTCGTCGCGCAGCGCCTCGAGTTCGTCCGCCAGCGCTGCCAAGGGCAGCTTCGCAGCGGCCTCGTCGGACAAGGCAGCGTTCGCCGCCAGCTCGGCGTCGTCCGTTGCTGCGCGTGACCGCCAGGCCCACAGCGGCTCTGCCAGCGGCGCGATGGCGCTGCGCGACGGTTACGGCAATGCCGGCGCCGTTTCGGGCAGCGCCTCGTCATCCGGGGCGCGTGACACGCAGTTTGCCGGCGCCCAGAAATCGTCCGCCGCCGGCAGTGCATCGTCGCAGGCGGCCATGAGCGCTACGTACGCGAACGCCAGCGCCAGCAAGTCGGCCAGTGCGGCGGGCTACTCGGCGCAGAATAATGATGTGCGGCGCCAGAATGACGTGGTCAACCTCAAGGTGCGCCAGGTCTTTGCCGGCATCGACAATGGCAGGCCGGTCGAGGCCAGCAGCGCTCTGATCACCCAAAAGTTGCAGCAGGTCGCGGGCGATTTTGGCCTGGCCTTTACCGACGAGCGCGATTTCCGCGTCGAAGGTGGGCAGCGCCTGACCGTCAGCGATATCGAGCGCCTGCAGAAGTTCGATGCCTATCTTGCGAAGGCAGCGACAGGCAGCTACCGCGCCAAGTACGTCGTCTACGGACGTGCCCGCATGCAGACCGAAGGAACGAGTCCGAGCGGCCAGACCGAATGTTCCGGACAACTGCAGCTGACGTCGTCGAACGTCGACACCGGCGCCGGCTTCGTGGCCGGCACGATCGTCAAGCGCGCTACCGGCAGCAGCGATCAGAATTGCCGTGGCAACCTCTCCGAATCGATGGCGCGTGCGCTTGCCGACACGATCGGCACCAAGGCCCAGCGCACCCTGCAGCAGGGCGCCGTCCAGGGCACGCCGTACTTTGTATCGATCTACAGCGCACTGCGCGTGCCGGGCAAAGTGCGGCGCGACTTTTCCAGCCGCCTGAAGGCAATCGAAGGCGTAGTCGAAGTCGGCGACAGCGACAACGCGACCGACGAGCTGCGTACCTGGAGCGTCATGGCCAAGGGTAACTTCAGCGAGCGGATCGAAGACATGGTCGATGCCTTCAAGGAATCGGGTGACGCAGCCTACAAGGACGCCCGCTTTGAACGCCGGGGCGACCGACTCGTCATGTGTATCGAAGGCAAGTGCCCGGAGCGAATCTGATGGGGCGTTGCATGCGCATGACCGGCAAGGTTGCCCGTCTGGCGATCGGTCTGGCGATCGGTGTTGCCACCGTATTGCCGGCCGCGGCGGCCTCGTTCTATTTGTTTCCCGTGCAGGAAATCGAGGGCATGTCGCTGGAGGGCCAGAAAGCACGCCGCATGCTCGATCCCGGTGTGATGGCGCGCCTGTTCGGCGACAAGGCCGGACAGCAAGCGCAGGCTGCGCTGGTGACGCAGTTCGTCAATCAGTTGCACGGGGCCTATCCGGACTCACTCATCCATGCGCGCCAGGTTGCCGACAACAACATCGGTCAAGGCCACCGCTTCGTCAATGACGGCAGCCTGCAGTGCCGCGCGGCGCCGTCGTTCAAGGTAGCCGATACCTACGCCGTGGTGCTCGGCATCACGCGGGCATCGCTGTATAAGGTCGAGCGCGGCGACAACGTCGAGGTGCTGGTGCCGGTGACGCTCAGCCTGCAGTTCGTCCGACCCAGTCTGGCCAAGGTTGTCTACACGATGAGCGAGACGGTCTATACGCCGTTTCGCTTCAGCCGAAGCGAGTATGCATCGGGCGCGATGGATGCGACGATCCGCGCCGAAGTTCTCAAGAGCATCAGCGAGCAGATCGGTACGCTGGTTGCCGGTGCCCGCGCTGCCTTCGATCCCAGGTCGACGACGGTCAAGCTGGTGGACCGCGACGGCAAGTTCCTGGTCGCCGATCGTGGTGTCGAGGCCGGCTTCGTCAAGGGCGAGCAGGTCGAGGCGCGCTCTGCTGGCGGCGAGGCCAGTATCTTTGACGTGCTCTATGCTGACAGCGGCTACGCTGTACTGCGCAGCGCCATGGGTTCGGCAAGCGTGGGCGACAGCCTGCAGTTCACGTTCGACAGCACGGGCGACGACAGCCGCAAGCCGCGCCTGATGCCTGTGGTTGCCAGCAAGGATGCTGAAGGCACGGCGGTCGCCGACATGTTCGGACGCGCGATCGGCTTCAAGGCAACCTTCCAGCTGAGCCCGGTCGATGTGCATTTCGACCAGACCAGGCAGCGCATCACCCGCGCTGCCAATTGCGTCGACTGGGCCAAATTGCCGAGCATGGCGCAGGCATCCGGCGAGCGTACCGATCCGCCTGACTTCTTCCTGCGCTTCACGCCGGTGACGACGCCGTCGGTTGTGCTGAGCGGCGTGCGTGGCGCCGTGACCGAGGAACGCTTTCATACCCTCGTGACCGCACAAGTCGTCGACCAATTCGGCAAGGTGGTGTTTTCGGAACTGGGCGACGATGACCACCGGATCGAACGCGTCGGCGGGAACGGCCTGGGCCTGCCCCAGGCGCGTGAAGTCGCCCTCAAGAATGCAACTGGCAAGCTGGCGGACAACTTCCTCGCCAACGTGCGCTTTGCCGCACGCGAACTGCGCGTGGCAAAGGTCGATGCAGAACGGCTCTGGGTCGAAGGCATGGATGGCGTACCGACCGAACTGCCGAGCTTTGGCGTGCTGCACCCGCTCTCGGCGAAAGCAGGGGGCAAGACAGCGCTGCTGGATCTGGATGTCAATCCCGGCAGCGTCGGTGCCATCGCCGATGGCGCTCTCGTCGGCCTGTCCTACTCGGCCGTCAACCCGGCACTGCCCCGTCCGCAGCGTGGCGACATCGTACGTCTGTATGGGCAGCAACTGGCAGGCGTGACGCGTGTGACCGATTGCGCGGAGCCGCTGTATGTCGGCCAGAACAATGTGGCCGAGGCGGCGTTTGCGGGGCCGCTGGTGCGCCACGCGGTCTACCGTTCGCGCAAATACGCCGGTCATGTGGGCGACCCCGCGTTCTACGACGCCGCCAACGCGCTGCTGCGCACCGGCCTGTTCGATTTGCGGCTGCAGGCGCCGACGATCGGACTGTGCGTCCAGCCCGGGTATGTCATGCGCGAAGAAACGGCCCAGTGCGCCGGCGCGGCATGCAGCGCTACGCTGATGCTTGGCCTGCAAGCACGCTTCAAGGCAGGGGGCGAGCTGAAGCATACGGCGGCCTCGGGTCTGCGTACCGAATTCAGTGGCGTGCCGCCGCAAAGCAGGGAGGCATTCTACGGATACAAAGGACTGGGCAACGGGCTGTCGATGCAGCCTGACCTGCTCAAGAAAATCGAGAACTGATCAACGTTACAACACAGGGATACAAAAAAAATGAACAAGATTGCACAAGCCGTCGTCGTTGCCGCATGCCTGATGGGCGCGGGCACAGCCCAGGCTCAGCTGGGTGGCCTGGGTGGCCTGCTGGGCGGCGCGAAGAGCAGCGGCGGTGATATCGGCGCGAGCGTCGGCACCTTCGTCAGCCAGAGCGCAGTACTGAGTGCGCTGACCAGCCAGTCGCTGGTGGCGATCAATTCGGCCTTCATGAGCAAGGAAGACAGCGCCGTCATCAAGGCTGAACTGAATGCCGTCAACAAGCTGACCGATGCCGGCGAAAAAAACGTGCGCACGAAACAGCTGTATGAGTCGCAATCGGCCGAAACCAAGCGCCTGCTCGACTCGGGCGACATGAAGGGCCGCATGGCCACGCTCGACGCCGAAGGCCGCAAACAAATCGGTAGCGCGTTGCTCAACTTCGGTATCGGCGGCCTGCAGGCGGTCGAGTTGAGCAAAACTGGCCAGGCGCTGGTGGGCCAGGCCGGCGCCAATCCGATGAATCTGACGAAGATCATGCCGGTCAAGGACACCTTGCCACTGCTGGGTAAAGTCGTCAGCGATTCGGGCGGCATCATCGCTGGCGTGGCGAAACTGGCGCAAGGCGCCAAAATCGACGTGCCGAAGGTGACGGCCAGTTCCAAGCCGGTCGATCTGGCCTTCTGATCCGGCTTGATCAGCACTTCCCTGACTGACTTATCCAGCCGGTCAGGGCGGCGTTGCGGTCGGTCGCACATTGGCGCATTCTGCGCCGCAGATCGTGCATTTGGTCGCATGTCGATGGCAGTTCAGGGGCGTGGTGGCTACAGTACCACCATACCGCAGCACTTCTGCGGACCCTGAAATCACCACCGAGGAGCCATCATGAACATCCGTAAAAACTTCGAAGCCCTGTTCCTGGCCGTTGTTGCACTGGGCCTGGTTGGCAGCTACGTCACCGCCAGCGAACGGCCGATCACGATCGCTGCATCGACCGCGCCAAAGCTCGACATGGCCAGCATCCAGACCGTCGTCGTGAGCGCGCCGCGCCTGGCCGCCACACTGTAATTCGCCGCCAACCGGTGGGCAGGCGAGGGCCCGGCAGAGTGACTGCCAAATCTCGCAAGGAATGCCAGTCGGCTTGGTACAATTGTGGTTTCGATACACACAGCCTGGTCCAACCCGACATGATTGACATCCAACTTCTCCGCAAAGACATCGACACCGCTGCCGCCCGCCTGGCGACCCGCAAATACCAGCTCGATGTGTCCGCCTTCAGTGCACTGGAGGCCGAACGCAAGGCCATTCAGACGCGCACCGAAGAACTGCAGGGCAAGCGCAATGCGCTGTCAAAGCAGATCGGCATGCTCAAGGGCAAAGGCGAAGACACGACGGCCGTGATGGCAGAAGTCGCGGGCCTGGCCGACGAGCTCAAGGCCAATGAAGCGGCGCTGGCGAAGGTGCAGGAGAGCATGGCCCAGTTCATGGCCGCCATGCCGAACCTGCCGCACGAGAGTGCCCCGCAGGGTCTGGATGAAAGCGGCAACGTCGAAGTGCGCAAGGTCGGCGCTGTGCCGGCATTCGACTTCGCCGTGCGCGACCACGTCGACATCGGCGAGCGCCTGGGCCTGGACTTCGAAACCGCCACCAAGATCACCGGCTCGCGCTTCTCGATGATGAAGGGCGGCATGGCGCGCCTGCACCGCGCGCTGGCGCAGTTCATGCTCGACACGCACACCGAACGCCACGGCTACACCGAGTGCTACACCCCGTACATGGTCAACGCCGATTCGCTGCGCGGCACCAGCCAGCTGCCGAAATTCGAAGCCGACCTGTTTTCGGTGAAAAAAGGCGGCGTCGAAGGCGAGGGCGAGACCTTCTACCTGATCCCCACGTCCGAAGTCTCGCTGACCAACGTCGTGCGCGACGAGATTCTCGCGCTGGACGCGCTGCCGCTGAAGATGACGGCGCACACGCCATGCTTCCGCTCCGAAGCCGGCAGCTACGGCCGCGACACGCGCGGCATGATCCGCCAGCACCAGTTCGACAAGGTCGAGATGGTCCAGGTGGTGCATCCGGAGCAGTCGTACGCGGTGCTCGACGAGATGGTCGGCCATGCCGAATTCATCCTGACCTCGCTCGGTCTGCCGTATCGCGTCATGCTGCTGTGCACGGGCGACATGGGCTTCTCGGCCGCCAAGACCTTCGACATCGAAGTCTGGCTGCCGGCGCAGAATACCTACCGCGAGATTTCGTCGCTGTCGAACTGCGAAGCGTTCCAGGCGCGCCGCATGCAGGCCCGTTTCCGCAATGCCCAGGGCAAGCCTGAACTGGTGCACACGCTCAACGGCTCGGGTCTTGCTGTAGGCCGCACGCTGGTGGCCGTGCTCGAGAACTACCAGCAGGCCGACGGCAGCGTGATCGTGCCCGAGGTGCTGCGCCCGTACATGGGTGGCCTGGAACGCCTGACGCCAGCCGCTTGAAACGGGTGATGGGAGGGGAAATTAGCCAGCGCGCATTTTCACCCTTCCATTTCCCGGGCAATCCGCTATAATGGCGGTCTCTTGCAGCTCACAGCAAGAATCGACCGAATCAGGAGAGGTGGCAGAGTGGTCGAATGTACCTGACTCGAAATCAGGCGTACGCGCGAGCGTACCGTGGGTTCGAATCCCACCCTCTCCGCCAAGTAGCATGGAACAAGCCACCGCAAGGTGGCTTTTTTCATTCCCGAACGCTGCCAGGATCCCCGTATGCTCGCCCGAATGTCATCCCGATTTCTGCCGGACCGAATGACCCTGATGCTGCTGGCTGTCGTGGCCGCCGCCAGCATCTTCCCGGCGCAGGGCGACGTCGCCGCCGTGCTGAAGATTGTCACGATGGTGATGATCGGCGTGCTGTTCTTTTTGCATGGCGCCAAGCTGTCGCGCGCCGCGATCATCGCCGGGGCGACCCACTGGCGCCTGCACCTGCTGGTGCTGCTGTGCACGTTCGCGCTGTTCCCCGTACTGGCGCTGCTGTTCAAGCCCGGCATCCTTCTGCTGCTCACGCCCGAGCTGTATCTGGGCATCCTGTTCCTGTGCCTGCTGCCCTCGACCGTGCAGTCCTCGATCGCGTTCACGGCGGCGGCGCGCGGTAACGTGCCAGCGGCGGTCTGCAGCGCCTCGGTATCGAGCCTGCTCGGTATTTTCCTCACGCCGTTCTTGGTCAGCGTGGCGATGCCGGCCTCGTCCGGTGCCGGTGCATCGCTCGATTCGGTCCTGATGATCGTCTATCAGCTGTTGCTGCCATTCGTTGCGGGCCAGATTGCGCGGCGCTGGATCGGCGGCTGGGTCGATCGCCACAAGAGCCTGGTCAGGGGCGTTGACCAGGGCTCGATTCTGCTGGTGGTGTTTTCCGCATTCAGCGCAGCCGTGGTGGAAGGGTTGTGGTCACGCGTGCCGCCCGCCATGCTGGTCAACCTGATCCTGGTCTGCATCCTCCTGCTGGCGGTCGTCATGCTGGTGGTGACGTGGCTGGCGCGGCGCTTCGGCTTTTCGAAAGCCGATGAAATCACGATCGTGTTTTGCGGCTCGAAGAAGAGCCTGGCCACCGGGATCCCGCTGGCGCACGTGCTGATCCCTGCCGCCAGCATCAGCATGGTGGTGCTGCCACTGATGCTGTTCCACCAGATCCAGCTGATCGTGTGCGCAGTGATCGCGGGCAGGTACGCGCGGCGGGCGGTGGAACCCGTGGAGCCCGTCCAGGCGGTCTAGCCTGGCATCAGGCGCACGCCAAGCAGACCCGCGACGCCAAGGCCAGGCTGACGACGCGCACCGGGCACCTTGCGGATGCCCAGGCTGGGTTCAGCCGGTGCAGCCGGAAGCGCAACGAGTCTTACCCTTGCACTCACTGCGGCGATAACCACAATGGCGCCTGGGACGCTTGCCATTATCGATCTGTCGGCGTCCAGAGTTCCTTGAATGTGCGTACCTGTCGGCGGCATATACGCGCGACGACGCCAGCGCATCAGGGGTGAATACGCGGCCAAATCAAGGGACGAAATTAGCGAGGCCTTATTGATTTTGAGCCCGCTGTGAAAGCGGGCGAAGTTCTATGACTGTTACGCCAGTACCTTTACCTTGCGCCGGCGAGCGACTCCAGCTGCACCAAGCGCACCGATCGCCATGAGAGCCAAACTTGTTGGTTCAGGCACTTGCGTTGGATCGTAGTAAGGAATATCCCGAATAATGTCTAATTCGCCTCTCGCATCCAGTTCTGCCATCCATGGATAAACAGGTACTGCCTTCGCGGTGCCAGAGTAACTGACATCTGAATGTGGGATTAATTCAGGGTAAGGCGACTGCGGGCCTGGGTCAGTGACTACCCGCATCGTGAAATTATAGGTGCCAGCAGTTCCACTTTCACTGAACAGCAGCCATACGTGCTTGGTGTGTTCCTCGAGCATGACGTCCCGAAAATACATATTCGTCGGCCCAAGACCGGTAAAGCTTGTAGTGGTTTCCAGCAGCGAATTCCTGTGATAGGACTCGCCAGTGTCCGATGGACGGAAATAGTCGCGATCGGTAGCGATAGCGAAAAATGCAATCGACTTGTCTTCGTCGCGAATTATTAGGGTGCTCGTCGAAACAATTGGCGCGTAAGCCTTCGGAAGCCCGCTGAGTTCGTATTGGACGTAGCCCGCTGTAGCATTTAGTGAAAGCAGTGCGCCCACAGCAAGTGCAAGAATCTTTTTCATTATATGTCTCATTTAAAGTTGATTTATTAAAGGGCAACTTTTTCAAGCAATTAACATGCCACTAAAAAATTGTGTTTGTGGTCAATGGCTTGCAAAAACCACTGGTATGAATGATGCATAATCGTAAAGTTTCTCGACATCTCGTAGATAAACGGACCACTTAGGAAGCTAGATAAGCTTGCAAGCATGAGGTGTGGACGATCGAGCGTCCATCTAGCATGGCGCCAAACGCATCTGCCAGTACCCGACATCGAGCCACATCCCGAGCTTGAAGCCCACTTCTGAAAAGTGCGCGACCTTGGCAAAACCCAGGCGTTCGTGGAGGCGGACACTGCGCGCGTGCGGCTGCGCGATGCCGGCAATGACCGTGTGCAGGCCGCGCTTGCGCAACGCGTCAGCAAGCTGGCATACAGGCGTATGCCATGGCCCTGGCCGGCCAGCGTGGCATCGAGGTAGATCGTGCTTTCGACCGCGTGGCGGTAGGCGGTCCGGGCGCGCCATTTGGTGGCGTAGGCGTAGCCGATGGCGTCACCGTCCGTCAGGACCAGCCACGGCAGGCCGCTGCCGAGGACGTCGGCGATGCGCGTGGCCATGTCGTCGGCACGCACCGGCGCTTCCTCGAACGAGATGGTCGTGCCGTCGACGTCGTGGTTGTAAGTGGCGCAGAGGAGGGCAGCGTCAAGCGGGCATTCAGGGCGGATCGTGGTCATCGTCGGGTGCAAGCCCGGGTAACGATGCATCATAGGACAAACTGGGCCATCAACCACAACCTGCGTGAATACCCGACCAAACCGCTCGATGATTGATGCGGTGCAATATATTCCTGTTACTATCAGACCAGTAGTCAATATTTTCGTTGGCTGGTCGGTTACGTAGAAGGAAGTTCATGCTGTTGCGCTTGCAGGCCGCATTTCGTTATTTCAATCAGACTGTGCCGTTTCGCCTGATTCCTGCACTGATCACCACCGCCGTACTGCTCACGCTGCTGGCCATTCCGCACCCGGCAGGCTTGACCGCTGGCGCCTGGACGCTGGTGGCGATTTTTCTCACCACCATCGTTGCCATCATCCTGAAAGTCATGCCGATCGGCGTCATGGCGCTGATGGCGATTGTCATCGTGGCGCTGTCGCAAGTAACGTCCGGGTCATCGAAGGGCGCGATGGCCGACGCGCTGGGCAGCTTTTCCAGCCCGCTCATCTGGCTGATCGTCGTTGCCGTGCTGATTTCGCGCGGCCTGAAAAAGACGGGCCTGGGCAACCGCATCGGGCTCAATTTCATCGCGCTGCTGGGCAAGCGCACGATCGGCATCGGCTACGGGCTGGCCGTCTGCGAGCTGGTGCTGGCGCCGTTCACCCCCAGTAACACCGCGCGCGGCGGCGGGATCGTCCACCCGATCATGAAGTCGATTGCCGCGTCGTTCGATTCCGATCCGGCCAAGGGCACCGAGGGCAAGGTGGGCACCTACCTGGCGCTGGTCAACTACCACGCCAATCCGATCACCTCAACGATGTTCGTCACCGCCACCGCGCCCAATCCGCTGGTGGTCGACTTCGTCGCGCGCGCCAGCGGTCAGACATTTCAGCTGAGCTGGACCACGTGGGCGCTGTGCATGGTATTGCCGGGCCTCGTGTGCCTGTTCCTGATGCCCCTGATTATCTACCTGCTGGCGCCGCCGGAGCTCAAGCAGACGCCGGACGCGATCGGCTTCGCGCGGGGCGAGCTCGCGCGCATGGGGCCCTTGTCGGCCAGTGAGCGCGTAATGCTCGGCACCTTCGGCCTGCTGCTGGTGTTGTGGGCGAACGTGCCGGCCATGCTCTTTGGCAGCGCGTTCACGCTCGACCCGACCGTGGTCGCCTTTGTCGGCCTGTTCATCCTGATCATCACGGGCACGCTCGACTGGGACGATATCCTGTCCGAGAAAAGCGCGTGGGATACCTTGATCTGGTTCGGCGCGCTCGTCATGCTGGCCGAGCAGCTCAACAAGATGGGCGTGATTGCCTGGGCCTCGAACGGCATGCGCGACGCCATCGTTGCCAGCGGCATGGGGTGGGGCGCCGCAGCCAGTGTGCTGGTGCTGGCCTTCGTGCTTTCGCACTACCTGTTTGCCAGCACCACGGCCCACATCAGCGCGATGATGTTCGCGTTTCTGTCGGTCGGCGCCGCGCTGGTGCCTGGCCAGTACCTGGTGCTGTTCCTGCTGATGATGACGGCGGCGTCGGGCATCATGATGACGCTGACCCACTACGCCACCGGCACCTCGCCGATCATCTTCGGCAGCGGGTATGTCACCATGGGCCTGTGGTGGAAGGTCGGGTTCGTCATGTGCCTGTTCGAGCTGGCGGTGTTTGCCGTCGTCGGCGGCCTGTGGTGGAAGTTGCTCGGGTACTGGTGATGTACCCACGTTCAAGGAGAGATAGATGACCGCAGTGCCGACAGTAGTTGCGACCGCACATCCGTATTACGACCGCCTGATTGAAGCAGGCCGCGCCAACGGCCCGGTGACGGTGGCGGTGGCGCACCCGTGCGACCGCTATGCACTCGAAGCGGCGCTCGACGCGGCCCGTATCGGCCTGATCACGCCGATTTTGGTGGGGCCGGCGGCGCGTATCCATGCCGCGGCCGATGCCGCTGGCCTGGACATCGGCGCGCTGCGCCTGGTCGACACGGCGCACAGCCACGCCTCGGCCACGCGCGCCGTCGAACTGGTGCGCGAAGGGCAGGCCGCCGCGCTGATGAAAGGCAGCCTGCACACCGATGAACTGATGGGGGCCGTGGTCGCCGCCACGACCGGCCTGCGCACGGCGCGGCGCCTGAGCCACTGCTTCGTGATGGACGTGCCGGGGCGCAGCGAACCGCTCATCATCACCGACGCCGCCATCAACATCATCCCGACGCTGGCCGAGAAGCGCGACATCGTGCAGAACGCGATCGACCTGGCGCACGTGCTGCGCTTCGAGGGCGTGCGCGTGGCGATCCTGGCCGCGGTGGAAACGGTGAGCGACAAGATGCCATCGACGATCGATGCGGCGGCGCTGTGCAAGATGGCCGATCGCGGCCAGATCACCGGCGCGATCCTCGATGGCCCGCTGGCGATGGACAATGCGATCGACCCGCAGGCCGCCGCCGTCAAGGGGCTCGATTCGCCCGTGGCCGGGCGCGCCAACGTGCTCGTTGCGCCGGATCTGGAAGCGGGCAATATGCTGGCCAAGAGCCTGACCTTCATGGCCGGGGCGGCGGCCGCCGGCATCGTTCTTGGCGCGCGCGTGCCGCTGATCCTGACCAGCCGCGCCGATTCGGTCGCCGCGCGCCTGGCGTCGTGCGCCGTCGCCGTGCTGCTGGCGCGGCATCAGTTGGCCAACGCCACCGCCAGCACCAACGTGGCGGGGCGCTGATGGCGACGCAGGACTGCATCGCCGTCATCAACGCCGGCTCGTCGAGCATCAAGTTTTCGCTGCATGCGCTGCCTGATCTGGCGCCGCTCTTCACGGGCAAGATCGACGGGCTGTATCGGGGCGCCGCGCGCTTCATCGCCCGCGACGCCGCCGGTCACACGGTCGGTGAACACGCCTGGACGACGCCGCTCGACCATCAGGCCGGTATGGTGTACCTGATCGATTTTGCCGAGGGCCACCTGGATGGCTACCGCGTGTGCGCAGTCGGTCACCGCATCGTGCACGGCGGCGTCGACTTCAGCGGACCGGTGCAGCTGGACGAGGCTGTGCTCGACCGGCTGGCCGGCCTGATTCCGCTGGCGCCGCTGCATCTGCCGCACAATCTCGCGCCGGTGCGCGCCCTGATGGCGCTGCGGCCCGGTCTGCTGCAGGTTGGTTGCTTCGATACGGCGTTTCATACGGCGCAGCCGGCGCTGGCGCAGGCGTTCGCGCTGCCAGAGGCGATCACGGATTTGGGCATCCGCCGTTACGGCTTTCACGGGCTGTCCTACGAATACATCGCGGCCACGCTGCCGCTGTGCGATCCGGCGCTGGCCGGCGCGCGCGTGGTCGCCTCGCACCTGGGCAACGGCGCCAGCATGTGCGCGATGCAGGGCGGGCGCAGCATGGCCAGCACCATGGGCTTCACGGCGGTCGATGGCCTGCCGATGGGCACGCGCTGCGGCGCGCTTGACCCGGGCGTGGTCATCTACCTGATCGAGGAACTGGGCATGACGGTGGAGGGCGTACAGCGCATGATGTACAACGAATCGGGCTTGCTGGGCGTGTCGGGCGTGTCGTCCGACATGCGCGTGCTGGAAGCGAGCAGCGATCCGCGCGCGCAACGGGCGATCGACCTGATGGTGTACCGGATCGGCCGCGAACTGGGTTCGCTGGCCGCGAGCCTGGGCGGACTGGATGCGCTGGTGTTCTCGGGCGGGATTGGCGAAAACAGCGCGCGGCTGCGCGCCGCGGTGTGTCGTGATGCGGCCTGGCTCGGCGTCGAGCTCGACCCGGCCGCCAATGCGGCGCCGCCGGCCGGGCCTGCCCGCATCAGCCTCGCATCGAGCCGGGTCGCCGTCTGGCTGGTGCCCGCCAACGAAGAACTGATGATCGCGCGCCATACCTATGACCTGCGCGACTTGCTCGATCCACCACTGCCTGAATCTGGAGAACACCCATGAAAGTCATCCTGTCCGGCCTGCACGCCGATGCCAGTGAAAGCGCCATCATCGAGAGCTTCACCCCGTATTTTCACATCACGCAGGTGGACATGATCCGCGAAGGTTCGCCCGACAGCCCCTGGGCCGTGCTGCACATTGCGGATTCGTACGAGCATGCGTGGGCAGCCTGCAACAGCCTGCGCGGCGTCTTCCATCGCGGCAAACGCCTGAGTGTCTACATTCCAACGCACCAGCCCGACATCTATCACGAGTTCGCACCGCACGAGCGCCTCGATATCGCCTAAGCCTGGCGGCGCGGCGCCGCATGCCACTGGCAGCCGGGCAGGCGCTCCAACAACTGCGCCTGCAGTGCCGGGGCGGCGTCGCGCTCGACGCACAGCAAGGCGCGCACGTTGCACCCGCTCGGGCAGGCGTCGATGCGCAGAAATCGCACCGCGTCCAGGCCCGCGCGGATCACCGCCTGGCGCAGGCTCGTTGCCGATGCGGTGTCGAGCTGCAGCCAGACGAGCATCGTGTGATCGGCGGGCGGCAGGCGTCGCAGGGCGGGGCTGTGAACAGTAAAGTGTTTCATCGTGATTTCTCCTAGGGTTGCAATGACATCTGGCGTGTCAAACAGTCCTGGCGACCCATCTGCGCCTGCACGGCGAATACCATCGGCGCTGCGGCCGGATACACCTCGTCGTACAGCGCGCGCAGTTCGGCGGCTGCATCGGGATCGCAGGTAGCGGCGTCCGACACGCAGCGGCCAGGCCCGTAGTCGCGCGCGGCCGGCGCATGCAGGACCGTCTCGGCCAGCGTGGCATCGTCGACCTGCGCCACGTGCGCGAGTACGGCTTCGCGCTCGCTGACGCCCGGGCCGGCGGCCCCACTAACCGCGACGAACAGCACCCGCATGGCGGGATTGAACGTGCGCGCGCCATGCAGGCGGGCCAGCAGCCGGTATTGCAGGTCAAGCTCGAGGGCGCCGCTGCGCACCGGCACCACCACCAGCCGGCTCTCGGCCAGCACGCAGCGGCAGCCGTCGGTGTCACGCGTACCGGCGTCGATCAGGATGTCGTCGAACAGCGGGTGCAGCGCGGCCAGGCGCATCTTGATCGCGCGGCTGCCCACCCGGTGCGTCTCGATCCACGGCTGCACGCCGGCACGGCTGCGTTCTTCGGACCAGTCGCTGTCGCCATTTCCGGCGGTAGTCATCAGGCACACACGCCGGCCGCTGCGCGCGCGCAGCACCGCCAGATTGCGCGCGACGACCGTGCGCTCCGGGCTGCTGTGTTGATTGACGATGGCGATGATCATGGCTGGCTTCCTGAACCGATTCGATCTGCCCAGCGTAGCGACGCTGGCGTAAAAACAGGGCAAAAGAGCAGGGCGCACCTGTCAATGGCGTGTAAACGTCGGTGCCGGCAAGATGTCACGCTCTGGTGAATGGCAGGCCGTGGATGCTGCTTTTAAAAAGTTGCGACCCATTACTTGCAAGGTTCGCCAGGGTGCCGGTATAATGCGGCCTCTCGCAGCGATGCGAGACGACCGAATCTGGAGAGGTGGCAGAGTGGTCGAATGTACCTGACTCGAAATCAGGCGTACGCGCGAG
>Ga0308160_10002757_pt1 | contig 20611 bp, 14 predicted proteins | sample PhyFR1_FD_201036 | JGI IMG/M metagenome (GOLD analysis project Ga0308160, IMG submission 201036) | Phyllosphere microbial communities from UC Gill Tract Community Farm, Albany, California, United States - DLSLF.R1 | ecosystem: Host-associated > Plants > Phyllosphere > Unclassified | place: USA...
AAGAAGAGCAACGCGAAAGAATACGCCACCAAGATCATCTGTCTGGGCCAATAGTCGCGCTCCACAGGCATGCCTTCAGGCTCACCGCCTGCGCTTGCGCGGGCCACCCAGACCGGGAGGGTTGTTTCCTCGTCCCTTGCCGGAGGGTTTGCCGGTCGTGCTCGGACCATTTGGTGGGCGCGGTGCGGGTGTCTGGGGTTTGTTCGGCATGGCGTTCTCTTGTATGCACACCCTTGGACCCGCAGCTCGTGCACGGAGTTGCGTCCCTCCTCGCGCCGGTTCGCCCTTAGAACAGATCCAGCTGCCCCGCGCCCTTCCCGCTCGCCTTGCCAGCCGCGGCCGGCACCACCAGCGGCCGCCGGAACTGCGAAGTGTCGAGCCGCGAAAAGCGGTTGCTCAGCTTGCCCAGCCCCATGCGTTCGACGGTCTTGGTAAAACGCTGGCGGATCAAATCGGCCCAGACGCCCTCGCCGCTCATGCGCTTGCCCCAATCGCTGTCGTAATCCTTACCGCCGCGCATCTCGCGCACGCGGTTCATCACGCGCTGGGCACGCTCGGGGAAATGGGTCTCGAGCCATTCCTGGAATAGCGGATTGACCTCGAAGGGCAGCCGCAGCACCGTGTAGTGCGCGCTGACGGCGCCGGCATCGCGCGCCGCTTCCAGGATGCGCTCGATTTCCGGTTCGGTCACGAAAGGGATGATCGGCGCCACGCTGACGCTGACCGGGATGCCGGCCTCGGTGAGCGTGCGAATGGTTCGCAGGCGCCGCGCCGGGGCGGCCGCGCGCGGTTCCAGCGTGCGCGAGATTTCCGAGTCGAGCGTGGTGAGCGTGATCGCGGCGCAGGCCAGGCCCTTGGCGGCCATCGGCGCCAGCAGGTCGATGTCGCGCTCGATCAGCGAGGACTTGGTGATCATGCCGACCGGGTGATTGCACTCGCTCAGCACCTCCAGCACCTGGCGCGTCAGGCGCTTGTCGCGCTCGCAGGGTTGATAAGCGTCGGTATTCACGCCGATGGCGATGTGTTCGGGTTGATATCCGGGCTTGGCCAGCTCGCGCCGCAGCAGCTCGGCCGCGTTGACCTTGGCAAACAGCTGGGTCTCGAAATCGAGTCCGGGCGACAGGCCGAGATAGCTGTGCGTCGGCCGCGCAAAACAATAGATACAGCCGTGCTCGCAACCTCGATACGGGTTCAGCGAAACCTTGAAGGGAATGTCGGGCGAGGCATTGCGCGACAGGATGCTCTTGGCGATCTCGTCCGTGACCTGGGTCTTGAAGCGCGGTGCGCCTTCGATGGCGATGCCGGCTTCCCAGCCGTCGTCGAAGCCTTCGCGGCCATTGACTTCATAACGGCCCTGGATGTTCGACACCGCGCCGCGCCCGCGTGCCGCCACGAGCGGACGCGCGGCCACGATGGGCTGCTCGGCACTGTATTCACGGTCAATTGTTCTTTCGCGCAGTTCCACTTGGGCACCTCGTACTGTATTTTTATACAGTATAGTACGCCGCCACGCATCTGAACTCAAGCTTGCCGTGTGCGTGCGCGGTCCGCCGGCACAAAATCGGCCTGCTGTTGCACGAAACCGTCAAACGCATCGAACAGGGGCGCGACCGACGCCATGTCCGCGCCGAGCTGGCCCAGCGCGTACGCACCGGCTTCCAGGCTCGACAGCTGGTCCGGCGCATGCGCCTTACGGATGCGGTAGTTCGATGCCGGCATGCTGGAGAGCGTCAGGCGCGGCAGCTTCTGCAGGACCGGGTTCAGGTGCAGCATCTTGCGGCTCTTGCGCCAGGTAGCGTCGAGCACGACCAGGCGCAGCTGGTCCGCCGGCGGCAGCTCTGCCGTCCCGACCGCGGCCACGCCCGGCGTCTCGGGATACAACAGCACAGGCGTGCGCCCGTCGGCATGTAGCAGCGCATCGAGCTCGAACGGCTCGAATTGCTCGCCGACCGCGAGCGTGCTGCCGGCCACGCACAGATGCAGCAGGCGCGCGCTGTTCTTCGCGTTCGCCACCTCCAGCGGGTGCTGCAGGATCAGCAAGGCGGGCGCCACGGCGACCGGCCGCACCCAGGCGCAGATACAGGCCGACTGCGCGCGCAGGCAGACCGCGCAGCTGGCACGGCCGGAGGAAATCAGAGAAGACATCGGCGCATGCAAAATGAAACAGGCGCCGATTGTAACGCTAGGCGCCCTTGCGCAGCGGCGCCAGCGCCCCGCTCCAGGCCACCACCTGGTCGAGCATGGCGTTCACCGATCCCGTGTGGTGCGCGGCCGGCTTGAAGGTCGCGAAATTCTCGAAGTCGGTAAACAGCGACAGCATCACCTGGGCGCGCACGTCGGCCACCATCAGTTCGCCCATCACCAGGCGCAGGCTCTCGATCGCGCGCGCCCCGCCCGCGCTGCCGTAGCCGACGAAGCCGGCCGCCTTGTTGTTCCACTCCTTATAAAGGAAGTCGATGGCGTTCTTCAGCGCGCCCGAGGTGCCGTGGTTGTACTCGGGCGTGACGAAAACGAAGCCGTCGTACTGCGCAATTTTCTCGGCCCAGGCGATCGTGTGCGGCTTCGAGTACTGGCCCATCGAGGGCGGCACCGGCTCGTCAAGCAGGGGCAAGTTGAAATCCTGGATATCGACCAGTTCGAACTGCGCATCGCTGCGCTTGCTTGCCGTCTCCATCACCCAGCGTGCCACGTCGAGTGCCTTGCGTCCTGGACGGGTACTGCCCACGATTACCGCCACTTTCACCATGTCGTTCTCCTCGCGATTGGTTGGGAACTGCCGCAGCCATTCTAGTGAAAGTGCCCGGCGGGCCGCGCCGCCTTGCCGCCAGGTCACTCATAAATAAATGACAAGCCCTCGTTGATTTTGCCGCTATCAAAGCGGCAATCTTTCCCGTTCAGTCACGCTTTTCGAGGCCACAAGCGCAACAGTGGGAGCTTTCATTGTTGATGTATCTAAGCATCTTTACCACACATGAAAATTTAACTCTGGAATTGCCCAAACGGATATTGCCCTCGCGTTTCTAGGTGCCTAGAATCAATTTATTCCCGCAAGCAATTCTGTCGCACCGGCAGGCATTTCAGAGTCGCCCATGTTCAAAGTTTCTCCCGCTGTCCGCAAGATTACCGCCGCCCTGATCGCCAGCCTGGCCATGTTGCCGGGCATCGCCATCGAGGGGGAACTCGCGCTCGACTACCGCATGAACGAACAGATCGTGCAGGTGCCGGCCGGGCTCGAGAACCGCGCGATGCTGGAGACGACCGTGTTCCGCCCGAACGGTCCCGGTCCGTTCCCGCTGCTGGTGATCAACCACGGCAAGGACCCGGGCAGCCCGAGCGCCCAGCCGCGCGACCGCTTCTATCACATGGCGACCGCCTTCGTGAAGCGCGGCTACGCCGTGATGGTGCCGATGCGCCAGGGCTTCGCCAATTCGACCGGACGCTACCGCGACCGCGGCTGCAACATGACGGCCAACGGCTACCTGCAGGCCGAAGACATCCGTTCGACGCTCGAGTATGCGCGCGCCCAGTCCTGGATCGACAAGGACCATATCGTGGTGGCCGGCCAGTCCTACGGCGGCCTGGCGACGATGGCGCTCGGCACCCAGCAGCTGCCCGGCGTGCGCGGCCTGATCAATTTCGCGGGCGGCCTGCGCGACGACAGCGACCGCTGCGCCTGGCGTTCTGCGCTGGTGTCGGCCTTCGCCGAATACGGCGCCAACAGCAAGGTGCCGAGCCTGTGGATGTATGGCGAGAACGATTCGCTGTTCGGCCCGGACCTGGCCAACCGCCTGCACGAAGCCTTTGCCCAGGCCGGCGGCAAGGCGCGCCTGATCGAATTCCCTTCGTTCAAGCGCGACGCCCACGGCATGCTCGCCAGCCGCGACGGCGAGAAGATCTGGCTGAACGACACCATGCAGTTCCTGAAGGGCGTCGGCATGCCGACCGAAGTACTGTACGACGTGCCGGCGCCGCCGATGCCGGCGCGCACCGAGTTCGCCAAGGTCGAGGACATCGAGGCCGTGCCCTTCCTCTCGGAAAACGGACGCCGCGCCTACGCCGACTATCTGACCAAGATGACGCCGCGCGCCTTTGCCGTTTCGCCATCGGGCGCCTGGACCTGGGCCGAGGAAGGCGAGTCGCCGGAAGCGCGCGCCCTGGCCACCTGCTCGGCCAAGAGCACCGAGCCTTGCAAGCTGTATTCGATCGACGACTACGTGGTGTGGAACGGCGAGCGCGTCGACGCCGCCGAGAAGGCCAGCATGACGGCCTCGATCGCGGCGCCGGCCGACGCGAATGCGCCGGGTGCGGTGGGCAGTACGGTTCCTGCGGCCAAGCCGGTTCCGGCAGCAAACTGATTCATATCGTCAAGCCGGCGGCGCACGCTCCTGTTGCGCCGCCGGCCGCGTTCTCGCGTTCGCTCGATCTGGCGCAAACCTCAGCCTTTCCCACCCTCCCACAATGAAGCCTTCGACCTCACGGAGAGCTTCATGCCGCGCCCGCATCGGCTCCTTTATCGGCTCATCCTTGCCGCGTTTTTCCTGACGCTTGCCCAGCTGTGCGGCTCGGCGCGCGCCGCCAACGACGACCCCGTCGTGCTGGTGCACGGCTTCCTCGGCTTCGGTCCCGACCAGTTCCCGCGCAGCGGCTTCCTGTACTGGGGCGGCTACGGCGACCTGGCCGCCCACCTGCGCGGCTATCGCGGACCGCACACCGTATTCACCGCCACCGTCGGCGCCATCGCCAGCAACCGCGAGCGCGCAGCCGAACTGTATGCGCAGCTCAAGGGCGGCTGCGTCGACTACGGCGCGCGGCCCCGCAGCGCCGGCACCGCCGACAAGGCGGTCCAGTGCTGGGCGGCCGATCCCGCGAACAATCCGCTGGGCTACCCGCCCGCGCTGTATCCGGCCTGGGATGCCGGGCACCCGCTGCACATGATCGGCCACAGCCAGGGCGGCACGACCATCCGCGCCCTGGTCGAACTGCTGGAACACGGCGACCCGCAGGCCGGCAACGGCGATCTCTACCGCGGCGGCAAGTTCGGCTGGATTCGCAGCGTCACCACGATCTCCGCGCCGCACAACGGCACCACCCTGCGCGACGCCGTGCTCGACATCCTGTCCGAACTGCGTTCGCCCCTGCGCGACTGGCTGCTAGCCGATCTCGCCAACTGGGAACTGGCGCCCGACGGCGCGCGCAACTTCAATGCCTGGGCCCGCACCTCGCCCCGCGTCTATTATTTTTCGGTCGGCACGGTCGCCACCGAAGCCGGCGCGCCCTGCTGCAACGACACCGACCGCACGATCGCGCCGCTGCAGAACCGCTATTACCAGTACCCGCGCAACGACATGTTCACCTACTACAAGACCTATGCCGGGGAATGGATCGTGCCCTCGATGCTGCAGCATGGGATGGGCGGCTACACCCAGGATGGGCCCGGGCGGGTGCGCGTCGACGCCGCCTGGTTCGCCAACGACGGCGTGGTCAACACGAACAGCATGCGGGCACCTGCCGGCCATCCGGTGCGCGACTTCGACGGCACGCCGCTGCCGGGCACCTGGAATTTCCTGGGGAATTATCGGGGCTACGACCACTTCGACATCCTGAACTGGCCGAACAAGGGGCCGCCGGCCGAACCGGTCTACGAGCGCATCAGCGATATCCTGTTTGCGCTGTGAGCAGGGCGCCGTCTGTCTTACGCCGCCGAGCGCAGCGCGCGCGCCAGGTCGGACAGGCGATAGGGCTTGCCGACGAAGACGAAATCGTCCAGCTTGGCATTCTCGAGCTTCAGGGCCGGCAGTGGATAGCCCGAGGCGAGGATGGTCTTCACCTCGGGATAGTTCGCATGCGTATAAGTCGCCAGCTCGATGCCGTTCATGCCCGGCATGATGACGTCGGTGAACAGGATGTCGACGTCACGCGTGGCCAGCAGGTTCATGGCTTCCTGGCTGCCCGATGCGGTGACGACCTCGTAGCCCATGCTGATGAAGAGCGCCGAGGCGACGTCCATCAGGTCGGGCTCGTCTTCGACGATCAGCACCAGTTCGGTGTTGTCCCGGTGCGCGCCGCCGTCCTGGCCGGGCGCGGCCGGCAGGAAAATGGAGATCGACGTGCCTTCGCCCGGCGCGGTGCCGATCACGACTTCGCCGCCCGACTGCTTGATGAAGCCGTACACCTGGGACAGGCCGAGGCCGGTCCCCTTGCCTACTTCCTTGGTCGTGTAGAAGGGTTCGAAGGCGCGCGCGGCGGTCTCGGGCGTCATGCCTGTGCCGGTGTCGCTCACGGTCACGCGCACATACGGGCCCGGCGCCAGGCCGCGCACCTCGCCTTCGGCGAGGTCGACGTTGGCGGTCTCGATCTGCAGGTGGCCGCCCTCGGGCATGGCGTCGCGCGCGTTGACGACCAGGTTCAGGATCGCCGATTCGAAGCGTGCGCTGTCGATGACGGTGGTGCGGATCTGCGGGTCGAGCTTGACCTGGAAGTCGATCGAGGCGTTCACGGCCCGCCGCAGCACGGATTCGAAACCGGAAATCAGGCGGTTCACGCTGCGCGTTTCCGGCTGCAGCGGTTGCTGGCGCGCAAAGGCCAGCAGCTGCTGGGTCAGCGTGGCGCCGCGGTCGATCGCGCGCCGCATGCTGTCGAAGGTCTTGGCGTCGGCGCCGGCGCCGCGGCCCAGGGCCAGCACTTCCAGGCCGCTGGCCAGCACCGACAGCAGGTTGTTGAAGTCGTGCGCGATGCCGCCGGTCAGCTGGCCGATCGATTCCATCTTCTGCGCCTGGAACAGGGCCGCGTTGGCTTCCGCCAGGGCGGCATCGGCCTTCCTCTTCTCGGTCAGGTCGCGCGTGATCTTGGCAAAGCCGATCAGCGAACCCATCTCGTCGTGGACCGCGTCGATCACGACGTGGGCCCAGAAGCGGGTGCCGTCCTTGCGCAGGCGCCAGCCTTCGGCTTCGTAGCGCCCCTCGCGCGCGGCCTTGCCGAGCGCCCGCGCCGGCAGGCCGGCGCCGCGGTCTTCCTCGGTATAGAAGCGCGAAAAGTGCTGGCCGACGATTTCGTCGTAGCTGTAGCCCTTGATGCGCTCGGCGCCGACGTTCCAGTTCGTCACCGTCCCGTCGGGCGCCAACATATAGATGGCATAGTCGGTCACGCCCTGCACCAGCAGGCGGAAGCGTTCCTCGCTGGCCCGCAGCGCCTGCTCGGCCTGGCGCTTCTCGGTGATGTCGCGCGTGATCTTGGCGTAGCCCAGCAGCGTGCCGTGCTCGTCGTAGATCGGGTCGATCACGACGCTGGCCCAGAAGCGCGTGCCGTCCTGACGCATGCGCCAGCCTTCGGCTTCATACTTGCCTTCGGCCAAGGCGGTCGCCAGCGCGCGCTCGGGCAGGTTCGTGGCCCGGTCCTCGGGGGTGTAGAAGCGCGAGAAGTGCTGCCCCAGGATCTCCGGCGCCCGGTAGCCCTTGAAACGCTGGGCGCCGGCATTCCAGCTGCTGACGTGGCCTTCGGGATCGAGCATGTAGATCGCGTAGTCGCTGATCCCGGAAATCAGGTACTGGAAGCGCTGTTCTTCAGTCAGCGTCTTTTTGGCAGGTTGGTTGGTCATCGGTGGCGAGAGCTCGCAATGGCGGAATAATGCAGGATAATAAACCCAAATGGCGTTTTCCAGCCACGCGACATTGCCAGATCGTCCATGTCTTTACAGAAAGGTCAAGCCGCGATCGCCTCAAAAACTTGTCCATTCGTTCCGGCGTTGCACTGTGCGGAAAATGCCGGCCCGGTCTCGCACCGGCCCTTGCCTTTCACGCTAGAATACTGCTTTTGCAACCCAGCCGTGCCCGCGCCGCGCCTCATGACTCCACCTTCTTCCGCACCGCTCGACCTGTCCGGCTGTGACCGGGAACCGATCCGCACTCCCGGCAGCATCCAGCCCCATGGCTTCCTGCTGACGCTGGCGCCGGACGGGCAGGTCTTGCAGGCCAGCGCCAACCTCGCGCGCTGGACCGGCGTCGACGCCGAGGCCGCCTGCGGGCGGCCGCTGGCCCAGGTGATCGGCCTCGATGCGGCCGAACGCCTGCTGCCGGCGCTCACCAATGGCAGCCTGGGCAACCGTCCCTTCTACCTGGGTACGATTACGGCCGGCAACGGCGCCCATTTCGACGCCCTCGGCCACGTGTGGGACAGCGTGACCGTGCTCGAATGCGAAGCCGTCGAGCGCGCCGAAGCACCGGACTTCCGCAACCTGTATCCGCTGCTGGGCGACTTCCTGCTGAACGTGAACGAGACCCAGTCGGTGGAGTCGCTGGCCACGCTGGCGGCCCACCACGTGCGCATGGTGACCGGTTTCGGCCGCGTGATGGTCTACCAGTTCGACCGCGACGGCCATGGCCACGTCATGGCCGAGTCCAAGGAAGAGGCGTATCACTCGTACATGGGACAACGGTTTCCGGCAACCGACATCCCGGCCCAGGCGCGCGAGTTGTATGCGCTCTCGCGCATCCGCCTGATCCAGGACGCGAATTACGTCCCGGCGCCGCTGGTGCCGGCGGAAAATCCCGTGACGGGCGCACGCAACGACCTCTCCTTTGCCGCCCTGCGCAGCGTCTCGCCGGTGCACCTGCAATACATGCGCAACATGGGCACGCTGGCTTCGATGTCGGTGTCGCTGATGGTCAAGGGCAAACTGTGGGGCCTGATCTCCTGCCACAACGAGACGCCCTGCCCGCTCGCCTTTGAAAAGCGCACCGCCTGCGAGCAGCTGGGCCAGGTGCTGGCGCTGTGCATCGAGTCGCGCGAGGACGCGACCGAGCTGCAGTTCCGCCTCGAGGTACGGCGCATGATGGTGGCCATGCTGGGCAATCTCACCAAGGGCGCCGACGTCATCGAGAACATGAGCGGCGTCTTCCCGGAACTGCTGCGCTTTGCGCGCGCCGGCGGCGTGGCCGTCGTCACCGACGAACGCGTGCTGACCTGGGGCGACACGCCCGACGCCCGCGCGATTGGCGAGCTGGTCACCTGGCTCGAAACGGAAGGCCACGGCACCGAGATCTACCATACCGACCAGTTGTCGGCCGCGTATCCGGGCGGAGCCGCGATCACGCGCAATGCCAGCGGCCTGCTGGCCATGCCAATCTCGCGCCTGCACAAGCACTACCTGCTGTGGTTCCGTCCCGAGGTGGTGCATACCATCGAGTGGGCCGGCAATCCGCATGAAAAGGAGGGGATGCCGACGCCCACGCAGCTCAGTCCGCGCACCAGCTTCGCTACCTGGCGCGAAGTCATCCACGGCGTCAGCCAGCCCTGGCACGTGGCCGAGATCGAGTTGACCGGCGAATTCCGCAGCGCCCTGCTCGGCATCGCGCTCGAGCGCGCCGAGCAGATGGCGGAACTGGCCGAGGAGCTGGGCCGCGCCAACAAGGAACTGGAAGCGTTTTCGTATTCGGTCTCGCACGACCTGCGCGCGCCGCTGCGCCACATCGTGGGCTTCTCCGACCTGCTGCTGGAGTCCGCCGGCAGCGAGGACACGACCATGCGCCAGCGCTTCCTCACCAACATCAAGGAATCGGCGCGCCTGGCCGGCAAGCTGGTCGACGACCTGCTGAGTTTTTCGCAGATGGGCCGCGCCGCCCTGCGCCCGGTCGAGGTCGACATGTCGAAGCTGCTCGCTTCCTGCATCGACAAGCTGTCGCTCGACACGGCCGGCCGCAACATCGAATGGGACGTCGCGCCGCTGCCGCGCATCACGGCCGACCCGACCTTCCTGCACCTGGCCGTGCAGAACCTGCTGTCGAACGCGGTGAAATTCAGTGGCGGGCGCGACCCGGCCCGGATCCGCATCTGGTCCGAGCAGGACGAGCACGAAACGGTGTTCCACGTCGCCGACAACGGCGCCGGCTTCAACATGGAATACGTGCACAAGCTGTTCGGCGTGTTCCAGCGCCTGCACCGGATGGAAGACTTCCAGGGCACCGGCATCGGCCTGGCCAACGTGCGCCGCATCGTCGAGCGCCACGGCGGACGCGCCTGGGCCGACTCGACACTCGGCCAGGGTGCCACCTTCTCCTTCAGTATCCCGCGCAAACTCGCACTTTAACGCTACGCCAAGCCAACCATGCTAAAACCCATCCTGCTGGTCGAAGACAATCCGAACGACCTCGAGCTGACCCTGGTGGCGCTGGCGCGCAGCCAGCTAGCCAACGAAGTCGTGGTCGTGCGCGACGGCGCCGAGGCGCTCGACTACCTGCTGCGCCGCGGCGAATTTGCCGAGCGTCCGGAAGGCAACCCGGCCGTCACCCTGCTCGACCTGAAGCTGCCGAAAGTCGACGGCCTGGAAGTGCTGGCGACGATCCGCAAGACCGATTCGCTGAAAAGCATGCCGGTCGTGATGCTGACCTCGTCGAAGGAAGAACAGGACCTGATCACGAGCTACTCGCTGGGCGTGAATGCCTACGTCGTCAAGCCGGTCGATTTCAAGGATTTCCTGCGCGCGATTGCCGACCTCGGCATGTTCTGGGCCGTGCTGAACGAACCGCCGCCGGGCTCGTTCCGCTACACGCCGCCGAAGTAAGCGGCTTAGAGCGCCTGGGTGCTCTTAGGCGGCCGTCGCGCCGCTGTTGCTCGCGGCCTGCGGCGTGCCGGCGCGTCCGCGCCGCAGCAAATGACGGATGCGCGCGCTGAGCGCGTCCGGATGATACGGTTTCTGCAGCAGGTGCACCGAGGCGCTGACCTTGCCCTCGTGCGCCAATACCCCTTCCGCGTAGCCCGAGGTATATAAAATCTGCGCGTCCGGCAGGTGCGCGCGCACCGCCTCGCCCAGTTGCAGACTGCTCACGGGACCTGGCATGATGACGTCGGTGAACACCAGGTCGATATGGCGTCCGCTTTCGACCAGCTCGACCGCGCCGGCCGCGTCGCAGGCTTCCAGCACTTCGTAGCCGAGGGCGGACAGGATCGCGCAGGTCGAGCTGCGCACGTCTTCCTCGTCTTCCACCACCAGGATCGTTTCCAGGCCGCCGAACAGTGGCACATCGCTTGGTGCTTCCGGCTGGGCGGCTTCGGTGGCGCTGCGCGGCAGGAAGATGCGCACGCTGGTGCCGCGCCCCACTTCGCTGTCGAGCACGATCTCGCCGCCCGACTGCTTGACGAAGCCATAAGCCATCGACAGGCCCAGGCCCGTGCCCTTCCCAACCGGCTTGGTCGTGAAGAAGGGCTCGAAGGCCCGCTGCAGGACCTCGGGCGGCATGCCCTTGCCGGTATCGGCCACTTCGATGAGGACGTACTCGCCGGCCGGGACGCCCGGCGGCAGCGCTGCGTCCCTGCCTGCGGCAGCGCCACCGGCATTGGTCGCGCGAATCAGCAAGCTGCCGTTGCCGCCCATCGCATCGCGCGCGTTGATGGCCAGGTTGAGCAGCACGTTGTTCAGCTGGTTCGGGTCGGCGACCGTGCTCCACAGGGCCGGATCGATATCGGTGACGATGCGCGCATTCGGACCCAGCACGCGGCGCATCATGTCGTCCATCTCGCGCAGCAGGTGGCCGGGATTCAGGACCACGGCCTGCAGCGGCTGACGGCGGGCAAAGGCCAGCAGGTGCGAGGACAGCTTGGCGCCGCGCTCGACGCCGGCCAGCGCCATTTCGACGCGCGTGCGCGCCGCCTCGTTCAGGTTGCCGACGAGTTTCAGCAGTTGCAGGTTGCCGCCGATGATCTGCAGCACGTTGTTGAAATCGTGGGCCACGCCGCCGGTCAGCTGGCCGATGGCTTCCATCTTCTGCGCCTGGTGCAGGGCCGACTGGCTCTCGGCCAGCTGCTGCTGGCTCAGGCGCAGCGAGACGAAGGCGGCGTCGCGCTCGCGTCGGGCGATGCAGGCGTCGTTGTGGTACTGGACGCGTGCGACCAGTTCGCGCGGATCGGGCCACTTGACCATGTAGTCGTTGACGCCGGCGGCAAAGGCTTGCGCCTTGACTTCCGGATCGTCCTCGGACGACAGCATGATGACGGGGACGTGTTCGGTATCGGGCGTGGCGCGCAGGCGGCGCGTGAATTCGAAGCCGTCGAGATCGGGCATGCGCAGGTCGACCAGCACCACGGTGATGTTCAGCTCGCGTACCAGGTCGACCGCCCGGGCCGGGCTCGACTCGTAGTGGAGGACGTGCTTGACGCAGGTTCTCAGCCCATGCTCGATGATTTGCTGCGCAAAAGGCTCGTCATCGATCAGCAGGATCGAACAGGAACTGGTTTCGTCTTCGATCATCGGTTAAAGGCCCCGTTTTGCTCGCCACGCAGAAGCCAAGTTGCATTTTGTGAAGCGTTGATTCTACACCAATGTGAACAGCAAGTTCATCAAATTCACTTTTCCGCTTGTCGGTCTCCGATTCGCCACCACATTGTATTCACAATGTTTTTTACCCCGACAGGAGCCATGGACGATCCCCTCTGCCCCCTATGCGGCCGCGAATTGGGCACGGTCAATATTGATCGCCACCACCTGGTGCCGAAAACCTTCAAGGGCAAGGAGCAGTTCCCGATCCACAAGATCTGTCATCGCAAGATCCACTCGGCCTTTACCGAGCGCGAGCTGCTGCGCACCTACCATACCTGGGAAGCGCTGCGCGGCCACGAGGAGATCCGCGCCTTCATCGATTGGGTCGCGAGGAAGCCGCCGGACTTCTATACTCGTACCTACACGTCGAACGACAAGAAGCGCAGGAAATGACGGATTTGATTTTAACTTGACAAGATTCCAATGAAGCTATTCCATATGGGTATTCCTCGAGGATGCCCATGGACTTCGCCCATTACCTGCAACACGACGCCACCGCCCTCGCCGCCCTGGTGCGCCGCGGCGACACCACCCCGGCCGAACTGCTGGCGCTGGCGCTGACCCGCAATGCCGACGTCCACGGCCGCATCAATGCCGTCTGCCGCCTGCTCGACAAGCAGGCGCTGGCGCAACTGGCGCACTTGTCGAGCGGGCCACTGGCCGGCGTGCCCTTCCTGATCAAGGACGGCGTGCAGGATTACGCCGGCGTGCCGACCAGCTTCGGCAGCCGCTCGATGCAGGGCTATGTGCCGAGCGAACACGCCGCCGTCGTGCGCCGTTACCTGCAGGCCGGCCTGGTCGTCTTCGGCAAGACCAACCTCCCGGAATTCGCTTTGAAAGCGGTGACCGATTCGGTGCTCTACGGCCGCGCCAGCAATCCCTGGAACCTCGACCATACGCCCGGCGGTTCGAGCGGCGGCGCGGCAGCGGCGGTCGCAAGCGGCATCGTGCCCATGGCGGCCGGCAACGACGGCGGCGGCTCGCTGCGCATCCCGGCCGCCTGCTGCGGACTATTCGCACTGCGCCCTTCGCGCGGTCGGGTATCGTCCGGGCCGGCAATCGGCGAAGTCTGGTTCGGCGCCTCCACCGAAGGCGTGTTGTCGCGCAGCGTGCGCGACTCGGCGCTGGCGCTCGACATCCTGTCCGGTCCCGAGCCGGGCGACCCGTTCGACATCGTCCCGCCGGCCGCGCCCTACGTCGACCTGATGCGGCGCGATCCCGGCCATCTGCGCATCGGTTTCAGTACCGTCTCGCCAATCGGCACCGAGGTGCATCCGGAAGCGGTGCTGGCCGTGCAAAAGACGGTTGCCCTGCTGCGCGGACTGGGTCACGAAGTCGAGGAAGCGGCGCCCGAACTCGACGGCGCGGCGCTGGCGGAAAGTTTTTTACACGTGTACTTCGGTCAGGTGCCGGCCATGGTCGCGCGCGGCAAGGCGCTGGGCGCGCGCAGCGCCGACGTCGAACTGATGAGCCGGCTGCTGGCGACGCTGGGCGGCAGCGTCTCGGCCGGAAACCTGACCACGCAACTGGCGAAGTGGAACGATTTCTCGCGTGCGCTGGCACGCTTCCATGCCCGCTACGACATGCTGCTGACGCCGACCCTGGCCCATCCGCCGATCCGCCACGGCGAAGGAGATCCTCCGCGCAGCGAGCAATTCGTGCTCGACCTGCTGCAACGCAGCGGCCTGCTCGGCATCCTGGCGCGGCTGGGCCTGTTGGAAGGGACCGTCAACAAGATCGCCCGCGACAGCCTGCGCTACGTGCCCTTCACCCAGCTGGCCAATCTGACCGGCACGCCGGCGATGTCGGTGCCGCTGCACTGGACCGCCGCCGGCCTGCCGCTGGGCGTGCAATTCGTCGCGCGCTTTGGGGCCGAGGACAGGCTGCTGCAGCTGGCGCACCAGCTGGAGGGGGTGGCGCCGTGGTTTGATCGGCTGGCGCCGTTGGCGCGCGAAGGCGTGAAAGCAGAGTTGGCGCCTGCGTAGGGGCCGTTGAGGCCAATGGCCTCAGCGGCGGATTTACCGCGCACTCCGTGCGCACGCGGTATGACCGGTTGATTTGAGGCGACGCTGGTATGCGAATGCACAACCGCGTGCGCACAGAGTGCGCACCCTACAACGGCAGCAGCAGCAGCAGCGGCTAACGACGAAAAAAAAAAGAGCGCCGATCACTCGACGCTCTCTTTCATATTCTGGCTCCCCGACCTGGACTCGAACCAGGGACCTGCGGATTAACAGTCCGTCGCTCTACCGACTGAGCTATCAGGGAATTGAGGCAACATTATAGCGGGCCAATCCGGATTTGGCGAGTCCCGGACAAACTTTTCAACTTTGCACGCATTCGACCCGCCTTTGCTATAGTCCCAGCACCCTGCGCACGGCGCTCTTCACTCTACAAGACCATGACCATTCTCGGCACGCCCCTCTCCCCTTCCGCTACCCGCGTAATGCTGCTCGGCTCCGGCGAACTCGGCAAGGAGGTGATCATCTCCCTGCAGCGCCTCGGCGTCGAAGTCGTCGCCGTCGACCGCTATCCGAACGCGCCCGGCCACCAGGTCGCGCACCGCGCCCACGTGATCGACATGACCGACGGCGACGCGCTGGCCGCCCTGATCGCGCAGGAACAGCCCCACCTCGTGATCCCCGAGATCGAGGCGATCGCCACCGACAAGCTGGCCGAACTCGAAGCGGCCGGCACGATCACCTGCATCCCGACCGCGCGCGCCGCCCAGCTGACGATGAACCGCGAAGGCATCCGCCGCCTCGCCGCCGAGACCCTGGGGCTGGCAACCTCGCCCTACCGCTTCGCCAGCAGCCTGGAAGAGCTGGAACAGGCGTGCGCGGCCGTCGGTTTCCCCTGCGTCGTCAAACCGGTGATGTCCTCCTCGGGCAAGGGCCAATCGAAACTCGACAGCGCGGCCGACGTGAAAGCCGCCTGGGACTACGCCGCCGCCGGCGGCCGGGTCGACGCCGGCCGCGTGATCGCCGAAGGCTTCATCGACTTCGACTACGAGATCACCCTGCTGACGGTGCGTTCGCGCGGCGCGGACGGCGAGACGGTGACGGGCTTCTGCGAGCCGATCGGCCACAAGCAGGTGCAGGGCGACTACGTGGAATCCTGGCAGCCGCATCCGATGAGCGTCCTCGCTCTCGAGCGTTCGCGCGACATCGCCGAAAAAGTGACCAGCAATCTCGGCGGCCTGGGCGTGTTCGGCGTCGAGCTGTTCGTCAAGGGCGACATGGTCTGGTTCTCGGAAGTGAGCCCGCGCCCGCACGATACCGGCATGGTCACCATGGCCACGCAGGTGCAGAGCGAATTCGAGCTGCACGCGAAGGCGGTGCTCGGCCTGCCGGTCAACACGGCACTGCGCGCTCCGGGCGCCTCGGCCGTGATCTACGGCGGCATGGATGCGCAGGGAATCGCCTTCGAAGGCGTGGCCGAGGCCCTGCAGGTGCCGGGCAGCGACATCCGCCTGTTCGGCAAGCCGGAATCGTTTGCAAGGCGCCGCATGGGCGTGGCGTTGGCCACGGCGGAGAATATCGATACTGCGCGCGAACGGGCACTGGCGGCGGCTTCGAAGGTCAAGCCGGTCGCCGGGCGCTGAACCGGCTCACCCCCGACTCCACGCATGGCGCCACCCGGCGCCATTTTTTTTGCCCGGCTGTCCAGGTTGACAAGGCATCGATCCGTATTGATAATGATTCGCATTACCATTCTCAATACAAAGAAGAACACGATGCACATCATTCCCCACCTCGCGGCGCGTCCGCTGGCCGTCCTGGCCGCCCTCGCCTGCGCCGGTCTCGCCACCGCCCAGGAGCAGGCGCCAAGCAACGCACTGCAGCAGGTCGTCGTCACCGGCACCGGCTACCGCACCACCGGCACCAAGTCGAACCTGAAGCCGATGGATGCGCCGATGAGCTACGAGATTTACGACGCCGAGCTGCTGGCCGCGCGCCAGGCCGACAGCGTCAACGAGGCGCTGCGTTACGTGCCGGGCGTGACGCCGGAGAGCCGCTCGACGGTCACGATCTTCGACCAGTACACGATCCGCGGCTTCGAAAGCTACCGCAACTACTACGACGGCCTGCCGCTGCAGTACAACGGCCTGTGGAACTTGGTGCCGCAGGTGGATGCCTTCGCCACCGAGAGCATCGAAATACTGAAAGGTCCGACCTCGGTGCTGTACGGCTCGGCGCCGCCGGGCGGCATGGTCAACCAGACCGCCAAGCAGCCGCGTTCGCAGCAGGAGACCGAGGTGCGCTTCCGCTTCGGCAGCAACAACCTGCGCGAACTGGGCATCGACAGCACCGGTGCCTTGTCGCAGGACGTCGACTACCGCGTGATCGCGCTGTCGAGGAAGCGCGACGGCCAGCAGGCCACGACACGCGAAGAACGCAATCTCATCGCGCCCTCGCTTACCTGGCGAATCGCAGCGAACACGCGCCTGAACCTGAACCTCTACCACCAGGTCGACCCGAGCCTGGTACCCTCGACTCCGCTGCCGGCCATCGGCACCTTGTTCGAGGCACCCTACGGCAAGCTCGACGCCGACACCTTCGCCGGCGACGGCCGCTGGTCGGGCATGAAACGCACCGTCACGATGGGCGGCTGGAAATTCGAGCACGGCTTCAACGATTCCGTGAAATTCCTGCAGAACTTCCGCTACACCAAGGCCGACGGCCTGCAGCACAACACCTATAACCTCGGCCTGGCGGATGACGCACGCACGCTCGCGCGCGCCGCCTATCTGACCGACGAGCGCCAGGACGGCTACGCGGTCGACAACCAGCTGTCCTTCAAGGCGCGCAGCGGTCCCGTTGCCCACACCATCCTGGCCGGCGTCGACTATCAAACGATGGATTCGGACGTGCATTATGGCGACACGCTCGGCACCGACACCCCTGCGATCGACCTCGCCAAGCCGAACCACTGGCTGATCGATCCCGGCGCGCTGCCGCTCGGCTTCTACACCGAAGACCACGCGATCCGCCAGTCGCAGCTGGGCCTGTACCTGCAGGACGAGCTGGCCTGGGGCCCGCTGACCGTGATCGCCGGCCTGCGCCGCGACCGCTACCGCAGCGAGGACCGCAACGATTCCAGCTATGCCGGCTCTCCCGCAACCGGCACCACGCAGATCCGCCAGAGCCGCACCAGCGGACGCGTGGCGGCTATCTACAAGCTCGGCAACGGCCTGGCGCCCTACCTGAACTATTCCACCTCGTTCGAGCCGGTCTCGGGCGTCGATTCGCTGACCGGCGCCGCCTTCAGGCCGACCACAGCGAAGCAGATCGAAGCCGGCGTCAAATACGTGGCGCCGAACACGAACACGCAGCTGACTGCGGCCCTGTTCGACATCCGCAAGCAGAACGTGGTCGTCAACACGCCGAGTTTCAACCGCTACACGCAGAATGGCGAAGTGCGCTCGAAAGGCGCGGAACTGTCCTGGCGCCAGGGCCTTGGCGACCAGCTCGACCTGACGCTGGCGCTGACCCGCCTGGACATGGAGGTCACGAAAAACGAGCTCGACCCCTCGCTGGTCGGCAAGACCCCGGTCTGGGTGGCCGACAAGCAGGCCGCGCTCTGGCTGAACTGGGCGGCGCAGCCGAAACTGGACCTGTCGGCCGGCTTGCGCTACGTGGGAGAAAGCCAGATGGACGCGGCCAACAGCGCCACCGTTCCTGCGTACACCGTCGTCGACGCGGCGGCCATGTATCGCGTCAGCGACACGCTGCGCATCGGCCTCACGGCGAGCAACCTGGGCAACAAGCGCTATGTCGGCGCCTGCCACAGCGCTCAGAACTGCTGGATGGGCGCCGAGCGCAGCGTCGAGCTGAGCCTGCACGCATCGTTCTGACGCGCCGGGAGCTTCAATGAACTTCCGCGCCTGGTACGCCGTGCACAAGTGGACGAGCCTCGTGTCCACGCTGTTCCTGCTGCTGCTCTGCGTGACCGGGCTGCCGCTGATCTTTTCGCACGAGATCAATCACGCGCTCGGCCACAGCGTCGAGGCGCCCGCGCTAACGCCAGGCTTGAATGGCCGTGCGGACGTGGATGCCATCGTCGCCGACGCCAGCGCCCGGCGGCCGGCCGATGTGCCGCAGTTCCTGGTGGCGGAAGCGGACGAGCCCGACCTGCTCTACGTGCGCCTTGCCGAGCGCGTCGATTCGCCCGGCCTGACCGCCTTCTACACCTATGACGCGCGTACCGGCCATTTTCTGAGCGAATACCCGCTCGGCCAGGGCTTCATGGACCTGATGCTGCGCCTGCATACCGACCTCTACCTGGACCTGCCCGGCACCCTCTTCCTCGGCTTCATGGGCCTGCTGCTGGCGGCCTCGATCGTCTCGGGGATCGCGGTCTACGGGCCTTACATGAAGAAGCTGGCCTTCGGCACGGTACGGCGCCAGCGCGTATCGCGCCTGAAATGGCTGGACCAGCACAACCTGCTGGGCATGGTCACCCTGGTGTGGCTGCTGGTGGTCGGCGTCACCGGCACCATCAACGCGCTGAACCGGCCCATCTTCGGCCAATGGCAGGCGACCGAGCTGATGGCGCTGGCGGCGCCCTACCGCCACCTGCCGCCCGTCACGGGCGTGGTCTCGGCCGGCGCAGCGCTGGCCGCCGCCAAACGGGCCCAGCCCGACATGTCGCTCAGCTTCATGGCCTTCCCCGGCAACGACTTCAGCACGCCACAGCATTTCATGGCCTTCATGCAGGGCGATACCGACGTGACCTCCAAGCTGCTGAAGATCGTCATGATCGACGCCCGTACGGGCGCGGTGGCGGCGACCGGCGAGATGCCGTGGTACGTCTCGGGCCTGATGCTGTCGCAGCCCCTGCACTTCGGCGACTACGGTGGACTGGCCCTGAAGCTGCTGTGGACGGGACTGGACCTGCTCAGCATCTGGGTGCTCTGGAGCGGGCTGGTGCTGTGGTGGAAGCGGCGCCACGTATCGGCAGAGCAGAAGCTGGCGGCGCTGCAGGCAAGACATGAGATGGCGTAGGGCGGGCATGCCCGCGCGGAACGTCAAGCAGTGTTAGCAGAAACGACTGAACGGACATAAGGTACGCAGTACTCATTCATTCGTGTTCTGGGCAAACAGATGCGCCCGTACCGCGTGCGCACGGAGTGCGCACCCTACGATGGCAACGGCAGCGACGAAAAAAAGAGCGCCGATCACTCGACGCTCTTTTCGTATTCTGGCTCCCCGACCTGGACTCGAACCAGGGACCTGCGGATTAACAGTCCGTCGCTCTACCGACTGAGCTATCAGGGAATTGAGCTTGGCATTATAACTGCTCAGCGGCATTCTGCAAGGCCTGCACGAAACTTCTTCATGCAGGCCTTGCCGGTCCGGTCACCCTTCCCGCTTCTCGCGCAGCGCCTTCGCCGGCACGCCGACCAGCAGCGCGATCCCGCCCAGCACCATCAGCGCCGTCACGAAATACAGGCCGTAGTTGACGCTTCCCGTCGCCGTCTTGAACCAGCCGATGACGAAAGGGCTGACGAAGCCGCCGATCAGGCCGAGCGAATTGATCAGCGCGATCCCGCCCGCCGCGGCCGGACCCGACAGGTAGGCGGTCGGCATCGCCCAGAACAGCGGCATCGTGGCCAGGATGCCGATCGTCGCAAAGGAGAGCGCCACCAGCGCCAGCGCCAACTGTCCCGGCAGCAGGCTGGCCACCACCAGGCCCGCGCCGCCGAGGAAGGCGGCGCCGGCGGCGTGCCAGCGGCGTTCGCGGGTGCGGTCCGAGTTTTTACTCAGTACTACCATGCCGATGGCGCCGATGATGTACGGGATCGCGGTCAGCAGGCCGATGCGCAGCGGATCGGTGACGCCGAAGCTCTTGACGATGGTCGGCAGCCAGAACGTGATCACGTAGGTGCCGGCAATGAAAGTGAAGTAGGCGAAGGCGAGGATGTAGATCTTCGGATCGCGCAGCGCATGGCGCAGCGAGCCGTGATGGGCCGGGCCGAGGTCGCGCTGGTCCTGCAGCAGCGTGTGCTCGATGAGCTCCTTTTCACGCTTCGACAGCCACGTCGCCTGGCCCGGACGGTCGTCGAGCAGGAACCAGGCCATCACGCCCAGCAGCACAGCCGGGATGCCTTCGAGCAGGAACATCCACTGCCAGCCGCGCCAGCCGTTGACGCCGGCCATGTCGTTCATGATCCAGCCCGACAGCGGTCCGCCGACGATGCCGGCCACCGCCATGCCAGACATGAAGAGCGCGATGATCCTGGCGCGCATCTTCGAGGGATACCAATAGGTGAAGTACAGGATCATGCCGGGGAAGAAACCG
>Ga0308160_10002758_pt1 | contig 20607 bp, 23 predicted proteins | sample PhyFR1_FD_201036 | JGI IMG/M metagenome (GOLD analysis project Ga0308160, IMG submission 201036) | Phyllosphere microbial communities from UC Gill Tract Community Farm, Albany, California, United States - DLSLF.R1 | ecosystem: Host-associated > Plants > Phyllosphere > Unclassified | place: USA...
GCTGGAAGAGCTGGGCCTGCAGGACGACCCGCTGTTCAAGCTGGCCATGGAACTGGAAAAGATCGCCCTGAACGACGAATACTTCGTGTCGCGCAAGCTGTACCCGAACGTCGACTTCTACTCGGGTATCGTGCAGTCGGCCCTGGGCATCCCGGTCTCGCTGTTCACCGGTATCTTCGCGATGGCCCGTACCATCGGCTGGATCGCCCAGTGGAACGAAATGATCGCCGACCCGGAACAGAAGATCGGCCGTCCGCGCCAGCTGTTCGTTGGTTCGACCGTGCGCGATGTGCCTTCGATCGACAAGCGCTGATCTGCTGTAATCAGTCGTCCATGAAAGCGAGCCTGCGGGCTCGCTTTTTTTGTCGCTGCGTTCTTACGCCCACGCTACAAATAAAACGGCCGCTGGATCGCTCCAGCGGCCGTCGTGTCATCGAAATAAGGAAATTAATCCTGGTAGTACGGCTCGACCGTGCCCTTCAGCTTGATCAGCATCGGACGGCCCTTGCGGTCCAGCGTCTTGCCAGCGGCAACCTTGATCCAGCCTTCGCTGATGCAGTATTCCTCGACGTCGATGCGCTCCTTGCCGTTGAAGCGGATGCCGACCGGGTGCTTGAAGACTTCCGCATTGTGATGCGGGCTCTTCGGGTCGATGGACAGGCGGTCGGGCAGGGCCGGTGCCTGCTCAGGAGTTTGGGTAGGGGATTGGGTAGTATCGTTCATGCACGCGATTATCCACGATTCCATGCGCGTAGGCGAGTACGCGCATGCATGCCGCGTCACCAAGCTGCTATGCCGTTTCCAGGTAAGCCCGGATCAGGCGTCGATACTCATCCATCATTCCCTCCATTTCGAATCCCGGTCCCGACTGCACCACACCCTTGAGCACCTGCAGCACCGCCGCCGCCATCGCCGGCAGGCGCGCTTCCTGCACGCCCGGCAGGACGATGCGCAGCAGAGTGCACAGATCGGCGAGCATCGCAGTGCGCAACTGGCGGCGGCTGTCTTCGAGGCCGCGGGCGTCGACCAGCGCGATCGCGACACTCCTTTGCGTGTGCAGGGCCAGCATGAAGTCGACGAGCGCGTCCGCCAGCTGGCGTGCGGACAGGCCGGGCGCGCGGCCGCGCAGCTCGGCCAGGCCGCCACCCATGCGTTCCGTGTAGCTGCGCAGCAGGGCGTCGGCCACCGCTTCCTTCGAGGGAAAGAATCGGTACAGCGAGCCGATTGCGGTGCCGGAGCTGGCGGCAATCTCGGTCATGGTGACCGCCTCGTAGCCCTTGTCGAGGAAGAGGACGGTACTGGCTTGCAGGATGGCGGCAACGCGGTCGTGGCCGCGCTGGCGCTTGGGGGCGGCGCCGCGCGCCATCTCGGGGGAGGATGCTGTCATGGCCGAACCAGAATCGATAGGGCTGTCATTATAGGCAGGACCGTTGACTTATGCGAGGGTATCCTCTACTATATTTTGCGAGGATGCCCTCGCATATCTGCGTAGCGAGGGTATCCGCTATCATTTCAATCTTTGTGAGCCCACCATGATGAACCTGAACCCCCAGACCACCGCCCTGGTCCTGATCGACCTCCAGCATGGCAATGTCGCGCGCGAACTGGCGCCGTACACGCCTGAGCAGGTGCTGACCAACTCGGTGCGCCTGGCCGACGCCTTCCGCGCCGCCGGCGCCACCATCGTCTACGTGCGCGTCAGCGTGGGCGAACTGGTCGCGCACGAAGCCGACCGCGCGCTGCCGGGCCTGAAAGCGATCCCGCCGAACCCGAGCGACATCGTGCCGGAAGCCGGCATGCAGCAAGGCGATTTCCTGGTGACCAAGCGCCAGTGGGGTGCTTTCCACGCCACCGAGCTCGACCAGATCCTGCGCCGCCGTGGCGTCAAGGACATCGTCCTGACCGGCATCGCGACCAACATCGGCGTCGAGTCGACCGCGCGCGTGGCGCACGACCTCGGCTACGACCTGGTGTTTGCCGAGGATGCGATGTCGTCGATCGGCGAAGGTGCTCACGAGTGGGCCGTCGAGAACATGTTCCCGCTGATGGGCCGGGTGCGCAGCACCGAGCAGATCCTGGCCGACTTGCCCAAGGCCTGATCCGGCTTCGGTTTACTGGCACTTGCCCCGGACCTTGGCCACGGCAATGAAGGGCAGGGCCAGCAGCCCGCTGAGGAAAAAGGTGGGCTGGCGCTTGAGGCCGTCCGAGTGCAGGCAGTCCGGCACGGTTGCTTCCTCGACCTGGCGCGAAAACCGGTCGTACTGATTGGCGCGCAGGGTATCGGGCTCGTGAAGGCGCGGGATGGCCGGCTGCTCGTCCAGCACCGCGCGTACCGCCGCCTGGATGGCGGCCCTGTCCGGCAACGCCGATGTTTTCCTGGCGCCGCCGGCGTCGGCCACGGCGGGCGGCGTTTCCAACGCAGCCGGTGCTGCCGGCGTCTCCGCCTGCCGGGCTGCGCACAAGCCGCTCACCGACAGGCTCGCCACCAGCCATGCCGCCAGCACTTGGCGCAGCATCATGGGCGCGTTCAATTGCATTTTCCGGTCACGATGGCCTTGGCCCACAGCGGCAGGATCAGGATGCCGCCCAGGCCAATCACCCAGTTCCTGGTCACGATCTCGGTCTGCTCGTGCTTCAGCGCGTCGGGACGCAGGCAGCCGGGCCGCTGCGCTTCGGTCAACTGGCGGCCGAACTCCTCGTATTTGTCGCCGCGCAGCGTGCCTTTGGCGTCCATGGCAGCGGAAGTCGTACCCGCCTTGTCATCTTCCTTTTCCTTTTGTTTCGACTCGGCCACCGTCTCGCGCACGGCTTTGGCGATCGCGTCATCCTTGAACTTCAAGGAAAACGGCACCCCGGGCTTGTCCTGCAGGGCCAATCCATCCGGTTCCTGCGCGACCGCCACCAGGCAACCGGCAAATGCCAGCATCAGCGTGCCGCCATGGGTCGAATATCTCATCTGTATGTCATCCGGTTGTGGAGCAATTTACAAATCGATACTGAACAAATGTACACGAAGTCAGCGTGCATCCGGCAACTTGCACAAACGGTTACATTTCAAAAGTACAATATGTATTCCTCAACCAAGGTAGACGCCATGATGAAATCCCTGCTGCTTGCATGCTGCCTGCTGTTCTCCGGCCTGGCACAAGCCAACCCGGCCGCCCAGCCTGACCCGGCCCTGGTCAAGCAAGTCAACGCCTTCGTCGACGGCTGGCACGACGATGCCGCCCACGCCCGCATGGCCTATTTCGACAAGATGGCGGCGGATGGCGTCTACATCGGCACCGACCGCAGCGAGCTGTGGCAGCGCGACGCCTTCCGCGCCTGGGGCCGCAGGTATTTCGAGGGCAGGAAGTCGGCCTGGACTTTCCACGCCACGCGGCGCAACGTCCATGTCTCCGACGACGGCAAGCTGATCTGGTTCGATGAATTGCTCGACACCGAGAACATGGGCCACTGCATGGCCAGCGGCGTACTCCGCAAGACGGCCGGCGGCTTCGAGATCCTGCATTACCAGCTGTCGATAGCCGTGCCGAACGAAATCGCCGATCAGGTGACCGGGCTGATCAAGGCCGCCGAAGCCAGGGCCGCCGCCAAGCCGGCCAAAGGCAGTTAGAACAGGCTGCCTTGCGCGGCAGGCGCGGGCGCTTCCGGCTTGACCGCGGCCTTGCGCACGGTATTGGGTGCCGGCCAGGCCTTCATCGCCTCGGCCGGGTAGTGGCGCAGGAAGCTGCGCGCGAGTTCCTGGCTGCGGCACTGCAGCCAGGCATCGACCTCACCAGGGGGCAGTACCACCAGCGCGCGCTTTTCGTCGCCCGGCTTGTGGAAGCGCCGCATCAGCGGGTGTTCGTCGGCGTTGATGGTGATCTGGGTGAACGAGGTTGCGACCTTGTCGTCGGCATCGCGCCATTCGCGCCACAGGCCGGCCACGAAGAACATCGCATCGTCGCGCATGCCGATGCCGTAGCGCTCGGCGCGGTCGCTCTCGTAGTTCGGTTCGTAGAAACAGGTCATCGGCACGGCGCACAGCTGGGTGCGGTGCCAGGCGGGGGCGAACGAGCGCTTGTCGGCGATCGATTCGGCGCGCGCATTCATGGTGTCGAACACTTTGACGCCGGGCGGGATGTGGCGGCGCGGCACCATGCCGTAGCTGGCCAGGCTCACTTCGCGCCGGCCGTCGGCTCCGCTGCGCAGGATCGGCGCATCGTAATCCTTCCAGGTTTCGGGTGCCCAGTCGCGGTCGCGGATCAGGTCGACCAGTACGCCGAGGACCATGTCGAGTTGTTCGGGCAGCGGTGGCTTGTAGTTGACGCACATGGGAATCTTTGGAGCGAATTGGATATCCAATCATAGCCGTTCCGATATGCTAAGGTGGCACCTTCCGATCCGCCACCCAGAACCGTACAGCAGTGAGTATCGCCACCCAATCCACCACGCCCGATGTTCGCCCCGATGTTCGCCCTTATGTCGGCCGCTTCGCACCGTCGCCCACCGGACCGCTGCATGCCGGTTCGCTGGTCGCGGCCGTCGCCAGCTATCTCGACGCACGCGCCCACAAGGGCACCTGGCTGGTGCGCATCGAGGATATCGACGAGGGCCGCAGCGTGCCCGGCGCCGCCGAGGACATCCTGGCGCTGCTGGACCGGCTCGGCATGCACAGCGACGGCGAAGTGGTGTGGCAGAGCCGGCGCAAGCATTTGTATGAAGCGGCGCGCGCGCGGCTGGCCGCATCGGTGTACGGCTGCGGCTGCAACCGGCGCGAGATCGCCGATTCGCGCCTGGGTGTCGGGCCGGACGGCGCCGCCATCTATCCCGGCACCTGCCGCGACGGACTGGCGCCGGGCCGGACGGCGCGCAGCCTGCGCCTGCGCGTGCCCGAGGGCGGCCACGACCTGGTGACCTTCATCGACCGCTTTGCCGGCCGGGTGACGCAGTGCCTGGCGCTGGAATCCGGGGATTTCGTGCTGAAGCGGGCCGACGGCTATTGGGCCTATCAGCTGGCCGTGGTGGTCGACGATGCGGAGCAGGGCGTCACCGACGTGGTGCGCGGCGCCGACCTGCTCGATTCGACGCCGCGCCAGATCTACCTGCAAGGCTTGCTCGGGGTGCCGACGCCGCGCTACCTGCACGTGCCGGTGGTGCGCAACGAGAATGGCGAGAAACTGTCGAAGCAGACCGGTGCGCTGGCGGTACAGCCGGGCGACGAAGCGGCGGCGGTGGCCGCCCTGCGCGATGCGGCCCGCTTCCTCGGCCTCGATCTGGGGCCGTCGGGCGCGGAAGCAGGAGCATCGCTGGCGGCCTTCTGGCAGGCGGCGGTCCCGGCCTGGGCCAGGCTGCTTGCCGCCCGCGAAGCGCAAGGTGCCTCCTCCCAGGGCGAACTCGCCTAGGCACTCAGGCGCAGGGCATCTTCCTCGCGCCGCCGCCGTCCCAGCCATACCAGCCCGGCCAGGCCGGCGCCCAGCATCGCCCATTCTCCCGGTTCGGGAATCGGCGCGGCCACCACGAAGCCGCGGATCTCGCCGTTCGGATAGACCGAGCTGTGGATGTTGACGTAGGCCTCGTTGGCGTTCATGCCGCTGACCAGCGCCGAGTACGCACCCTGGGCGGTGCCGCCATTGGCTTCCAGGAAGGCGGGGTCATACGAAGATGCTTCGTCCAGCGCGACGGTGGCTGTGTAGTTGCCAGAGCGCACGCCGGTCGGGAAACCCGTCAACGGCACCGCCACCGATGCCACCCCGGTAAAGGGGTCGGCGGTACAGCAATGCACGTGGGCCATGGTGGTGGTGCCGATCAGGTCCTGGAACGGCGCATCGACCGTCAGTTGGGTGCCGATGACCTCGATCGTCACGAGGCTGCTGCCGGACGAGGCGTTCGGTGGCGATTCGGCGGGTCCGCTGGCGACCGCGCGGAAGGTAGTGGATTGCGCGAAGGCTGGGGCAGCCAGAGCGGATGCCCCCGCAAGCGCTAGAACAGACAGAACACGTTTCATGGATCTCTCCTGTTGAGCATAAGTCCTGCAACGCACCCCGTCCTGGAGTGCTGCACAAAAACTTAGCACCAGATGCGCACGCAGGTGCACACCATACGGCTGAGATAATGCTCAACGGCGAATGAGATCCGGAAATGCTCACTTGGTGTCCAGCGGCCGCTTCATGATCGTGATGCTGCCGCCGGCTTCGAGGAAGGCGCATTGCATCTCGTGGCGTGCGCAATCGGCCTCGCGCAGCGCCTGTTCGATGTCGGACTCGCCGACGCGGTTGCGCTTGACCACCTTGTCGAAGAACACGCCGTCGCGCCCGAGCAGCACGGTCTCGCCGTCGAACAGCGCTTCCATCTTGCGGCTGCGCGCCGACAGCATGCCGATGCTGGCATTCAGCACGATCAGCGTGGCCGCAATGATCAGGCCGCCGCTGACCGAATCGTCACCGCCGGACATGCCGTTCGACACCGCTTCCGACAGCAGCATCACGACCAGCAGGTCGAAGGGCGTCAGCTGGCTGATGGTGCGCCGTCCGGACAGCCGCACCATCGCCAGCAGCGCAAGATAGACGATCGCGCCGCGCGCGACGAATTCCCACCAGGGCAGATCCATGTCGAACATGACGAATGCTCCACATCCGTTGCAGATGGAACGATTGTAATGACGGAGGCGCGAATCGATTGTTCGCCAGGGTACGGAGTGCGCTAGACGGGCTGGTCGGGATGCCTTGCCTGCCAGGCCAGCAGCGCGGCTTCGTAGCGTTCAAGCGCGATCTGCCAGGCGTCGAACACGCACATCACGCAGCCGGTGCCGCAGCAGTCTTCGAGTTCGGGTTCGCGTGGCGCGACCGGGCGCGGATCGGCATCAGGACTGGATTCGCCCACGATGCTCACGGCGCCTTGTCCCCGTCCAGGATCGCCTTGATTTCGGCCCGCTCCCTGGCGCTGACGTGGCCGCGCAGGGCGGCCAGGATCAGGGCCTTGCCGGAACCGGAAAAGGCTTTATGGATGAGTTCGCTGACCAGCTTGGTCTGCATCGCGTCCTGCGGCTGGGCCGGCGAATACACGTGGGCGCGCAGGCTTTCGTCGCGCACCAATAAACCCTTGCCGTGCATCAGCTGCAGCAGGCGCAGCACGGTGGCGGCCGTCATGTCGGGACGGTCCGCGGCGATGGCCTCGTGGACTTGCCGGGCCGTAGCCGGACCCAGTTGCCACAGGATGCGCAGCAACGCGAGTTCGGAGGCGGTCGGTTTCGGCGGAGTCGGGGACGGCATGCAGGCCAGCATAAAGTATCGGCCCGCAAAAGTCGAGGCGGGCCGGCCCGTGCCGCCTCAGCGGTCGCGGTCGTAGCGGCGCAGCTCGAACGTCATCTTGCCGTGGCGCCGGACGCAGATGCCGCTCATGGTTTCGCCCTCGCGCAGCGTCCAGGCCAGCTGGGTGCCGGGCTGCTTTGCTGCGCAGGCAGCGTTGGCGTCGGGCGGCACCGCGGGCATTTTCGGTTGCGGTGGCAGCGGCGGGACGGCCGCTGCCGGCAGCGCCGCGAGCGCGGGTGGTGCAGGTGGTGCAGGCGGTGCGGGCGGCGGCGGACACTCGCCATCGTTGGTCGTGCAGTGGACGCGTATGTGCGTCTGCTGATCGGCGAAAGCGGCTGGGGTTGCCGCCAGCAAGGCCAGCAGCAGGACTGGATGGCGTCTATATACATGTTTCATGATTTTTCCGTGGACAGTGATGAGACGGAAACCATGATGCCGCCCGAATGTGGAGACAATTTGGAGGCGCCGCATGCAGGGCGCGCTCAGAGATCGAACCGGTAACCGAGCCCGTAGATGGAATGGATCGCCTCGACTCCGGGCAGCACGCCATCCAGCTTGCGCCGCAGGTTCTTGATGTGGCTGTCGATGGCGCGGTCGTTGGCGTCCAGGCTGGCGTTGCCTTCGCGCGCCAGGTCGAGCAGCCGGGCGCGCGAAAACACCTGGCCGGGACGGCGCGCCAGTGCGGCCAGGATGCCGTATTCGCTCGGCGTCAGTTCCAGCGGCTTGCCGTGCACGGCGATGCGGCGCGCGGCCGTGTCGACGCTGAGCAGCGGCGCTGCATGCCCGCTGCGGCGCAGGATTGCCTTGATGCGCGCCATCAGCTCGCGTGGGCTGAAGGGCTTGCACAGGTAATCGTCGGCGCCTGCTTCCAGGCCCAGCAGGCGGTCGATTTCCTCGACCCGGGCCGTGACCATGATCACCGGCACGTTCGACGCAGCGCGCAGCGCGCGGCACAGCGCCAGGCCATCCAGGCCGGGCAGCATCAGGTCGAGCACGACCAGGTCCGGCGGCGCATCGCGGAAGGCCGCCAGCGCGAGCGCGCCGTCGTGGAAGATTTCGGGTGCGTAACCGGCCGCGCGTGCGTAGTCGGCCACCAGCGCGGCCAGTTCCGGTTCGTCCTCGACGATGGCGACATGCGTGTTCATGCGGTCTCCTTCAGGATGGCGATCGTGATGGTGGCCCGCAGTCCGCCCAGCGGGGAATGGCCGAGTACCAGCGATGCGCCCTGTGCTTCGAGCAGGCGCCGGCACAGCGCCAGGCCGAGGCCGGCGCCGCCATGGGCGCGGCTGCGCGAGGCGTCGACGCGATAAAAGCGCTCGCCCAGGCGCGCCAGTGCGGCGTCCGGTACGCCAGGGGCGCTGTCGTCCAGGTGCAGCTGCAGTTGACCGCCTTCCAGCTGCGCATGCAGGACTACGCGGCCGCCCGGCGCGGTGTAGCGCAGGCTGTTTTCGAACAGGTTGTCGAGCACCTGGCGCATGCGGTCGGGATCGGCCCGCACCGTGGACTGGTCCGGTGCGCGGCCGAACTCCAGCTTCAGACCGGCGTCGATCAGGCGCGCGTTGAACGCTTCAAGCTGGGTGCAGGCCAGCTGCCACAGGTCGAGCGGCAGCGGACGGCATTCGAGTGCGCCGACGTCGGCACGGGCCAGCGCGTACAGTTCGTCGATCAGCTTGTTCAGGGCCAGCACCTGGCGCAGCATGGCGTCCAGGGTGTCCGGGGTGGCGCTGCGCACGCCGTCCTGCAGCGCTTCCAGCTGGGCGCGCAGCACCGCCAGCGGCGTGCGCAGTTCGTGCGAGGTGTCGGCCACCCACTGGCGGCGCGCATCTTCGGCACCCTGCAGCCGGGCCGCCAGCGCGTTGAAGTGGCGCGCCAGCTCGCCCAGCTCGTCGCTGCGGGTGTCCGGCAGGCGGGTGTCGAAGCGGCCGACGGCCAGCTTGCGTGCGCCATCCTCGAGAGCATGGATCGGACGCCGGAAATGGCGCGCCAGGCCGGTCGCCGCCAGCGCGCTGAACAGCACCGCCGCGGCGGCGATCAGCCACAGGCTGTTGCGCAGCTGTTCGAGGAAGGCGTAGGCCATCGCGTCGCTGGGACGGGCGCCGCGCGCCACGCCGAGCCAGCCGATGGTGCGGCCGCCGGACTCGATGGCGCGCCGTGCCAGCGGCAAGGCGTTCGGCGGGCGCCCGGCCAGGTAAGTGCCGCTGGCGTCGAGCAGGGTGATGCGGCGCGGCAGGGACAGCGGGGCATCCGCAGCCGGGTTCCCGTCCAAGGTGGCGGCGGTGTCGGCGGCGATGTCGGCAGCCGAGACGCGCGGCGCGGGAAGCGGCGGCGGTGCGGGCGGAGCCGGTGGGGCAGGTGGAGCCGGGGCTGCCGGCGCCACTGGCGTTACTGGCGGCACGGACGGCGCTTCCGTGGTCATCGGTGCCATCGGAGCCGCTGGGACTACTGGCGCTACCGGCGCCGGCACCATTGCAGCTGCGGCGGCCGCAGCAGCCGGGCGCGCAGGTACGGGCGGCACTGCGGGCGGCACTGCAGCGGCATCGCGCTCGTTCTGCAGTCGCTCGAGCTCGCGCGCGATCCAGGCCTGGCGTCCCTCGCTTGGGATGAAATCCCAGCCGCCGTGGCTGCGGTAGCGGCGCGCCAGCGCGGCCGACAGTTCGTCCAGACGGTCCAGTTCGATGGCGACGGCGTAGTCGCCGAAACCGGCCAGCACGTTGTGGCGGAGCAGGAAGACGGCGCCGGCGGCCACCGCGAGGATCGCGAGCAGGACCGAGGCGAACAAACGATGGCCGATCGAGAATTTCAAGGTGGCGGAGAATCAGGAGCGGGAGGCCATTCTAGGTCAAAAAGGATTTATTATCAGCATGTTCAACATGGCCGACCGATAAGGAAATCCGCATGCGCCTCTTGTTTGCTTCCGCCGTCCTCTCGTCCGCCATCCTGGCGCCGCTGGCGCCGGCCGCCACGCCGGCCCCGGTGCCGCGCGCCGTCATCGCCGATCCCGTTCGCGATGCCAAACACCCGGCCGCCAACCGCCAGGTGCTGATCCTGAGCCACGGACAGGGGATGAATGCGCTGCTGATGATGGCGTCCGGTGCCGGTCCGAAGCCGACCATGTTGCTGCTGCACGGCCTGCCCGGCAACGAGCAGAACCTCGACCTGGCACAGGCGGTGCGCCGCGCCGGCTGGAACGTGCTGACCCTGCATTACCGCGGCAGCTGGGGTTCGCCGGGCCGCTTTTCGCTGGCCGGCGCCGGTGAAGACGTCGAGGTGGCGATGGACTTTCTGCGCCAGCCCGGCAACGCGCGGCAGTACGGCATCGACCCCGCGCGCCTGGTCATCGCCGGCCACAGCATGGGCGGTTTCCTGGCCGCGCGCCATGCCGCCGCGCACGACGACGTGGTGGGGGCCGTGCTGATCGATCCGTGGAACGCCGGCGCTTCGGGCAAGGCGGTGCTGGCCGCGCCGGAAAGCCGCCAGGACGCGATCGCGGCCATGGGCGACGATTTCGGCAACAGCCTGGCCGGCACCGATGCGGCCCGGCTCATGAGCGAAGTCGAGCGCCATGCGAACGATTGGGACCTGCTCGAGACGGCACCGAAGCTGGCGCGCAAGCCGCTGCTGATCGTCGATGCGCAGTACGGCAATGCGGCGCAGGTGGCGCCGCTGGCGGCGGCGATCCGGTCGCGCGGCGGTAATTTGAAGGCGGTGACGCTGGCCAGCGATCACGCGTTCGCGGATCACCGGATTGCGCTGGCCGGGGTGACCGTGAACTGGCTGGAGGCGCTGAAGCCTTGCGCCGCCGCCCGCGCCGCCAGGTCGAATGTGCGATAACTGGCCTGTTCCGCCCCTTCGCCGGTGGTAATGAACTCCAGCCCGGCCGCGCCCGCGCCGCCCATTCGGTACAGCGTTCCGGTCCCGGGCGGGATCATCGAATGCACACGCGCGACCACGTAGCCGACGTGGCCGCAGGCGCCATGCACCACCAGCACGTTGGCCGACGCCCCGGCGGCGGGTCCGCGCAGGTCGACCATCGGGATCGCGGCGCCGCGCCAGTCCATGGTGGCCGCGGTGGCGCCCGCCAAAGGCAGGATGTGTTCGATCGCGCCGAGCGGAGTCGCCCCCAGGCCGTCCGCCTCGAACACGATGTAGCCGGCCGCGTTGCGGCTGCCCCGCTGCGCCGTCGCCCCGCTGCCGGCGCCGCTGCCGGCGCCGGTGGCGGCCGCCTTGCTGAGCGCCGCTTCCGGAAAGCGCGCGAACAGGCGTGCGGTGTCGAGCAGGCGGATCTCGGTGCCGTCGGCGTCGTACAGGGTGGCGGTGAGGCCATCCGGAGAGGGTAGGCCGCTGCCCTCGAGGGTGCACATCTGCAGCGCCGCACGCACCGGGATGCCGAGCGCGAGGCCGGCGTGTTCGATCACGGCCAGCAGGCGATCGGTGCCTGCTTCGAGGGCGCCGTCCATCAGCGTACCGGCCGGAAGCACCGGCAGGTGGCGCCCGCGCCAGAGGCAGTAGGCGCTGTCGATGCCGCCGCCGAAGCGTTCCAGCGCCGGCATCGGCATCACTTCGGCCAGGTCGGCGGGCGGCACCGCCAGCCGGCCGGCGCCGGCCTGCAGCAGCGCCCAGGTCTTGAGATTGCCGGCCGGCCCCCTCCCGGCGGCCGCCGGCGCGGCGGCGCTGCCCTGTCCGGCCCCGCTCCAGGCCAGCGCCAGGTCGGCCAGGCGGCCGACTTCGAGCAGGTTCAGGATGCGCCCGTCCTCGGGCGACTGCAGAGCGCTGTGGAACACCTCGTCCGGGCTGTCGTCATGGTGCAGGCGCGTGAGCAGGTGCGGCGGCACGTCGATCAGGCCGCCGACCGCGTCGACCTGCAGGCCGATGGTGCGCCCGCCTTCGTGCAGCACCAGGATGCGTGCCTCCTGCACGTTGCCGGCGGCCGCCGGCGCGCCCGTCTCGACCCAGCGTGCCAGGTCGACCACGGGCACCAGCGTGCCGCGGTGCTCGATCACGCAGCGCAGCGCGCCCTGGCGGCGCGGCATCAGGGACGGCGTGTCCGGCAGGGGTATTGCCCGCACCACGGCATCCACCGGGATGCCGAGGTGGACTGCGCCGATGCTGGCCTGCGCCAGGCGCAGCCTGGCGGGGTGCGGGGTGGCGTCCATGCGTCAGCGCTCCGTCGCGATGCTTTCCAGTTCGGTCAGCAGCTTCGAGACGTCGCGCGTGGCGCTGGCCTGCTCGCTGGTCGAGGCGTGGATCCTGCCGATCGACGTGCTGGTCGTGCCCACCGAACGCACGATGCGTGCGAACGCATTCTCGACTTCGCCCGCCAGGCGGGTGCCGTCGCCGACGCGGCTGATGGTCTCGTTGATCAGCTTCGAGATCCCGCGCGCCGCGAGCGCCGATTTTTCGGCCAGCTTGCGCACCTCGTTGGCGACCACCGAGAAGCCGTTGCCGTGTTCGCCCGCACGCGCGGCCTCGATCGCCGCGTTGAAGGCCAGCAGGTGCGTCTGGCTGGCGATGTCGCCGATGGTCTCGATGATGTCGTACACGTCGCCGGACGACTTCTGGATCGCCACCATCGCGTCCTTCGAGCGCTCCAGCAGCTTGCTGCCGTCGTGCGCCTCGGCCTGGGTCTGGGCCGCCATGCCCGCCGACTGCTGCGCGCCTTCGGCGATCGCGCTGATCGACTGCGACAGCTCGGCCAGCACGCCGGAAATTGCCTTGACCTTGGCGCTGACCAGTTCCTCGCGGTGCACCTGTTCGGTCACGTCCATCGCGAACTTGACCACTTTATAGGGCTTGCCGTTGACGCCGATGATCGGATTGTAGGTGGCCTGGATCCAGATGTCGGCGGCGTGCTTGCCGCGGCGCCGGAAGCGGCCGGACTGGAACTCACCCTGCGCGAGATTGGCCCAGAAGTGCCGGTACTCCGTGCTTCTGGCCAGGCCGTCCTCGCAGAACATGCTGTGGTGCTGGCCGACGACTTCCTCTTCGGCATAGCCCATCGTACGCAGGAAGTTGTCGTTCACGGACAGCACGTTGCCGCGCATGTCGAACTCGATCACGGCCTGCGAGCGGCCGATCGCGTCCAGCTTGCCGCGGGACTCGGTCGACAGCGTCTTCTGGCGGGTGATGTCGGTAGCGAACTTGACGATCTTGACCGGGTTGCCTTCGGCGTCGAAGATCGGGTTGTACGAGGCCAGGATCCACACTTCCTTGCCGTCCTTGCCGACGCGGCGGTATTCGCCGGCATCGAATTCGCCGCGCCCGAGGCGGTCCCAGAAGGCCAGGTATTCGGGCGCGTGCGCGAGCGCCGGGTCGCAGAACATGCGGTGGTGCTTGCCGCGGATCTCGTCGAGGGTATAACCGATCGTGTCGAGGAAATTCTGGTTCGCGTTCAGGACCTTGCCCTGCAGGTCGAACTCGATGACCGCCTGGACCCGGTCGATCGCCTGCATCTTGCCTTCGTAGTCGGCGTTGCGCGCCTTGGCGGCGGTGACGTCGGTGGCGAACTTGACGACCTTGACCGGCTTGCCGTCGGCGTCCAGGATCGGGTTGTAGGTGGCCTGGATCCAGACCGGGTGGCCGTCCCTGGCGATACGCTTGAATTCGCCGGCGTGGAATTCGCCGCTGCCGAGGTGCTTCCAGAATGCGCGGTATTCGTGCGAACGGGCGTAGGCCGGCTCGCAGAAGATGGCGTGATGCTGGCCGACGATTTCGTCGAGCGCGTAGCCCAGGGTGTCGAGGAAGTTCTGGTTGGCGTGCAGGATGCGGCCGTCGAGGTCGAATTCGATCACGGCCTGGGCGCGGTCGAGTGCCGCCATGCGGCCTTCGAACTCGGCGTTGCGCAGCTTGTGGACGCTGATGTCGGTGGCGTACTTGATCACCTTGAAGGGCTTGCCGTCGGGACCGAACACCGGGTTGTAGGAGGCGTTGATCCAGACGTCGCGGCCGGACTTGTGGCGGCGCTTGAACTGGCCCGAATGCAGTTCGCCGCTGGCCAGGCGCGACCAGAAGGCCGCGTACCCGGGCGTGCCGGCAAAGGCCGGATCGCAGAACAGGCAGTGGTGCTGGCCTTCGATCTCGTCCAGCGTGTAGCCCATCACCGCCAGGAAGTTCTCGTTGGCGTGCAGGATGCGGCCGTTGAGGTCGAATTCGATCACGGCCTGGGCGCGGTTGATGGCGTCGATCTTGGCGGCGTTGTCGGCGCTCTGCAGCTTGGCGGCGGTGATGTCGGTGGCGAACTTGATGATCTTGACCGGCTTGCCTTCGCCGTCGAAGACCGGGTTATAGGAGGCCTGCAGCCAGACCGGGAAGCCGTGCTTGTCGATGCGCATGAACTCGCCGCTGCTCGGCTGGCCGCTGGCCAGGGCCTGCCAGAAGGCGCGGTAGCCGTCCGAATTGGCGAACTCGTGGGTGCAGAACATCCGGTGATGCTGCCCCGCCACCTCGGCGCGCGTGTAGCCCATCGCATCCAGGAAGTTCTGGTTGGCGAGGATGACGTTGCCGTGCAGGTCGAATTCGACCACGGCCTGGACGCGGTTGATGGCGTCGAGGGCGGCCAGCGCCAGCTCGAGGCGGGAGTCGGAAGGGTGAAAAGGGCTTGGTTCGGCAGGAGTGCGCATAAATAGGTCGGGAATAGGCATCGGCGTGCCGCGCATCATCGCCTTTGCAGGCGGATGGCGTTTCATGCATGCACCTGGAGGGGCGATGCGATGCATGTCTGGTGCTGAACGCAGGTCGAAAAGCAGGAAAAGCAGTTTAATCAATTTCCATGTGGAAATGAAAAATATTTTCAATCGTGCGCTGCCAGATCGCCACAATCGACAAATTCGTTGTCAATACACGTCACGCCGGTAGCGTCCGTCGGTGACGAGCTGTTCCAGCGCAGCGGCGCCCAGGATCTCGGCGAGCGCCTCGTGCACGCCGCCGGCCATGCCCTGCAGGCTGCCGCAGACGTAGATGGCCGCGCCGCGCCCGACCCAGTCGGCGACGAGTCCAGCCTGCTCGCGCAGCAGGTGCTGCACATAACGTGCATTGGCCTGGTCGCGCGAAAAGGCGAGGTCGAGGCGCTGCAGCCAGCCCGCATCCTGCCAGCCCACCAGTTCTTCGCGCAGCAGGAAATCGTGGCGGATCTGGCGCTCGCCGAACAGCAGCCAGTTGGCCTGTTCGCCGGCGTGGATGCGCGCCTTCAGCAGCGCGCGCAGCCCGGCCAGGCCGCTGCCGTTGCCGATCGCGATCAGCGGACGGCGCGCGTTGGCGCCGAGGCGGAAGCGTTCGTGCGCGCGCAGGCGCAGGTGGATGGCGTCGCCATCGCTGCCGGTTGCGGCGCCTTCGCACAGCCAGCCCGAGCCGGCGCCCGGCGTGCCGTCCTCGCGCCGCTGCAGGCGCACCAGCAGTTCCAGCCGGCCTTCCTGGGGCAGCGAGGCGATCGAGTATTCGCGCGGATGGTCGGGGTCGAGCGGCGGGCTGACCTGGGCCAGGTCGCCGGCTTCCCAGGCGGGGAGGGTACCGGCAGCCGGTACCAGCGCCAGCCGGTACAGGGGCGCGCCGGCGCTGCCGGGATTGAGCAGCACGCGCTCGTTGATATGCCACTCGCCATAGGCCGGGGCTTCCCAGTCCGGCGTATCGACCGTGCCGGCCAGGCGGCCGACATGGTGCTGCCATTCGGCCAGCGCAGCCGCGCTGTTCTTGTCGACGTCGATGCGCTCGAACAGGCGGGTCGCGCCTTGCCGGGCCAGCCAGGCGTCGAGTGCGCGGCCGAAGCCGCAGTAATTGATGTAGTTGTCGTCGCCCAGCGCCAGCACGGCGTAGTGCAGATGCTTGAGGTCGGCGTCAAGCGCCATCAGCCGTCCGGCGAAGCGCGCCGCCGTGTCGGGCGCGTCGCCTTCGCCGTAGGTGCTGGCGACGAACAGGATATTGGTGGCGCCGGCCAGTGCCTGCTGGTCGAGCCGGGAGATGCAGACGGCGCGCGCCTGCAGGCCGCCGGTGACCAGGGTCTCGGCCGTGCGCCGGGCCAGGGCTTCGGCGTTGCCGGTCTGGCTGGCGTAGGCCACCAGCCAGTCGGCCGCGGTGTTGTTGCCGTTGCGAGTACGGTTGGCGGCCCAGATGCGCAGGCACAGCGCAAGGTAGCCGGCGGACAGCAGCAGGGCGCCGCCCCAGCGCAAGGGTTCGGTGGTGAGCATCATTGCAACAGGGCGCGCCAGGCGGAAGAGGTGATGTCGGTCAGGCCGGCAGCGGGCCCGGCGCCGCGCACCAGGAAACGGGCGGCGATGCCGTCGCGCTCGGCCATGGCCAGGCCGGCCTGCGGGCCCAGCACGGCGAGTGCGGTGGACAGGGCATCGGCCGCCATGCAGGTGGCGGCGATGACGGTGGTGGAAGCGACGCCGTTGGCGATCGGCTGGCCGCTGCGCGGGTCCAGCGTGTGCGAGATGCGGCTGCCTGCATGTTGCCGGTAGAAGCGCCGGTAATCGCCGGAGGTGGCAACCGCCAGGCCGTGCAGGGCCAGCAGCGGCTGCTCGCCGGCCGCGGTGGAAGCATCGTCGGGCACGCCCTCGATCTCGACCCACCACGGCTGGCCGTCCGGCTTGACGCCGGCGCCGCGCAATTCGCCGCCGGCTTCGACCAGGTAGTGGCGCACGCCAAGCCGTTCGAGACAGCGCGCCATCAGGTCCACCGCATAGCCCTTGGCCACGGCCGACAGGTCGAGCACGGCGCCGCCCGGCTGCAGCAGGCGCCGGCGGTCGCGGTCCAGCACCGGCTGGGCGTTGCGGCGCCTGTCCATCATGGCGGCGATGGCCTGCGGGGCGGGCGCGTAAAAGCCGGCCTGGTCGTAGCGTCCGGCCGCACCGAAACCCCACAGGTTGACCAGCGCGCCGGCCGCCGGGTCGTAGGCACCGCCGCTGGCCTGCTGCACCGCCAGCGCGTAATCGATCACCTCGAAAAACTGCGCGGGCAGGTCGTGCCAGCTGCCGGCGGGTGCGCGGTTGTAGCGAGCCAGCAGCGAGTCCGGCTCCCAGTGGCTCATCTGCGCCACGACGAGGTCCAGCTCGGCCTGCAGCGCCGGCTTCAGGTCGGGTGCGACGCCGGCCGGCAGCATCAGCCGCGCAGACCAATCCGAGCCCATCGCGACCCCGGACAGCGCCAGCAGGCGGCTGCCCGGCGCGGGCGGGGTCGGGTCGATCTCGAGCGGGACCAGGACCTGGCGCAGGGTGGCCTCTAGCATGCGCTTGCCATTACTCCGGCAGGATCTCGAGCGTGGCCGAGTAGCTGTAGCGCTTGGCCGGACCTTCCACGCCCGGGCCGCGCGGGGCATTGGCCGGATACGCCGCACTCAGCCAGTACATGTTCGGCGCCGGCAGCGTGAAGCTGGCTTCGCCGTTGGCGTCGGTGGTCAGGCGCACTTCGTTGGCGGTGCCGCGGTACTTGACGCCGCCCGGGACCAGGCTGAACGGGAAGTTGGCCAGCGGTTTGCCGTCGAGCAGGAAGCGGAACTTCGCCTGTTCGCCCGCATGCAGCTCGTTCGGGTGGCTGACCGGCACCATTTCGAGGCCGGTGCCGACCGGCTTGAGGGCGCCGGTGCTGGTCTTGTTGCGGGTGACGAAGGTGTCCTGGCGCTGGACCATGGTGGTGGTCTTGACGTCGGTGGCACCGGCCGGGGCTTCGGGTGGCCCGCCGCGGCCGAAGCGCCTGGTTTCGCCGTTCAGTTTATAGGTGCCCATCACGTTGGTGGCGGCCAGGGTGAAGCGATAGGTGCCATCCTTGGGCAGCTGGACGTCGACCGAGGAACGGTGCTTGCCGACGGTCGGCGCCGGCGCCTGGCTGGTGCTGCCGTCCGGGTTGACCACGGTCAGGCCTTCCATGCGCAGCGGCATGTGGTCGACGTCGAACAGGCCTTCCGAGACGGCGCCGTCGATCGTGACCCAGGTTTCACGGTCGGATTCGATCAGGGTCTGGGTCGGGACCATCCATGGACGGTGGGCGTGGGCCGAGAAGGCGGCGCCGGCCAGGGCCAGCACGATGACGATTTTTTTCATCAGGAGTCTCCGGAGGTTATTGGACGGCGATCGACACTGCACCCAGCTCTTCCTTGCCGGCGGCAGAGGCAGCCAGCTTGCCCTTGGCCGGCCAGGTGAAGGGCACGCGCACCAGTTCGCGGCCGCCGGCTTCGCGCGCGGCTTCGATGACCAGCTTGTAGTCGCCGGCCGGCAGCTTGTCCAGGCCATGTTTTGCACCGGCAAAGCTCAGGGTCTGGGTGCCGGCGGCGCGGGTGGCGCCGGACACGCCGTCGATCGGCAGCTGGGCATCGCGCCCGGCCTTGCGCCACCAGGTGCGCAGGTCCTTGACCCATTTTTCGCCGCCGTTGTTGGGCTTCTTGACGTCGTACAGCACAGCCAGGGTCGAGGCCACGCTCTGGTCGGCGCGCTCCACCCAGATCGCGACATAGGGCTTGTGGTACTCGGCCACGTTCAGCTGGGGCAGGTCGAACTTGACGGTCAGGTCGGCGGCCATCGCGCCGCTGGAAACGAGCGGCAGGGTCAGGGCAAGCGTGCGGGACAGTTTCATGGATCGCTTTCTGGCTAAGTTATCAAATGAGTAATAGGTGACGATCAATTGATCAATGTACAAAGAGCAGCGCCAGCACGACCGGCAGCACGATGCCGAAGCCGATCACGGGCCAGGTCGACGGCCGGTTGGCCGCGTGGTATTTCAGGATCAGGAAGCCGGTGATGCAGAACACCAGGCAGGCGATCGCGAAGATGTCGATGAACCAGCTCCACACGGTGCCGGCATTGCGCCCCTTGTGCATGTCGTTCAGCCACGAAATCCAGCCGCGGTCGGTCTTTTCGTATTCGGCCTGGCCATCCACGCCGATGCGCAGCCAGGCGTCGCCGCCGGGACGGGGCAGGGGCACGTAGGCGTCTTCCTCGCTCCATTCGGCGCGCACGCCGCGCACCTCGACCGGGAAGCTGGCTTCGGCCCAGTCGGCCAGCCCGGCCGGCAAGGGCAGTTTGGCGTCGGGGTGGCCGGTGGCAAAGGCTTCGAGTTCCTTCTGCAGCGGCGGCGGCAGGGCCGCCTTCAGGCGCGTCACGCTGGGCTTGGCTTCGATCCGGGATGCGTGGTTCAGCGTAAGACCGGTAAGGCTGAACAGCAGCATGGCCATCAGGCAGATGGCGGAACTGATCCAGTGCCACTGGTGCAGCTGGCGCAGGAAGACGGCGCGGCGCGCGCCCGGCAAAGTCGGCGTATCCTGATCGGGTGCAGTCGCGGATGCATGCGTAGGCGTGGATGAGCTCATGGGTAAATGATAACGATTATCATTTAGATGGTCAACCGCCAGTTTGGTTATAATTCCCACAAGAAATTGATGCTATTTGGTAACAAATAAATGTGTCTGCGGTGTCTGCCTGATTTCACCGCTTGCGTTACAATATCGCGTGCTAGTGGGCAGCAAGATGTTGTTCCAGTCGCTGCTTTGCTTGCATCGCAAAGTCCTTCCCCCACAACTTGAGTAGTAGTGCGATCCGCTAACCGGTCAGGCCGTGTCGCGGAAGGTTAGATAACCCGCCCTAAGTTCGCGAAACGCGAAGAAAGGTGAGCAAGAATGATGCAACAATATAACGCCAACTCCTACCTGTTCGGCGGTAACGCGCCGTACGTGGAAGAGTTGTACGAAGCGTACCTGAGCAACCCGGGCTCGGTCCCGGACAACTGGCGCGCTTACTTCGACGCGATGCAGCACATGCCTGCCGTCGACGGTTCCGCCAAGCCGGACGTGGATCACTCTTCCGTGATCGCTTCTTTCGCCGAGCGCGCCAAGCAGGGCCCGATCCGCACCGTGACCGCATCACCTGACGCCGAACTCGGCCGCAAGCGCGTCGCCGTGACCCAGCTGATCGCCGCTTACCGCTACCTCGGTTCGCGCTGGGCCAACCTGGACCCGCTGCAGCGCCAGGAACGTCCGCCGATCCCGGAACTCGACCCCGCCTTCTACGGTTTCACCGAAGCCGACCTCGATACCAAATTCAATATCAGCAACACCTATTTCGGCAAGGATGACGCATCGCTGCGCGACCTGCTGAACATGTTGCGCGATACCTACTGCCGTTCGATCGGCGCTGAATTCATGTACGTCAGCGACCCGACCGAAAAGCGCTGGCTGCAGGAAAAGCTGGAGTCGATCCGCTCGACCCCCGCCTTCACCCTCGAGAAGAAAAAGCACATCCTCGAGCGCCTGACCGCGGCCGAAGGCCTGGAACGCTACCTCCACACCAAGTACGTCGGCGCCAAGCGCTTCTCGCTGGAAGGCGGCGAATCCTTCATC